>OEIV010000539.1_pt1 | contig 20191 bp, 14 predicted proteins | sample 1539231 | NCBI WGS metagenome assembly OEIV01 (sample SAMN03794762, study PRJEB22550) | activated sludge metagenome | feature: wastewater treatment plant; material: activated sludge; isolation source: Wastewater treatment plant of a petroleum refinery complex | place: Argentina: Buenos Aires ...
CGGGGGCTCGAGGGAAGTGCGGCGGAGAAGGAAGGGCGCGGAGGCGTGATTGCAAAGGCACGTGGTCAAGCCGAAGCGGCTTGGCCACGCCACCCGGAGAGGAGCACGGACGTCGCGATAGGTCCGTGGCATGCGCCTACATCCTCCGATCCAGCAATCGATAGCCGATGGCTTCGGCGACGTGCTGGGGCTGGATGGAATCGGAGTCTTCGAGGTCGGCGATGGTGCGCGAGACGCGGCGGATCTTGTCGTAGGCGCGGGCCGAGAGGCCGAGTTCGGTCATCGCGTTGCCGACCATGGAGCGGGACTGGTCGTCGAGCACGGCGAGTGAATCGAGCTGCTTGCCGCTCAAGCGTGAGTTCGGGATGCCCTGGCGCTGGAGCTGGCGGAGGCGGGCGGCGAGCACGCGCTGGCGCATCGTCGCGGAGCTTGTGCCGACGGGGGCTTTGCTGAGCTCGTTCCACGAGACGGCGGGCGCTTCGACGTGGACATCGATGCGGTCGAGGAGCGGGCCGCTGAGGCGCGAGAGGTATTGCTCCATGGCGCGGCGGCCGACCTCGCCGGCGGGCATGTCGCCCTTGGGCGTGGGGTTCATGGCGGCGACGAGCATGAAACTCGCGGGGAATCGCACGGCGGCGTGTGAGCGTGCGACGGTGACGACGTGGTCTTCGAGAGGCTGGCGCAGGGTTTCGAGTACGAAGCGCGGGAACTCGGGGAGCTCGTCGAGGAAGAGCACGCCGTGATGGGCGAGGGAGATCTCGCCGGGGCGGGGGATCATGCCGCCGCCGACGATCGCGGCCGCGGACGCGGTGTGGTGGGGCGTGCGGACGGGGCGGGCGGTGATGAGCCCCTGCCCGGGCGGGAGCAATCCGGCGGCGGAGTAGATGCGCGTGATTTCGATGGCTTCGTCGGGCGTGAGGGGCGGGAGGATTCCGGGGAGGGCCTTGGCCATCATGGACTTGCCGGGGCCGGCGGGGGCCCACATAAAAAGATTATGGGAACCGCTGGCGGCGATCATGATGGCGCGCTTGACGGCTTCCTGGCCGCGGACGTCGGCGAAGTCGATGGGGGCGAGCGAGGCCTCGAGCAATCCGGCGAGGTCGGGGGGCGAAGCGGGGACGGGTTCGAGGTGGCCCGTGAGCAGGCCGACGACCTCGGAGAGCGTGCGCACGCCGAGCACGGTGAGTTCGGGGACGGCGGCGGCCTCCTGGGCGTTGTCGGCGGGAACGATGACGCCGGCGAAGCCGCGTTGGCGCGCGAGGGCGGCGAGGGCGATGACGCCCTTGATGGGGCGCACCCGGCCGTCGAGGGCCAGTTCACCGGCGACGACGTAGCGGCGGAGGTCGGGGGTTGAGTCGTCGGCGGGCGCGGGGAGGGTCAGCGCGCCGGCGGAGATGAGTAGGCCGAGCGCGATTGGAAGGTCATAGACGGGGCCTTCCTTTCGAAGGTCGGCGGGGGCGAGGTTGACGAGGAGGCGGCCGTTGCCGGTGGTGTATCCGGTGTTGGCGAGGGCGGCGCGGACGCGTTGGAGTGCTTCTTTCACGCCGGCGTCGGGGAGACCGACGATGAGCTCGCGGGTGTCGGTGGAGGTGTTGTCGAAGTCGACCTCGACCTCGCAGGGGAGGGCGTCGATGCCGGAGAGGAGATAGGACTGGACGCGGGCGAGTACGGGAGGCGTGTAGAGGAGAAGTGGCGAGGTGGTCAAGTGGTCGGGCGATGGGCCCCGGAAGAGGGGGGCGGAATGGTGGGGAGGCGGTGAGTGCGGCCGCGGGTGTTGGGGCTGGCGGAGTAGCGTGTGGTAGAGTTGCGCAGATGAGCGCTCAACCGAATCTTGAAACCGAGCGTCTGCTCCTTCGTCCGTTTCGGATGGAGGATGCGCCGAGCGTGGCGGCGTTGGCGGGCGACGCGAGCGTGGCCGAGATGACGCTCCTGATCCCGCATCCGTATGTTATTCAGCACGCGATCGACTGGTTCGCGACGCACGCGGGACAGTTCGCGGCGGGCGCGAGCGCGCAGTTCGCGATCACCGATCGCGCCGGCGGCACGCTCATGGGCTCGATCGGGATCGAGTTCCAGGCTCGGCACGCCAAGGCGGAGATCGGCTACTGGATCGGGCGGCCGTTCTGGGGGCGCGGCTACGCGACCGAGGCGGGACGGGCGGTCGTGCGCTGGGCCTTTGAGTCGCGCGGCGTGGAGCGTGTGGAGTCGTTCTGCTTCACCAAGAACACGGCGTCGGCCCGCGTGCTGGAGAAGATCGGCCTGCGGCGCGAGGGACTCGCGCGCGGGTACCTCAAGAAGGGAAGCGAGCGGATGGGGGGCGAGAGGGCGGTTGCGGCGGTGGGGGAGACTCAGCGAGGACAACGAGGAGTGCGATGGCTTGTTGGAGTGAGGGTGCCGGACCAGAGGTGGGGGGCGGCTGGTTCGTTAGCTACTCTCTGAGAATTCGGACTTGAGCCTGGAGGCATCGTCGCTGACTGTGAGGCTTCTTTGTCGGTGAGCCAGAGAGCGTTAGAGCGAATGCCACGAAGCTGCCCGCCATCTTGCCCGTGGTGAAATGGCTAAGGAATGCTTGACTGGCATATCGAATGTGAAAAAATACAGAGATGAAGGCGAAAGACGAGCGTCATCAAAATGCTAGGCCAATGACGCCGCAGGAGTCGAAGCTGCAAGGTCTAATGTCCGCGTCGATTGAGTGTGCAAAGCGTCTGCAATTGTGCGCCAATTTATCACAGTTGTTCGCGGCAATATTCGCATTATCGTCAGTGATGGTCGACGCAGGAGTTGTGCGCGTGGTACTCACCTGGATTGGTATCGTTGGGATTTTGGGCAGGTATGCCTTCGGCCTGGCCGTTAGCTGGCCGCGGGGGCGTGGAGAAAGATGCAGAAGACGTCTCCTCGTGTCATATGGGCTTCGGGACGAGAGTTCAGAGGAGACGTTGAAGGACGCCATCGCGGAGTTCCACAAGCCAGACGTTGGGCTGCAATTTGAACGCTCAGAATGGTTTACTACGCGACAACAGCCCGGGCCTGCGGCGTTCTTGGAGGCCATGTGGGAGAACGCCTTTTTCACCCACCGTATGTACTCACACGCCGGATGGTGGTTCACCTGGGTGTCGGCGGCATTTGTCGCGTTGCTCCTGCTCCTGCTGCCTCTAGTGGCCTCTTGGGTTGATGGAAATGCGTGGCACATCGTCGTGCAGGTTCTTGCTGTCCTAATCGGAGTGGTAATCACGCTTGATTTGGTAGGGCAAGCGATCAGATTCCATCGCGCAGCAGTGGCGATGTCCAGAATTGAGGCTGAGTCAAGAAGACTCAAGGTCAATGTGCAAACAACTGTCAAAGTTCTAGAGTTATTCGGAGACTACAACGCTGTTGTCGAGGCAGCTCCATTGACACCTTCAATGATCTGGAGGCTGTATCGCGACAGCATTAGACGAGCGTGGGACGAACGACATCAGTAGCAGGAATGGGCCATGGTATCGTGGTCGAGCAGGTTTTGGGTCGAGAGGTCACTAAGAGTTGTTCCGCTACTTCGTCTCGGCCTTCCAGCCGTACTTGATGTACTCGTGCTCGAAGCTGCCGTCGTCGAAGAGGTTGATGGCGGCGTAGCCCTCGTCGCAGTCGCGGTGGCGGCCCTTCCACCAGTTGCCGCAGACGGCGCCGTTGCAGAGGTAGGTCACGCCGTTGTAGTCGCAGCGGTCGATGAGGTGCATGTGCCCGGAGAGGCAGAGCTTGACGGTGTTGTGCTTCTCGAAGATGGCCTTGATGCGTGCGTAGTCGCAGTGCTGGAGCGAGCCGTCGAGCTTGTAGTTGTTGTCCTTGTCGGGCTTGGTGGAGACGACGGAGGTGACGGTGAGGATGGGGATGTGCGAGAGCACCAGCGTGGGCGTGCCCTTCGGGACCTTGGCGAGGTCGGCGTCGAGCCACTCGGCCTGTTCGTCGTCGAGCTTGCCGAGGTAGCCGTCGCCGTTCGGGAACACGCTGTCGAGCGCGACGAAGTGCCAGCCGGCCTGGTCGAAGCTGTAGTAGCGTGCGGGGATCTTGAGGGCGTCGACGGCCATGGCCTTGCCCCACTTGTTCTCCGTGCCGGTGGTCTTGCTTTTGGCCTTGTTCCAGCCCCACGCGTCGTGGTTGCCGACGCAGGAGCGGACGGGGATGTTCATGCCGTCGGCCCAGGTCTTGGTGAAGAGGTCCCACTGAGTCTTGGTGCGATCGAAGGTGGCTTCGAAAGAGTCCATGACGTGATCGCCGCCGGTGAGGATGAGGTCGGGCTTGTCGGCGAGTTCGCTGACGTGCTTCAAGCAGGCGGCCATGCCCTCGCCGGCGTGGCGTTCGGGCTGGACGTGGATGTCGGTGAGGTGGGCGAGGCGCAGGACGCGCTTGCGTGGGCGGGGGATGACGGCCGAGGCGCGGGGCGCGGCCAGCGCGGTGTCGAGTGAGAGGCCCGAGGCGAGCACGCCGGCGCCGAGGGCGGCGCGGGTGAGGAGCGAGCGACGGGAGAGGGCGTTGGCTTGGGTGGCGGGCTGGGATCTGGACATGGGTGACTCCTTGAAGTGACCACGACAGACTACCACCTCGCGCGGGGCGAGTCACGGTGCGGGCAGGGAGCTTGGGTTGACGACCGCGCGGCGGGGCCGTCATTCCTCGCAGGTGACGACCGGCTGGTCTTCGTGTTGAGCGCGGGCACAGATGATCGCGCCCAGGAGGATGAGGGCGCCGCCGATGAACTGGATGAGCGTGAGGCGTTCGTGGAGGAAGATGCCGCCGACGGCGACCGTGGCCGCGGCCTCGAGCGTGGAGATCGTGGAGGCGCGGACCGAACCAAGTCGTTTCAAGCCCGCGAGAACACAGAGGATCGCGATGACCGTGGAGAAGATGGAGATCAGGGCGACGCCGGCCCAGCCCTTGGGCGATTGCGGCGGGTGCCAGCCGCCGGCGAGCGTGGCCCAGATCGAGAAGACGATGCCCGCCGAGATACAGACAAGCGTGGTGACGGCGAGGGGGTTGTTGTCCTTGGTAACTTGGCCGCCGACGAGCATGTAGACGGCGTAGGCGATGGCGCAGGAGACACCGAGGACGACGCCGAGGGTGGGCGAACCGCCCGGCGGGCCGCCAGAGGCGCCGGTGAGCGCGGGGATGACGGTAAAGGCCGAGCCGAGCATGGCGAGGATGAGGGCCACAAGGCGGGCGCGGCCGAGTTTCTCGCGGAAGAAGAGCCAGGACGCGATCGCGACCGGCGCGGGGTAGAGATAAAGGAGGAGGGCGACCAGGCCGGAAGGGATGTGCTTCAGGGCGAAGAAGTAGGTTCCCGCCTCGATGACATAGAGGACCGCGCCCATGGAGCAGGCGAGCCAGAACATGGCTCCTTTGGGCCAGGGGACGCGGCGGGCGATCGCGATCAAGAGCAGGACCAGCCCGGCGAACGAAAAGCGGAGGGCGAGCAATGTGACAGTGTCGGCGCCGGCGTCGACGGCCCAGCCGCGCAGGAGACCCATGAAGCCGTAGCCGAGTGCCGCGATGGCAAGCTGGACAAACCCGATCAGATCGGAGCGACCACGATTGGCCGCCCCTGAAGGGGCGGGGTCAGCCATGGCCAAGCTCACGGATTATTCTGAAGCCAGTTATTATCGGACGAAATTGCAAACATTTTCCTTACAATGAGCGTTCAGGGGCGGTTCATCGTACAATGGCCAGCGATGGGCGGGGCTTCGAACGAATCCGAGGGCGTGGTTCCCCGACGACCGGGGCGTGTCGAGTTGATCGACGCGACGGGGAGGCTATCCCCGGAAGACGCGCGATGGATCGCGGACCATGCCGTCCGGGCGATGCGGGTGCTCGAAGCCGATGGCGAGGTCCGCGTCCGGGTGGTCGGGGACGCGGAGATGGCGGCGGCCCACCTGGAATACGCCGAGGTCGAGGGGACGACCGATGTCCTGACCTTTGACATGAGCGAGCCCAACGCCGACGGGACGCGGATGGAGTTGGATGTTGACGTTCTGGCGTGCCTTGATGAGGCGGGGCGGCAGGCGGGAAGGCGCTCGCCCCCGGCGCGGGGCGAGCTGCTTCTGTATGTCGTTCACGGCATGCTCCACCGCCCGGGCTTTAACGACCCCGACGACGACGAGTACGCGCGCATGCACGCCGAGGAAGATCGGGTGCTGGAGGCGATCGGCGTCGGGAGCGTGTTCGGGGGCGCGTCTGGGGCCGGTGCTGAGTCTGGGGCGACCGGGGAGGGCCCGCGATGAAAAGCGAGGCTTGGTTCTGGATCGCCCTGGCGTCCACGGTCATTTCGGGCGTGTGCTCGACGCTGTTCCACGCGCTGCGCGAGGTGGCGCGCTCGCGGCTGGAGCAGGTGGCGCGCGACCGGAACAACAAAGCGCTGTTGCGCCGGGTCGATGCGATTCTTGACGACATGGACGGGCACGCCAACGCGATGGCGCTCCCGCGGATCGTGGCCAACCTGGTCTTGGCGCCGGCCCTGGTTTTTCATTCGTGGCACTCGCGCGGCGGTGAACAGCTGGACTGGGCCGACGTGTCGATCGGGCTGGGGGCGGCGGCGGCGGTGGTGTGGGTGTTCGGACTGGCGATCCCGACCGGGATTGCGCGGCACGCGGCGGCGGAGACGATCTGCCTGTGGTCCACGCTGGTACGGGCCGGGTACATTCTGGCGACGCCCTTCAACGTCGTGGTGCGGTTCTTCGACGAGGTGGTGCGGCGTTTGGCCGATCGTCCCGCGACCGCGCCCGAGCAGCAGGCCCACGCGGAGCTGATGTCCGTCGTGGATGAAGCGCGGCAGGAAGGGCAGTTCGATCGGGTCGAGAGCGACATGATCGAGGCGGTGGTGAAGTTCCGCGACATGACGGTCGCGCAGATCATGACGCCGCGCACCGAGATGGAGGCGATGGCGCTGACCAACAGCCTGGGCGAGGTGACGGCGACGCTGCGCCGGAGCAACCACAGCCGCCTCCCGGTGTACGACGGCACGCTGGATCGGATCGTGGGCGTGTTCTATGTGAAGGACCTGATGCGATGGATGGCGGGCGAGGCCCAGCGGATGGGCAAGACCTTTGATTTCAAGGCGATCCTGCGCCCGGCGATCTTTGTGCCCGAGACCAAGACGATCCGCGAGCTTCTGACGGAGCTCCTGCAGAACAAGGTCCACCTGGTGATGGTGGCGGACGAGTACGGCGGGACGGCGGGACTGGTGACGATCGAGGACATCGTCGAGCAGATCGTGGGCGAGATCAAGGACGAGTACGAACTGCCCGAGGACGACAAGCCCGAGGTGGTGATCGCGGAGGACAAGCGATCGGCGACCATCGACGCGCGGGCGTACATCGTCGACGCGAACGAGGGCCTGCGCGATCTTGGCGTGGAGTTGCCCGCGAGCGAGGACTACGACACGGTGGGCGGCTTTGTGACCGTGACGCTGGGCAGGATCCCGCCGCGGGGCGAGCGGTTTGAGCACGACGGCGCGGTGGTGACCGTGCTGGCGGCGGAGCCGACGCGCGTGACGCTGGTGCGGGTGGAGCCGAAGCCCTCGGGGGATTCGGGGGACGAGGGGCGTCGATCGGACGAGGGGATCGGCGCGGGAGACATCAAGGTCCGAGCGCGCGGGTCCGAGGAGGCCGCGTCGAGCTGAGCCGGCGGCGCTTTGTTCCGCGTCGTCCCGCTACCATCTGCGCATGCCCCTTCGCCTGTACAACACCCTGACGAGGACGGAAGAGGACTTTGTGCCCCGGGACCACGCACGGGTGTCGTTCTATTCCTGCGGTCCGACGGTGTATGACGACGCGCACATCGGGAATTTCCGCTCGTTTCTGGCGGCGGACGTGCTGCGGCGATGGATTGAATCGCCCTTGTGCGAGGTGAAGGGCGCGGACGGGCAGGCTCACAAGGGCCCGCGGAAGGTCGTCCACGTGATGAACATCACGGACGTCGGGCACATGACCGACGACGCGGAGGGCGGCGAGTCGGGCGAGGACCGCATGGCGGTCGCGGGCAAGCGGATCGCCGAGGCGAAGAAGTCGGGCAAGCTGCCGGCGGATGTGAGAATCGACCCCGGCGACCCGTACCAGATCGCGCGGTTCTATGAGGAACGATTCAAGGACGATGCCAAGAGGCTGGGGCTGAAGCTGGCGATCGAGGGAGAGAAGGACCCGACACTCCAGCCGCGCGCCACCGAGAGCGTGCCGGGGATGATCGAGCTTGTGAAGCGATTGATCGCGCAGGGCTATGCGTATGTCGTGGGCGGCGCGGGCGAGCGCGTGGTGTACTTCGACGTGCAGAAGTTCCCGGCGTACGGGCGGCTGAGCGGCAACACGCTCGACCAGCTGCGCGAGGGCGCGGGCGGGCGCGTGGCGGCGTCGAACCAGGCGAGCAAGCGCCACCCGGCGGACTTCCTCCTGTGGAAGGAGGACTCGTCGCACATCATGAAGTGGGACTCGCCGTGGGGCGCGGGGTATCCGGGCTGGCACATCGAATGCTCGGTGATGAGCTTCCAACGCCTGGTGGGCAACGACCTCTCCGCGACGATCCCGAACGGCGAGGCGCTGATCGACCTGCACTCGGGCGGCGAGGACAACATCTTTCCGCACCACGAGTGCGAGATCGCCCAGTCGTGCTGCGCCTTCAACGCGACACCCGCCAAGGGCGGGTATGCACGCCTGTGGTTCCACCCGCGCTTCCTGCTCGTCGAGGGCACGAAGATGAGCAAGAGCAAGGGCAACTTCTTCACGGCCCGCGACCTCTTCGCCAAGGGAGTCGACCCCGCGGCGCTCCGGCTGGAGCTGGTGCGCACGCACTATCGGAGCAACGCGAACTTCACGATGCAGGGGCTGGCGGACTCGCAGAGGCAGGTCGAGCGTTGGCGGCGGTTTGTCGAGAGCGCCGGCGGCGATGCGTCGCACTCGCAAGGATCGCGCGATGACGCGATGCTGGGATTTGCGCAGGCGCTGAACGCGGACCTGAACATCGCGGCCGCGATCGCGGAGGTGAACAAGTTCGTCGCGCGGACCGAGAAGCCCGGCACGCAGGACGCGGAGCTGATGAAGGTCTTCGATGGCGTGCTGGGCGTGCTGGAACTGCAGCGCCCCGCGGCGGCCTCGACGGACATCGGCATCTTCGCGCCGGGTGTCGCGCCGGACCCTGCGGTGCTGGCGAAGCTGGAAGAGCGCCGCGCGGCGCGGGCGGCGAAGGACTTCGCGCGCTCGGACAGGATCCGCGATGAACTGCTGGCGATGGGGTATGCGATCAAGGATGTCGCGGGCGGCAAGGTCGAGGTGAGGCGGGCGGGGGCGTGAGGCGGTGGTCGCGTCCATTGACGCGGTGTCGCGCGGAGAGAGCTGAAGCACGATGACATTCGGCATGCCGATCTCGCTGTGGAAGTACATCACGCTGGAGCTGTGGCGCATCATCGCGCTCACGGGCGCGGTGCTCGTCGCGGTGATCGCGTTCGCGGCGTCGATCAAGCCCATGGCCGACGGCAAGATCACGCCCGTCGAGGCGCTGCAGTTCATGGGGCTGGCGATCGTGCCGATGCTGCAGTACGCCCTTCCCTTCGCGGCGGGGTTCGGCGCGACGCTGGCGTACCACCGGCTCTCGCACGACAACGAGGTGACGGCGGCGTACGCGGGCGGCGTGTCGCACCGCGCGGTGCTGATGCCGGCGATCATCACGGGCGTGATCCTGGGCGTGGGGTTGCTCGGGCTCAACCAGTTCATCATGCCCCGGTTCCTGCGCTCGATGGAGGTGCTGATCGCGCAGAACCTCTCCAAGGTGCTCGTGAACTCGGTGCAGCGCGGGCAGCCGGTGGTGCGCGAGGGCACGGTGCTGTACGCGGACCGCGTTGTCGCGCTGAACCCCGAGGACAGCCCGCAACTGAAGGCGGCGGGGGCGCGCGAGTGGCTTGTCCTGTACGGCGTGATGGTGCTGACGTTCGACAAAGAGGGCGAGCTGGAGCGCGAGGCGGCGGCCAATCGCGCCCAGGTCGTGCTGCTCCCGGGGAGTGTCCACGACGGCGGCGCGACGCGCGCGGTGGTTCAGCTCGAGCAGGGGAGCGCCCGTGACGGCGACCGGGCCTACGCGAAGTTTGAGACGCTCCCGCTCTGGATGAACATCTCCAACGCGTTCAAGGACGATCCGAAGTTCCTGACCTTCGGCGAGTTGGTCGAATTGCGCGGGCGTCCCGAAGGGATGAACTGGATCGAGGTGCAGCGGCGCGACCTGGCGTACCACGTCGCCGAGCGGGTCACGACCGAGGCGCTGCGGAAGGAGCTGGCGGCCAGGGGGATGGCGACGCTGCGCGATCCGCAGGGGACGGAGTTCGTGATCCGGGCGAAGGACGCCGCGGTGCGCTCGCCGGATTGGCGCTGGGTTTTGCAGCCCACGCGGGCGGGCGGGATGATCGAGGTCGAGAAGCGATTGGTCGGGGCTGCGCCGACGAAGTTCACGACGCCGGACGCGGGTCTCTACACGGACATGGGCGGGGCGGACCGGCTGTCGCGGTCGATGACGATGCGATTGGAGCTTGACAACGTGGCGGCGGGCCCGGGGACGCGGGACCAGGCGGCGGGCAAGCGGACCAAGCTGGTGTTCAGCGAGCTCTCGCTGGTCGACGGGCCGATGGAGACGCTCCTGGACCCGGTGAAGACGCCGGCCGCGAAGCTGCTGGGCGAGGCCAGGCCGCGGGTGGTGGAGGCGGGCGACGAGTTTGTGAAGCGGCCGTACGCGGACCTTGAGCACTCGATCGCGAGCCTGCTCCGCGAGATCACGAGCAAGCAGAACGAGCGGTTCGCGATGAGCGTGGCGTGCGTGGTGATGGTGGTGGCGGGCGCGATGACGGCGGTGCGGCTGTCGAGCAGCTTGCCCTTGACGGTGTACCTGTGGAGCTTCTTCCCCGCGCTGGCGACGGTGATCACGATCTCCAGCGGGCAGCAGCTGACGCACGAGCACGGCTGGCCGGGGCTCTTGGTTCTGTGGGGCGGCGTGGGGATCATGGGGGCGTACGCCGCGATCGGGTACTGGCGATTGACGCGCCATTGAGCGAGTCTCACGAGGGAACAGGGGGCGAGCGGCCCCGATCGCACGATGACGCGAGCAGAGACCAAGCACATCCACGCTCGCGCCGGAACGTGGGCCCCCTGGGCCGAGTCGTCGGCGGTCGTGCTCGCGCTGGTGCTCTTGGCCACGATCGCACGCCTTGTGTATCTGGCGTGGTTCAATCCGTACCCGCTGATCGAGGACGAGGCGCACTACTGGGAGTGGAGCCGCCGGCTTGAGTGGAGCTATTACAGCAAGGGGCCGGGGATCGCGTGGGCGATCGCGGCGTCCGTGAAGCTGCTGGGAACCAGCGAGTTCGGAGTGCGGGCGCCCGCGGCGATCGCGGGCGCGATCGCGGCGCTGGCGATGGCGGGGCTGGCGCGCGACGCGATGGGCGACAAGCGCGCGGGGTTTTTTGCCGCGGTTTGCTTGATGCTCTCGCCGGTGTTCCAGGCCTTGTCGCTCCTCTCCACGATCGACATGCCGTACGTCGCGTGCTGGATGCTGGCGGTGTGGGCGGCGTGGCGGTGTCTGCACCGCGCGGGGACGTGGTCGTGGGTGGGGCTCGGCGCGGCGATCGGCGCGGGCGTGCTCTTCAAGTACACGGCGCTGCTGCTCGTGCCCGGATTGCTCGTGTACGCGGTCGCGCGGCGCGGACGCTTGAGGCTCCATCGGCGAGCGGGCACGCTCGTGCTCGGCGCGATCGCGATCGGGCTGCTCGGCATCGCGCCGGTCGTGATATGGAACGCAGAAAACGGCTGGCCCACGGTGCACCATCTGCTCGGGCACCTGGGCGTCAAGGGCGGCGACATGCCCGAGGCGCGAGAAACCTACTCGCCGCTCTGGACGCTGACGTTTCTCGTGTCGCAGCTCGGGTTGGCGGGAGCGGTGGGGGTGCTCGCGGTGATCGGCGGCGTGAAGGCGCTGCGCGATCACGACGTTTCGAGCGACGGACCACGCGAGAGCGCGGTGTTCCTGCTGCTCGCGGCGGCGCCGATCTTCTTGTTCTACCTCTTCGTGAGTTTCGTGAGCGAGGGCGAAGCAAACTGGGCGATCGCGGGGCACGCGACGCTGATCCCGCTGGCGGCGTTCGGGCTTGTGCGCGGGATGGATCGATTCACGGTGCTGATGGCGCGTTGGCGAGGGTTGGCCGAGCCGCGGCCGCGCTGGGGATTTCTGCTGCGTCGCCCCGAGACCGCGACGCAGGTTGCGTGGCACATCGCGATCGGCATCGGGCTGGTCGCGGGAATCGGAATGCTGCGCCCCGACTGGGCGTCGTCGCTTCCGGGCCTGGGCCGGTATGTGCCGGTCGCGAGGTTGACCAGTGCGACCAGCAACGCGGGGCAGGTTTCGGAGCTGCTGGCGTCGCTGCGCGAGCAAACCCACTCCGAGCCGATGGTCATCAGCCAGCATTACGGGCGCGCCAGCCAGATGGCGTTCTATCTTCCCGGGCGGCCGACGGTGTTTTGTTCCAGCAGCCTGATGGCGGGGCGCCGTTGTCAGTACGATCTCTGGGCCGACACCGATCTTCGCCGGGCGACGGGGCTGATCGGGCGGCCGGCGGTGCTGCTGGGCGCGACGCGTGAGCAGTGGGCCCCGTGGTTCGAGCGCGTGGAAGAGATCGGCGAGCTGCGCGGCGAGCACAAGCGCGGACGCCCGGCGTTTCTGGGCTATGGATTCAAGGGCATCGGCGCTGGAGCCGGGGGTTCGTGATGGCGAGCGACCAGAAGACAACCTCGCTCGTGCCGTTGGGTGTGCGCTGGCTCTCGCCGCGGGAGGCGAGGCTGCGCACGCGCCGGGTGATGGTGACGATCGCGGTCGTGCTCTTCGTGTTCATCGCCGCCAGCGTGCTGGATCGCTGGGCCTTTTTCTTTTTCAAGAGCGGAGATACCGCGCGGGTCGAGGGGCGCGACTGGTATCGCTTGCTGCGCGTCATGGGTTTTCTTCCGACGTGGCTCATCGTCGCGCTGGCGGGATGGTTGCTCAGCCGGAAGGACGCGACCGCGCCCCGGGTCTCGATGGCACTCTCCATCCTCGCGGGCGCGACGCTCTCGGGGGCGGCGGCGGAACTGCTCAAGCTCGTCATCGCGCGGGAACGCCCCGGAGAGGACGCACGCTACGTCTTCCGCGGGCTGTTCGCCGGATTTTCCGACGGGAGCAACCTCGGGCTGCCCTCCAGCCATGCGGCGGTGGCGTTCGGCGGCGCGATCGCGCTCACACTGGCTCGCCCGGTGCTCGGCCCGCTGGCGATCGTCTTGGCGGCCGGGTGCGCCTGGACGAGGATGCTCTCGGGCGCTCATTATCTGTCGGATGTCACGGGCGCGGCGATGCTGGCGTACGCTGTCACGCTCCCGGCCTGCCGAGTGCTGGGGCTGATTCCTCCCAAGTTGCCACGGTTCGCGTAGTCACCCATGAAGCTCCTGGACCGCTACATCGCCCGTCAGTACCTCATCAACGTGATCGCGTTGCTGCTGATCTTCGCCTCGTTTGTCGTGACCATCGACGTGTCGCTCAATTTCGATCGCTTCGTGTCCGCGGCCGACAGGTACCTGAAGGAAGAGAGCGCGAACCCCGGGTTTGTCCGACGCGCGGTGGTGACGGCGCTCCTGATCGCCGACCTGTGGTGGCCGCGGCTCCTGCAGTTGTTCAACTACACCCTGGGTATGGTGATGGTGGGCGCCATGGGGTTCACGTTCGCGCAGCTGGTGCGTGGGCGAGAGCTGGTGGGCGTGCTGGCGGGCGGGATCGCGCTGCACCGGGCCGCGGTTCCGATCTTCGTCGCGTCGCTGGCCCTGACGGGCGTGCAGATCGCCAACCAGGAGCTGGTGATCCCGCGGATCGCGGCGATGCTGGTGCGCGACCACGGCGACGCGGGCAAGCGGGCGCTGGGCGAGACCAGCGTGCCGATGTACAAGGACTCGCAGGGCCGCCTGTGGTTTGCGCGCGCGTTCAAGGCCGACGAGGGCGAGCTGGCCGGGCTCATGGTGTGGGAGCGCGACGCGCAGGGCCTGGCGACAACGCGGATCGCGGCGGATTCGGCGCGCTGGAACGGCAAGGCGTGGGACCTCGAGAACGGCTCGGCGGTCCGTCTGGACGAGCCCGAGGCGCCGAGCGCGGTCAAGCGGATCGAGACCAACCTCGATCCCACCGCGATCAAGATGCGGCGCTACGCGGGCTTCGCCCAGAGCCTGAGCTGGATGCAGGTCTCGCAGATGCTGAGGCGCCCGGAGCTGCTCGACGAGCGCGGCGTCGCCGAACTGGAGCGCATCCGGTGGGGGCGGCTCTCGATCCTGACGGCGAATCTGCTCGCGCTGGCGGTCGCCATGCCGTTCTTCCTTCGACGCGAGCCCTGCAACATGATCGTGCAGTCGCTGAAATGTGCGCCGATCGCGATCACCGCGCTGATGGGCGGCGTCCTGGGCGCGTCGGCGGCGATCCCCGGACTCCCGCCCCAGGTCGGCGTGTTCGTGCCGGTGATGGTCCTCTTGCCGGTGGCGATCGGCATGGCGACCAGCGTGCGGACGTAGGGACCAGCGCGTCAGAATGGCTTTTGCGCGGGTGGACGGCGTGGTAGGATGCCCTCATCTCTTGGAGAGGCGTCCATGCTGCAGTCGCTGTTTCGTTGTGTCGGTGGTTATCGCCCGTTGCCCACGCTCGTGGGGGCGGCGGCACTTTGTCTGGGTGGGGTGTCGGCCCGCGCCCAGTGCGGCACGTCGGTGCTCTGGCACGACGGCGGGGAAGTGACCGCGTCGCACGCGACACCTTCCTATTACCTCGGCGGGGCGGCCAACGAGCCGCGCCTCTACTCGATGGGGAAACCCGCCGCGCCGGGCCCGGAGGCGACCCACAACCCCGGCGGCGGGCCGGGCAAGAACGAAAAGGACGGGGACTACGTCTACGTCGCGCTGGGAGAGCGCGGCGTGGAGATCATCGACATGACCAACCCCGCGGCGCCGGTGCAGGTCCAGTCGATCGGCGGCGGCAACGCGAAAGATGTCGCGGTGTCGAGCGGCAAGCTCTTCGTGTGCTGGAACGGCGACATCCGCACCTACGACGTCTCCAACCCCGCGATTCCACAGTGGCTCAGCACCTATGCCATCGGCAACGCCATCGAGATCGAGAGCCGGAACAACATCGTGTTCGCGATGGGCGGCTTCACCGTGACGGCGGTGGACTATCAGAATCCCACGTCGCCCGTGTTCCGCGACAGCGTGGCGTTCGCGGACACAACGCGCCGGATGGACGTCCGACCGGGCACGCTGGCGGTGCTGGCCGACAGTGACATCTTTTTCTTCGATATCTCCACGCCGTCGAACATCACGCAGGTGAGCGCCGTGACGAACGTGGCGACGAGTATCGACGACGGGACGTGCGAGTTCGGTCAGGCCGGCGGCGTGCCGGTGCTGTACTTCGTCAACTTCGATCGCAACCTGGACGCGGTTTCGCTCGCCAACCCCGCGTCACCACAACCGATGCCCGCGATCGCGCTGGACCTGTCGTCGAGCACGCGGGTGGCGGCTCCCTCGGCGGATCGCGTTCATGTGGCGATGGGCTCCGGCCTGATCTCGTTCGCGACGACGTTGTCTGGCGCGAGCCAACTGTCAAGCGTCAATATGGGGCCGGTGGGCCTGCGCGGGCTCGTCACGGCCGGGAATGCGCTGGTGGCGGCGCCCGGAAACGCGCTGCTGGTCTACGACGCGACGAATCCAGCGGCCCCCGTGCTGGCGGCGAGCGTCCCACTCCCCGACTTCGTCAACGCGCTGGCGGCGGACGGTGCCCGGGTGTACGTGCAGACCGACGGCGAGATTCTTCAGACGTACGACGTGAGCAATCCGGCGTCGCCGCTCCTGCTCGGAGAGGACACGGTGGTCTCGGATGCGTGGGAGATGCACGCACGAGGCGACTACCTGTACATGACGACCTGGGCCGAGAAGTTCGACATCTACCGCGTCGCCGACCCCAACAACATCCGGCGCAAGAGCTCGACCGAGACGATGTTCTCGGCGGGCTTGGTCGTGGAGGATGCGATCGCGTACGTCGTGACCGGCGCGACGATCGACATCTATGACACCGCGGACCCCTCGAACCCGGAACTTCTCGCGATGCACCCGTCCCCGGGATTATGGGCCTTTGAGTCGGCGGTGATGATGCCGGGGCACATCCTGGCGGCGATGACCGGCATCGGTGAATGTCAGGCAATCGACGTCTCGAACCCGGCGAATCCGGCGGTTCGAGCGACGCTGAACTTCCCCGGGCTTCTCCCGTTTCCCCACGCGGCTGGATCGCTGCTAATCGTGTCCAGGCCGCAGGAGGTGAAGCTGGTCGACTGGTCAGACCCGAGCAGCCCGGTGATTCTGCCACAGACCTTGCGGCAATCGGGGCAGATGGAATACGGCACCATGGTCGGCACGGTGTTCTTTGGAACCAGCTACTACGAGATCGGCATCGACGCCTTTGACCTGCCCGGCCTGCCGCGATTGACGCAGCAGCCCGTTGCCCAGATGGTGTGCGCGAGCGATACGTCCGTGCAGCTGTCCGTGACGCTGGCCGAGCCCGCGGGCGCAACGTATCGCTGGCGTCGCGCCGGGTTCCCGATGAGCAACGGCACGACCACCTGGGGCACCACGATCTCGGGCGCCACGACCGCGACGCTGACGTTCACCAATCCTCATGTGCAGGACATCGCGCTCTATGACTGCGTCATCACCAACTCGTGCGGGTCGATCACGAGCAAAGGCGTGTCGCTCTTCCCAGGGATCGCGCCCCAGATCGTGCTCGAGCCGCAGGACCGCAACGTGTGCCCGTCGGGGAGCGCGACCCTGAGCGTCGGCTGGCTCGGTTCTCTGCCGGCGACGTTCGCGTGGGAGGCGGAGGCACCCGCGGGCTCGGGGAATTGGATCGGAGTCAACGACGGCGAATTCACACGGTTTTCAATCGAGGGCGCGACGACGCGGTTCCTCACCATCTCGGCCCAGGTGGGTGAAACGCTCCCCGAGCTCCTGCAGACCAGGTATCGCTGCGTCGTGACCAACGAATGCGGGAGTGCGACGAGCGACGCGGCGACGCTTCGCATCTGCGTCGGCGATTACAACTGCGACGGCTTCGTCAACGGAAATGACTTCGACGATTTCGCCGGCTACTTCGAGGCCGGCGACCCCGCGGCCGACGTGAACCGCGACGGCTTTGTCAACGGCGACGACTACGACGTCTTCGCGGAGGCGTTCGAGGCCGGGTGCTGAAGAACAGGCAACAGGCACCGGGCACCAGGCATCAGAAAAAGAGCAGGACGGCAAGACAGCGAGACAACGAGACAACGAGACAGCGAGACAACGAGATAGAAAGACCCTCCCTCGGACGTGCGCCGGGCCGAGCAAGACAGAAGAGTCCGGCGCGGTCCCAGGGCGATCTGAATCGAACATCCAAGAAAGGCGAGTGCGAAATGCTCCGATTGTCCGATTTGGTTGACTCGGCGGCGATGGCGACGGCGGTAGGGGCGGTCGCGATGCTCGCGGGGAACGCGAGCGCGCAATGGACGGCCACCCTCCTGAACCCCGCGGGTTCGATCGAATCGGTGGCGATCCACGCCTCGCCCGGCGCGCAGGCCGGCCACTCAAAGTTCGGCGATTACTACCACGCCGGCTTCTGGAACGGCAGCGCCGGTTCTTGGATCGACCTTCACCCGACATGGAGTGTCGAGTCGGTCGCGAATGCCGCCGATGCCGGGCAGCAGGTCGGACGCGCGCGCGTCGGCAACGCGCACCACGCGGCGCTTTGGACCGGCACGCCCGAATCGTGGGTGAATCTCAATCCGCCCGGAGCCAGCGGCTCCATCGCCTATGCCGTCCGCGCCGGACAGCAGGCCGGGATGGCAAAGATCGACGGCGTCGACCACGCGGGATATTGGAGCGGCAGCGCCGTCACCTGGGTTGACCTGCACCCCGACGGCGCGACGGTCTCCCTCGCACGCGGCACGTCGGGCACGCGTCAGGTCGGGCAGGCCACCTTCGACGGCTTCACCCGCGCCAGCCTATGGCTCGGTAGCGCTGCGTCGTGGATCGATCTCAATCCATACTTCGCCGAATCGTCGGGGGCGGTGGCGGTGTGGGGCAACACGCAGGTCGGCTGGACGACCTTCGAGGGACAGCAGCGGGCCGCGATGTGGAGCGGCTCGGCAGACTCGTGGGTCGATCTTCACCCCGCCAGCGCGCAGTTCTCGCTGGCACACGGCGTGCACGAGGGCTGGCAGGTCGGATACGCCTACAGCGACAAGTACCGCGCGAGCGTTTGGACCGGCTCCGCGGCATCGTGGGAGGATCTCTCTACAACGCTTCCGGGTTCGTGGCTCAGCTCGCTGGCGTGGAGCGTGTGGCGCGAGGGCTCCACGCTCTACGTCGCCGGGAGCGGCTTCAACGCCGATCGCTGGCGCACCGAGGCGATCCTGTGGTCGCGCACCGTCGACGTGCCCTGCACGGCGGATGTCAACGGCGACACGTTCGTCAACGGCGACGACTATGACCTGTTCGCCGAGGCGTTCGACGCCGGCGGCCTCGCCGCGGATTTCAACCAGGACGGCTTCGTCAACGGCGACGACTACGACCTCTTCGCCGAGGCCTTCGAGGCCGGGTGCTAAGTGGACCTGAATATGAGGAAGCGAGAGGTCGCATGATGAACGCCAGGCCATGGGTGCCGCTCGCCGCCTCGCTGTGCCTGCACGCGGACGCGGCGGCGCAGTGTGGGCCGGCGTATCTCAATGGTCATTCGGGCGCGGCGCTGTCTGGGCGCGTGCGTGCGATCTGCACATGGGACCCCGATGGCCCCGGGCCGCGCCGCGCCATGCCCGTGGTCGGTGGGCGATTCACCAGCGCCGGAACGACGACACTGAACAACATTGCCCTGTGGACCGAGGACGGATGGCAGGCCCTGGGCGGCGGGCTCACGGGCGGGCTTGGCCAGGTCTCGGCGCTCGCGGTGCTCCCCACGGGTCAGCTCGTCGCCGCGGGGCACTTCCTGTCCGCCGGCGGCGTGCCCGTCGAAAGTATCGCGGCGTGGGACGGGTCGTCGTGGCGGGCGCTGGGCGGCGGCCTGACCGGCATGAGCACGGTAACCGTCGGCGGCGTGCGCGCCTTGCTGGTGCTGCCCGGAGGCGACCTGCTTGCCGGCGGCGAGTTCAACCTCGCCGATGGTCAGCTCGCGCGGGCCATCGCCCGATGGGACGGGGTGGCGTGGCATCCGCTGGCCAACGGCCTGACCACAACCGCGACGTACGACGCCGCGGTGTTTGCTCTGGCGGCCCACCCGGACGGGAGTCTCTACGCGGTGGGACAGTTCAATCGAAGCGGTGCCGCGGTTCTTTCGCACGTCGCACGCTGGGACGGAGCCTCGTGGGCCGATGTGGGCGGCGGGGCCAACGCGTTCGTGACCGCGATCGCGATCACCGGCGACGGCGACGTGCTGGTCGGCGGGGGATTCTCCATGGCGGGCACGACCAGCGCGTCGCGCGTGGCGCGATGGGATGGCTCGGCGTGGAGCGCGTTGGGAAGCGGACTGAGCGATGCGGTTCGCGGGCTGTGCATTGGACCCTCGGGCGAAGTCGTCGCGACGGGATTCTTTACACACAGCGGATCGCAGGCGCGAAACCGCGTCGCGCGGTGGGACGGTACGACGTGGCAGCAGATGGGATCGGGGCTGAGCGCCGAAGGTTTGGTGGTCGCGCGGCACTGGTCGGGAGAGTTGATGTTCGGCGGCGAATTTCTGACCGCGGGCGGAGTGTCCTCGGCGTACTTTGTCCGCCGCAGCGAGGACCGACGACCGTGGATTGTCGAAGATCCGTCCGACGTGGATATTGACTGCGGCCACGGCGCGTCGATGTCGGTCGTGGTTGCTCCGGGATTCGACAACCCACAGTTCCAGTGGCGACGCGGGGGCGTGGCGATCGACATCAACGAGAACCCGAGCGCTCAGTCGGCAACGCTGCTCCTCTCGGGCGAAAGCGAGCCCGGCTCGTACGACTGCGTGGTGTCGACGGCGTGCGGGAGCGACATGAGCCGGAGCGCGACTCTCGACGTGACGCCGTGCTGCCCGGCCGACCTGAACCACGACGGCTTCGTCAACGCCGACGACTACGACCTCTTCGCCGAGTCGTTCGACGCCG
>OEIV010000540.1_pt1 | contig 20182 bp, 14 predicted proteins | sample 1539231 | NCBI WGS metagenome assembly OEIV01 (sample SAMN03794762, study PRJEB22550) | activated sludge metagenome | feature: wastewater treatment plant; material: activated sludge; isolation source: Wastewater treatment plant of a petroleum refinery complex | place: Argentina: Buenos Aires ...
GGCCTCGAGGACGCGGAAGATGCAGTGCGTGGAATCGATTCTCTACGCGGAACCATCCGCCTTGCGATGCCCGTCCTCTATGGTACCGGAGTCGTCATTCCGCGGCTGGCGAACTTTCTGCGTGAGCACCCGCTGCTGCGGGTGGAAATGGCCGTGACCGACGAACGCCAGGATCTCGTGGCAGACGGCGCAGACGTTGCGATCCGTCTCGGCAAGCTCGAGGATTCCATGTTCGGCGCGCGCAAGCTCACATCGCTCGAACGTTACGTGGTGGCATCCCCCGCCTACCTCGAGGCGCACGGCGCACCCAAGACGCCTGGAGACCTTGCCGGCCACGAGTGCATTTTCGGGCCTGGCGGTTTCGGGCGCGATAGCTGGAAGTTCACCCGCGCCGGGACGGTCTTTTCGGTCAATGTCCGCGGGCGCATCCACTCCAATTCCGCGCCCGGTATCTACGCCAGCGTCCTCGCAGGGCTCGGCATCGCCATGGCGACGAACCTCATGTGCGCGGCGGATTTGAAATCAGGCACTCTCGTACGGCTACTGAAAGGCTACGCGCTCGAGCCCGTCGACGTGCATGCCGTTTTTCCAGGTGGTCCGCGCCCCTCGCAGAAAGTGCGGAGCCTGGTCGATTACCTTGCCGCAACGCTCAAGAACGCCAAGTGAGACCTGTCTCACAGCGCACTTCTCACAGCGCACTGCACGGCGCGACGTCGACGCCTCGGCCTTGAATGCCGTCCTCGCGCCACCTTGCGGCCGCGCGAGGACTGCTCAACGCTTCTACTCCGCCGCGTCGGCTTCCTCACGCGCCGGTTGGTCGATGCGGTCGATACGGCAGGCGCAATACTTGAACTCCGGAATTTTGCCCATCGGATCGAGCTGAGGGTTCGTCAGCGCGTTGGCGGGCGCTTCAGCGAACGCGAACGGAATGAACACCATACCCTCCGCCGTATCGCGGTCCGCGCGCGCCTTGAGCGTGATCTCGCCGCGTCGCGTCGCGACGATGATCATCTCGCCCGGCTCGATGCCCATGCGCTGCATGTCGCGCGGATTGAGCCCGGCGATGGCCTCCGGCTCGAGCGCGTCGAGCGTCGTCGCGCGACGGGACATGGAACCCGTGTGCCAGTGCTCGAGCAGGCGCCCCGTGGTCAGAACCAGCGGGAACTCGTCGTCGGGCAACTCGTGCGGCGGCATCAGCGACGCCGGCACGATGCGGGCACGGCCCGACTTGGTCGGGAAGCCGCGCGAGAAGATGATCTCGTTGCCGGGCTTGTCTGGCGCGTCGCACGGATACGTCACGGCGCCCTCGCTGACGAGGCGTTGCCACGTGATGTTCTTCAGTGACGGCATCATGTTCGCCATCTCGGTGAACGCCTCCGAGACGTCCTTGTAGCGCCACGGCAGGCCCATGCGATGCGCGATCTCCTGAATGATCTGCCAGTCCTGGCGCGCTTCGCCCGGCGGCGAGATCACCGGACGGCCGATCTGCACCTGCCGGTTGGTGTTGGTGAAGGTTCCCCACTTCTCGGCATGCGCGGAAGCCGGCAGCACGATGTCCGCCTGCCATGCCGTCTCGGTCATGAAGATGTCCTGCACCACGAACAGTTCGAGTTCGCAGAGCGCCTGACGCGCCTGGCGCACGTTGGGATCGGACATCGCCGGGTTCTCACCCATGATGTACATGCCCTTGACGAGGCCCTCGTGGATCGAATGCATGATCTCGATGACCGTCAGGCCGCGGTTGGGATCGAGCTTCGTATTCCAGAGGATCTCGTATTTCTTGCGCGTATCGTCGTCCTCGACCGAGATGTAGTCGGGGAACACCATCGGGATGAGGCCGGCGTCGGATGCGCCCTGCACGTTGTTCTGACCGCGCAAGGGATGCAGTCCCGTGCCCGGCCGGCCGATCTGACCGGTGATGAGCGCGAGCGAGATGAGGCAGCGCGAGTTGTCGGTGCCGTGGGTGTGCTGCGACACGCCCATGCCCCAGAAGATGATCGAGGCCTTCGAGCGCGCATAGAGGCGAGCGACTTCGCGGATCACGTCCGCGTCGATGCCGCAGACCGGCGCCATGCGCTCGGGGCTGAACGCGCGCACCTTCGAGCGCAGCGCGTCGTAGCCGTCGGTGTTGGCCTGCACGTACTGCACATCGACCATGCCTTCCTCGATGATCGCGTGCAGCATGGCGTTGAGCAGCGCGACGTCGTGCGCCGGCTTGAAGTTCAGAACGTGCGTCGCATAGCGCGCGATGCCAGAGTTCTGACCGCGCGGGTCCATGACGATGAGGTTGGCGCCGCGCGCAGCCGCCTGTTTCAGATAGGTTGCAGCGACCGGGTGGTTCTCCGCCGGCCGGGCGCCGATGACGATGATCGTCTCCGCGTCCTTCGCCGCCGTGAACGGTGCGGTCACCGCGCCCGAGTTCACGCCTTCCATCAGCGCCGCGACCGACGAGGCGTGGCAAAGCCGCGTGCAATGATCGACGTTGTTGGTGCCGAAGCCCTGACGGACGAGCTTCTGGAATAGATAGGCCTCCTCGTTCGAGCCCTTCGCCGAGCCGAGACCGGCGAGCGCCGAACCGCCCCACGTGTCGCGAATCCGCTTGAAGCCGTTCGCCGCCTTGTCCAGCGCTTCTTCCCAGGTCGCCTCGCGGAACACTTCGAGGATCTCGTCACGCGTGCGCGGGATGAGGCACTCGCGCTTCGGCATGCCCTCCTTGCGGATCAGCGGCTTGGTCAGGCGGTCGGGATGATGGATGTAGTCGAAGCCGAAGCGGCCTTTGACGCACAGCCGGTTCTCGTTGGCAGGGCCATCGCGGCCGTCGACGTAGAGGATCTTTTCGTCCTTCACGTGCACGGTGGTCTGGCAGCCGACGCCGCAATAGGGGCAGATCGTATCGACGCTGCGGTCCTCGTAGGCAACGCGCTTGCCGGTGGACTTGTCGAGGAGGTTGCCTTCCATCAGCGCGCCCGTCGGACACGCCTGCACGCATTCGCCGCACGCGACGCACGTGGAAGAGCCCATCGGGTCGTCGAAGTCGAACACGACCTTGGCCCCGTGCCCGCGGTAGGCCATACCGATGACGTCATTCATCTGCACTTCGCGGCAGGCGCGGACGCAGAGGTTGCAATTGATGCAGGCGTCGAGATTGACGGCGATCGCCGCGTGCGAGTTGTCGGCGGCGGGCCGCTCGGCGCTCGGCATGCGGCTCACCGGCGCGACGCCCATGCGGTCCACCCACGACCAGAACTTGGATTTCGGATCGTGGCTCGTCTCGCGCGCAGGCTGATCGGCGAGCAGCAGCTCGAACACCATCTCGCGCGACTTCTTCGCCCGCTCGGACGCGGTTTTCACCTTCATGCCGCTTGCCGCCTTGCGCTGGCACGAGGCGGCGAGAACCCGCTCGCCCTCGATCTCGACCATGCAGGCGCGGCAGTTGCCATCGGCGCGGTAGCCCGGCGCCGGGTGGTAGCACAGGTGCGGGATCGACGTGCCCTGGCGCTTGGCTACCTGCCAGATGGTTTCACCCGGCGCAGCCTCGACCTCGACGCCATCGAGCAGGAATTTGATCTTGTCCGTCATGACACCGTCTTTCGCGGTTCTCGTCGTTCAGGTTATCCACGCCACCGGCCTCATCGGCATGTCCGGCGTCGGGATGCGGAATGAAATCAGCCGAGGTCCTCGGGGAAGAACTTCAGCACCGACTGGAGCGGATTGGAAGCTGCCTGCCCGAGACCGCAAATGGACGCATCACGCATCACCTGGCTCAGATCGTCCAGCAGCGGCTTGTCCCACGATTTGGCACCCATCAGCTTCACGGCCTTCTCGGTACCGGCACGGCACGGCGTGCATTGCCCGCAGCTCTCGTCCTCGAAGAAGCGCATCAGGTTGAGGGCGACAGACTTCATGTCGTCCTTGTCGGACAGGATGACAACCGCATGGCTGCCGACGAAGCAGCCATGTTTCTCGAGCTGCCCGAAATCGAGGGGAATGTCCGCCATCGAGGACGGCAGGATGCCACCTGAGGCGCCACCCGGCAAATAGCCCTTGAAGGCATGCCCGTCGAGCATGCCGCCGCACAGCTCGATCAGCTCCGCGGCCGTCGTACCCGCCGCCGTCAGAACGACGCCCGGGCTCTTGACGCGCCCGGAGACGGAATAGGAGCGAAGTCCCTTCGCTCCGTTCTTCCCTTGCGAGGCGAACCAGGGCGCGCCCTTCGCCAGGATCGACGGAATCCAATAGAGCGTCTCGACGTTGTTGACGAGCGTCGGCCGGTTGAAGATGCCGACCTCGGCGACATAGGGCGGACGCTGGCGTGGCAGGCCGCGCTTGCCCTCGATGCTCTCGATCATGGCGCTTTCCTCGCCGCAGATGTAGGCGCCCGCGCCGCGCCGCACCTGAATCCTGGTGTGACGCACGAGGCCCGCCGCCTCCACCTTGGCGAGTTCCGTCGCGAGGATTTCGCGCACGGCCGGATACTCGTCACGCATGTAGATGAAGACCTGCTCGGCCTCCACCGCCCACGCTCCGATCAGCATGCCCTCGATGAAGGCGTGCGGGTTCGTTTCGAGATAGTGACGATCCTTGAACGTGCCGGGCTCGCCCTCGTCGCCGTTGACCGCCATGAGGCGCGGGCCCTTGTAGCCGCGCACGAACGTCCACTTGCGACCGGTCGGGAAGCCAGCACCACCAAGGCCGCGCAGCCCACCATCGGACAGGGTGGTGATGACGCTGTCGACGCTGCGCTCGCCGCCGAGGCATTGCTTCAGCACCCCATATCCGCCGCTGGCGGTGTAGCTCTCGAACGTCTGGTAGTCGGGGATCGTCGCGTGCGAGCGGCCGTGTTCTACCTGCGACTTGATCTTCTCGAGCGTCGCATGGTCGACGTGGGCATGACCGACGTGCACGGCCGGCGCCGTATGGCACGAGCCGAGACAGGGCGCGCGCAGCACGCGCACGTTCTCCATGTCCTCGGCGCCGAGCGCCGCCAGCAGTTGCTCGCTACCTGCCAGCATGCACGAGAGTGAATCGCACACGCGGATCGTGTGCTCGGCGGGGCGCGGCTCGCCGTCCGCGATCACGTCGAAGTGGGCATAGAACGTCGCCACCTCGTAGACCGCCGCCATCGGCATGCGCATCAGCTCGCCCAGCGCCTGCAGATGGCCGACCGGAAGGCAGCCCTCCTTGTCTTGGATCTTGTGCAGGTTCTCGATCAGCATGTCGTGGGTGTGCGGCCCGGGACCGACGATCTGCGCCACCATTTGGCGTTCATCGTCCTTCAGCAGGCGACCCTTCGGGAAGATCAGCGCCTTGCGCCGGCCTGCACCGGGATGGGGAGAACGCTTGCCGCCCTCCCACGGCTCGCCGCCAAACCCGCCAGATCCGTTGCCGGCGCCCTTGGTTTGATTGCGGCCGAAGCCACTCGCGTTGTCGCTCGTCACCGATGATGTCCTTCCGACCTGCATGTTTGTTCTTGGTTGCGTCCCCTCGCCGCCTGCTGGCGCGGACCGGGTCAAGGTGGACGTTTGGCCGCCTCGACGGCGTTGCGGGACGCGGCGGCCATGTCGCTCGCGCTCTGATACGCGACACCGTTGTTGGCGAGAACCGTGGTCGCGAATGACGCGTTGTTTCCGGCCATGCGCACGACGATAGCCGGTTTGTGCGCCGCGCGGCGAAGCGCGATGCCGACGCCCTCCGCAATCGTATCGCAGGGCTGCATGCCGCCGCCGTGAACATTGACGAGGATCGCCCGCACCTTGGGATTGGCGAGGATCAGCTCGACGCCGTAGGCGACATCGAGGCTGGTCGCCGTCGTGCGAATATCCATGAAGTTCGCAGGTTGCCCGCCGGCATCGACGATCGCATCGAGCGTTGCGAGCGCCAGGCCCGCTCCGTTGACGACGAGGCCGATGTCGCCATCCATACGCTGGAAATTGATGTGGTGACGGTCGGCACCGAGAACCACCGCATCCCCCTCCTCCGCTTCCACCGCGGCGGCGAGCGCCGCGAGCGCCGGATGGCGGATGAGCGCGTTGTCGTCGATGGTGATCTTCGCGTCGAGGGCGACGAGGTCGCCGTCCCATGTCACCACCAGCGGATTGATCTCGACCTGCGTGGCGTCGAGCGCCACGGCCAGCGAGGCCATGCGGCGGAAGATGGAGGCGGCCTTCTCCGCGACGCCTCCCTCGAGGCCGATGCCAGCCGCCATTCCCGCGAAATCGCCCTCCGCGCCGTCGCGCACGATCGTGAGCGGCGCACGTCGGATGAACTGCGCGTCCTGTTTGGCCCGCGCCTCGATGGCGGAGCCGCCGGCCGGCGCGGCCATCAGCGAAAGTTGACCCGTCACCCGGTCGAGGAACACGGCCGCATAGAGCGCCTGCATCGCCTCGATCGCCTCTTCAATCAGCACCCAGCGGACCTTTTCGCCGGTGTTCGCATGATCTGACGGCGCGCTCCCAGCACGCGAAATCCGCGAATCGAGCAGCAGGCGTGCCGTCTCGCCGACACCCTCGGGAGAGGCCGAGAACCGCACGCCGCCAGCAGCGAGCCGGTCGGTGGAGCGGACCTGGGCCTTGACGGCGAAACGGGGGAACGAAAGACGCCGCGCGACCCGTTCGGCGTCGGCGGCGCTATCGGCGATCCGCCCCCTTGGAACGGGCACGGCGAATCGGGTCAGGAGTTCCTTGGCCTGGAACTCTTGCAGATTCATGCTCCGGCGCTCCGCTCCCGCGCGGTTCAGAACCGCGCATCTGGTTTCTTATTTTCTTGCGCGCCCGCTTCTACATTGTCCACCCGCCCCCCGCGTCACCCGAACGGGTGGGCACGACAGGCGTCGGCGCAGCGAGAAGGCGAACCGACGTTGCTCGCCGGCATTTTGACCGACCTCGTTGAGGCCGCCGACCGAGGCCCTTCAGAAAACCAGGATCGGCAGCGATTACAAGTCGTCCGCTCTGGTATACCACAGCTCGATGCCGCGGTTGAGGGGCTTCGAACCTAGTCGTAACCATTCTTTGGATGTGCAGATTCCCGCTGCCCTGCACTTTTCGCGGGCCTGCCATGATACCGGCCCATGCGCTCTGCCAGAAGCCCGTGGACTTCGTGTGTATCTCCGCCCCGTCGCCGGCCTCACGACCGCCGACCGCGAAAGGCTGGATGACCCGATAGGCTGATACTATAGTGCTGCTCCTTGCCCGATCTGGTGTTGAAGAGCTTCCCGCCTTGGCATATGGTATGCCAGAAGTGATGCCGCCCACCAGGCCCCCTCACGATCGCACCCGCGCCGTAACAACCGGCCGGATGGATCGCGCCGCGAGCCGAGTGTCAGCGGAGGCGAACCACGGCAACGTGTCACGGCTCACGACTTCCACCCGAACGGGAAGCTTCGCATGGACATGCAGAAGACGAGCCTCAACATCGTCCCGATCGGCGAGAGCCAGAGCCTCAAGACGCGCGCCTACGAGGCGTTGAAGGCCGCGATCGCCGAGATGAACATCTATGACGACAACGCCGTGCTGCGCCTCGATGAGCGCGACCTGTCGGCACGCTTCGGCATCTCGCGCACACCACTGCGCGAGGCACTCGCCCAGCTCGACCAGGAGGGCTTGGTTCGTGTCGTCGCGCGCCGGGGCATCTTTATCGTCAGGAAGACGAAGGCCGAGATCCTCGACATGATCACGGTGTGGGCCGCGCTCGAAAGCATGGCGGCGCGCCTCGCCGCAGAGCACACGCCGCCCGAGAGCCTCGCCGAACTGCGCCAGCTCACCGACCCCTACGATGATGTCGGCCGCCGGATGGGCGAATACTCTGACGCCAACATCCGCTTTCATCAGGCGATCTTGCGAGCCAGTGGCAACACCTTGATCGGAGACATCGCCGACGGGCTCTTTCTGCACGTCCGCGCCATCCGCAACCGCACCATCTTCGAAAAAGACCGCGCCCAGCGCTCGATCGTCGATCACCGTCAGATCGTCATGGCCATCGCCGAGCGCGACGGCGACCTCGCCGAGCGCTTGGTGCGCGAGCACACTCTGCGACTGAGATCCCACGTTGAACAACACGTCGACATTCCCTGACGTTCGCGAAACGCCAGCCGACACGGCACGACACGAACACAACCAACAAAAACAAACAAAAGTTCCGACCTAGAGGAGGATTTAGACATGGCGGCAACCGGTGCAGCCGAGGCGAAGATCGCCACGACGACGGCCGAGGATACGCTGAAGCGCAAGAGCACGGATCCTAACGTCGTCTCGGGTGGGCGCCTGGTCGCCAAGGCCCTCAAGAACGAAGGCGTCGATACGATCTTCACGCTTTGCGGTGGCCACATCATCGACATCTACGACGGCTGCATCGACGAGGGCATTCGCGTCGTCGACGTCCGCCACGAGCAGGTCGCCGCACACGCCGCCGACGGCTACTCGCGCCAGACGGGCAAGCTCGGCTGTGTCGTCACCACCGCCGGCCCGGGCTGCACGAACGCCGTCACCGGCGTCGCAACCGCATTCCGTTCCGAAAGCCCGATCATTCACATCGGCGGCCAGTCTTCGCTGACCCAGCACAAGATGGGCTCGCTGCAGGATCTGCCGCACGTCGACATGATGACACCGATCACCAAGTTCGCATCGGGCGTCTTCTCCACCGATCGCGTCGCCGACATGATCTCGATGGCCGCGCGCGAGTGCTATTCCGGCGCCTACGGTCCCTCGTACCTCGAGATCCCGCGCGACGTGCTCGACGCCGAGATCCATCTCGACAAGGCGCGCATCCCCAAGCCCGGACACTATCGCGCCTCGGGCCGTTCCATCGGCGACCCCGCCGACATCGAGCGGCTGGCCGAGATCATCAACAAGGCCAAGCGTCCCGCCGTCCTGTTCGGTCAGCAGGTGTGGATGTCCGGCAGCCACCAGGAAGCCATCAACTTCGTTCGCGCGCTCGACGTACCGGCCTATCTGAACGGCGCCAGCCGCGGCATGCTGCACCCCGACGACCCGCACCACTTCGACCGCACGCGCAGCCTCGCGTTCAAGGACGCCGACGTCCTCATCATCATCGGCACTCCGTTCGATTTCCGCATGGGCTACGGCAAGCGCATCTCGGTGCCGACGCTGGTGCAGATCGACATGGACTACCGCACGGTCGGCAAGAACCGCGACATCTCGCTCGGTCTCGTCGGGCATCCGGGCGCCATCCTCTCGGCTGTTGCAGCCGCCATCTCCGCCGGCCCTGACGCAGCGGCGCGCCAGGAGCGTCAGCAGTGGATGAAGAAGCTGCGCCAGGCCGAAGGCATCGCGCTCGAGAAGCTGATGCCGCTGTTCAAGTCGAACCAGTCGCCGATCCATCCCTACCGCCTCGCCTGGGAGATCAACGAGTTCCTCGGTGACGACACGATCTACATCGGCGATGGCGGCGACGTCGTGACGATCTCGGCGCAGGCGGTCCGCCCGCGCGGCCCCGGCCAGTGGATGGACCCTGGCGCGCTCGGCTCGCTCGGCGTCGGCACCGGCTTCGCACTTGCGGCCAAGCTCGCGCATCCGAACAAGGAAGTCATGTGCCTCTACGGCGACGGCTCGTTCGGCATGACCGCATTCGACATGGAAACGGCGCAACGTTTCGGCGCGCCTTATCTGGCCGTGATCGGCAACAACTCGGCCATGAACCAGATCCGCTATGGCCAGATCGCCAAGTACGGCGAAAATCGCGGCGACATCGGCAACAAGCTCGGCGACGTCGAGTTCTCGATCTTCGCCAAGATGATCGGCGGCTATGGCGAGGAAGTCCGTGACGCCAACGAGATCGGCCCGGCACTTCAGCGTGCCCGCGAGGCGATCGCCAAGACCGGCAAGTGCGCGGTCGTCAACGTTTGGATCGACCCGCGCGAGTACGCGCCGGGCACCAAGAACCAGACGATGTACAAATAACAGCGCGCCCGCGCGGGCCCGAGGTGGAAGCCGGCACCGGCTTCCCTCTCGGGCTGCGCGAACCGGCCTTCACCTGCTCGCCATAGCGATGCGGGGTTTCTGACACACCGATACCGCGAGAGACAGCGCGGACGCCCATGGAGAACAAACGACAATGAAAGCCCTCGACGGCATCAAGGTCCTCGACTTCACCCACGTCCAGTCGGGGCCGACCTGCACGCAGCTTCTCGGCTGGTTCGGCGCCGACGTCATCAAGGTCGAGCGCCCCGGAGAAGGCGACGCGACGCGCAAGCAGCTCGTCGACGTGCCGGGCGCCGACAGCCTCTATTTCACGATGCTCAATCACAACAAGCGGTCGATCACCATCGACACCAAGAACAAGCGCGGCAAGGAAATCCTCGAACGCCTCGTGAAGACCTGCGACGTGCTCGTCGAGAATTTCGCGCCGGGCGCGCTCGACCGCATGGGCTTCTCGTGGGAGCGCATTCAGGAACTGAACCCGCGCATGATCATGGCCTCGGTGAAGGGCTTCGGTCCCGGCAAATACGAGGATTGCAAGGTTTACGAGAACGTCGCGCAGTGTGCCGGCGGCTCCGCCTCGACCACTGGTTTTCGCGACGGCCCGCCGGTCGTCACCGGCGCGCAGATCGGCGACTCCGGCACCGGACTGCATCTTGCGCTCGGCATCGTCACCGCGCTCTACCAGCGCGAGCGCTCGGGCCGCGGCCAGCGCGTGCTCGCCCCCATGCAGGATGGCGTGCTGAATCTCTGCCGCGTGAAGCTGCGCGACCAGCAGCGGCTCGAGAAGGGCCCGCTCAAGGAATACTCGCAGTTCGGCGAAGGCATTCCGTTCGGCGAGGCGACACCGCGCGCGGGCAACGACTCGGGTGGCGGCCAGCCCGGCCGCATTCTCAAGTGCAAGGGCTGGGAGACAGACCCCAACGCCTACACCTACTTCATCACCCAGGCCGCCGTCTGGGAGAAGGTGTGCGACGTGATCGGCGAGCCCGAGTGGAAGACCAAGCCCGGCTATGCCAAGCCGGTGGAGCGTCTCGACAAGCTCAACGAGATCTTCGCGCGCATCGAGCAGTGGACGATGACCAAGACCAAGTTCGAGGTGATGGACATCTGCAACCCGCTCGACATCCCGGTCGGCCCGATCCTTTCGCTCAAGGAGATCGCGGCCGACGAGGGCCTGCGCGCCACCGGCACGATCGTCGAGGTCGATCACCCCGAGCGCGGTCCCTACCTCTCGGTCGGCTGCCCGATCAAGATGTCCGACAGCCCCGTCGAGGTGACCCGTTCGCCGCTGCTTGGCGAGCATACCGACGAGATCCTGACCGAGGTGCTCGGCTACTCGCAGGAGGAGGCGGCCGAACTCAGGACCGCCGGCGCGACAGAGATCGTCAAGCGCCAGGCCGCCGAGTAGTTGATGGATTAACGGGGGGCGCTTTCGCGCCCCTCGTCGCACCGGGCCCGCGCCGCCGGGCGAACGTCGCAACACCTGCCGCGAGCAGAGGGGCAAACAAAGCCCGCGAAACGGGCAAAACGCGGGGCATCATTCGACGGCACGGCATGCCTCGAGGCAGCGAGCGGTCTGAGGAAGATGCTCTCGGAACTTCGAGATGGAGCGCCGTCAACCGCTCAGGGAAACGCTTGCGGTTCGCTCTGATCGGATAGCGCGCCAGCCAAACAACATCACATGGGGCCGCATCCAACAGGCTCCGAACGGGAGGATCATCGATGCGCATCGTCGTCCATGGCCAGGAGGCCTTCGGCAAGGCCGTGCTCGAGCGCCTGCTCGAACGCGGCGAGAACGTGGTCGCGGTTTTCTCCGCCCCCGACAAGGAAGGCAAGGCCCGCGACCCGCTCGCCGCCTTCGCTTCCGAGAAGGGCTTGCCCGTGCATCAGCCGGCGTCGTGGAAGACGCCGGAAGCGCTGGCACTGATGCAGTCGTTCAAGCCCGATGTCTGCATCATGGCCTATGTGACGCTCTTTGTGCCGCAGCCGGTGATCGACGCGCCGACCTATGGCACGTTCCAGTACCATCCCTCACTGCTGCCCGAGCACCGCGGCCCTTCGGCGATCAGTTGGCCGATCGCGATGGGCAAGACGCGCACCGGCCTCTCCATCTTCTGGCCCGACGAGGGGCTCGACGAGGGGCCGATCCTGATGCAGAAGGAGTGCGACATCGGGCCCGACGAAACGCTCGGCGACGTCTACTTCAAGAAGCTCTTTCCGCTCGGCGTCGATGCCATGATCGAAAGCCTCGATCTCGTTCGCGACGGCAAGGCCCCGAAGATCCCGCAGGACCACTCGAAGGCCACCTACGAGTACCGCTTCAAGAAGGCGATGGCCGAAATCGACTGGTCGAAGCCTGCCGCCGACGTTTACAACCTCATTCGCGCCGTGAACCCGGCGCCCGGCGCCTGGACCCGCCTCAAGGGCGTCAAGCTCGACATCTTTGACTCGCGCAAAGCCGAAGGATCGGGCAAACCCGGCGAGGTGCTCGCCATCTCTCCGGATGGCGTGACGGTTGCAGCGGGTAGCGGCGCCATTCTGGTGAAGCGGCTGCGCGCCGACGCCGGACAGAAGATCTCGGCTGCGGAATTTGCCGCATCGACCGGGGTCAGGGTCGGCGACATCTTCGAGGCGGCAACCCCAGCCGAAGCGAAAGCCTAAAACCAAGGTTCGGACGTTTGAGCCGGTCGGACCATCAATAAACGGGAAGTGCCAGCCAAGACTGGCAGGAGGAGATAAAAACAATGGCCGTGAAATCCGACATCGAGATTGCCCGCGAAGCCAAGATGAAGCCGATCGCCGAGGTCGCCACCAAGGTCGACATTCCGGCTTCCGCGCTGCTCAATTACGGCCCCTACAAGGCCAAGTTGTCGCCCGAGTTCATCGACGGCCTCAAGGATAAGAAGGACGGCAAGCTCATTCTCGTCACGGCCATCAACCCGACTCCGGCGGGCGAGGGCAAGACGACGACGACGGTCGGCCTCGGCGACGGCCTCAACCGTATCGGCAAGAAGGCCATGATGTGCTTGCGTGAGCCTTCGCTCGGTCCGTGCTTCGGCGTCAAGGGCGGTGCGGCCGGCGGCGGCTATGCCCAGGTCGTGCCGATGGAGGACATCAACCTCCACTTCACGGGTGACTTCCACGCCATCACGTCGGCCCACAACCTGCTCTCCGCGCTCCTCGACAACCACATCTACTGGGGTAACGCGCTCGGCCTCGACGCCCGCCGCATCGGCTGGCGCCGCGTGCTCGACATGAACGACCGCGCGCTGCGCTACATCGTCAACTCGCTCGGCGGCACGGCCAACGGCTTCCCGCGCGAGGACGGCTTCGACATCACCGTCGCCTCCGAGGTGATGGCCATCCTCTGTCTGTCGATGGACCTCAAGGACCTCGAGCGCCGCCTCGGCAACATCGTCGTCGGCTACACCCGCGACAAGACCGCAGTCCGCGCGCGCGATCTCAAGGGCGATGGCGCCATGACCGTTCTGCTCAAGGACGCCATGAGGCCGAACCTCGTGCAGACGCTGGAGAACAACCCCGTCTTCATCCACTGCGGCCCGTTCGCCAACATCCCGCATGGCTGCAACTCGGTGCTGGCCACCAAGACCGCGTTGAAGCTTGCCGACTACGTCGTCACGGAGGCGGGCTTCGGCGCCGACCTCGGTGCCGAGAAGTTCTTCAACATCAAGTGCCGCAAGGCAGGGCTGCAGCCGGCCGCAGCGGTCATCGTCGCGACGGTCCGCGCACTCAAGATGCACGGCGGCGTCGCCAAGGACGACCTCAAGGGCGAGAACGCCGCGGCGGTCGCGAAGGGCTGCGAGAACCTCAAGCGCCACATCGAGAACGTGCGCAAGTTCGGCGTGCCGCCGGTCGTCGCCGTCAACCGCTTCATCACCGATACCGACGCCGAGATCGCCGAGGTGATGAAGGCGGCGGAGAGCATGGGCACGAAGGCGTTCCTGTGCACGCACTGGGCCGATGGCGGCAAGGGTACCGAAGAGCTGGCGCGCCACGTCGCCGACGTCGCCAACAGCGGCGAGGCCCGCTTCCAGCCGCTCTACCCCGACGACATGCCGCTGCGCGACAAGGTGCGGACGATCGCCAAGGAGATCTATCGCGCCGCCGATATTTCGTGCGACGCTTCCGTCGAGGCACGCTTCAAGGAGCTGGAGGCCGCGGGCTACGGCAAGCTGCCGGTGTGCATGGCGAAGACGCAGTACTCGTTCTCGACCAACGCCAACCTGCGTGGTGCTCCGACCGGCCACACGGTCCCGGTGCGCGAGCTGCGTCTTTCCGCCGGCGCCGAGTTCATCGTCGTCATCACCGGCGAGATCATGACCATGCCGGGCCTGCCGCGCGTGCCGTCCGCCGACAACATCCGCCTCAACGAGAACGGCCAGATCGAAGGTCTGTTCTGAGACGGACGAGACGAACAGCTAGAAGAAAGGCCCCGCGAAAGCGGGGCCTTTTTGTATGCGGGCATCGATGGGCCTCGGATCAGCCTTGCTGGCTCTCCTGCTGCTGGCGTAGTCGCCGCTCGTCCTCGTGGTCGACGCTGCTCTGGTTCGCAGGCGTCACAGCCGCCTTGGCGACTGGCGTCGCTTCCGCCGGTCGCGCCGCCTTTGCAGCCTCCGCGCGGCGCGCTTCAGCACGCGCCCGGCGCATCTCGATCACCCGCATCGCGTAGGCCTGCAGCAGCGTCGGATGCCCCGCGACGCGGCGCGTGACGACGATGCCCCGGGCCATGGCGGATTGCACCCGCGTCAACTCCTCGACCTCGCCCGAGTAGGCGTGGACGAGTGCGAGCTTCAGGCTCTCGATACCCGTCTGCGACGCATCGTGAACGCGGCGGATGGTGCTGAGCCAGAGCGGACTAAGCAGCAGCGACAGCACGATGACGGAGATGGCGAGCTTGTAGCCCACGGGGTCGAGCACGTGGTTGGCGAGGCCGACACCGGCCAGCACGAACGAGAACTCGCCGAGCTGCCCGATGATGAGGCCGGCCTGATAGGCGTCCGTCCAGCTCAGGCCGACGAAGCGCAGGATGGCGATGTTGGCGAGCGACTTGAGGCCGAGTACCGCGAGCACGAACACGGTCACCAGCGCCAGGTTGTGGACGATGAACTCGCCATCGAGCAGCAGGCCGATGGCGACGAAGAACAGCACCATCAGAACGCCCTGGATCGGCTCCATGGCGTTGATGGCTTCCGTCCGCAGTGTCGTCTTACCGATGAACAGGCCAGCGAGAAATGCGCCGTAGGCTGGCGAGAACCCGAGCACTCCGGAGAACGTCGCGGCCGAGCAGCAGACCGCGAGCGCCGTCAGCGTGACGAGCTCGATGCGGCCGAGGATGTGGTCCTGGAAGGGGAAATGCAGCTTGCCGCGCGGACCGAGCGTGGCGATGAAGAGCGCGAGCCCGCCGACGGCAAGCGCCAGGATCACCAGCGTCTTCGGTTCGAACGTGACACCCTGGCTCCAGGACTCCGCCATGATGAGCATCGGCACCAGCGCAATGTCCTGCGCGATCATGATCGCGACGACGATCCGCCCGAGCTGCGTTCGAAGCTCGCCGATTTCCTCGAGCACCTTCAGCGCCACCGCCGTGGACGACATGGTGACGACGAACGCCAGCAGCAGCGATTGCTGCGTCGTCCAGCCGAGGAACGCGCCGGTCAGAACCATCGCGCCGATCGCCAGAACGAGCTGGCCGACGACGGCGAGCACCGCGGGCTTCAGGTCGGTGATGAACGCCTTCAGCGATATTTCCATGCCGACGAGGAACAGCAGGAACAGCACGCCGAGCTCGGCGAGCAGCGGCACGGCCTCCGCTCGCGGCACGAAGCCGAGCACGGTCGGGCCGAGCGTCACGCCGGCGAGGATGTAGCCGACCATCGGCGGCTGTTTCAGCCGCACCATGACGAGGCCCATCGTGACGGCCGCCAGCGTCAGAATCGCTATGGCCAGGAGATGTGGCAGTTGCTCGTCCATCCACCCCGCTCGCAGTTGGCGTCAATGCGGACAAATTCGGCGAAACTCGGCCGAGGCGGACACGAAAAGCGCCGCCCCGCGCGAGCTTGAAAACAGTAATCCAGTTACATGAAAAAATACAGCATTGCCGAGCACTTCGGCCATGCGAGGCTCGCCTGACAGGCGCCTTAGGAGCACCATCGCAACGTGCCCATAAGATGAGCAGTCCGGCGCGGTTCGAAGGCCCCATCGATGGAACCGTTCAGGCGCCACACGTGGACCGTGTCGAAGCGGCGGCAAGAATGCGCCGCGCGGCATCGCAATCCGCTTGCATCTGCGCCTTCAGCGCTTCGATGGTATCGAACCTGCGGTCAGCGCGGATGTGGTCGACGAACGCCACGGTCAATTCGCGCCCGTACAGGTCACCGCTGAAATCGAGCAGGAACACTTCGAGCATCGGCGATCCGTCATCGAAGGTCGGCCGCGTGCCGAGATAGGCCGCGGCGGCGTGGCGGATGCCGTCGAGTTCAGCCCACACCGCATAGATGCCGTGAGCGAGGGCGGTTCCGGGCTCGAGCGGAACGTTCGCGGTCGGGAACCCGAGGCCGGTGCCACGCTTGAAGCCGCCGGCGACGGTGCCCCTTACCCGCCACAACCGACCGAGAGCCGCCGTCGCGCCCTGCATGTCGCCTTGCGCGAGCTTCAGGCGGATCGCCGTCGAGGAGAACACTTCGCCATCCTCGGCGACTGGCGAAACGACCGTGACGCCGAAGCCCAGCCGTTCGCCCTCGGCCCGCATCGTCTCGGGCGTCCCGGCGCGACCTTTGCCGAAGAAGAAGTCGTAACCGATGACCAGATGACGTGGCGCCAGATGCCCGACGATCAGATCCTCGATGAAGGATTGCGCGGAGCGCGCCGCCATCTCGCGATCGAATTTCAGCACGACGGCGAGGTCGAGCCCCATCTCACCGAAGCAATCGAGCTTCAACGGCAGCGGCGTCAGGTGGAAGTGCGGCTCGGACGGCTGGAACAGTTCGCGCGGATGCGGCTCGAACACGATCACGCCCGAGGGCGCACCCATTCCGGCGGCGCGCCGGCGCACTTCCGCGAGCAGCGCCTGATGTCCGCGATGGACGCCATCGAAGTTGCCGATTGCCAGCACCGCGCCGCGCAGCGCGGATGTCACGTTCGCGGTGTCACGGACAACCTGCATCGGCATCCCCTCGCGGCAGCGGAGCGGGGCGCGCACTCGGCGCGCCACCGCTCTCTCGCGTCGCCGCGGCCTCAGCCGCGCGACGGCACCATCAGCATCGCCTCACCCGTCACGACGGGCTTGCCGTTGACGGCGCAGACGCACTCGAAGCGTGCGCGCTTCTTCTCCGCGATCACCTCGACGACCTTCACCGTCGTGACGACCGTGTCGCCGATCTTGACCGGCGCCTTGAAGGCCAGCGTCTGCGACATGTAGATGGCACCCGGGCCCGGCATCTGCATGCCGAACACGGCCGAGATGTAGGCAGCCGACAGCATACCGTGAGCGATGCGCTCCTTGAACATCGTGCCGGCGGCGTAGGCTGCATCGAGATGCACGGGGTTCTTGTCGCCCGAGACCTCGGCGAACGCGACGATGTCGGCGTCGGAAACGGTCTTCGAGATGGAGGCCTCCATACCGACGGCGAGATCCTCGATGAAGTAGCTTTTCGACGGCGCCATGAAGTTTTTTCCTTGTGATCGCGGCTGGGGTCAAATGATGCCGCACACGTGCGGCGGGCGAGCCAGTGGTGAGCGGCTCGCGCGGCTTGTGCAGCGCGGCGGCACACTAGCGGCGCCTCTCCCAGGCCGCAATCGGTCTTGAGAAGCAACGTGTTCCATGAAGCGGTGAGGGTGCCGCTCAGGGACCAAATGCACCTCGGACACGTCCCTCCAAGGGGGCGGCGCGAAAAGTTCGCAAATTCGACAAAGGCACTTGATCGGCCCGGGCGCCTGACATATAGGTGGCGGCCTTGGAAGCGCTGTCCCGTTCGTCTAGTGGCCTAGGACACCAGCCTCTCACGTTGGGAACAGGGGTTCGAGTCCCCTACGGGGCGCCACCAATCTCCACACATCGCAGGCAAGAAGCCGCCGCTACGAAAGCGCGCGCGGTCTATGCCTACGCCCGCCCCGGCGGGCTGCGACGCGGGGTGCATCCACACCCGCCACCGCGATCGAGTTGTCGCACCGAGTTGTAGCGACGGCCAGACGGCTCCGCCGAACTACTCCGGAAGATCGATCCGATCACGCGTTCTGCTGTGTGGCATGGCGCCGGCTGCGGTGCCATCGTCCCAGCGCTCGTAGCGGACGCCGGGGAATATGACGATCTGCGCCGAACCGCGTGCGGACAGCGATGCCGATCGACTGTGGTTGCGCCTCGACGAGGCCCGGAATTCGACGACGTGTGCCATGGTCAATCCCTTTGTGACCAGATGTGCTGCTCCTCTCCCGGGCGACTCGCTTTCATTCCCAGCCCTTACTGATTAACTGACAGCGTACGCCCGCGGTGCCTAGTCAATATCTGCAACAGTGGCGCTCGCGCTGTTCCCTGTGTTGCATTCAAGTTTCTGATTTGAGCAGCCAGTCGTCGAGGAAGTGTCGCCCGTCACGCTCCTCGACCTCGATGAGCCACATGTCGGAATCGAGCTTCGTCTCCCGCTCGAGACGCGCGTCGGCATCTCGCTCGTCGATCGGCGCCGCCCCTGAGATGCATATCCATCGCCGATCGTAGACAGCCTCATCGAGCCCCGTCGGAGCCGGCGCGAAAATCTGAGCCGTGCGATCGGCGCGCGTCACCTTGAGGAAGATCGCACCCGCATCGTCGTCGCCGTGCCGCACGACGAACGCCTGCGCGCCAGCCGCCGCGCAGATGCGCAGATACGCTTTAACCCAGATCGCCGCCTTGAGACGCATGTTCCGCGCTCCCGCTCGCCAAGATGGCGCACGATGCCACGTCCACGCGACGTGGGGCTAGGGCGCGATCCGCTGAGCCGTGGAGCGGCTCACGCCTTCATCGAAAGGCATAAAGCGCACCCTAGGCCAATGCCTTGAGAGCGCTACTCGCGACTTCGAGGCCACCGCACCCGGTTCCATCGATGTCGGCAGCAACCCTAGTCGCTCGCGGATCGCGACATCAAATTGGCGATCCCATCCGTATCGCCGCCGTAAGCGCTACGCCCAGCAAGCTCGTCCTGAACCGATCGCTTGAACTCGTCGGTCGTTGTGGTGCCGCGCGACGACGCGGAGCGGGCATTACCCGCAGCGGCCGGAACATTCTGTCGTACTGTCGGCGCGCCTCCTGCGAATGACGACGACGTTGCACCCGGCAAGTTGTTCAGACCGCGATAGGCGTGCTCCGGGCGAGCCCCGCGCATGGAACTCGGTTGCATTGCCAAGAGATTGAACGCCACCGAACCGACGATGACGCAGACGGTCGCAAATCCGAGTTTGAGCTGGCGCGAAGACATGACGATCCGGGAGCTGGTTGCGGCTTGGGGAATTATCCGCCGCTCATCTAAACGAGCTGTTAACCGGCGATACCGATCTCTTAATTCGAGCCATGCAATTTTGCGAAAGTTGATGTGCGCCCGCGAACCGTTCCCTCGCCATGGTCGGACAGCATTTGTTGACGTCGTGACGGTAATCATAACGCCTGCAATTTGATGCACCTGACCGAGGGGCAACCCATGTTCTCCATACGCACACTCGCGTTGACGGGATTAGTCGTCTACATGCTCCCGACCGACCCGGCGCAGCAGCAACTGTTCATGGAAAAGGCCATGGCCGCCGCGCACTGGACCAGGACGTATTGCGATCGCAACACGACGAGCTGCGAGATCGCCTCCGGCGTGTGGACCGAGATGAAGCAGAAGGCGTCGTTCGGTTTTGCCCTCGCCTACGACATGGCGACGCGCAAGGCAGGCACGGAGCCATCCGGTGGCACCATCGATGCGAGCAGCGAGCGCCCGCGCGCATGGCCCGCATTGACCAGGCCCACGTCCAACGGAACATTGACCGAGGACGACCTGCGCCCCCTGTGGCGCGGCAATCCGGCCCCGTGACCGGGCAATGACCGAAGCCTAACCGGGATCTTCGCGCCGCCCATTCCGAGGCCCGCCTTCCTCCGATACCGATCGTCCCACATCCCGCGCCACGACCTTGCATCGGCGGGCGGGGTGGCCCCATCTGGACGGTGGGAGAGGCATGAGCGGGACAACCATGCGCCTGGCCCCGGGCCGCCGCCCGCT
>OEIV010000541.1_pt1 | contig 20145 bp, 22 predicted proteins | sample 1539231 | NCBI WGS metagenome assembly OEIV01 (sample SAMN03794762, study PRJEB22550) | activated sludge metagenome | feature: wastewater treatment plant; material: activated sludge; isolation source: Wastewater treatment plant of a petroleum refinery complex | place: Argentina: Buenos Aires ...
CACGGTTGGTACGCTAACCCCCTGTCGACCTGATCAGTATAGAAGCGCTGAAACAAATAGATGTCGTTCGATAACAACAAACTCGGAGCCTACACCTTGTAATGAAGATCAGTATCGTAACCCCGAAACAGGACGTTGCAAGAAAATTGCAAGTTCTACTGGTTCTTTGCTGCAACCATGCGACGCGGGTCAATATAGAAACCCTGAAACAAATCGTTGCAAATCTATTGCGTCACAAGCTAGCAGCCTAGTCCCTTGCCAGGCGGGGTGGGAACGTAATCCTGAAACAAACCGTTGCCGAAAAGCAACCACTGGCACAGTACCAAAAGCTGATTTTGGAGTTGAAAGCTATGAAGAAGGAAAAGCAACAGGATATGGCTGGGCGGCATTTGCAGCGGTAGGAGGAGCAGTAGTCGCGTATGGTCTGTGGGAATGGCGTCATGAGTTTACTGTGATGTGGCGCAGATTTACTGCACGACGTGTGCAATAATAGTAAATATGAGAATTCTGGGGATTGATCCAGGTACAGGTATCCTGGGGTTTGGTGTGATTGACTATAAAAAAGGTGCTTATACTATGGTAACAGCAGGAGTTATTACCACACCTGCACACACACCTCTCGTGGAACGGTTAGAGGAGATCTACGACGGACTTACGGACATTATTCGTGAAACAAGGCCGACGGTTGCGTCAATCGAAAAACTTTTTTTTGCGCGTAATGTAACAACTGCTATGAGCGTTAGTCATGCACGAGGCGTAGCAATGTTGGCAGCACACAAGAACGCATTGACTATTGCTGAGTACACACCACTACAGATAAAACAGACTCTCACAGGGTATGGCAAGGCTGACAAAAAGCAAGTGCAAGAAATGGTACGTTTACAGCTAAATCTAAAGACAGCACCAAAGCCTGATGACGCAGCCGATGCGTTGGCAGCGGCAATTACGCATGCGTTAATGTCGCGGGTGTAACTTGATGCGTGGAGGCCTCTTGTCGTTCAAACAATGAGTATTTGTTATACTAGTATAGTTATGTATCGACAAGGAAAGTATACAAAAAAATTGACGTTGTGGCAGAAAGTGAAACGATCTGTGCGTCGGCGTGTCGACTGGTTTAAGGATTTAAAATGGTGGCAGAAGATATTAGTCGTTACTGGACCGATACTTGCATTTTTAATCATAGTCCCTATTTTGACGTATCTATACTACTATAACGATATTAGTGATGCTGAACGTTTAATGAATCGTAATAATACTGGTGTAGTGCTACTAGATAAAAACGGAAAAGAATTTTTCAGTATATACAAGGCTTCACACCGTAATACAGTGAGGTTAGATAAGATTTCTGACTATACGGAACATGCGCTACTGGCAAGTGAAGATAAGGATTTTTATAAACATAGCGGGTTCTCTCCTTTGAGTATTTTGCGTGCAATGTACACTAACATTCTTGCAAGAGGAGTAACTGGTGGTGGCTCAACACTTACTCAGCAGCTAGCTAAGAATACATTGTTAAGTGATCAACGCAGCTTTATGAGGAAGTACCAAGAACTGACAATAGCTATGGCGATAGAGCAGCGTTATAGCAAAGACGAAATCATGGAAATGTATTTGAATTCAGTATTTTATGGAAATAACTCATATGGCATTGAAGAAGCTGCGAAAAATTATTTCAATAAAACGCCAGCCGAGCTGACTCTTGCAGAGAGCGCCATGCTTATAGGGGTGTTGCCTGCACCAAGTGCGTATTCTCCCATCACAGGAGACCCGGAGCTTGCCAGAGAACGTCAGACGATAGTACTAAGTCGTATGGTGAAAAATGGATATATCAACGAAGATCAAAAGAAGCAGGCTCTTGCAGAAGAGCTACACTATGCACCAAGAAAATCTGCTTTCGATAATCAAGCACCACATTTTACTGAAAAAATACTCAAGGAGTTGTACGATAGGTATGGAGAAGAGCAGGTGACTCGTTCGGGGTACCAAGTGAAAACCACGCTAGATCTTGATATGCAAGAGTCAGCTAACCGAGCTGTACAAAACGGACGAGCACACTTAAATTCACGAGGAGGCTCAAATGCCAGCCTAGTGGCGATAGATCCAAAATCTGGTAGTATCATTGCGTACGTAGGGAGTGCGGATTACAATGACCCAACCTGGGGTAAAGTAAATATGGTTACCACAAAACGCCAGCCCGGAAGTAGTTTTAAGCCAATATATTATGCCGATGCACTAGCAAATGGAAAGATTACACCAACAACAGTGATAGAGGACAGGAAGATTACTGACTTAGGTGGCTTTTCGCCGCAAAATGCGAGCCGAAGTTATTATGGTAGCGTTACAGTACGGCAGGCTTTGGCATGGTCACTAAATATTCCTGCCGTGAGGGTTATGCAGAAAGTAGGGATCGATAATTCAGTTAAGTCAGCCAGAAAGTTAGGCATTACTTCGCTAAAAGATACGAATAATTATGGATTATCCTTGGCGCTGGGTAGCGCAGAAGTGCCGCTTGAGCAGATGACCCACGCTTATGCAGGTTTTGCAAATGGCGGCAATCAATATGACATGCAGAGTATTATTTCGATCGAAAACAAATTTAGCCAACCAATCTATACGTCAAAGAAACAGTCTCACAAAGCAATTAGTGGTCCAGGGGCGTACCTGATATCAAATATATTGAGTGACAACAAGGCAAAGCAACTGATTTTTGGCAATAGTCTTACGGTGTACGGTACTGATGGTCGTGAAAAAACCGTGGCAGTAAAAACAGGTACTACAGACGAGGCGCGTGATGCGTGGACAATAGGATACACACCCGATATTGCCGTGGGTGTTTGGACAGGCAACAACGACAATAGTCCGATGCGCAGTGGTGGTTCGGATATGGCTGGTCCAATATGGAAAGCTATGATGAAATCAGCAATTGGCAGTAAGACGCCACAATTTACACAGCCCGCAGGTATTACAAAAGCAACGGTATGCACACAAATAGGTACGCTGACCGATGTATTTCTTAGCAATAACGTACCGACGAAATGCAGCGAAAAGAAAGAGGAACCAAAGTGTACAGTAGCAGGCAAAGAAGATTTGCTAGCAAGTGATCCACAGTGTAAAGAAGAGGAGAAGATGTGCAGTATAACAGGCAAAGAAGATTTAGCAGCGAATGATCCAAAATGCAAAGAGGATATGTGTAGCATAGTTGGCAAAGAAGATTTAGCAGCGAATGATCCAAAATGCAAAAATACGACAACGCCAGACATAAAAGATACCGACAATGATGGTGTTGCAGACAGCCTAGACCAATGTCCAAACACTCCACCAGGTACAATCGTGGATAGTGTTGGCTGCGGAGTGGGCGAAACACCAACAGCTGTGAGAAATAACAATGTAAACGGTAACGTTAACTTGCTATGATTGCACATGTTCGTGGTGAAGTCGCCGAAAAGCTTGCAAATGCGGTAATTATTGACGTAGCAGGTGTTGGCTATGAAGTTCAGGTTTCTCTCGTAGATTATGAAACAGTGCAGTTAGGCGAAACAGTAAAGCTGTATACATATCACCATACAAGAGAACAGGTCGAAGACTTGTTTGGTTTTGGCAGTATTGCAGCAAAGAAGCTGTTTGAGCTATTAATCACAGTACAGGGAATTGGGCCAAAGGCCGGCCTAGCAATTTTAGGTCTTGGCAATTCCGAAGATGTACGCAATGCCATCGCTAACAGTGACTCGGCCTTTATTTCTCAAGCGAGCGGAGTGGGCAAAAAAACAGCTGAACGTGTAGTGGTGGACTTAGCCGATAAGGTAGGACTACCAACATTATATAAGCAAACGGGGCAAGTGCGAACCGAGTTTAATACGAGCGATGAAGCACTTGAAGCGCTAATGGCACTTGGGTATACGCTAGCCGATGCGACAAAGGCACTCGAGCACGTAGACTCTTCACTGCCAACAAATCAGCGTATCACCCAAGCGCTTAAGGAATAATTACACAAACATTAAAGATTATGGTCCGCGAGTAGTTAAAAGTAGTGGGATAATGAAAGTCGATAGAGTGAGTGGTCTACCACTAAAGCTACTAGTGTGCCATACTATAGGTAATGGCTATTCAACGAATTGTAGATAACGAAGCTCATGATGACAATGATGATGAGCAAATTGTTGAGATTACCCTTCGACCACAGCATTTCAATGAATATATTGGACAAGAGCGCCTGAAAAAGAACCTACAACTCGCTATTGAAGCGGCAAAGAAAAGAAATGAGCCTATAGATCATGTGCTTTTGTATGGCCCGCCTGGCCTTGGAAAAACGACTATGGCAACTGTTATAGCAAATGAAATGAAGAGGTCTATACGTATAACGAGTGGCCCTGCTATCGAGCGCGCAGGTGACCTTGCAAGCATCCTGACGAACCTTTCTGACGGAGATATTTTATTTATTGATGAGATTCATCGACTAAGTCGTGTAGTGGAGGAAGTACTGTATAGCGCGATGGAAGATTTCAAACTAGATATTGTAATCGGCAAGGGCCCCGCCGCACGTAGTATTCGTCTGGACTTACCAAAGTTTACAGTTATTGGTGCGACAACTCGAACGGGTAGTTTGGCAGCACCTTTGCGTGATAGGTTTGGCCATTTGTACAGACTGGAATTCTATACACCTACTGAAATTTCACAAATTATTAAGCGCGCTGCTTTAATACTGAATTCTGATATTCATCCAGAGTCTGCAGAAATGTTAAGCACACGTGCACGGTTAACTCCACGGATTGCTAACCGTTTATTGAAACGGGTGCGTGACTATGCCGACGTGAACGGCGACGGCATTATAGATGCAAAACTAACACACCAGGCGTTAGAATTGTTAGAGATAGATGAACTAGGCTTAGACCCTGCAGATCGAACAATGCTAGAAAGTGTGATCGAAACCTATGGTGATCGACCCGTAGGCCTAAATACAATTGCTGCATTAACAGGTGATGAATCTTCTACGATTGAAGACTTCCATGAACCATATTTGTTGCAGATTGGGTTTATTGAAAGAACACCACGCGGTAGAATTGTAACCGCAAAAGCCAAGAAACACCTTAAACGAAAATTATAGTATAATAATATTACTATGAACCCAGATACGCCCCAGCTAAACTCGCAGCCTCCACCTTCTCCGCTCGCAGATCAGCCAGTGGCGTACGATGCAAATGGTCAGCCACTTTATGCAAGACCACAAGTAGTTCAAGCCCCTGTGGAAGAAGCATATTATCGAAAAACCACAGGCATTAGTTCGCATGTAACTTCGGCACCTCAGGTGATTGAAGGCGCTAATCATGATCCGCATATTCGTATGCAATATGCAAATGAACCTCGAGTAGTGCATACCACTCGTGAACTAGACCCACGCCCATTTGAGATTAGTGAAGAAACCGCAAAACTACACGAAGAGTCGAAACGCCTATACCCACACCTGAACTTGAGTGAAGGTGAATTCGTAATATTGGACATTAGACGCCATCCGATAGGCATGTTGATGCCACTGGGTGCAGCAGGAGTTGTGCTCGTTGCATTCTTAGCGGGAATGGTTATTTATCCTGTAGATGCAGAAGCCTCTGGCTTGCCTAGGTTTGAAGTAGCTATGCTTATTATGGTACTAATTATGGCTCTTGTATTAATGGGAACATTTATAGCTTTGTGGGTTTATTTACAGAACAGGTTTATATTAACTAACGAAAGTGTTATTCAGGAAATCCAAAATAGTTTGTTTTCTCGCCATGAGCAAATGGTAAGCCTGGGGAGTATTGAGGACGCCAGTTGTAAGGTTAATGGTGTACTGCAGACTGTATTAAACTATGGTACAATACGGCTCAGTACCGAAGGAGATGAAACAACTTATAGGTTTTCGTATGTTTCAGAACCTGTTAACCAGATTTCAACTGTCAATAATGCAATCGAAGCTTTCAAAAATGGCCGTCCTGTCGAACATCCAGACGCTGCACAGAGCCGTGCGCGTGATGATGATATGAATTAGCCTAACGATTGCGACTAGTTTTTACATAATCTTGTTCAGATTCAAGGATTGAGCGTAAGGAATAGCTGCCACATGTTGTGTCTACACAGTTTGTTGGTTCGTAGCGATAGTTTGACTTACCACTTCCTAGTTTTACCCCATTTGGGTCAGTAAAAAGGTTTTTGTCCATAGCGACAAGTACCTTTTCATCAATAGTCCTAGGGTAGCTTTTATGTGCGGGATAGTATACTTCTTCAAGATTGTAGTACATAGCATTTATTGCAGACCGTCGTTTATCATTACGTTTAGCTATTTCGATATTATTAATTTGCGTCCAGATGAGGGTACCAATAATGATAGAAACAACAATTAGAAATAATAGCTCAATAACGGTAAAAGCTTTTTTACTATACATTGGCTTAATTATATCAAAAACCTTATAATAGAACCATAAGAAAGAGAGGCATATTATGGCTAAAAAGACTACTAAGGACCCTGTAGACACAGTTAAACCGGATAATGAAGGAAAGCTAAAAGCACTGGGTCTAGCTATGGACCAGATTACCAAGCAATTTGGTGATGGATCGATTATGAAGCTGGGCGAAGCAAAAAAAGTTGATGTTGAACTGCTACCAAGCGGTGCACTATCCCTGGACCTAGCACTTGGTGGTGGATATCCTAAGGGCCGTATCATCGAGATTTATGGCCCGGAAAGTAGTGGAAAAACAACGCTGACACTACATGCAATTGCTGAAATGCAGAAGCAGGGGGGTACGGCGGCATTTATTGATGCCGAGCATGCGCTTGACCCAGCGTATGCCAAGAAACTAGGTGTCGATACCGACAACCTATTAGTTTCACAACCAGATAACGGAGAGCAAGCACTAGAGATTGCCGAAACTTTAGTACGTTCGAACGCTGTTGACTTAGTGGTGGTTGATTCAGTTGCCGCACTTACGCCACAAGCAGAAATTGACGGGGATATGGGCGACAGCCACATGGGACTGCAGGCCCGATTGATGAGTCAGGCCTTACGAAAACTCACAGGAATTATTAATAAATCAAAAACAACTGTAATCTTCATTAACCAAATTCGTATGAAGATCGGTGTTATGTTTGGTAACCCAGAGACAACAACGGGGGGTAACGCGCTAAAGTTTTATGCTAGCCAACGAATTGATATTCGTCGTATTGGCCAGTTGAAAGTTGGCGAAGATATCATCGGTAACCGTACAAAGGTGAAGGTAGTGAAAAACAAAATTGCACCACCATTTAAGATTGCTGAATTTGATATCATGTACAATCAAGGTATTAGCAAAACTGGTGATGTGCTGGATCTCGCAGTGCAGTATAATGTTGTTGGTAAATCTGGTGCCTGGTATGACTATAAGGATGCAAAGATTGGTCAAGGCCGCGAAGCTGTAAAAATATATTTGAAAGAAAACCCAAAGATCTTAGCCGAAATTGAGAAAGAAGTTCGCAGTAAAGTTACAGAACAAGAGGTGTAATATGACTGAAAAGGGGGTAAATTTAGTTTGGTGGCTCAATAGGGCTTTACTTAATACTCCACGAGTCAGACTGCCTGGTTTTGAATGTGAAGATTAGTAGTATATCTGCGCAAGAAAAATTCCCGAACCGTGTCAATATCGCAGTTGATGGTAGGTATCGGTTTTCACTCGATGCGTTTCAGCTAGTTGATCTTGGTATAAAAATAGGTAAAGAGTATACCGAAGAAGAGCTGGCAGTGTTTGAAGTTGAAAGTCAGTTTGGCAAGCTGTATGGCCGTGCGTTAGAATATTGTTTGTTACGACCACACAGCGCCAAGGAGGTAAAAGATTATTTGTGGCGTAAAACTCGCACTGTAAGAAGGCTTAAGAAGCCGAGTGAACGTATGAAGGCGAAGGGTAACTTCGAACCAAAAATTATAGAGATTGCTGGCGTGCCACAAGATGTTGCTGACAGGGTGTTTAATAGACTAAGTGAAAAAGGCTATGTAGATGATGAAAAGTTCGCACGCTACTGGATAGATAATCGTAATCAAACAAAAGGTAGCAGCCGACGTAAATTGGTCTCTGAGCTGCAAGCAAAAGGTGTGGAGCGAGCCATCGTTGAGGGCGTACTAGAGAATACAACTCGTAATGATGAGGATGAATTACAGAAAATTATTTCCAAAAAGAGAAAAAAATATCCTGATGAAAAAAAGTTGCTACAGTATTTAGCGCGCCAAGGATTTAGCTACGACGATATTAAGCATGCTCTTACGAACGATAGATAGTTTCTGGCTGTGGTGCTGATTGTTGTCGAAATGGATTTGTGTAAGTGCTGGTGGCAGATTTTACGTGCGAGCGAACTTTTTCAGTTTCGTCCTTTATGACAACAGCATCATTGCTTATTTCAATAATTTGCGATCGATCGATAAGTAGTTCGGTGTCTGTAAGGCTTTTTAGGAATGGTCGCCGGACCGATAGTTGTTTTACAGTAAAACTATCAGGCTCAATACTGTAATTCATCACTTTACCAAGTTTTTTACCCCTCTGGCTTTTAACTGCCAGGTTGTCAAGCTTAAACCTAAAGTTATAGACTTCTTTTATCTTTATGACATCATCTATTCCGACAAATTCATCGCTGCTGTCAATAATAATGCCCATATTTCCAATTTCACGGATATCATTAACTCCAAGAAAAGAGGGCACTTGATCTAAATGTGGTCCATCTAGCTCGAATGCAAGTATCTTTAGGTTTCGTGGGTCGATTACCGCATGTTTTGTAATCGCAAGCCTACGACCCGTCTGAAGGCTCATAACGGCTATTCCTAGTAGCTGTGTCGATGGTATAAGCATAACTATAGTATACGGTGAAAAGTAAAACTACTCAATAAAATGGGTTAGTTCGATCCTGTGGATGTGTATCTTGAATATTACTGATGTTGTCTGACAATGACCGCACCCTTTCAATTGTTTCTTCTTCAAATGATTGGTTGATTAACTGAGATGACGTATCGGCAATATTATCGGCTTTTGTGACCATAAAGAATAACAGCGCCACGCCGATTGCCAGCAAGATACTAACCACGAGGAAGAAGGTGATATTGCTGTAACGAATAAATAAACGATATGATGCTCTGGCGTCGTTGTTGGTAGGGTTCTTATTTTTTGACATCTTTTTTCTCGCTAGGGTTTACATAAACCTCGATCGTAAACGTTTGTGTAGTAACAGGATTTTTCACACTATTTGTACCATCATTTCCAGATCGAGAAATACTAAGACTACTGATTTGCATTTTTATAGGACTTCTTTCTATACGATGAACAAAATTAATTAGAGAGTAATAATCCAGCGGGCTGTTAGTGGTGAAGTCGGCGGATACAACTTTTAAGCCAGATGGTGCTGTGGTTGTTGGAGTAGCAGTACCGCTTGATGCGGCATTACCACCGACGGTATTATATTTAACTGAAAGAATGTTAACGCCGCTTTGTTGAGCATAGGTGCTTACGGCTTTAAATATAGCGTCTTGGTATTCATAATTATTGCCACGAATAGCTAAGCTATCAATACGTTCAATATCTGATTCATGATTGCGCAGGTATTCTTGCAATTTTTTCAAACTTGCAAGATTGGTGTCACTTACTTTTGCGCGTGCGTTAAGGACTCCTGTTTCAGCGGTATAGCTATTTAGGGTTGAGTATGCAAAGAAGTATAGACCAACGCCGACTGCCATGACTATTAGCAAGCTACCAAAGAGTACAAAACGTAACTGTCGTGCATTCAATCCAGTGGTCATTTCAGTGCCTCCTTGCTTACCGTTACGCTAATTACACCACTAATAGTATTAGTAGTAGCGCCTGGACCTGGGGTATTTTGAGGAAGGTCAAGCTGCTGAATGTAAACATTGCTAAAAGTAGTTTTATCTTTTTGTAGAGAATTTTTAAAAGCAAACGCTAAATCCTTGCTCTCTGCATTGAAGTTTAACATCATTGGCGTGCCTAAGGTTTTTTTGTCAAGACTAAGGTTTGTTAGCACCACTCCCTTAGGTACGGTTCTTGCTATTTTTAAGACAAGATTTGAATAATTGGTGCTGTTATCAAGTATTTGCTTTGCTGTAATAAGTGACGTACGATATTCATTAGCCTTATCTTCTACTGTTTTATACTTAGCAATTTCGGCACTATTTTCATTGACGCGCCGCTGTGCATCATGTCGTGCTGAAATGAGCGTGAAAAAGGAAAAGGCAAATAGAACTGCTAATAGCGCCATAGCAAGCAAGGTCATAACGATATAATTCAGCAGAATGATATTCAATCGTCCTGCGCGAATTTCTGCTTTGTCGTCAGGAGGGAGAAGGTTAATCATGCGAGTAGTTCCTTCGGCGGTACACAAGCAAGCCCAGCTACGGTAATATAGCGTGGACGGAACTGTTTTGCTGGCTGTTGGAGGTTACCAAAATTAAGACGTTGCCAGGGGCTTGCAACGCGCGCAGGCATAACTAAATCATTAGTGAAGTAGTCGCCAATACCAGGTATGTTACTGCCACCCCCTACAATTAATAATTGTTCAATTTTTTTCTCGGCATCGATACGCTCTGTGTAGTATCGCATCACTTTTTCTGTTTCTGCCAGCATTCTGCTTAAATTTGGCTTAAGGGCGCTGAGTATCTTTTGTTGTCGTGGTCCTGCGTTAAGGCCACTTAGGACTTTTAACTGGTGAGCATTTTCAAGAGATACTTTAAGGTGCTTGGCAATATCCAGCGTAAAAGTATTACTGCCAACAGGTAAGCCGCCAGTCACGCGAATAGATTTGTCAAATACGGCGATATCGGTGTTAGCGGGTCCAATATCGACAATAATTGTAGGCAAGTCGGCGTCTTCAGTTGTTTGCAAAAGACGGGCTACAGCATTAATGCTGGGTTCAACAGCGCATACTCGTAAGCCACTATTCTCAGCAATTTGAACGCATCGGTCGATTATATTTCTTGGGACAGCAGAGAGTAATACCTTGATATTATCATCGCTACGGCTAATAATTTCGTGATCGACGTAGAGTGTTTCTAGTGGTAACGGTATGTACTGATCTACCTCAAGGGCAACTGCGTCATTAAGGTGCTTCTCTGTGCTCGCAGGAATGCTAAATACATGCGTAAAAGTGCGACTCGTGGGGATACTAAGGACGGCATGATTACTTGGAAGAGATCCCAGAAGGCCACCGGAGAGCATTTCCTTGAGGCTTTCTTCTAGATAATCATCTTCATCTGATTCAAGCGATGTCTGTACACGAGCGGGATCAAGGTCGGTTGAGCTATAGCCTGTCACCAGCCATTTCTTAACATTAACAGACATGACTTTCATGCCAGTTTGTCCTATGTCGAGTCCGAGAATTGGTTTATCTTTAAAATATAATTTTGACATGGGCTTGCCCACTCTTTACAGAGTATATCTAAATTATACATGAGCATAAGCAGTTTGGCTACGTTTATTTAACTGTTTTCGAGAGGTTGGCAATTGGCAGCATGACACTCGCAGCAATGACGCCGACCATGCCTCCCATGAATACGATCATTACGGGTTCAATGACCGAGCTGAGCCCATCTATAGCTAAGTCGACCTCTTCTTCATAAAAGTCGGCAACTTTCACTAGTACCTGGTCGGTTTGACCAGTTTCTTCACCGACAAGTAGCATTTGGGAGACAATCGAAGGGAATAATTTATTACTTGATATGATGGATGACAGAGGATGGCCATTTTTTACTTGGTCGGCAGCATCAAGAAGAATTTCTTCGTACACAACGTTTCCGACTGCGTGTGCAGTTACATCTAGCGCTTCAATAACCGCTACCCCAGATCCTATTAGGGCGGAAAACGTACGAGCGAATCGGGCAACAACAACTTTGGTGACAATTTTATTGATACCGGGTAGTTTTAGCACCGTTCGATGCAGCAACGCATGTCCATGGTCGGTGCGTAGGTAACGTATTAGAAGAAAAATACCACCGCCTATAGCAGGAAAGACGATAAACCAAAAACTAGTAATAAAGGCACTAATGTTAAGCATTATCTGGGTAAGAGCTGGGAGTTGTGCGTCTGGTCCGCCAAGATCTTTGATAATCTTTCCAATTTGTGGAATTATAAAGATCATAAGCCCGAAAAAGGCCAATATAGTGACGACAACAAGAACCATTGGGTACATCATGGCGCTTTTTATTTTTTTTCGCATAGTAGCATTTTTTTCTTGTTGCAGCGCAAGCCGCTTCAGAATGTCGTCTAGAATACCAGCCGTTTCACCCGCTCGCACCATGTTAATGTATACCGGACTGAATACTTGGGGGTGTTTTTCGAATGCATCAGCTAATGCAGCACCTCCTTGGACATCTTTTGCAACAGTTTCGAGAATAATACGAAAATGTGGGCTATCGGCATGTTCTCCTAGAGAGGTAAGGCAACGAAGTAGTGGTACGCCGGCTGCCACCATGGCGCTAAGTTCACGAGTAAAGATAACTAAATGTTCTGATTTAACCCTAGCACTACCAAACAACCCACCGCCTGATTTTTGAGCATTTTTGCGTTCTGTTACAACGATTGGTCGAAGCTGTTTGCTGCGCAATACATCAACCGCGGCAGAGTGTGTTGATGCTTCAACCTCACCACTAATCGTGGTGCCTTGTTTTGATAGCGCTTGATACTTAAAAATTCCCATTATGCCTATTCCTTCGTTACGCGAAGTACTTCCTCTACGGTGGTTAGGCCACGTAAAGCCTTTACAATTCCGTCCGTCTGCATTGTTACCATACCTTCGGTAACTGCCTGAGCTTGAATCTGTGCACTTGTCGAATTGTTCATAATCAACTTCTGGACTGTAAGTGAATTTGCTAAGACTTCATAAATACCAACTCGTCCATTATAGCCCGTGCCGCGACAGTCGTTACAGCCATCATGGGAAGGCTTCCAAAGCAAGGCAATACCTGTGTCAGTTGATCCTGTGGGTGTATCACCGCCTACACCTTGACTCTGTGCTTCAGTCTCTAATTTATGTAAGTTCTTCATGTAATCATCGTTTATTGCAAAAGATGAGAAATGTGCCTTAATTTCATCTGAAGTAGGCGTATACTGTTCGCGGCACGTCATGCAAAGTCGACGAACAAGGCGTTGCCCTACAACAGCACGTACTGTGCTTGCAATCAAGAACGGCTCAATACCCATGTCGAGTAGACGTGGTAAACAGGTTGCAGCATTGTTGGTGTGGAGAGTGGAGAACACTAAGTGTCCTGTTAGGGCAGCTTGCACGCCTAAGTTAGCTGTTTCACCGTCACGAATTTCTCCAACCATGATGATGTTTGGGTCTTGGCGCAGTAGTGCACGAAGGCCGCTTGCAAAAGTCATTCCGGCCTTTACGTTGGTTTGCGTTTGGTTGACACCGGGTATCTTGTATTCAACAGGGTCTTCAATCGTGGATATGTTGACATCAGGAGTGTTAAGGATTGTCAGCACGCTAAATAAGCTAGTTGATTTACCGCTTCCGGTTGGCCCTGTTACTAGCACCATACCATTAGCTTCAGTCATGGCATCGCTTAGTATTGTAAGAGAACGCCCCCAATATCCTAGGTCTTGCAGTGTTATAGCTTGGTTGCTCTCGTTCAAGATACGCATTACTACTTTTTCACCATCGGCTATAGGCAAGGTACTGACACGGAACGCATATTGTTTAGGTCCAAGCTTAATCTTAAAACGACCGTCTTGAGGTACGCGATGTTCATCAATTTTAAGATTTGCTAAAATTTTGATTCGGCTAACTAGAGCCCCTAATACATTACGCGGTAAGCGATTAACCTCTTTAAGGACACCGTCAATACGATAGCGAATTTGTACAAACCCTTCACGAGGTTCAATATGGATATCACTTGCACTTGATCGAATAGCATATTCAAGTAATAGGTTGATAGTCTTTGCTACAGGGGAGTCTTCGGCTATATCTGAATCTGCAACTACCTGGTTGCTGCCATCATCTTCACTTTGGATATCAATTGCATCAGAAAGTTTTTCTCCCACATCGCCCGCATAATTTTCAAGACAAGTAAGAATATTCTCGTGTGCTGCTATGTAAATTTTTGTATTGGTACCAATCTGTTTTTGTATAAAACTAACAGCCTGTACGTCATCAGGGTCATCCATAGCAAGGTGCATGGTACCATCTTCATCAATCTGAAAGAGAACGGCGTTATATTGTCGAGCAATGCGTTCGGGTATTTTTCCAAGTATCGAATTATCGATATCATTTGCTTTTAGTTCAATGAAGGGTACGTTTATTTCTTTCGCGTAGGCTTTTGTTAAGTCTGCTTCAGAAGTAATGCCTTTTTCAATTACAATATCTTGCAATGGACGCTTCGAACGTTCCGCCTCAGATTTTAAGGCGATTAGATCATCGGGTGATGTCTTCCCACCCTGCTCTAAGAGCTTTGAAATTGTGACATCGGCGATTTGCATAGTTCTTGTGCTTTTTAGTATAGGGCATACATATGGTTTATGCTAGTAGAATATCGTCGTCAGGCAGGCGGAACAAGCCCTCGTCAATTCGCTTTTGGTCCAGGTAATGGCTAATAAAGCCAACAGTTCGCGGAATCACGAAAAGTGCATTAAAGAAGTCGGCTTCAACCATCTCGCGTAACTCTTGTACGCTATATTTTTCCTCTTGCTCTAGAATATCAAGCATTAATGCGGCAATTGTTCCATCGACATTCAATATAAGCGTCCCTTTCTTTGCGCTCGTAACCGTTTCGATACTCTTTGCATAATCGTAATAACGGTGGCGCGGTAACCGCTCGGTAAATTGAGCCAGCAACGCTGTTCGCGGATCGGGTAAACCGAGGCGATACTTTTTATGGCCAATACCACTGATGTATTTGTGTTTTTTTGCATAACTTTCAATGTGCTTTATCGGGTCTCGATTGTCATGAATACCATCGAGCCATTCGCGTGCCGCATCAGTTACTGCTCCGCCAAACCTGGGTCCAATCGTAAGCAGCCCTGCCGCCAAACTGTCAACCAGCCCTTTGCCAGCTCTAGCGGTTATCATGGTAGTAACAGCTCCAGAAACTTGTGGCCCATGATCGATTGAAAGCAGGAATACGGTACGTATAAAATCAGTGGTTACTGACGAAGTGGCTTGCTTGCCCAGGAGTCCAGCGGTAATTTGCGTAGCAATATCATCAGTTGTTGCCCAAGATTGTAAACTTTTACCTACAAATGTGTAACCGTCAGCGGTTTCGGCAGAAATAGTCGAAGAAAACTTACTAGCATGACGCGTAGCAATAGTACGCTTATCATGCATGGTAAGCGTACTTTTCGGTAACTGGGCAATATTGTGATCGAATTCTTCCATAGAGCTTGCCACAGTTGCCCCTGCTTGACTAAGAGCTTGTCTTTTTGCGCTAGCAGTTTCATCCCTAGAACTAGCAAGTGCTTTTGCGTGACCAAACTGTATTGGCTGTTCAAACATCTCGCCAATTACTCCAGCGATATAGCAAATGACAGGTTTAGTAACTTGACCTGTATTTATAAGTTCGACAACCTCATACTCATCAGTACCTCCAAGTTCACCGTAATACACAATATGTGTAGTTTTTGGGTCTGATTCTGCAGCCAAAAATGCATCTTTTGGAGTCGTTGCCGGGAAACGATCACCGCCAAAACAAAGTGCAAAACTAATGGTATGACCTGATCTAGCGGTAATTGTAATAAGCTCATTAATCATCCCTCCCGATGCCGAAAGATCCTGGGACAGAAAGGTTGTTTGCTTCAAGTTGACGATGATCAACGCCTCCTATAGCTCCAAGCTTCAATGATCCTGGAATCAATAGACCCACGCCTGCCGGTCCAATGATTGTTTTTCCGTTTTTTTGATATTGCTCTTGTAGTGCCAGGGCGTGTTGTTCAGGGACGTCTTCGGCAAATATATGTCCACCAAGACTGTCGGGAAAATGATGAAAAAAATCAACACTTGATGCATAAGCGCGACGCCCCGAGCTTATGTTGAGCATCCATTCTACAGCACCTAGTGACTGTTTGGCAGATTCAATTGAGGGAAAATAAGGTATTAGTACTTCATCTTCGCCCCAGAAGAATTTTTGAAATCTTCCCGATTTTGACACAATACCTACGATAGACGGCTTATCTTTGCCGCACAAATAATCAAAATCAATAATTGCCTGATAACCAGGCAAATAATTACCAATCGCAAGAATATTACCTGGACTTGTCCGAAAATTTTTAATATTACGCATTAGTTACCTCCAAGGCTTCGTGGACTACAGTAGTTAGTAGTGCATCAGATCCATGCACGCTACCGTAAAGATTGCTTGCTTCTAAAAACTGCCTCATCATTGACAAGCCTTCGGCTTCATTGGGTCCGCCACGCCGTACGAATATCTTGAATTCCTGTGACTGTAGTTCATTTTTATGCTCTTCAAGTGCCTGTAGTATACCTTTGAAGGTTTTCTTCACGTCAGTAAAATTTGCAACCCCGCCAGCGATAATAATCGCTTTCTTTGGAGCATTTGATGCAAGAGCAGACCTTAGCACTTCACTGGTATATAAATAAGTCTCTTCGCTAGTTGGCCCACCACTGTATTCGCCATAATTACCGATAAGGTGTGATTTATGGAGGCCTGCTGCTTCGTCAGCAATTGTAATGCTGGCGCCACCACCGCTTAAAAGAAGCCATAATGCACCATTAGGGTTAAGAATACGCAAAGAAAATGCTGCAGTAGAGTTGTTGTTTAGCTCTGCGACAGCCTTTTCTGATGGGCCTGGTAGGTGCGATTCTACAATATCTTCTTGTGTCCAACTTGCTTGAAATTCACCAGCACTATCTACAAGAACAGCTGCGTCAAGTAACAGGCAATCGTCACCACGTACTATCAAAGGATTAACTTCTACGAAGCTTAAATGTTCCTTATTCATAACTGTAGCGACATGTTTTAAGAACTGTCGAGGTAGTGGGGCATCAGATAGCGTGTAGGTGCGTACACTTTCTGGATGATCTTCAACATCAATACCACCATGCTCACTAAAGCAGATTACTAATCCATCTTTTGTACGTTCAAAACTCACGTACTTTTCTTCGTTATTTTCGTGCACAAGCATAGGTTCGGCGATAAAACGATTAAAGCCTTTTTCCGCCAGTTTAGATATGGATTTCTGTAGTTCATTTTTTGTAACATTTACATGTAATAGGCCTTGCTTACCCCGTTTTTTAATACCTTGGTCAACTTTAACAGCGTAACGTACGTCATTGCCTAGGTCATTGATGTTGGTGTCTATGGTATCGCTATAAATCGCTACACCACTGTAGTTGGGTACGAGTAGTGATTTAGCGCAGAATTCTGATAATTTTACTCTCGACATAACTTACGCCGCCCTTTTCTTTTGGTAAACATTTGTATTACGTAGCGAATAGCCTAGTTTCTTGTATAAATTATTTGCTGCTTCACGGGCAGGTCGACTAGTAAACTCTATGGTGTCTGCATTTTGTTGCCAAGCCCAGTCTTCACATTTACGAATAATAGCTGTGCCAAGTCCAGTCCCGCGAGCACTGCTGCTTACTACAACCTCGTCAATTCGTGCTTCAACTTTTGGTAATTTGTAAACCAAATTGAGAACTGCCATAGCCCGTGGTTCACCATCGACTTCAGCAATCAAAATTGTCCGTTTGGGATCATCTATAATCAGTAGTAAGCTCTCATCTGTCACAGCGCTAGTTGTTGTATCCTGCCGCAACTCACTTAGTAGGTGTAAAATAGCAGGTTTGTCAGATATGGTTGCTGGTCGTACATGCATATCTTTAGTATAATAGTCTATATATGAAAATTGCAATTCATGGAGTCGATGAGATGGCCGGCCTCGGAAAAAAACTTGCTGTAGCTGTAAAAAATGGAGGTGTCATAGAACTTATTGGAGATATTGGAGCGGGCAAGACAACTCTTACAAAAGCAATCGCTCGCACGCTAGGTGTAGAAGAGCCCGTGCAGAGCCCAACCTTCACAATCTGTAACCGGTATCAGACATCTAACGGGGCCTCCCTTGCACACTATGATTTCTATCGGCTACAAGATGCTGGTATTATGAAAGACGAACTATATGAATCCACTCAGGAACCGCAAACTGTTGTTGTGATTGAGTGGGGTGAAATTATTGCCGATGTTTTGCCACGCGACCGAATAGCACTCACTATATCGGTTTTAGCCGATAATGATCGTCAAGTCGAAATAGTAGGGTATGGTACTATGAAGAACATTGTAGAGCGTTTGGTATGATTATACTGCTCGATACTTCAACTTCAATTTGCAAAATTACTCTGTTAAATGGCACAGAGAAAATTGACTATGAGTGGCAAGCAGATCGTACTCTCGCAAAAAATATATTTTCATATCTTTCTGATAGTCTGCAAGAGCATAATAAAACACTCGGTTCATTAAAAGGCATAGGTATATTTAGGGGCCCTGGAAGTTTTACTGGCTTAAGGATTGGCATAACAGTTGTTAATACTATGGCTAAAACGCTGCACATACCAATTGTTGGTGAAGATGGTGATAATTGGATGGAAAAAGCCCTAGGGCGGCTAAGCCGTGGGGAAAATGACTTAATCGTGTTGCCGTTGTATGGACGTGAAGCGCGTATAACTACTCCGCGCAAATAAAGACTACTTGCCGATACCTTGTATATCAGGCTACAATAGGTATAGTCGATTATCATAAAGACTGTTTTGAATAATTTAGATCAAATGATATACCTTGATATCGATTATCGCTAAGACGAAAACTTAGTGGGGTATGTCACAGAAAGGAAAGAATATGGTAGAAGCCATTTTTGCTGCGGCTGTTGGTGTCGCGCTTGGTTTGGGTGGAAAATATACGTACGACAAGCAGCAAGTAACACGCGGAAAGAGTAAAATTGATAAAGAGATTGCGAACGCAACACAAAAAGCTAGCGACATTGTCTTAAAGGCTAAAGATGAGGCTGTAGCGATTGAAAAAGAACGCCGTCGTGAGTGGAAAAAGACCGAGGATCGGCTTGCTGATCGTGAGGTGAGCCTAGATAAAAAACTAGATGAGCTTGATAAACGAGCTGAAAAATTACGAAAATCTGAAGACGAGGTCGATGGATTAAAGGATGAAATACGTGACATTCGTTCGCGCCAGCAGGAAAAATTAGAGAAAATAGCAGGTCTAAAGAAAAAAGATGCTGCCGATAAACTGATGCAAATGACTGAGCGTGATATAAAAAATGATTTAACTGGGCTAGTGGCAAAACTCCAGAAAGATGCTCAGGAAGACGCCGAAGAACGTGCACAGCTGATATTGCTTAGCGCCATGGAGCGTATGAGTAGCGAGGTAACCGCCGAACGAACAGTAACCGCTGTAAAGTTGACAGACGACGAAATGAAGGGGCGTATTATTGGTAAAGAGGGCCGTAATATTCAGGCAATGCAGCGTGCAACAGGTGTCGATTTCTTGGTTGACGATACTCCTGGTATGGTTGTGCTCTCTAGCTTTGACCCGATTCGTCGCCAGGTGGCACGGTTGGGCCTAGAGATGCTTATGAAAGATGGTCGTATTCACCCAGGACGGATTGAAGAAGTGTTTAATAAAGCCGAAAAGCAAATTGAAAAAGAGATTGTGCGTGCGGGTGAAGATGCGGCTCGCGAGGTTGGGGTAGTGGGTATCCCGAAAGAAATGATCCAATTGCTAGGTGAACTGAAGTTTCGAACTAGCTATGGTCAGAATGTGTTGCTGCACAGTACTGAAATGGCACACATTGCGGGCATGATTGCCGAAGAAATTGGCGCTGACGTACGTACCGTAAAAATTGCCACGTTACTTCATGATGTAGGCAAGGCTGTAACGCACAAGGTTGAAGGCAAGCATCACCATATTGGTGCCGAGCTAGCACGTAAATATGGCATGAAAGAAGAAGTTGTACACGCTATAGAAGCGCATCATGATGATATTGAAGCTACTACACCCGAGGCACTCGTGGTGCGTGTGGTTGATGCTGCTAGTGCAGCGCGTCCTGGTGCACGAAATATTTCAGCCGAAAATTTTGCCGAACGTATGCGTGACCTTGAAAATGTTGCTATAAGTTTCGATGGCATAGACAAGGCCT
>OEIV010000542.1_pt1 | contig 20141 bp, 20 predicted proteins | sample 1539231 | NCBI WGS metagenome assembly OEIV01 (sample SAMN03794762, study PRJEB22550) | activated sludge metagenome | feature: wastewater treatment plant; material: activated sludge; isolation source: Wastewater treatment plant of a petroleum refinery complex | place: Argentina: Buenos Aires ...
TGGGCGCGGATGCGCGCCTCGATGGCTCGCACCTCGGCCAGCAGCTTTAGATGCGCCGCCCGGTTCTCGGCAAAGCGCGCCGCGTGAACGTCGATCTCGGATCTGAAAACCGGCAAGCGGCGTCTCCCCCTGGAGCATCCAAAGGCGCCACGGCAGTTTGATGCTCTTCGGCGCACGCGAACTTAAGCGCGATTCCGCGTGCGCCGCCACAGCTTCCGGCTAACGCGAGGTCACCCCTTCTTGCCCGGGATGAGCCCGCCCAGGACGCCGCCGCCGACGCCGCCCGCGACGAGGCTGGTCAGAACCGACATCAGGTCGAAGCCGCCGCCCTGGATCATCGGGCTCAACGCAGCGCCGAGGCCGCTCGATAGCCCGCCGGCGATCAGCCCGCCGATCGCCTTGGTCATGGCGCTGCCGCTGCTCGTTGCACCGGATACGGCGCCGGCCACGGCGCCCGAGCCGGCGTTGGCGACGCCTACAGCTCCCAAACCCGCAATGTTGATGCCGAGCTTGCCGACAATCTCGCCGAGCCCCGGCACAAAGCCGAGGATCGCCTGAATGATGACACCTACAATGGTGCCCAACCCTACGCCTTGCATGTAGTCCCCCTGACTTTATGCGGAAGCCATCGCTGGCCGCCGCTCCGATGGAGACAGCTTAGGTTGGATTGGCGGAACTGTAGCCTCCCGCGCGGCGATGCGCCGCACAGGCGGGCGCGACCTCCTCCGGGCGCTCGGCTGAATGATCGCCCGGAGGAGGCGCCGCGGCGGACCGTCTTGGCCGCCGCAGCCCAGTGGACGCGGGCGCTACTCGCCGCCGGCGCCGTTCATGCCGAGTGCCGGCAGCGCCGCAGCGCTTTGCGCAAGGCGCACGAGGCTGAGAAACTCGGCGCGGTAGCCGAAGCTGTCGGTGCCCTTGCCGGCGGTGCCGAGGCGAATGACGTCGTCATAGCCAAAGGATTTCAGATAGGGATCAGCCCTCAGGATCTGCGCGAACCCTGCGACCGCCGCCGCGAACTTGAAATCCAGCGGCAGGGCATCGACGCTGGCACGGACGTCGGCCTGGGTGACGGGGCGCTCGATCAGCTTCGAGGCCGTCTCGCCGGGCAGTTTGTAGCGCATCTTGAGATAGGCGATCTCCCCGCACTCGGCCGTTCCCGAGGACAGCGCACCGTAGCGCAGCGGCTCGGTCAGCCGGCCCTCGCTGCCGACCGGCGTAATCTCGTACAGCGCCGTCACGCGGTGGCCCGCGCCGATGTCGCCTGCGTCGACCTTGTCGTTGTTGAAGTCGGCGGTCTCGAGCATGCGCGTCTCGTAGCCGATGAGACGATACTCGGCGACGCATTTGGGATTGAACTCGACCTGGAACTTGACATCTCCGGCGATGGTGAAGACGGTGCCGGCCATCTCGTCGACGAGCACCTTGCGCGCTTCGTTCAGCGTGTCGATATAGGCGGCGTTGCCGTTGCCTGCCTGGGCCAGCGTCTGCATCATCGCATCGTTGTAGTTGCCAGCGCCGAAGCCGAGCACGGTCAGCGTCACGCCGCTGTCGCGCTTGCGGGTCACGAAATCCTCGAGCTGCTGGGGATCGGTGATGCCGACATTGAAGTCGCCGTCGGTCGCCAAGATTACGCGGTTGACGCCGCCCTTGATCAGGTTGGCTTCGGCCAGTTCGTAGGCGCGGCGGATGCCTTCGCCGCCCGCCGTCGATCCGCCTGCGGAGAGTTTGTTGATCGCCTGTGTGATCTTCAGCGTCTCGTTGCCCGCCGTCGGTTCCAGAACGACACCGGCATTGCCGGCATATACGACGATCGAGATGCGGTCGCGCGCCGTCATCTCTTTGGCCAGCATCGACAAGGATTTCTGCAGGAGTGGCAGCTTGTCGGGATCCTCCATTGAGCCGGACACGTCGAGCAGCAGCACGAGGTTCACCGGCGGCCGCTCGCCTTGCGGCAGGCCGTATCCCTGGATGCCGATATGCAGCACCTCGGTCTTGTCGTTCCAGGGCGTGGGATAAACCGCAACGCTTGGTTCGAACGGCCTCTCGCGGATCGCGGGCAGCGCGTAGTCGTAGTCGAAGTAGTTCACCATCTCCTCGATGCGTACCGCGTCGCGCGGCGGCAGGCGGCCGTCGTTGAGATGGCGGCGCACCACAGAGTAGCTTGCCGTGTCGACATCGGCCGAGAAGGTGGAAACCGGCTCGTCGGCGACGATTCTCACCGGGTTCGGCTTGGCGTCGGGATAGCGCTCGCGGTCCTCAGGCGAGGCATAGGGCAGCGCCGCGGGGGCGGCCTCGGTCATCACCGTCCCGTTCACGGTGCTGGCCGGGGCGAGCGGCGCCCGCTTCTGGGCGACCGGCATGTCCGAGTATTCCTCGTCGCGGACCGCGGCGAGTGCGTCGTCCGCCTCGGCGGCCTTCGTGCGCGTCCGGGCATCGTCGCCGCGTCCGGACCCTGGCATCTGCCCGCAGGCGGCGAGCATGGCGGCTGAAATCATGAGTGCCGGCAGCAGCCGGCCGAGAGCGTTGGCGTGAGCCATGGAAATCCCCGTACGCGTGTGACCAGCCGAGGATCGAAGGCTCGACGCCGAATGAGCCGCCCGAAGGGCAGCCGCGTGGCGAAAAAGCGGCGGCGCAGAGCCTATCCGCCCTTGGCCGCCTTGTGGGCGCGCAGCGCTGCGTTGTAGGCGGCGGCCACCTCCTCCTTCTCGCGCTGGTTCGCCTCGATCAGCGCCATGGCGTTTACCTTGTCCTGGGACGACATCTTTTCGTCCGGGTCGGCGATCACCGCCAGGATGCAGGATTGATAGTCGTCGGACTCGCGGATGTATTGCTCGACCTCGCGCTTCACGGCCTTGATCTCGGCCGCCGAGGCGCTCGCGCCGTCGGGGATGACGGGAGCATAGGGTTCCGAACAGCGCTCGGTTCCGGCCATTGCGGCGGGACTCAACAGGAATACGGCGATGCAGGCGGCGAGAAGGCGCATGGCGGGCTCCGGTGAGGGCGGTCGGCGGCCCAGAAGCCACGCGACGGTGCTGCGATCAAGAGCCGACGATCGTCCGCGGCGCCTGAACCGTGCTTGAACGGCGGCAGCCCGTCGCTCCGTCGCTCAGACCATCGCCTGATAAGGCGGCGCGGGATTGTACTCCATCCCCTTCTGGGTGGCGCGGGCGAGGTCGGGCGACCAGATCTGACCGGTCAGCCAAAGCGCCATGTCGATGCCGGCCGACACGCCCGCCGCGGTCAGCACGTTGCCGTCGCGGACATAGCGCATGTCGGCGCGCACCTCCCGCGCTTCGCCCCGCGCCCGCAGCTGTTCGACAAATCCCCAATGGGTGGTCACGACCTTGTCCCGCGCCGGCCCTGCGGCGGTCAGTAGCAGCGCCCCGGTGCAGACGCTGGTCACCCAGCGTGCGCCCTCGGCCTGGACGCGGATCCACTCCAGCATCGCCGTGTTTTCGGCCTCGCGCCGCGTGCCCATGCCGCCAGGCACCAACAGGATGTCGGCCTTGGGCGCGTCGGTGAAGGAATGGTCTGCCAAGACGCGCAGCCCCTTGGCGCAGCGCACTGACCCGCCGTTCTGCGACACGGTGAAGACGTGTGGAGGCTCGACCTCGCGCTTCTGCAAGGCGATCACGTTGCCGGCCATGGTGAAGACCTCCCACGGACCGACGAAGTCCAGTTCTTCGGCGTCGTCGAAGATAAGGATGGCGATGTTCAAGGCGCGATCTCCCGGTGAGCGCTGTGGGCGGCCTCCAGCGCCGGCCGCATGCCGGCCGCCAGGGGCGTGAAGAACGAGGATAGGGCCGCCGTCAGTTCCGGCGGGGCCTCGTCGGGGTGGCCCGACGCGAAGGGCGGAGCAGGCCGGTACTCGATGCCGAGCTGTACCGTGCGCGCCGCATTCTCTCCCAGGAGTTCGGCGACGCAGGTGATCGCCATGTCTATGCCGGCCGTGACGCCGCCACCGGTGATGCGATTGCGGTCGCGGACCACGCGTCCCGGCGTGTAGATGGCGCCGACGGCGGGGAGGAGATCGCGAAAGCCCCAATGGGTCGTCGCGCGATAGCCGTCCAGAAGGCCCGCCGCGCCGAGGATCAGCGATCCCGTGCAGACCGACGTGACGAATCGTGCGCCCGCCGCCTGGCGGCGCAGGAACTCCAGCACCTCGGCGTCCTCGTGCATCGGCGCCTGAGCCAGGCCGCCCGGCACGCAGATCACATCGAGTTGCGGGCAGTCCGCGAAATTCCGCGTCGCCGATATGGTGAGGCCGGTGTCGGAGGCCACGGGTAGCGTGTCCTTCCAGACGACATGGGTCTCGATGCCGGGCGTCGAGACGAACACCTGATAGGGGCCTGTAAGATCGAGCTGTGTGAGGCCGGGGTAGAGCAACAAACCGGCCTGGAATCTGGCGCTCATGGGAGTGTCCTTTGCGTGGTGGCGAAGCGGGCGCGGTAGTCGGCGGGACTGACGCCCAGCGTGCGATGAAAGGCGCGCCGCATGGTTTCCGCGCTCGAGAAGCCGCACTGCGCGGCGACCCGCTTGGCGACGGCGTGCGGTGCGCCGAGCCTGCGCCGCGCCGCATCGACGCGCATCCGCTCGACATAGTCGGCGGGCGTCGTGCCCAGTTCCTCGCGGAAGGCGCGCAGGAGCGAGCGTTCCGACAAGCCCGCCGCGGCGGCGAGCACGGGACTGCGCAGATCGCCGTCCAGGTGGGCGGCGATGTAGCGCCGCGCGGCGGCGGTGCGCGCACCTGCACTCTGCGTCTGGAGTTCGGCGCTGAATTGCGACTGGCCGCCCGGTCGCATCATGTAGAGGACATGACGCCGGGCGACGGCCAGCGCGGCCTCGCGCCCGACATCGTGCTCGATCAGCGCCAGCGCGAGGTCCATCCCGGCGGTGATGCCTGCCGAGGTCCAAATGTCGCCATCGCGCACATAGATCGCATCGGGCTCCAGTCGCACCTTGGGGAAGACCCGGGCCATCTCGGCGGCGGCGTTCCAGTGCGTCGTCGCGCGCTTGCCGTCGAGCAGCCCGGCGGCGGCGAGAATGGCGGAGCCCGAACAGACCGAGGCGATCCGCCGGACGTGGCGCCCCGCCCGCGCGACGAAGTCGATGAGTGCCTTGTTGTGCAGCGCCTTCAGCGTGCCGTCGCCGCCGGCAACCATGAAGGTGTGCACGCGTTTCAGTTCCGCGTCGGCGATGTCCGCGAAGGCGCGGTCGGCGACGAGTCGAAGGCCTGCCGTCGTCGCCAGCGGCCCAGCCCGCTCGGCCGCAAGCTCGATTTCATAGATCTGCGGTGCGGCGCGATCTGTCTCGTTGGCCGAGGCCAGGATCTCCAGTGGACCGGTCACGTCGAGAATCTGGCAGTTTTCGAAGGCGAGCATCAGCACGCGGCGGGGTGGGAGGTCCTCGGACATGGGCCTATCCTACGCGCTCCTTCTCTGGCGGAAACGCCAATATCACCACGATTTCCGCCAGCGCTCGCTACGGACCGTTGGATCGGCCGCTCGAGCGCCATAGACTTTGGCCAAATCTCTGCAGAGCCGCGCCGTGCCCGTTCGCCTCGCTGTCATTCTCGTCGATCGCTTCGCCGATTGGGAGCACGGGTTCCTTACCGCGCCGGTGCGCGACTTCTTCCAGGGCGAGGTGAGATTCCAGACGCCAGGAGGCCGCACGGTAACGTCGGAGGGCGGAATGCGGGCTCTGGCCGATGGGGCGATCGAGACCCTGACGCCGAGTGACTTCGACGCCTTGGCGGTCATCGGCTCGTCGGCGTGGTTCGGCGGCGATGCGCCCGACATCACGGCGCTCGTGCAGGCCGCCGATCGCGCCGGACGAGTCGTCGGCTTCATCTGCGGTGCGACTCTCGCCGCCGCGCGGGCCGGGTTGCTTGATGCACGCGCCCATACCAGCAACGACGCAGCCACACTGTCCAAGGCAGCGGCCTATCGCGGCGCGGCGCACTACTGCGACGTGCGCCGCGCCGTGCGCGACGGCAACCTCATCTCTGCCCCCGGTTTCGCGCCGCGCAGCTTCGCCTACGAGATGGTTGCCGCGTTGTACCCCGCCGAGTCGACCAATCTCGGCTATCTGAAGGCCGAACTGACCGCGGAAGACTTCGCCTAGAGCGTCGCCAGCGCACCGGCGAGGCCCGGGATGGGCATACCCTTGTTGACGCGAGGCGTGCAGTCGACGAGACCGCGCATGTCGAAGCCGTGCGCGTCCGCGAGGTCCTCGATGTAGCGGCGGCTGTGCGACCAGCGCCGCGTCTCCTGCAGCATGAAGGGCGCCTCGCCCTCGTGCCGCTCGACGGTGAACAGGAAGAGGCCGCCCGGCTTCAGCACCCGCCTGACGCCGGCGAAGACCGCGCCGAGATCGCCAATATAGACAAAGACGTCAGCCGCCACGACGCGACCGAAGCGGCGCCGCGTCGTGGCGAGGTAGGCTTCGATGTCGGCGACCTCCAGCGCGTCGTAGAGGCCGCCGGCTTCGGCCTGGGCGATCATCTGAGGGCTGAGATCGACGCCGGCCAGCGTCGTTGCGCAAGGCCGGAAGGCGGGGGCGGCGAGCCCTGTGCCGCAACCCAGATCCAGCGTCGGCGTCTTGCGCAGCCGCCCACCCGCTACCATCGCTCCCAGTTCGGCGAGAATCTCGGGCGCGCGGTAGGCCAGCGTCCCACGCATCCGCGTGTCGTAGTCGGCGGCGAACTGATCGAAGAGATGGCGCACATAGCCGGCGTCGGAGCGCGCCAGCGCCTGCATGGCGTCCAGCCGATCTCGCAACCCGTCCGATGCTTCACCCAGCGCCTCGGCCCGCGCCAGGTGTTCGCCCGCCTTCGCCGCCTCGCCGGCGTCGGCCCAGGCCTCGGCGAGCGCCAGCTCCGCCGCGCCGCAATCCCGGTCGATCCGCAAGGCGCGCTGGTACTCAGCGATCGCGGCAGGCAGGGCGCCGTTGGCAGCGAGCGAACGCCCGAACGCTACCGCAGCCTCGGGCCAGTCTCGGCCAAGCGCCACGGCTTCGCGCAGCACCGCCACCGCCTCGCCCGTCCGCCCGCAGGCGAGGAGCGCCTGCCCAAGCGTCAATTGCCCAAGCGGCCCCAGGCGGCCCGCCGCGGCAAGCGGTTCGAGTATTGCCAGTGCCTCGGACGGGTGTCCAAGAGCGACGAGGTGAAGAGCCTGATCGACGGGGTTATCCACTTGCGGGGCTCAAGGCGCGACCCGCGCCGGCGCTTCGGGGCCAAGCGAAGCGACGACGGTCGAGCCACAGGGAAAGCCCACAACAAAGCCTGCCAGCAGGACCAGCGCGCCGCGCACGACGAGCAGGCCCTGCAGCGGCCTTTCCATGGACGTCCTTTTCCGGCCGTAACCGCTCACGCTGTCAGCGTGCACTTGCCGTTGTTGATGACGACGACTTCGCGCTCCTTGATGCGGGCGCGGAACGAGACGACATTGCCGTCCTTCCACACATCCACCAGGACCGTCTCGCCGGGATAGGCGGGGGACGAGAACCGCACGTCGTAGCCGGCGATCGCCTCGGACTTGTATTCCAGCACGTTGGTGATGATCGCCCGGCAGGTCGTGCCGTAGGTGCACAGCCCGTGGATGATCGGCTTCTGGAAGCCGGCCATCTTGGCGATCTTCGGGTCGCGGTGCAGCGGATTGCGGTCTCCCGAAAGCGCATAGATGAAGGCCTGGTCAGCCTCGATCGTCGTCTCGAACGTGCCGTCCGGCTTGCGCTCGGGAATGGGGTGCGGCTCGGGCGCGCCGGTCGATGGCCCCCCGAAACCGCCGTCGCCGCGCGCGAAGGTCGAGGACACCAGCGTCGCCAGCGGCTCGTTGGTGCCCTTGATGCGGATCTTCTTCTCGGTGACGATGACGGCGCCCTTGCCCGCGCCCTTGTCGAACGCGCCGATCACCCGCTCATCCGAGACGATCGAGGCGGCCGAGGGCAGCGGCCGATGCAGCTGCACGCGCTGCTCGCCATGGACCACCATCAGATAGTTGATTCCGCTGTCGCGCATCGCGCCGCCACCCCATTGCAGCACGGTCGCCATGGTCGGCACGGTCTTGAGATAGGCCGGATCGTTGACGCCTTCATAGACAAACGGCAGTTCGGCCTCGTTCATCGGATCGCGCCCGAAGCCGATGCCGAGCGCGTACAGCATCGTCTCGCGATCTCCGTAGGACGACTCTATCCCCTCGGACTTCAACGACATGATATGGTCGTAACTGATGGCCATGGCGTTTCTCCCGCTTGTTCTGGCGGGCGACTTTGTCGTTGGCAGGGGGCGAAAGGCAAGAGCTTGGGGCTGACGTGACGACACTGACCACGCCGCGCCTCGTGCTGCGCCGCGCCCGCGCGGACGATCTCGCCGCCATGCATGCCGTCCTCTCCGAGCCGCGTGCCATGGCTCATTGGTCCACATTGCCGCACCGAACGCTGGACGAAACTCGCGCTTGGCTCGCCGCCATGATCGATTCCCCCAAGGAGGTCAGCGACGACTACGTCGTCGAGATCGATGGGCGCGTCGTCGGCAAGGCCGGATTCTGGCGCCTGCCGGAAATCGGCTATATCCTGCACCCGGACGTCTGGGGCCTGGGCGTCGCGACCGAGGCACTGACCGCGGTGCTCGATCACGTCTTCGCCGCACGGTGTCTCGACGCCGCGATCGCCGACGTCGATCCCGCCAATTCCGCATCGATCCGTGTCCTCCAGAAGCTCGGCTTCCGCGAGACTCGACGGGCTGCGAACACATGGTTCATCGGCGGACGCTGGTTCGACAGCGTCTACTTCACGCTGCAGCGGGGCGACTGGCTTCAGCGCCGCTGAAGCCTCGCTCAACTGGCGGCCCGGGTATGGCGCCTCTAGTGTGCGCCGCGTTCTTGGAGGGACGGATCCGGCCTTCCACATCCGGCGCATGTCCGTTCTTCTCCGAGGTGTTCCGATGCCCCCCTACAAGCTGCTGGCCGCCAAGGGCGGCGGCTCGATGATCGTGGAGGGCGCCTTCGCGCTCGCCGGACTGCCGCTCGACGTCGAGTATTTCACCTGGACCGATCTCGGCCTGGAGCACGAGGAGATCAAGGCGGTCAATCCGTTGATGCAGGTGCCCAGCCTCGTCTGCCCGGACGGCCGCATCATGACCGAGAGCGCCGCCATCCTCATGCACCTCGACGACATCGCGCCCGAGGCCGGCCTCTTCCCCGGCCGCGACCACCCCAGGCGGCGCGAGTTCCTGCGCTTCCTGATGCTTCTCAACACGGCGATCTACCCCTCCTTCACCTATGGCGACTCGCCGGCGAAGTGGCTGAAGGGCGATGAGCATGCGGGCAGAGTGCTGCGCGAAACGACCGACGACCACCGCAAGGCGCTGTGGCGCTATGCCGAGAGCTGGGCGGGCGCGCCATGGTTCCTCGGCGATACCTTCTCGGCGATCGACCTCTATCTCTGGCCGATGACCTGGTGGCGCCCGGGTCGCGACTGGTTCAAGGCCGAAGCCCCCCGGCTCCACGCCATCGCCCTCAAGGTCGAGACGCTGCCCGCCATCGCGTCGGTCCACGCGCGTCAGGACTGACGCCGCCGCTTCTGCATGCTAGGCGGGGGGCAGGGGACCAGCGGAGACTCTCGTGTGACGGCAGCACGCCAGACCAGGACCGTTCGCGCCATCGACGGCCTGAAGGGCGTCGGGGCGCTCGGCATCGTCGTCTTCCACATGTCGGCGGCGCTCGCCTATTCGCCGGAATTCGGCTTCACGGCGGGTTGGTTCGGCAAGTACTTCCTGCTGCTTGACCTCTTCTTCGTCCTTTCCGGCTATGGCGTCGCGCTGGGCTACGCCGATACGTTCCGCGAACGGGTCACGGCGCGCGACTATGGCCGCTTCCTGTGGGGCCGCTTCGTCAGGCTCTATCCGCTCTATCTCTTCGTGCTGTTGGTCCTCGGCGCGCAGGAAATCGTCCACCTCGCCGCCATGACTGCGGGCTGGTACGACCCCGGTCATATTCCCTTCCAGAAGCCGACCGCCAACTGGTGGAACTATCTCACTTCGCTGGCGATGGTGCAGTCCTGGGGTTTTCACAACAAGCTCGTGTGGAACATTCCCGCCTGGTACGTCTCGGCGCTGATCTGCGCCTATTTCGTCTTTCCTTTCCTGGCCTGGACGGCAGCACGTCTACCCGTGCGATATCGCGCTGCTGCCGTGATCGCGGTGGCCGGATGTGCGACAGTGGCGCTTCACATCGCCTTTCAGGCCCGCCTGTTCCCCGGCCCCAACGACATGTCGCCGCTACGGGCCGTTGTGGAATTCGGCCTCGGCTACGGCATCGCCCTGCTTAAGCCCGGACCCGCATGGCGACGGTGGCTCCAGCTGCCGCTTGTCGTCGTCGTATTCTGGGGCCTGCATCACGGCTGGCGCGATTGGCAGATTCTCATCGCCATGACGGCGCTGCTCTGGGCGCTGCTGGACGATGTCGGTGTTGCCGCCGCGTTTCTGGGCTCGCGTGCAATGGTGTGGCTGGGATCCATCTCCTACGGCATCTTCCTCGTCCATCAGCCGATCCTCAGCTGGTTTGACGCACTCGGACGCTCGCCCCTTGCGCCGCATCTGTGGATCCTGTGGAGCCAGCACTTCAGCTGGAACATCGCCCTGCGCTTTGTGGTGATCGTGGTGGCCGGCTGGGCGGCGCACCGCTACGTCGCGACACCGGCGCAGCGTTGGCTGCAGGGCACCGCTAGGCGCTAGGCAGCGGCCTGCAACGCCTTGGGCAGGCCGTTCGCGTCGATCGCCTCGGCGACGGCGCGATAGCCGGCCTCGACCGCCGCATCGAACTTCTTCCAGTGCGTCAGCCCGATTCCCTTCAGGGCCGGGTCGATCACGATGTCGGCCTGCGCACGCGCCTGGCGGCGCTGCAGTTCGTTGCCGACCGTTCCCGACCGCATGAGGATGGCGGCCATCGAGGGGGCGCCGCTGCGCCGGCGCTTCCAGGCGGCGAACCAGTTCTCGTCGCCATAGGCTTCGTCGGCGTAGCCGATGCCGGCTTCGCCCACCACGTCGATCGCAACGATGGGTCCCCGCCCGTCTGCGGCCATCAGATCGACCGGCAGGTTATTCATGATTCCGCCATCGACATGCAGATGTCCGTCCATCACCACCGGCGGCAACAGGCCGGGGATCGAGACGCTCGCCTTGAGCGCCCGCCACAGGAGGCCGGCGTGATGCGCCGCCGCATGGCCGCTCGTCAGGTCCGACGTTACGCAGAAGAACGGCAGGCGCATGTCCTCGATGCGCGTGTCGCCGAAATGGCCGCGCAACTGATCGGCGACCTTGCCGCCGCGCAGCAGGGCGAAGAAGGGTATCGTATAGTCGTTCAGCGGCCGGTCGCGCAGGAAGGTGCGCCGCATCCGCTCTTCGAGTTCGCCGTCGTTCCAATCCATCGCGACGCCGGCCGCGACGATCGCGCCGATCGAGGTGCCGGCCGCCCGGTCGAAGACGAGGCCGGCTTCACGCAGCGCCCGGATCGCGCCGATGTGGGCATAGCCGCGCGCCCCGCCCCCGGCGAGAACGAGGCCGACCGCCCGACCGGTCATCAGCCGCGCCAGCCGCGCCACGTCGCCCTTCTCGGAGCTACGGATATTGTGCCGGCCCAGGGGCGCGCCATGCGGCGTCAGCCGGTCGTTGGCCGCGCCCTGCAGCACGATCAGCTCGTAGCGCCGCCCCGCCGCGGCGGCCTTCTGGAACATGGCGCTTTCGGCCTCGGCGCCGGCGCGTGTCAGCAGCATCACGCGATCGGCCTGGCGAATGCAGTGCTGCGACCACACGGATCCCGCCGCATCGCCGACATAGACGACGACGTCGCTGCTCTGTTCGGCATTGGCGCGCGTCTCCGACGGCTCTTCGCGATGGCTCGGATCGAAGACGGCACATCCCAGACCCATCGCCGCCAGCGCCTCGGTCAGGCCGCGCGCGAAGCCGACCGCGTCTGCACCCGCCTCCAGCGGAATCAGTGCAAAGGTCTTGGGCCGCATCAGCGCGGCGGTGCGGGCGGTGGTCGCGCGCAGGCGGCGGATGATGAGACGGGTCAGGGTCGTCATCACGCGCGGCTCGCGCGCCGTGATGCGCTGGAAGGCGCCCTTGGTCAGCCGCAGCAGCTCCGTGTCGCGCACCGCGGCCAGCCGCGCGCTGTGGGAATCGCCGGCGATCAGCGACATCTCGCCGACCGTTTCGCCGGCCGGGACATGCGCGACGATGTGTTCCACGCCCTTGTCGTCGGCGACATGAACGGCGAGCCGTCCGCTCACCACCAGGAAGATCGCCTCGTCGTTCTCGCCGGCGCGGTCGAGATCGACGCCGCCGGGCAGGCCGAACCATGTTGCTTCCGCGGCGATGCGCAGAACGCAGGCGTCGTCGCATTCCTCGAACAGCGCGAACTTCCGGATGCGGTCGTAGAGGCCGCTCTCGCGCACGAGGTCCTCGTCGGATGCTGGCGCAGCGAAGGCGCGACCGATCTGGGCGATCGCCTGGGCGACCGAATTGCGGGCGGCGGCGATCACCACGAGCGCCAGCCTCCGTCGACGCCGAGATCGATGCCGGTGACGAACGAGGCGTTGTCGCCCGCCAGGAAGACGACGGCCCCGGCGATCTCGTCCGGCTGGCCGATACGCCCCAGCATGGTCTTCTCGGCCAGCCGATCGGCGAAGGCCGGCTTCGCCGCGGCGATCGAGGGATTGGGGAAAGGGCCGGGCGAGACCGAATTGACCCGGATGCGCTTCGGCCCCCAATGCGCCGCCATGTGGCGGGTCAGCTGAACGAGACCCGCCTTGGCGGGGCCATAGGCCGGCGGCGAGTTGAGGCCGCTCTCGCCGTAGATGCGCGGATCGGGCGAGACGTGCGCATACATCGTGGCGATGTTGATGATGCTGGCGTGACCCGTCGCCGCCACGGCGGCGTCCAACGCCGGCTCGGCCGCCCGCATCGCCTCGAAGGCGGCGGTGACGGTCGAGCGATAGGCGATGTCGAAGTCCTCGCCCGTCTGGCTCTCGACCTTGCCGGGCTTCACGGTGACGGCATTGTTGACCAGCACGTCGAGCCGTTTGAGTCCGCCGAAGAAGACGCGGACGGCGGCGAAATCCATCATGTCGAAGCAGGCGGTCGAGACAGTATAGCCTTCTTCGGCCATCGTCTCGCGGAAGGCGTCCAGCCGCGCGGCGTCGCGGCCGTTGACGATGACATGCGCTCCTTCGGCGGCGAGGGCGCGCACCATCGCGGCGCCCAGATGCCCCGCGCCGCCGGATACGAACGCCATGCGTCCGTCGAGCCGGAAACTGCGCGCGGGACGGCCCTCGCTCATTCGGTGCGTCGCGGCGGCCAGAGGGCGGGGTTCAGCAGCGCCGCCGGGAAGCGGGGCAGGCGCGGTTCGATGTCGGCGATCTCATCCGCCGTCATCGCCTCGCCGCCGAACAGCGCCAGATTGCGGTCGAGCTGCTCCTCGGTCTCCATGCCGATGACCAGGCCGTCGATCCAGTCTTGGCCGCGCACATAGGCGAGGCAGAGATCGGCGATCGAGACGCGGCCATAGAGCTGCGCCAGCGTGTCGAGCATGTAGAGCGTGCCCTCGGCGTCGACCCCGTGGACCCTCGGCCACAGCATGGAATCGTCGCCGGCGAGGATGCCCTGAAGATAGATCGAGCGGGCATGCACCGTCACGTCCGCGCGTGACCGCATCGCCGCCGGCACGCCGGCTTCCCGCCAGCGCTGGTCGATCAGATTGAAGGGCAGTTGAATGTGTGTGACGGCCCTGAGGCTCAGCGCCTCGAAGGCTTCTTCGGGCGTCTGCACCGAAACGCCCAAGCGTCCGATGACCCCGGCTTTCTGCAAGCGTACCAGACGCCGCCATACCGCGCCGCCATGCGATGAGAGATGCTGTGCGCGGTGCAGCAGCAGCGTGTCGAGCCGGGCGCGCTTCAGATTGACGAGGCTGGCGTTGACGCTTTCCTCGACCGCGCACTCCGCTTCCGCCTCCGAGGCGTCCTCGGGCAGCGCGTTCAGCGGGTCGAGCTTGGTGATTGTGTCGGGCTGGTCGGCACCGTCGAACGCCGCGCCGATGCGCTCTTCCGCCGCGCCATAGGCCCGCGCTGTGTCGAACGCCGCGATGCCGGCGAGGCGGGCGCGCCGCAGCAGGCGGATCGCGCGTTCGGTCGAGGGCAATCCCGTGCGGTTCGCGGCACCGTAGGGCGCGCCGATCTGCACGGTACCGAGAACCAGTCTGGACACATCGTTTCTCATGGGCGCCAGCATACGCAGATCCGTTTGCGGCCCGGTTAATTGCTATGCGGAAAAAGGGTTTAGGAAGGCTGAAGCGTCGCTGCGCAGCGACGCAAAGTCTTCATGATGAAGGCCGGAACATTAAGACGAGGACACCGACTTCCCGGTCACCTTCCACACTGATGCGGCCTGGAAGATCGGTTCGCCGGCTACCGTGAAATCGCCGCGCGTAAAGATCATCGAGCGCGTCGCCCGGGTGACGATGGGCGTCACCTCGAGCAGATCGCCGACCCGCGCGGCGCGCAGGAAGGTGGAGCTCTGGCTAACCGTCACGCACCACGCACCGGGCGCGCAGGCGCCCCAAGCGGCGAGTCCAAGGACCGAGTCGGCGAAGGTCATCAGCAGTCCGCCATGGACGACGCCGAGGCCGTTATCGTGGCGCGCATCGAGAGGCAGGGCATAGCTCGTCGTGCCGTCGGCGTTCGACCGCTTGAAGCTCTGGAAGACGAAGGCCTCGAACGGATCGACCAGCCCCGTGGCGCCGTCATAGCCGGCCGGCATCGCGACGTCCGTGACCGCCGGGCGCTGCACCCTCATCCCGTTGAACGTCTCGGGCAGTTCGTCCAGCCAGTTCCCGCTCATGCGCCGATGATCTTCCAGATGCCGCTCGCCGTCATCAGCAGGCGTCCGCCCTGGACGAGTTCGCCCGCCACGAAGATCAGCGACCGTGTCTTTCGCGTGACCTCGGCCGTTCCGAGCACAGGCCCATCCGCCGTCCCGCCCGCCAGGAAGTCGGTGTTCAGCGTGACGGTCGAGGCGAACCGGTCCCCGGCCGCTTCGTTCGCGGTGATGCCGAGCACATTGTCGGCCAGGGTCATCAGGAAGCCGCCATGCAGCGCGCCGCCGCCGTTGAGGTGCTGCGGGCCGGGCACGAAGGCGAAGCGCGCGGCTTCCCCCGCAGCCTTGCCGGGATGGCGCAGCATCGTGCCGACATAGGCGTTGAAGCCCGCCATGGCGGACATCGGGGTATAGGCGGACAGATCGATCGGAGAAGATGTCATGACCGCGACTGTCTAGCGAAGCCGCGGGGCTGCGCCAAGCCGCCTCACTCCCAGGGCAGCGGCCCGTAGCGATCGTCGACCGGATTGCGGTAGGAGCGGTCTTCGTTGCGGTCGTTGTTGCCGATGGCGTCTGCATCGTCCTGCGCAGTCGGGGGCGGGTTCAGCTTGGCGATCGCCGCCAGCGTCTCGGCGTCCGGCGCCTGCAGGCTCGCCGCGACACCGGGTCCCTCGCCGCGCCTCAGCATCAGCCCGTCGCAGGCCGGTTCCAGCAGGCGCCGCTCGGGCGACAGGCGGCTACAGGTCGTCCAGGTCGACCCGGGGCCGCCGGCCGTCTCGCGCTCCGCCCGTTCGTTGCGCCGCACGAACTCCTCCAGTGCCCTGGGATCGACCGGGCCGAACCCGCCCGCCGGTGGCGCATCGGGCGAGGCGGCGATGTCGGACTCCTCGTCCAGCTTGCGCACCGGCGGGGGCAGGGCGTTACTCGGCCGGTCGGTGGCGACGTCGGCGTCCGGCCTGGGCGCGGCGGTCGGCGCATAAGGCAGCACGACGACCTGGACCGGCGGCCGGTCGTCCTGGACCGCCCGATCCGAGAGGCTCAGCGGCTTGGGTTCGGGCGCCGCGAGAATCCAGGCGATCACGAGCCCATGGACGAGCACCGATGCCGCCGCCCAAAGGGGGAAATGCGGCCGCGCATTCTCGCGCGGCCCGGCGGCGGCCCATTGCTCGTACGCGAGTGCGGTCACGGCGTCCTGATGATCGCGCAATATGACGGCACTAAGGCCGGTTTGCGGCCCGTCCGGTCAAGGCGGAATTGGTCGCATTACAGATTTGTGTGGATAGACCGGTGCATAACCGAATCGCACCGTTGACGCTCCGCAAATCCAGGCGCAGCCTTGCACTTGAGGTGAAACGAAACCTGCTGGCGAAAGCTGGAGATTGGCGCGGGAAGCCTTTGAGGTCCACGGGGGCGACGGCTCTCGGCGGTCATCGGCGAAAAGGGCGAAAGCCCGAACTAGGCGGTGGACGGGAAGACCTTCGGTGCGGAAGGCCGCAAGGCGGACGCATCGGTCCATGAACCCAAAACGGCGGGCCAAGGCCGTTAAGAGGGCGCGAGCGGGACCGCAAGGTCTGCGCGGCGAGACCGGAGGCGCGACGTCTGGCCCCTACGGTCGAGCTTCGGAGAGGATGGGCTGGCAACGGTTCATCGGCTCAGCTTCGGATGAAAATCCCGCAAGGGGTCAGTCCGGAGCAGTCGGGACGGGAAGGTGGGTCCGAATAGGGTTTGCCGGAAGGTTCGGGCGGCGGAGAGCTGAATAGGGCATCGGTTGCCGGCAACGGCAGCGCGAGGCCGGAGATCAGAGGCGGATCGGCGACGGGGCCACGTCGCCGATTTTGCTTTTTGGGGGCCTGCTGTGCGCCCCCGCCTTCGGCCGGCAGCTGCATGCATCGTCGCCGCATCGCTGCACTGCACACTTCGCCAACTCGTAACGCAGCAGTCATGGAACTGTTGCGCGCAACCGTTAGCCGCAGACCTCGAAGCCAGTCAGGCTCGGGGGATGCCATGAAGACCATTGTGAGACGCCTGCTCAGCGCATCGGCGATTGCCGCTGTGCTGGCGGCGCCCGCCTTTGCCGCGGCCGTATCCGGCCGGGTGATCGACAGCACCGGCCAGGCGGCGCTGGAAGGTGCCGAGATCACCCTCGTCGAACTCGGCCGCTCGGCCGAATCCGGACCTGGCGGCGCCTTCCGCTTTGCCGACGTCGCCCCCGGCAGCTACACGCTGCGCGCCGCCTATGCCGGCGCCGAAAGCGTGGACGTGGCCGTCACGGTGACCGCCGAGGGCGATGTCGTGGTCGATGTCCGCATCGGCCCCGATGCGGGCGATTACGGCGAGAGCGTCATTGTCGTCGGCCAGCGCGCCAACCTCGCGAGCTCGATCTCGCGCCAGCGCGCCGCCGACGGCGTCGAGAGCGTCCTGACCCGCGATGCGATCGGCCAGTTTCCCGACCAGAACGTCGCCGAGGCGGTGCGCCGCGCGCCGGGCGTCAACATTCTGAACGACCAGGGCGAGGGCCGCTTCATCGCGGTGCGCGGCCTCGATCCTGATCTGAACGCCGCCACCGTCAACGGCGCGCGCGTTCCCGCCCCGGAGTCTGACATCCGCGCGGTCGCGCTCGACGTCATCCCGTCCGAACTCATCGAGTCGATCGAGATCAAGAAGACCCTGACGCCCGACATGGACGCCGACACGATCGGCGCCTCCATCGAGATCAACACGACCAGCGCCTTCGACCGCGAGGGCGCGTTCTACGGCGCGACGATCGAAGGCTCGTACAATGACGCGACTGAGAAGGCCTCGCCCAAGGGAGCTTTCGACTTCTCAACCGTGATCGACGGCCGGGTCGGCGTGTCGGGCGGTGTCTCGTACTACCAGCGGCGCTTCGCCACCGACAACATCGAGGCCGAAGGCTGGGACACGACCGGTGGCATCGCCCTGTTCGAGAAGCTCGAATACCGCGACTACGATGTCGAGCGCACCCGCATCGGCCTCAGCCTCGGCCTGGACTACAAGGCGAGCGAAAACACCACGCTCTACATCCGCGGCCTGCACTCGATCTTCGAAGACCAGGAATCGCGCCGGCGCCTGACCTTCGACATGGGCGACATCGAGCCCTTCGCCGGCGACTCGGGGTCGGCCGACTATCGCTCCGACGACGAGCGCATCCGCGTCGAGCGCGACCTGAAGGACCGCTTCGAGCGTCAGCTCATCTCGTCCGTCACGGCGGGCGGGGGAACCTTCATGGACGCATAGAAGATCGAGGATGCGGCCGCCTGGTCGAAGGCGAGCGGAAAGGAAAAAGGCTCGACCGACCCCATCGAGTTCCGTCGCGACTTCGAGGATCCGGGCGAGTTCGCCGTCGGCTTCCGGGGTCTTGACGGGTTCAAGCCGACCTATGCCGTGGCGACGGGTCTTGGCGCCTTCCTCGATCCCGAGGAATACGAGTTCGAAAAGTTCGAGCGCACATCGCTCAGCCTGGCCGAGGACGAAGAGCTGTCGTTCAATTTCGATATCGCGCGCGAATTCGCACTCGAAAGCGGCTCCTTCGAGCTGCAGTTCGGCGCCAAGGCGCGCATGCGCCAGAAGACGTACGATCTTCAGCTCGACGTCTATGACGGGTTCGACGGCGACTTCACGCTGGCTGACATCCTTGGGCGCCAGGACTACGATCTGGCGCTGATCGACCCGGTTCCGGGCGTCAATCAGTCCCGCCGCTTCATCGGCGCCAATTTCGGCGACTTCGAGCTGAACGACCTCGACACGCTGTTCGAGTCGGTCGCGGCCGACTACGATGTCGAGGAAGACATCTATGCGTTCTATCTTCTCGGTCGCTACGAGACTGCGGACCTGCGGGTCATCGGCGGCGTTCGCGTCGAGCACACCCGCAACGATGTCCGCGCCAATCTCGTCGAGTTCGTCGAGGAGGGTGCGATCCGCGACGGCGAGGAACTCGACGAGGATACGATCTTCATCACGCCGACCGGCTTCGCCCGCGAGTACACGGATTGGCTGCCCAGCCTGTCGGTCCGCTACGACGCGGCGCCGGACGTCGTGCTTCGCGCCGGCGTCTTCCGCAGCGTGGTGCGGCCGCGGCCTGGCCAGATGGCGCCGCGCTTCCTGATCGAGGAGAACGACGACAACGAGCGCGAGGGCGAATTCGGCAATCCCGATCTTGAGCCCTACAAGGCGTGGAATTTCGACGCCGCCGCCGAATGGTACTTCTCGCGCAATGCGGTCGTGTCGGCAGGCGTCTTCTACAAGTCGATCGAGAACTTCATCGTTGAAGCCAATTTCGACAATGTCACCTTCAACGGGATCTTCGCCGACGAGGCGCTGATCCCGATCAACGGCGACGACGCGAGCGTGTTCGGCGTCGAATTCAACGTCCAGAGCGAACTGGACTTCCTGCCCGAGCCGTTCGACGGCCTGCTCGCCGGCTTCAACTACACCTACACCGACGCCACGGGCGATCTGGGCGACCGCGAGATTCCGTTGCCCGCCGCCTCGAAGCACACCTTCAATGCGATGCTGGGCTACGAGAAGGACGGCTTCAGCGCCCGGCTCGCCGCTTCCTATCGCGCGGGCTATCTTGATGAAGTCGGCGGCGGCCCGGACGAGGACCGCTACGTCAAGGACCATCTGCAGTGGGATGTGACCGTGAAATACCGCATCACGCCGAAGGTCCAGCTGTTTGGTGAGTTCATCAATATCTCCGACGAGCCCTACATCGCCTACCAGAAGGGGCCGGACGGCGAACGGCTGCTGCAGTACGAGGAGTATTCGTGGACGGCCAAGGGCGGCGTGAGGTTGACGTTCTGATGGTTGGACGTGATCGCACCGGCGCGCGCGCGCTGGTCATGACGGCGGGCGCGCTCGGGCTGGCCGCCTTCGCTCCGGGCGAAACGGCGATCCCGCAAGGTTCGGCGGCGCGCGGCGATCCGGCAAAGCCGGTCGCCGCCGTTGCCGAGACGGTGGTGACGACCGATCCGGCGGTCGATGCCGACGATCCGGTCCTGTGGGCCGACCGTGGCGATCCTTCCCGGGCCCTCTGGATCGGCACTGACAAGTCGGATGGGCTCTACGTCCATAGTCTCGACGGCACGGTGCGTCAGTTCTTCCCCGACGGACCGCTCAACAATGTCGATCTGCGCGAGGGCTTCGTCGTCGACGGCAAGCCCTACGTCCTGATCGCGGCGGCGGAACGGGCGCGCTTCGGCATCGTCACCTATCTGCTCGATCCTGCGACGATGGAGGTGAAGCCCTACGGCTT
>OEIV010000543.1_pt1 | contig 20067 bp, 17 predicted proteins | sample 1539231 | NCBI WGS metagenome assembly OEIV01 (sample SAMN03794762, study PRJEB22550) | activated sludge metagenome | feature: wastewater treatment plant; material: activated sludge; isolation source: Wastewater treatment plant of a petroleum refinery complex | place: Argentina: Buenos Aires ...
AACAGGCTTGTGAAAGCGCACCGCCCGTCGAGCATGACGACTATGGTGTCGGCGCCATCAGGCCATCCATGCTTGGCGAGCTCGCGTCCCGTGGTGACGACGACGTTCTCGCCGATCTCGTTCAAGGCGATGCCATGTGCCGAGGTCAACAGTTGAATCGATGTCAGGCCCGGGATGACGCGAACGCTTCCGATCGTGGACGTGGATTTGAGACGCTCCGCGATTCTGAGCGTGCTGTCGTAGAGCGAGGGATCGCCCCAGACCAGCAACGCCACACGGCCGGCTTTGGTCGGCAGGGCGCGGGTGATCGCGTCCTTCCAGACACTGGCAATCGCGTCGTGCCATAGATCGACTCCGCGCCGGTAATCGGGATCGTCACGATCGCGCAACGGCATCGCGAACTCGGTCACCCGCGTCGATGCTCCGCTGATATGCGCCGCGAGGATCGCGCGACGGACATCGGCGAGATCGGATTTTTCGTCGCCTTTGAGCGGCCCGAGGAAGAGATCCGCCGACTTCAACGCCTTGATCGCTTCGAGCGTGAGATGGTCCGGGTTCCCGGTGCCGATGCCGATAAGCAGAAGCTCGATCATCTCACGCTCCATGATTGTGGTGAGCGGGCGCGACCACTAGCAAGGTGGCGTGCGGCGCGTTGGCCAGCGAAGTCGCGATGCGTAGTGATGATGAAGGTGCGGCGTCAGCTCGCGAACCACATGCGTTCATGACGCCTCGGCGACCAGATGGAAAAACGTACCCGTCACGTGGCCACGCCGCGAACCATTCTCGTCGACGGCTTCGCCCGCCGCATCGACGACGCAGGCGAGCGGCGTATCCGTTTCGACGAGCGTGGACGCATAGTGAAATTCGTGCCCGCGCAAGACCGCGCCAGCGGCGTACCCGGGCATCGGCTCCGTGAGGCGCGCCTCGCGATATCCAAGATGCAGCCGCCGCTTCTCGAACGACGTGACGAGACCGAGCAGGCCGGCCATCGCGTGCGCGGTGCCCGACTGATCGACGAGCGCGTCGCCGAGTACCATGTAGCCGCCGCATTCGCCGTGAACCGGGCGCTTGGCGGCGAATTCGCGGAGACCATCGAGGAACGTGCGCGCGGTGGCGATGCGGCCTGCATGCAGCTCGGGATAGCCACCGGGTAGCCAGCATACGTCCGCTCCCGCGTCCGGCGCTTCGTCAGCGAGCGGCGAGAAGGGCAGGATTTCCGCACCTGCTGTTTTCCAGACGTCGAGCATGTGCGGATAGACGAACGAGAAAGCCGCATCGCGAGCAAGTGCTATCCGCTGTCCGGGCGGGCGCAGATGTGCCGTCGCGCCAGATCGAACGGCTTCGTCCGCCAATGTATGGCTCATCGGTTCCGCTGCTTCCAGAACGCGAGCGATGTCGACGTGCTCGTCGACGAACCGCGCCACCGCTTCCAGCAACTGGTCGAGCTCGGCCGTCTCGTCTGCCTGGACGAGGCCAAGGTGGCGTTCCGGCATCGCGATCGAATTCTGACGCGGCAGCCAGCCGAGGATGTCGATGCCGGTGCCTTCGAACCCGTCGCACACGAGCTTGAAGTGCCGCTCACCGGAGATCTTATTCAAGATGACTCCGGCGATTTTTACGTCGACCCGGTAGCGCGCGAGGCCGAGGGCTACAGCCGCCGCGGTCTGGGCCTGCGCTGTGCAATCGATCACGATGACGACGGGCCATCCCGTGCGGGCCGCGATGTCCGCACTCGATCCGTTGCCGCAGGCGCCACGATGCGCCGCGCCGTCGTAGAGCCCCATCGCTCCCTCGACGATCGCGACATCGGCCGCATGCGCGTGACCGAGCAGGGCGGTGATGGCGTGTGGCGGCATCGACCATGAATCGAGATTGAACGATGCACGCCCTGTGGCGCGGGCGTGGAAGGCCGGGTCGATGTAGTCGGGCCCGCTCTTGAACGCCTGCACCGTGAGCCCGCGATTCCTGAAGGCGCGCGCTAATCCAAGCGTGATCGTCGTCTTGCCCGCGCCAGACTTCGGCGCGGATACGACGATGCCGCGCGGTCTCGCACCCGTCGTCACTGCCGCTACGGGAGACATCAGCGCTCCTCGGGAAAACGCGGCGCCTCTCCGCGCGGGCGGAAGCGGCGATCGTAATCAGCCGCGTAGAGCCGGCTCTCGGCGAAGTCCTGCGCGCCGAGTGTGCGGCCGACGAGGATGAGCGCGGTGCGATCGGGCGCGGGGCCGACGCGGTCCGCGATGTCGCCGAGCGTGCCGGTGACGACGCGCTCGTCCGGCCAGCTCGCGCGCCATACCACCGCCACCGGACAGTCTTCGCCGTAGTGGGGAGAAAGCTCTGCGGCCGCGCGATCGAGAACGTGGATCGAGAGGTGGATCGCGAGGACAGCACCGGTGCGCGCGAAGTTTGCCAGCGTCTCGGTCTCGGGCATCGCGGTGGCCCGTCCGGACATCCGGGTCAGCACCACGGATTGTTGGAGGCCGGGCAGTGTCAGCTCTGCGCCGAGTGCAGCGGAAGCAGCAGCGAAGGAGGGAACGCCCGGCGTCACGTCGTAGGGAATCGAAAGCGCATTGAGGCGCCGTAACTGCTCACCCATGGCCGACCATACGGAAAGGTCGCCGGAATGCAGTCGTGCGACGTCTTGGCCTTCGGCGTCGGCCTTGACCATTTCGTCGATGATCTCGTCGAGCGACATCGGCGCGGTATCGATGATGCGCGCATTAGGCGGGCAGTGTGCGAGGACGCCGCGCGGAACGAGCGAGCCGGCATAGAGGCAAACGGGTGACGAGGCGATGAGATCGCGTCCGCGCAATGTGAGAAGATCGGGTGCGCCAGGCCCGGCTCCGATGAAATGGACAGTCACGTGTTGCTCCTTGTGCTAGTGGCGCGGACGTCCGAGCGTCTCGCAGGGCTTGTCACAGCGTTACGCTCCATTGCACGATCGGGCGTGACGGAGCCCAACCGCGGCGTCCGCCGAGTGGCGTGGCGTGCGCGATCTCGAGGCGCATGAGTTCGCCGCCCTTGCGCCCGGACCACGAGGCAAGCAGCGTTTCCGTCTCGAGGGTGACGGCGCTGACGACGAGGCGGGTGCCCGCGGTGGCCAGGTCGAAGATCGCCTCTAGGACGGCGTCATTCGCACCTCCACCGACGAAGATGGCCTGTGGCGTCGCCAGCCCCGCAAGCGCGGCCGGGGCGCTTGCCTCGACGACGTCAAGCCTGTCGCCCAGACCGAAAGCAGCGGCGTTCGCTCGCAACGTGTTGGCTCGGTCGGCGCGCGGCTCGATGGCGATGGCCGTTCCGGTGCGTCCCGTCGCGAGCAGCCATTCGATCGATACCGAGCCAGAGCCCGCGCCGATATCCCAAAGCCGCTCGCCCGCCCGCGGCGCAAGCGCCGAGATGGTCAAGGCGCGGATCGGGCGCTTCGTGATCTGTCCGTCATGCTGGAAGTGGTGGTCGGGAAGCCCCGAAGCGCGAATGGCTCGAGCTTTTCCCTCAAGGCGCAGGGCAACCGCCACCGGTGACCGTGCCGTGATGTTGACGAGGTCTTCCGCCGTGCATTCCTGTCGGCGTTCGCGCGGGCCGCCGACGGCCTCGAACACGAACGATGAAGAAGCGCCGAAGCCGTTCTCATGGAGCCATCGCCCGAGTTCTCCGACGGCTTCTCCGTCGCGAAGAAGGCAGATCAAGTGGCGGCCCGGAGCCAGGCAGCGTGCCAGCCGCTCGAACGGAGCCGCGTGCAGTCCGAGGCAGATCGTCTCTTCGATTTTCCATCCGAGCCGTGCGGCAATGATCGAGAACGTCGAGATGTTGGGAAAGGCCTGCCATTCGCCGACATCGAGCTGCTCGGCGAGCGTCGAGCCGACGCCGAACCAGAACGGATCTCCGGAAGCGAGTACAGCGGTTGCGTGTCCCCGGCGGGCGAGGACAGGCGCTATCGAAAACGGAACGTCCCATGCGCGCCCGCGGTCACCGATCGCGGCGAGTTGCAGGTGCCGGGCGCCACCGAATACGACATCGGCCGCGGCGAGTGCGTTGCGGCTTGCATCCGACAGTCCGTCGAGGCCATCTTCGCCGATGCCAATGATCGAGAGCCAGGGTCTCATGGTTCACGAACCGATCGCACGAGGAACAGGAAGATGACGCGCATTCTGCTGCTCGGAGGATCGAGTGAGGCCAGCCGGCTTGCTGCGGCACTCGCGTCGCGCGGGGTCGCACGCGTCTTCTCCTACGCGGGGCGGACCCGCCACCCGATACCGCCGCCGCTGGCGATGCGCGTCGGTGGATTCGGCGGCATCGACGGTCTGATCGACTATCTCGGTCGCAACGCGATCACACACGTCGTCGATGCCACGCACCCGTTTGCCGCCGGCATGAGTCGCAATGCGATCGCGGCGGCCGGCGCGCTTGGTCTTCCACTCCTCGCGCTCGAGCGGCCACCGTGGCGTGCGATAGGCGGCGACCGTTGGATTGCCGCCGCCGACGTCGATGCGGCCGTGCGCGATCTCCCGGCCAATCCAAGCCGAATATTCCTCGCTATCGGGCGGCAGAACATCGCCGCCTTCGCCGCGCGCCCCGAGCACCATTATCTGTTGCGCCTCGTCGATCAGCCCGACCCCGACGTGCCGCTTCCGCTCGGGTCGTATGAATTCGTGGTGAGCCGCGGGCCGTTCACCGTCGTGGACGACACGGCGCTGTTGAAGGAGCGCCGCATCGATTGGGTAGTATCGAAGAACGCCGGGGGCAGCGAAGCGGGTGCGAAAATCGAAGCGGCACGTAATCTCGGGCTGCCCGTGTCGATGATCGCGCGGCCGTCTATTCCCGATCGGCCGACGGTCGCTACTGTCGATGAGGCGCTGCAATGGCTTGGCTTCGTCTCCACCCCGACGCTCCATCACGAACCCCGCCTCGGCGTGTAGACCCATTTGCCGACGCGCCGCGTCGAAGTGCTGCCGACGATGACCAGCGTGCGCATGTCGACGTCTTGCGGATCGAGTTCCCGAACTCGGCGAGTTGTAACGTGTTCGTCGGGGAGCGTGGCGTTGCGGACGAGAACGACCAGGCGATCGCCACCGCCTTCGGCGTCGATCAGCGCCAGAGCATTGGCGAACGTATCGGGTCGCGCCTTCGAGCGCGGATTGTAGATCGCGATGGCGAAGTCCGCGGCAACGGCTGAACGCAAGCGTGCGGCGATCAATTCCCAGGACTTCAGATTGTCGGAGAGGTTGATGACGCAGAAGTCGTGGCCGAGCGGAGCACCGGCCGCGGCCGCCGCGGCCAGCATGGCCGTGACTCCGGGCGTGACCGAGATGTCGAGGCCCTGCCACGCGGGCTCGCCCTCCAACTCCTCGAACACGGCGGCGGCCATGGCGAAGACACCGGGGTCGCCACTCGACACGATCACGGCGCGACGACCTTCGGCCGCGGCGGCCAACGCCGCGCGCGCACGGGCTTTCTCCTCGCGATTGTCGGACGGGTGCTTGCGCAACCCCGTTCTGTCGGCGACCCGCGCGACGTAGGGCGTATAGCCGAAGACATCCGTCGCCGAGGCGAGCAGGTCCATGGCCTGCGGCGTGACGAGTTCGGGATTGCCTGGCCCGAGACCGACGATGTGGAGCAATCCCGTCATTCTGGCAGCATCGGACGGCGGCCGTTCCCAGCGACGAGTACGGTTGCAAAATAGGGACAGTCGAGCGCCTCGACATCGCGAAGGCGTGCGATGCGCTCGCCGTTCATGGTGCCGCGTTCGACCAGCCACGCTTCGTCGAACCGGCCCGCCTTCTCGAGTGCGCGCCGTACCTTCGGCAGGTTGCGCCCGGTCTTCATGACCACGATCGCATCGGCGCCCTGCATGCGCGTCACCAGATCATCCTCGTCGAGCGTGCCCATGAGAACAGTGCAGACGTCGTCGCCCCATGCGATCGGCGTGCCCGCGACGTTCCAGCAGCCCGCCATGCCGGGAATTCCGGGAATGACTTCGACTTCGACGTGTTCGCGCAGCCGCACGAAGAGGTGCATGAACGAGCCGAAGAAGAACGGGTCCCCCTCGCACAGAACGACGACGTCGCTCGACGCGGCAAGCTCACGCAGGCGCAAGGCCCAGTCGTCGTAGAAGGTCGCGAGCTGCGCGATGTAGCGTGGGTCGTCGAACGGTATCTCGGTCGTGACCGGATACTCCATCGCATGCTCGACGCAGCCAGCGGAAAGCAATCCATCGACGATGGTGCGGGCGTTGCCGGGCCGCCCGCGTTTACGGAAGAACGCAACGTGCCGGGCGTTTCGAATGGCGCGGTCGGCGCGCACGCTCATCAAATCCGGATTGCCGGGGCCGAGCCCGGCGCAGACGACTTTTCCCATGGGATGTGGCTTCATTCCTGATAACTCGCGAGCGCGTTGATGGCGGCGACCGTAATCGCCGATCCACCGAGCCGCCCTTCGACGACGAGTGCTGGTGCGGGTGGTGCGGCCATCAATGCCGCTTTGGATTCGGCCGCTCCCACGAACCCGACAGGGCAGCCGATGATCGCGGCCGGCCGCGGGCAGCGCTCGTCCTCCAGCATGTTGAGAAGATGGAAAAGTGCGGTCGGAGCATTGCCGATCGCGACGACGGCGCCGGCGAGGTGCGGTCGCCAGAGCTCGACCGCGGCAGCGCTGCGCGTCGTCGACAGACGCGCGGCGATGGTGGGCGTCTGCGGATCGCCGAGGGTGCAGAGAATGGTGTTCGCAGCCGGCAGGCGCGAGCGCGTGATGCCTTCCGAAACCATGCGCGCATCGCAAAGGATCGGGGCGCCGTCCTTCAATGCCGCGCGCGCGATGCCCGCCATGCCGGTCGTGAAGCGGACGTGCCTCTCGAGCCCCACGAGCCCCGCGGCGTGGATCATGCGCACGACGACGGGCTCCTCCTCGGCCGAGAAGCGCGTGAGGTCGGCTTCCGAACGGATGGTTGCGAACGATTGTCGATAGATCGCTGCGCCGTCGGTTTCGTAGGCGTATGGCATCAGGCATCTCCGAAAACGAGCGACGGATCGGCCATCAGGTCCGCGCTCGCGAGGTCCGATCGCACGGGTGCCGACCGCGCGTTACCGTTCTTGACGAGACTCAGTCCGCGCGCGCCAGCCACGAGCGTGAAAGATGTCGGGCGCGTCATCGCGCAGCCCTTTTGGCACCCCGAGACATGGAGATGCGCACCGGCGGGTACGTGGGGAGCGAGTGCGTGCGCGATCGGGCGGGTCTGTGCATGGGCCTGCGGACAGCCCGGTGCACCCGTACACGCCGTCACGCGGAGGCGCACGTCGTCGGGCGAAAAAATGAGCGATGCGATGAGCGGTGGTGTGACGACGCCGGAGAGCAGAAGCATGCGCCACGGTGTGATGCGCAACTCGTCGCAGAGATCCGCGAGCGAGAGAAGACCTTCGGCTGGCAATTGGCCGAACTCGGATGCGACGAGGAGGCCCTCGGCGACCGCGCCGGGCATGGCGGGTGTGGCCAACGGTGCGGGCGAGCCATGATGTGACGGGATGCCGGGCGGCCGGGCTCCGTTCATCACATGCCACGCCATGCGTCCACGCCCCGCAACCACACCACCGCTGGCGACGAACCATTCGGCGAGCCGGACGGCCGTCAACGCCACGGCTTCGGGCTCAATCGCTTTCGACGAGGTAACGCGCTGGCCTTCTGCCATGCCGTCGGCACGCACGATGACGTGCCCTTCGGTATCGCGCTCGATGCGGATGTCGGCGGGCGTGTCGGCCAGGACGCGCGTCGGTGCGTTGTCGATCGCGAAACCGAATTTCGACGGCAGGTCGGTGACGCGCGCGAGGTGCTCCTCGAGGGCATGTGCGATCGACAGTGCTTCCTGCCGCAGGTCCCCGCACCCGAAGGGGGTGACGACGATGTTGCGGCGATCTTCGCGTGTGACGTCCGCATCGATGAGCGATGCGCGTGACAGCATCGCGATCATCTCCGGATGGGCATTGGCTAAGACGCCCCTTATCTGCAGGTTTGCGCGCGAGGTCAGTTCGACGAAGCCGTTGCCGAATTTCGTTGCGGCACTGGCGATCGTTCGCGCCTGATCCGACGAAACGAAGCCCGAGCGCGGGCGTATGCGCACGACGAGGCCATCGCCGCTCGGCATCGGTGCCAGTGCGCCCGGACAGCGCCCCTTGATCTCGAATTGCACGCTCACCGGTTGTCCTCGATGGTCGCGACGATCGAATTGCGCCGGCTCGTCCACAAGCCTGCGTCGAAGAGGCGTCGAAACGTCGTGCGCAGCGCTGCAAGAGCCGCGGGGTTCTCGCGCTGCATGAACGCGACCAGATCAGGGCGGCCGAGCGTGGCACTGTGATAGAGGTCGAACAGATGCGGCGGCACGACGCCGGCCAGATGCGCGAAAGCAGCCATGTTGTCGAGCGTTGCGGCGATCTCGGCGGCACCTCGGAAGCCGTGCCGCATCATGCCATCGGCCCATGCGGGATTGGCTGCGCGTGCGCGAACGACGCGCGCGATCTCCTCGTTGAGAAGCCGCGCCCGCGGCCGATCCGGAATGGTCGCGTCGAGGTGGTACAGCGCGGGAGCGCGGACGCCACGGTCCGATGCCGATGCGAGCCGCGCGACTGCCGCCGCGAACCCCGCTTCCTGCACGGCATAGTCGGCTGCGAGGAGCACATCGGTTTCCGGCAGATCTTGAGCGTGGACGAAGGCATCGGCGCCGGCGATGCGTGCTTCGAGGCCGCGACGGTCGGGCCTTGCCGCGCCGTCGCGTCCAATCGCGTGGCTCGACGCTGAAAGCCAGGCCTCGCCGGCCATCAGGCGCGCGTCGTCGGTGAACGTGTCGAGCAGTCCAACCATCTCGATGCCATACCGCCCCGGCTCAGGGCAGAAGACGCGCGGTTCGCCCGGCCGGTAGGGGTTCTCGCCATCCGGCTCGTCACGCGCGCCGAGTGCATCGGCGCCGGCCTGGAACAACTGCGCAAGCCCCGCAAACATGTCGCGGAAGAGGCCCGATACGCGCAGCGTCACGTCGATACGCGGCCGGCCGATCAGCGCGGGCGGCAGAACCTCGAAACCACTGACGCGCCCGCTGCCGGCGTCCCACATGGGCTTGAGGCCGGCGAGGTGAAGCGCCATCGCGAAGTCTTCACCTGCCGTGCGCATCGTCGCCGAGCCCCACAGATCGACGACGAGGCCGCGTGGCCAGTCACCATGGTCCTGGAGATGGCGGCGGAGGAGTTCCTCGGCGAGTTTCACGCCCTGGGCATGCGCGGTCGGTGTCGGTACCGCACGCGGGTCGACCGAATAGAGATTTCGGCCCGTGGGCAGCACGTCCGCACGACCACGGTAGGGCGAACCGGCCGGCCCCGCGCTGACCCTTCGGCCGCAGAGTGCGTCGAGAAGCCCTGCGCGTTCGGCAGCACCTTGCCCTCCGCGCCCGAGGACATGAAGGCCGTCGCCAAGCTGGCTTTCCTTGATGTCACAGACGAAGCGATCGATCCGCGTGATGGCTTCGGCAGCACTCGCCTCGGGTAAGAGACCGAGATCCGCTTCGACGCCGGCCGCCCGAGCTTCCTCGCGTACGCTCGCAACGAGCCGCATGCGCCGTGACGGATCGAGGCCGTCCGCGTTCGCGTACTCGTCGAGCAGGCGTTCCAGGTGTGCCAGAGGTTCAGGCGTGCCGGAGGTGACGAGTGGCGGCGGCATGTGGCCGAGCGTAACGGCGCCGATGCGGCGCTTGGCCTGCGCGGCCTCACCGGGATCGTTGACGATGAACGGGTAGACGACGGGGGTGGAGCCGAGGAGCGCGTCAGGCCAGCACGCGGCCGACAAGGCGACGGCCTTTCCGGGCAACCATTCGAGCGTACCGTGCGCACCCATGTGAACCAGCGCGTGAAGCTTGCGTGACCGGAGCCAGAGATAGAACGCGACATAGCCGTGCCGCGGAGTGCTGGTGACGTCGTGATAGTCGTCCTCGCGGCGGTCACGGTCGCCGCGCTCGGGTTGCAACGCTACGATTCCGGCGCCTGCGTCGAGGGCCTGGAAGTGGAAGCAGCCGGCACTGAACGCCGGGTCGTCCTCCGGCCTGCCCCAAATGGTGTGGAGCTTGGCGCGCAGGGCCTCGGGCAATTGCTCGAGCGCATCTGTGTAAGCAGCGAGTGGCCATGTGACGGCCGAGCTTGCGAGGGTGGAGAGCGTGCGCACCGGGCGGGTGATGGCGAAGCCCTCCGCCGCAAGATCGTCGATCAGCGCGTCCGTCGAAGCGAGCGTATCGAGCCCGACCGCGTGGGCCATCTGATGGGTGCGACCGGGATAGGTCGAGAGAACGATAGCGATCTGGCGTTCGTCAATCGGCGTCTCCGCGAGCCGGTGCCATGCGAGCATGCGCTCGACGGCGGCGGCCGTGCGATCGGCATCGGCACGGTGGGCGAAGCGAGAGAACTGCAGATCCGAATCGCGCTTCTCAGGCGACTTGAAACTGACGACGCCGGCATGCAGCCGGCCATCGACCTCGGGCAACGCGACTTGCATGGCAAGATCGGCCGGTGATAGACCGCGCTCCGCCGCCTGCCAGTCGCGCCGTCGCGCGGTCGAGAGTGCGACTTGAAAGACCGGGCAAGGAGCGGTGTCGAACGGCGTCGCGCCGGTTTCGTCCATGAGCGAGAACGCGGTCGCGTTGACCAGTACAGCGGGGCGGGCCGTGGCGATGAAGTCGCGCAGCCACGCGCCGACGCGTGGATTTTTGAGCGACGGCGCAAAGGCGCCGAAGGCCGCAAAGCCGCGCTGCCGAAGCGCTTCGATCAGCGCGTCGACGGGGGCGGTGTCGGCCGCGGTCAGGTAGGACCGGTAGAACGTGACGATGGCGAGTGGCGAGCTTCCGCCAGCGACGTGGCGGGGCGCGATGACGCCCGCGTCGGGATCGTAGAACCCGAACTCGGGAACGGTGTGGGCGCTGAAGGGGATTTCGGGGCGCAGCCCGGCGGAAGACGCCAGCACGGCGAGTGCTGCTTGCGCCGCGATAGCTCCGCCGCCGTCGCAGAGTTCGGAAAGACGTCGCAGTGTCGCGGTCGGCACGGTCGACAGGGCGTCGAGGCGGCGATCTTCGCGAACATCCGCCGGGAGAACGGCCAGCGCCATGTCCTTGTCGCGAGCCAGCCGGTGAAGAGATGAGAGCCCATAGGGCCAATAGGATTCGCCGCCGATCACGCGCACGAGAATTGCGCGGGCCGCATGCAGCGTGTTGTCGATATAGGTGTCGACGGAGATCGGGTGGCGCAGCGCCACGAGATTGGCAAGCCGCAAAGATGGCAGAGCGCCATTCGCGCGCCGCCAGCCAGCGGCGAACGCGCCAAGGTCGCTGTCGGAATACGACAGCACGACGATATCGGCCGGGGACTGGCCGATATCGAATGGCGTGTCGTTCTCTTCGAGCCCGTGGCTTTCGCGGAATACGACGTGCAAGGCGGCTATGCCTCCACGCAGGCGGCGCTCTGAAGCACCGCGCGGATGGCTTGCCCATCGATGTCATCGTGTTCGCCGATGCAGACGAGCCGCGTCGCCCGCGTGTCGTTGCCCCAGGGGCGGTCGTATTGATGGCGCACGCGCTCTCCGACCGCCTGGATCAGCAGCCGCATGGGTTTGCCTTCGATGGCGACATATCCCTTGACGCGCAGAATCCGCTGTTCCCGTGCAAGCATCGCGACGGCCGCGGCGAGCTGGTCGGGATCGGCGATCGCCCCGAGGTCGACGACGACGCTATCGAAGTCCTCGTGGTCGTGCTCGTCGTGGTGGGAGTCGTGATGCGACGGGCGGGCGTCGAGATCGTCCTCTGCCGCGGCATTGAGCCCGAGGATGATGCGTGTATCGATGACGCCATCGACAGTCGGTAGGATCGGCAGCGGACGCGGAGCCTCCGCTGCGATCACCGCCTTCGCCTTGGCAAGCGCCGCTTCGCCGACGAGGTCTGTCTTGGTCAGGAGAACGATGTCCGCGCAGGCGATCTGATCCTCGAAGACTTCCGACAGCGGCGTCTCGTGGTCGATGCTCTCGTCGGCCTCGCGCTGGCGCTGAACGGCGGCTTCGTCAGGTGCAAAGCGACCGGCCGAGACCGCCTCGGCATCAGCGAGCGCGATGACGCCATCGACCGTGATGCGAGAGCGCAGCGCCGGCCAGTCGAAGGCCTTGAGCAGTGGCTTCGGGAGCGCGAGGCCCGAGGTTTCGATCAGGATATGATCGGGCGTGGTCGGCATCGCGAGCAACGTTTCGATGGTCGGAACGAAGTCGTCGGCGACGGTGCAGCAGATGCAGCCGTTGGCAAGTTCGATGATGTTTTCCGCAGGGCAACTCTCGATGGCGCAGGATTTCAGGATGTCGCCATCGACACCGAGCGTGCCGAATTCATTGACGAGAACGGCCAGACGGCGGCCACCGGAATTCTGCATCACATGGCGGATGAGAGTTGTCTTGCCAGAGCCGAGGAAGCCGGTGATGACGGTGACAGGAATTTTCTCGATCGAGCTCATGGTCAGGCGTCCTTGATGGGCGGAATGCGGGCGATGGCGTTCTTCTTGAAAATGTCGATGCGCTTGCGCCATGGCACGATGCCGTCGGGCGTCTCGGCATAGGCAGCGGCGCCCGCGAGGATGTCGCGGGCATCGCTCTCTGCCATCGGGCCGTAGACGTAGGTCCAGCGTCCCTTCGAGGCGAGCGCTATCGTTGCGCCGCGCGAGCAGGCCGAAAGGCACTCGACCGGAACGATCGTGACACCGTCAGGGACATGCTCACTGTTGAGGGCCGCATGCAGGCGCGAACCCGCGCAAGGCCCGCCCTCGTCCGACACTTCGCCGGCGCGGCACGTGATGCAAACATGGAGCAGGACCGTCACTGGTTCTCCTCGATCGACAGGTAGTCCGCCGGCGATGTCGAGCGGTGAACCGCTTCCATCGCCGGCGCACTGCATCAGGCGGTGGCCGGTGCGCCGGCGCGATGGAGACGCGCGGCGAAGAGCGGGTTGCAGGTGAGGCTGCGCAGCAGCTTCGCCGTGGCGAGCACGGCGAGGTCCGCGAGCGGCTCGACGAGAATGACGAGGAGATAGGCGCCGCCGAACGACGCGACGGCAGAAAGGTTCTCGGCCTCGAGCCCGCGGCCATAGAAGGCCCAGAAGGCAACCCAGGCGACCACGCCGGCCTGGAATGCCGTCGAAAGGGCCAGCGCCTCGGTATACTTGAGATCGACATAGGCGGTGTGCGGCTTCACGATGCGCCCGGCGAGCGCGGAAACCGCGAAGAGCGGCACGAGCAGCGTCGTTAGGTTCATCCCGTACTGCGGCAGGTCGATCGGCGAGAAGAACACACCCTGGATCAACAGGCCGAGCGCGAGGCCGAAAGCGGCGGGGCCGGCGCCGAAGAGCAGGAAGAGCGTCGATCCGAAGATGAAGTGCACCTCGGATACACCGATCGGGTAGTGCGGCCGGACCTCCAAGAAGCCGAAGACGAGCACGGCGCTGAGGAGCACGCGGGCGAAGAACGACATCACCCCCGCCGAGCGCACCGTCTCTGCGGCAAGCTTCAAAGCGAAGCCCCCGGCGGCTGCCGCCGTGGCGTAGCTCAGGGCAATTTTCGAAGCATCGACGAGACCTGGCTCGATGTGCATGGCAGTGGGCTCCTTGGGCTCTGATGGGAGACGTTGTGTGGTGTGCGTGCGGCGCCGGGAAACGCAGGCGAGGCGCCGGAATTGTCTGTGTGAGCGAATATTTTGCGCGGCTCAGTGAGGCCGAGCGTGGCGTTCCTGCGAGAGTTCGCGCGCGTGCGAAGTTTGTTTTGAATGCGCGCGTCCGCACCCTCAGAAGGCCGCGGGCGTTCGCCGTCCTCGCGCGAATTAGGATTCGCACGGGGCCGCACCTCGCCGAGCGAGCTCAGGCGGTGGGTTCGACCAAGGCGATGTTGGGATGCATGGCCGCGGCGAGGGCGGCCCCCCAACGTCGGGGCGCCTCGCAACGGTCGGCGCATGGCCGCAGAACCTCGGATTCCGGAAACATGGTTCCGGTCCATCTCGTCGACATCATCCACGCCCTCCGCGCGCAAATCGGCGGGGGATGAGGGGGCGAGAGCAGAGCGAATGGGTTCGCTTCTTGCGACAACTCCCCCCGGACACCCCGCCCAGGCTCAAGTTCGGATGGCAGGTCTCCTGGCTCGCGGGTCAGGGCTCCCTCGGTCCTTCCCGGCCAAGTTCATGGCCAGTGGATCATCCGAGTTCGCTCGCCGCTTACAGTTGCGGGGGCAGCCGTGGATTTGACGATTTAGGAATCGCACCACGTTCCCGTTTTAAGCCGCGCAGGACTGAACGAGTCCCTTGAGGCACCATCGCCGCACAGGCTACACGAGGGCGAATGGCGCTGCAACTGCGCCGATCGGCATGCCCGCGCGATCATCCGCGCGTCAGCGAGAGAGAGAAAAGAACGGCCATGAGCCAGTCGGAGCTCGATCAGAAGCACAGCGCCAAGATGGCCAAGATCAAGGCGGCGCGGGACAAGATGATGGCTGGCAAGTCGGACGGCGAGAAGGGCCTCGTCATCGTCCACACCGGTACCGGCAAGGGCAAATCCACGGCGGCCTTCGGCATGGTCCTGCGGTCTATCGCTCACGGGTTGCCGTGCGCCGTGGTCCAGTTCATCAAGGGGGCGTGGGACACCGGCGAGCGAAGGCTGCTGACGACGCAGTTCCCCGAGCTTTGCCAGTTCTACGCCATGGGCGAGGGCTTCACCTGGGAAACACAAGATCGCCAGCGCGATATCGCGGCAGCGGCGAAGGGCTGGGAGAAGGCCAAGGAACTCATTGCCGATCCGACGATTCGCCTAGTCCTTCTCGACGAGATTAACATCGCATTGCGCTACGACTATCTCGATCTCGGCGATGTGTTGTCGTTTCTGCGCGATCACAAGCCGCCGTCGACTCACGTCGTTCTCACCGGGCGCAACGCCAGGCCCGAGCTGATCGAGGCGGCGGATCTCGTCACCGAGATGACGCTGGTGAAGCATCCGTTCCGCGCGGGCATCAAGGCCCAGCCGGGCATTGATTTCTGAGGGTATCGCGACGGTGACCCGCGCGTTGATGATCCAGGGAACGGGCTCGAACGTCGGCAAATCGCTGCTGGTGGCAGGCCTGTGCCGCGCCGCTGTGAATCGCGGCCTCTCGGTCGCGCCGTTCAAGCCGCAGAACATGTCGAACAACGCGGCGGTGACGGCGGACGGTGGCGAGATCGGCCGGGCGCAGGCGTTGCAAGCGCTTGCGGCGCGTCGCGAGACGCTCGTCGATATGAATCCGGTACTGCTGAAGCCGCAAACCGATTCCGGAGCGCAGGTCATCGTCCAGGGGCGCCGGCTGACCACCGTCGAAGCGCGCGGCTATGGAGCGCTCAAGGCGCAGTTGATGGACGCCGTGCTCGACAGTTTCCAGCGCCTGAAGCGAAGCGCCGACATCGTCATCGTCGAAGGAGCGGGCAGCCCGGCCGAAGTCAACCTTCGTCCCCGCGATATCGCCAACATGGGGTTTGCCGAGCGCGCAGAGGTGCCCGTCATGCTGGCGGGCGATATCGACCGTGGCGGCGTTATTGCGCAGATCGTCGGCACGCAAGCCGTGCTCGCGCCCGACGACGCACGACGCATCGAAGGGTTCATCGTCAATCGGTTTCGTGGCGATCCTTCGCTGTTCGACGACGGTTATGCCTATATCTCCGCGCGTACCGGGTGGCGCGGCTTCGGCGTTGTCCCATACTTCGCGCCCGCATCAAGTCTTCCTGCCGAGGACGCGCTCGACCTCGCATCGAACATTCGCAACGGTCCATCGAAGGTGGTGTGGCTCGCGCTTTCGCGCATCGCGAATTTCGACGATTTCGATCCGTTGAAGCTCGAGCCGAACCTCTCTGTCGCGATGGTGCGCGCAGGTGAAGCCATTCCTGGTGATGCCGACCTCGTCGTCATTCCCGGCACGAAGTCGACGCGGGGCGATCTCGCGTTCCTCAGGGAACAAGGCTGGGATATAGATCTACTGGCTCACGCGCGGCGGGGTGGTCGTGTTCTCGGCATCTGTGGCGGCTACCAGATGCTCGGCCGGTCGGTCGCCGATCCTGATGGGATCGAGGGCCCGCCGGGTATGTCCGCGGGGCTCGGACTGCTGAACGTCGATACGATCATGACCGGCGATAAGCGGCTGACCCGTGTCGAGGCACGTCATTGCCAGTCGGGGCTCGGCGTCAGTGGCTACGAGATCCACATCGGCCGAACATCGGGAGCCGACTGCGCGCGGCCTTACGCCGATGTCGGTGGTGTTGCCGATGGCGCGACCTCGCCAGACGGACGCATCGCCGGCACCTATCTGCACGGGCTCTTTACCGACGACGCTTTTCGCGCCGCGTTCCTAACGGGCCTCGGGGTCGTGCCGAGTGGCAACGGTTATGCAGACCAGATCGATCGCACGCTCGATGCCCTGGCCGAGCACCTCGAGCGCCATCTCGATGTGGACGGACTGTTAGCACTCGCACGGTGAACGTTCAGCGCCGGGTCCAACCGAGGGCCGTGTTCTCCTGCCAGCCCGCGCGATCGAGCAGCGGCGTATCGTCTTCGAAACACGGCCAGCCGAGGCAGAGGTAGGACGAGAAGCGCCAGCTCTCCGGAACTTCGAAAATCGCTTCCATGCGCTCGGCATCGAGGATCGACAGCATGCCGAGTCCGACGTTCTCTGCACGCGCGGTGAGCCACAGCGTGTGGATCGCCATCGCCGTCGATTGCTCGAGTGTCGCCGGCAGTGTCCGGCGTCCGAGGCTATGCCCCTCCACGGGATCGCAGTCGGTGAAGACGGCGAGCTGCAACGGGGCCTGATCGAGACCAGCGAGCTTGAGCTGGCGATAGAGTTGCGTTCGCTCGCTGTCATAACCCTTGGCGGCCTCATCGTTGCAAGCTTCGAAGATTGCGCGCACCTGCCGGCGGAGACCTTCGCTTTCGACGCGGAAAACCCGCCAGGGTCGCGAATTTCCAACGGAAGGAGCGTAGACCATCGATTGCTCCAGCCGTTCGACGACATCGTCGGGTATGGGCTCGGGACGAAAGTGGCGGACGTCGCGCCGCCAGCGCATGATATCTCTCAGCGATGCCGAAGCGGTGCTGTCGAACTTCATCGTTCACATCCTGCTCGATTGCACCTGTTCGTGACGCGAGGTGCGGTCGTGCGATTGTTTCAAATCTCGTATGTCCGACGGAGCGATGCGCGGAAAACGGTACGTGTGCGAAGTCCGATCAGTGAAAACCGAGATTCGCTCGGCGGAGCCAACCCCGCTCTAGGCAGACGCGAGTGCGGTCGCAAGCCGCGACCACTCTTCTTCGCACCCAGGCAGGCCGAGGCGCAACCGCACGGGGGACCACGGAAAGCGCCGCGTCCAGATATGATGGCGTGCCAGTTGGTCCTGCGTCGCCGCGGCGTCGACCGTCGTATAGAGGCGGAACAGGTGCGTGCCGCAAGCGTCGCTCCAGCCGGCCCGTTGGGCGAGTGAATCGAGCCGCCGCACGTCGTCCGCGAGGCGTGCTGCGGTTTGGTGTCGCCATGCAACGTCGGCGAGTGCGGCGCAGCCGATGGCGATGGCGGGGCCCGAGACCTGCCAGGGGCCAGCGTCGCTGGCGAGACGCGAGATCGTTTCTTGAGCGCCGATTGCAAAGCCGAGGCGCAGTCCGGCAAGGCCGTAGAACTTGCCGAAGGAACGCAACACGACGAGGCCCGGCATATCGGCGCGCGCCGCAAGTGAAAGCTCGGGCGTCGCGTCGGTGAAGCTCTCGTCGACCACGAGAAGGCCGACCGTCCGCGCGATGTCGAGGAGGGCTTCGGGGCGATGCGCGCGACCGTCAGGATTATTCGGGTTCACGACAACCGCGAGATCCGCGCCCGCGATCTGGTCGACGCTCGTCACCTCGCGTACGCGCCAGCCATGGTGCTCGAGGCTGGCACTGTGCTCGTTGTAAGTGGGCGCCAGGATCGCGGCTTGTCCGGTCCGAGCAAGGCGAGGAACGAGTTGGATCGCAGCTTGCGCACCCGCGAGCGGCAGGATCGCCGCCTGCGTGTCGTAGGCGCGCGCGGCCGCGGCGGTCAAACGGCTCACATCGCTCTGTGTCGGCAAGCGGCGCCAGCTATGCGGCGGTATTTCGGGCACGGGATAAGGCCGGCGATTGATGCCCGTCGAAAGGTCGATCCAGTTGTCGACCTCCCCGCCGAAGCGCGTGATGGCGTCGTCGAGGTTGCCACCATGATCGCGCGCGCCGAGGTGTGCCGGCCGCGAGACGCCGTCGTTTGCATGGCGCACGGGTTGGGGCGAGGACGCGATCATTCCGGTTCTATCGCCGCATGCTGTCGGCACTGTCTCAACCTTACGCGGCAAAGTCGCAGCGAGCGGCGGCGCGCGCGTTCGAAGACGTCATTGCGGGACGCTCCGCTGCTCCGGTGGCTTGACGATCTGGTAGAGCTTGAAGCGGTCGCCCGCGAAGACAGGGGTGAGATAGTTGGGAGCGGGGTCGGGGTCGTCGGGATCGGTGAAGATCACATAGAGGTAATCGAAATTACGGCGCCAGTCGCGCCAATAGGCCGGCTCCGGCCGGTTCCATTCCTCCGCGCTCAGCAGCACTTCGTGGATGGACGGAGGCGTGCCGTCGAGCGTATCGACGCGATCCCTATAGTCCGGCCGGATGCGAAGCACCTGCTTGCCTGAGACGGCGAAGACGGTCGTTACGAGCGCACCACGTTCGATGATGGCGAGGCAAGCGGCGTGTACGAGGCCAAGGTCCACGGCTTCGCTTCCCCCCGTGCGATCGCCGTAGGCCACGAGGACTTTGGCGCCCGGCTTCATGCGGCGAACCGACGATTTGAACTGGCTGCTTGTGGTGGACAGCTCCGACCACGCCACGTCCACTTCGATGACACGAACAGCGACCAGAAGAAGCAGAAGGGCGATGAACCCTCGGCGCACCCGCCGTAGATGCAACTTCACCTGGAAGGTGGCGAGGAAGATGAACAGGATCGCGATCGGTAGGCGCTGGTCGGCGATGTAGCTCGCGAACAAGACGCGGGGCATGGCGAGATAGACGATCGCGGCGATCGCGAGAAATATCCAGCCGAACGGATGAACCCTCAGCAGGTTCTTGCCGCGCAGCCAGATCGCCGCCGCGCCGATCGAGCCGACGAGGACTGCGGCGACGGTATCGGAATAGGTTTCGATGGCATATGCGAGGCCGGTGAACTTGCCCTGGGGCTCCCACCAGAATTCGGACGCGAGCTGCCGCGTCGGGCTCATCAAGAGCAGCGGAATGCAGACGAGGAACGGCAGGCCGCTCACCACCAGATTGCGCAAGACGCGCGGCCACCGCTCGCGCCTCGCCAGCGCGTTCTCGATCTCGATCGCAAGAACGCCCATGCCGTAGATGCCGACGGCGAAGAGGTGGCAGAAGAACAGCAAGAGCACGAAGGCGGTCGAGACCGCGAAACGTGCGAGCCAGCGCTCGCGCAAGACCAGGTAGGCGCTGAGCGCGATGATCGAAAGCCCGACGCCGAACAGGTAGTTCATGAGGCCGAGCAGGAAGATGTGATTGTAGAGGAAGGGGAGGCACAGCAGCGGCAGCGGCGACCACCGTCCGAACAGCGCACGGTGCAGTGCCAGCACGCCGCCGACAAGCAGCACGAACGTAAGGAAGGTGAAAAGCTGCCCGGCGAAGTAGACGCTCGTCCACCGCTCGATGACGGGAACCACCAGGTCCATCATCAGGTTGGGAATGATCTGCCACTCGATCTCATAGTACTTCGAGAGCAGGGCGTCGGAATTCAGCCGCGCGATGATGTGCATGCGGGCGAGATGGTTCACATAGTCCGACTGCGGCGGCAGCACGTGCGTCCATAATGGCGTCGACGTGATGACGAGGAGTACGAGGGCGAGGCCCCCGATCTGCGGAGCCGAGAACCCGGCATGAGAGCGGGCTGCTGGTGACACCATTCGGGCTTCTCTGTCACTGAGGAGAACGGGGACGTGGCGCTGGATAGAGCAACATCCGAC
>OEIV010000544.1_pt1 | contig 20035 bp, 25 predicted proteins | sample 1539231 | NCBI WGS metagenome assembly OEIV01 (sample SAMN03794762, study PRJEB22550) | activated sludge metagenome | feature: wastewater treatment plant; material: activated sludge; isolation source: Wastewater treatment plant of a petroleum refinery complex | place: Argentina: Buenos Aires ...
CCGGACCCCGGCACGATCATCGCGTCCACGTGGGGGGCGACGCGGCGGCCCGCGGCGACCGCCGCGACGGCGCGCAGACCCTCGATGGGGCCATTGGTGCACGAGCCGATGAAGACGCGGTCGACCTTGATCTCGGAGATCTTCTGCCCCGCCGCGAGGCCCATATAGGCGAGCGCCCGCTCCTTGGCGGCGCGGCGGCCGGGATCGCTTTCCGCCGCCGGGTCGGGGACGGTGCCGGTGACCGGCGCGACGTCCTCGGGGCTGGTGCCCCAGGTGACGAGCGGCGGGATCTCGGCGGCGTCGAGCACGATCTCGGCGTCGAACACGGCGCCCGGATCGGAGAACAGCGTCTTCCAGTAGGCGACCGCCATCTCCCAGCCGCCGCCCTTGGGCGCCTTGGGGCGGCCCTTGAGATAGGCGAAGGTCGTCTCGTCCGGGGCGACGAGGCCGGCCCGCGCCCCCGCCTCGATCGACATGTTGCAGAGCGTCATGCGCCCTTCCATCGAGAGCGCCCGGATCGCCTCGCCGGCATATTCGATGACATGGCCGGTGCCGCCCGCCGTGCCGATCCGGCCGATGATGGCGAGCGCGATGTCCTTGGCGCCGACGCCGGGGCCGGGCGTGCCGCTGACGGTCACGCGCATGTTCTTCGACTGCGGCATGCGCAGGGTCTGCGTCGCCAGGACGTGTTCGACCTCGGAGGTGCCGATGCCGAAGGCGAGCGCCCCGAAGGCGCCGTGCGTCGAGGTGTGGCTGTCGCCGCAGACGATGGTCATGCCGGGCTGGGTGAAGCCCTGTTCCGGCCCGACGATGTGGACGATGCCCTGGCGGATGTCGTCCATGGCGTAGTGCTCGATGCCGAACTCGGCGGCGTTGGCGGCCAGCGTCGCGACCTGGAGCCTGGATTCCGGATCGGAGATCCCCTCGATCCCGCCGACCCGGTTGGCCTTGTCGGTGGGGACGTTATGGTCCGGCACCGCGAGGGTCTTTTCGGGATGGCGCACCTTGCGGCCGGCCATGCGCAGGCCCTCGAAGGCCTGCGGGCTCGTCACCTCGTGCACCAGATGGCGGTCGATATAGATGACGGGCAGCTCGCCGGGCACGGAGGAGACGAGATGCTCGTCCCAGATCTTGTCGAACAGGGTGCGGGGGGCGGTCATGGGCGGTCCGTCAACTCGGGGGCAAGGCGGATGTCGTCAGCGGGTGCGGTGCATAGACCCTTCGGACGCGAACGAAAAGAGGCAGGGCCGTCGCCGAGACTTGCCGTAACCGTCATCCGCCCGTCGCGCGGTTGAGCGCCTGCGGTCGCGGAGCGCGCCTAGCCTTCCTCCCACCTCTTCAAAGGAAAGGGCCGGACATGAGCGTGCATGACGAATTGCCTGTCGAGGACGAGATCGAGACGGTCGAAATCGACGAAACCGGAGACGACGAAGCCGCGGCCGCCGAGGACGGCGAGGCGTCGGGCGACGACGAGGACGGCGAAGACGCCGAGGACGCGGACGGCGAGGAAGACGGCGAAGACGAGGCCGAGGACGCCGAAGCCGCGGACGCCGAAGACGCCTGAGCGCCATCGCGCCGCCGCAATGCCATCGGACCCTCCGGGCGACATCCGGAGGGTCTCATGCTGTCGCGCCGCCAGTTCATCGCCGCCGCCTGCGCCCTGGGCGTGGCCCTGCCCCTCGCGGGCCTGGCGCGGGCCGAGGCGGCCGCCGCCGCCGATGCCGCCGAGCCCTGGGCGGCGGCGCTGATCGCCGCGGCCCGGGCCCAGATCGGCGTCACCACGATCTATGACGGCAGCTATGCGGCGATCGCCTATCCGATGGGCGACGTGCCGCGCGAGCGCGGCGTCTGCACCGACGTCGTCATCCGCGCCTATCGCGACGCCCTCGCCCGCGACCTCCAGCAAAGCGTGCACGAGGACATGCGGGCGCATTTTTCGAAGTACCCCAGGCTGTGGGGCCTCGCCCGCACCGACCGCAACATCGACCACCGCCGGGTGCCCAATCTGATGACCTTTCTCGCCCGGGCCGGGGCGGCGGTCGCCGGGGACGACGCGCCCAAGCCCGGCGATCTCGTCACCATGACCGTGCCGCCGAACCTGCCGCACATCGCCATCGTCTCGGACGCCCGTTCGGCCGATGGCAGGCGGCCGCTGATCGTCCACAATATCGGGGCGGGGACGCGCGAGGAGGACCGGCTGGAGGAATTCGCGCGCACCGGCCACTACCGCTGGCCGGGCTGAGCCGGGCAGACGCGTTTTTGAGCGAACGGCTTTGCGGTTGCTTAGGCAATCCGCTCCAGGATGGTGCCAACGCCCAATGGCCGACCAGGATGCCATGTCCCAGACCCGCCCCGGCACACCCTTCGGACGACGCGGCGGCGCGGCCGCGCCGCAGGCCGAGGCGCCGAGCCTTCAGTCCGGCGGCGAAACGCCGCCGGAGCGTCTGGGACTGGGCGGCCACGTTCCCGATGCGCCGGCCGGCAGCCTTGCCTGGTGCTATTTCAAGGCCTGCGTCGCCGCCTTCGCGACGGCGATCTTGATCTCCGGCCTCGTTCTGGGCAGCCAAGCGCCGGGCAGCTTCGGCTCGCATGTCTTCACGCAGCTGGTCAGCGGCATCGTCATGCTGACGCTCGCGCCGCTGCTGATCCTGCCGATCCGCGTCATGGAGGACGCGATGCGCCTGCTGCGCGTCCCGCGCGGCGCGTCGGACGTGGCGATCGGCGGCCTCTGCGGCGCGCTGATGATGCTGCCGGACCTGACGGCGGGCCTGCCGCCCCGGCCGCTCTCGCTCGCCTTCGTGGCGGGCGGGCTGTTCGGCGGCTTCGTCTTCTGGCGCTCGCGCGGCTATCCCAGCCTCGACGATGGCGGCCGCAAGCTGGCCGAGCTCGTCCACGCCGCCGCCCAGCATCTGCGCAAGCAGTTGTGACTCGACTCCGCCACGGCCTTGTGTTCCTGTATTGTTCTTTTCGTGAGAGCAAACGGGAGAACGTGAGATGGCGAGTCTTGGGGCCTATCTGACCGTCGACGGCGCGGCGGCGGCCATCGACTTCTACAAGGCGGCCTTCGGGGCCGAGGAAATCAGCCGCATGCCGTCGGACGACCATCCCGGCAAGCTGCTGCATGCCGAGGTGAAGCTGTTCGGCGGCGTGCTGATGCTGTCGGACGATTTCGGCGTGGCCGAGGGCGGCACGGCGAGCCCCGGCAAGCTGGGCGGCACCACCTTCAACATGATCGTCGGGCTGGACAGCCCCGCCGAGGTCGATGCCGCGATGGCCAGGGCCGAAAAGGCCGGCGCGACCGTCACCATGCCCGCCGCCGACCAGTTCTGGGGCGCCCGCTTCGGCATGCTGCGCGACCCCTTCGGCCACATGTGGGGCTTCAACGCCGACCGGCCCGCCTAGAAGCCGGGCGCGTCCGTCGCGATCACCTTGCCCGTTTGACATCCCGCAACGCCGGGAGACGCGGCCAGCGGCACAGTCTCCGTCGTGGGAGAGATGCGCAGTGCCCAGACGCGTTCTCATCGTCAACGGACATCCCGAGCCCCGGCCGTCCACCTTTGTCGCTGCGCTGGCCTCGGCCTACGCCGCAGGCGCGGCGGCGGCAGGACATGACGTGCGGCGCATCGATATCGGCGCGCTGAACCTGCCGCCGCTGCGATCGGCTGCGGAGTTCGCGGCGCCGCCATCGATTGCGGCGGTGATAGACGCCCAGAACGACATTGCCTGGTGCGACCACCTCGTCATCGTCCACCCGCTCTGGCACGGCATGCAACCCGCCCTGCTCAAGGCCTTCTTCGAACAGACCTTCCGCCACGGGTTCGCAGTGACCGACGAGACGCGGAACTTCCCCAAGCCGCTGCTCGGCGGCAGATCCGCCCGCATTGTCGTGACGATGGGCATGCCCGCCTTCATCTATCGCTGGTGGTTCGGCTCGGCCGCAACGCGGGCGCTTGCCGCCGGTCTGCTGCGCCTGTCGGGCCTGAAGCCGGTTCGTCAGACGGTCGTCGGCGGAACCGGGGGCCTCACGCCCGCGAAGGCGGCGGCCCATCTGAAGGCGATGGGCGCCCTCGGCCGCCGCGCCGCCTAGAGGCCGAGCGCCGCCCGCGCCTTCTTCGTCAGCCGCGCCGCGACCAGGGCATGGGCGCGGGCGAGATAGGCCTTGAGTTCCGCCGGCTTCAGCCGCGACGGGCGGTCGAGCCGCACCCATTTGGCGCGGGCGAGATAGGGCGCGGGGACGATTCCGGGTTGTTGCGTCAGGATCGCGAAGCTGTCGTCGCCGGCCTTGAACGAGAGCGATTGCTGCTTCGCCTCCGGCGCGCGCAGCACGGCGAACATCTTGCCGCCGACCTTCCAGACATGGTCGTCGCCCCACTGGATCGACAATGTCGCGCCGGGCAGCGCCGCCAGATACGCCCTGAGCGCCGCCGTCATCGCGACGCCCCGGCCGCGCGCGCGTCCATCGCCCGGGCGAGGGCGATGTCCTTGTGCGTCAGGCCGCCGGCATCGTGCGTCGTCAGCCGGACCTCGACGCGGTCGTAGACGTTGAACCATTCGGGATGGTGGTCCATCTGCTGGGCGATCAGCGCCGCCGAGGCCATGAAGCCGAAGGCGGCGACGAAGTCCTTGAACCTGAACGTCTTGGCGATCGACAGCCCGTCGGCGGCGAGCGTCCATCCGTCGAGGGATTTCAGCGCCCGGGTCCGGGCGGCGGCGGCGAGCTTGGCGGTCATCGCGGAACACCCCATGTTGTGCGGCAAGGAGGACGGAGCGTGGCAGCGAGCGGACGCGAACTCAATTGGGCGGCGGCATCGTCGCCGACACTCGCCGACATCGAGGCGCTGGCCTGGCAGGCGTTCGACGCCCTGCCTGCCCAGTTCCGCGACCTGTGCGCCGATGTCGTCATCCTGGTCGACGACTTCGCCGACGCCGAGGCGCTGCGCTCGGTCGGGCTCGACAACGAGCTGGAGCTGACCGGCCTCTTCACCGGCGTGGCGCTGCCCCACCAGGAAGGCTCAAGCCTGCCGCGCCTGCCCAATACCGTGCATCTCTACCGCGTGCCGCTGCTGCTGGAATGGGCCGAGAGCGAGGTGACGCTCGGCGATCTGGTGACCCACGTCCTGGTGCACGAGATCGGCCACCATTTCGGCCTCAGCGACGAGGACATCCACGCCATCGAGGCCGAGGCCGACTGACCTCAGCCGATGAGGATCGGCCCCAGAGGGTAGTCGCGCTCGGGCGCGTAGTGGCGTCCCTCGCCCGCCTTGTGGCTGGAATAGAGCACCGCCTGTTCCACCGGAAAGGGGCCGCTGTCGTAGAGATTGTTGGCGGCGATCCAGGCCTGCACCCGCTCCAGCGGCGCGTGGCGCGGCCGGGCCAGGGTCACGTGCGGCGTGTAGCTGCGTCCGTCGACGGCGACGCCCAGCCGCCTGAGGGCGGAAAAGTGCTTCTCGGCCAGCGCGGCGAGGGCCGGGTTCTTCTCCACCGCCGCATAGAGGACCTGCGGCCGCTTGCCGCCGAACGCCCCGACGCCCTTCAGCCGCAGCTCGAAACCGGGGCTGCGGATGCGGGCGAGCTCGGTGTCGATGTCGGCGGCCAGCGGCTCCTCCACCGGCCCGATATAGGCCAGCGTCACGTGGAAATTCTCCTCCGGCACCCAGTTCGCGTCCCACAGGCCCTCGTCGAAGGCCTGCAGGGCGGTCAGCCGGCTGCGGACCAGTTCCGGAATGGCAAGGGCGGTGAAAAGCGTGATCATCTGCGGCAATTCCCTATCAACCATAGGGGTGTCTGTGAATCGCCCCTGTCCGGTTTTCCTTGAAATCGGTGCAATCCATGGCGATATTCTGACGCAGGTCCGGACGCCCCCGTCCGGCCAACTGACCTTGGGAGACCACAATGGTTGACTATCGCCAGACCGGCTACGGCGCCCCGGCTTCGACGGCCGGCGCGGCCATGGATCTCGGCCTGCGCAGCTACATGCTCGGCGTCTACAACTACATGGCGCTTGGCCTGGTTGTGACGGCGGCGGCCGCCTACGGCCTGTTCTCGGCCTCGTTCGTGGAAGCGAACGGCCAGATCGTCGGGCTGACCTCGCTCGGCGCGACCATCTTCACCGGCCCGCTGATGTGGGTGCTGATGCTGGCGCCGTTCGCCTTCGTGCTGGTGCTGTCCTTCGGCATCAACCGCCTCTCGGCGGGGACGGCGCAGATCCTGTTCTGGGCCTTCGCGGCCGTGATGGGCGCCTCGCTGTCGTCGATCTTCGCGGTCTATGCCGGCGGCTCGATCTTCCGCGTCTTTCTCATCACCGCGGGCATGTTCGGCGCGATGTCGCTTTGGGGCTACACCACCAAGCGCGACCTGACCTCGATGGGCTCGTTCCTGACGATGGGCCTGTTCGGCATCATCATCGCCTCGCTGGTCAACCTCTTCATGCAGTCGGACGCGATCTCGTGGGCCGTTTCGGTGCTCGGCGTCGTGATCTTCGTCGGCCTCACCGCCTACGACACGCAGAAGATCAAGGAGAGCTACTACGAAGGCGACGAGCAGGGCCTCGCCACCAAGAAGCAGGTGATGGGCGCGCTCTCGCTCTACCTCGACTTCATCAACCTCTTCCTGATGCTGCTGCGCCTCATCGGCGACCGCCGCTGAAGGATCGCAGGATAGAAACGCAGAACCCCGGACGGCGACGTCCGGGGTTTTTCGTTTGGAGACCCGGCTGGGGCCGGCGGACGGACGCCCGGCGGCGCCTACGCCTCGACCGCCTTGATCAGCTTGGCGTCGAACACCCGCAGCACCTGCTTCAGGTCGTGGCCGCGCTTGAGCACCTGCCCCGCCTGGCCGACCACCGCGAAGGCGCCTTGCCGGGCGCGAAGCTTCGGCCGCTTCTCGATGCGAAAGACCGGATTCTCGGAGGTCCGCTTGAAGATCGAGAAGACCGCCGCGTCCTTCAGCCAGTCGATCGCGTAGTCGCGCCACTCGCCGGCGGCGACCATGCGGCCATAGATATTGAGGATGGCGCTCATCTCGCGCCGGTCGAAGGCGGTGACCGCCTCGCGCGGGGGATGCCCCGATGCGCCCTGTTCTTCCATCCGCGAGACCGGGCGCGCCGTTCCGCGGAGATCGACTATGTTCGCACTATCGTCCATGCAGGCAAAAGTCTGCGCCGCCGGGGCCGGCTTCGCAAGATGCGACGCTTCGATGACGCCGCGCCCGCCGGAAGGGACGGGAATCGCCGTTGCAATTCAATGGCTTGATAAGACATCGTGACACTCGTCACGGGACGATGCGGGCCACGCTTTCGCCTTGTTTCGGACAGAGCGCCGCCGCGAGCGGCCGTCATAGTCATTCTTGTCAAAAGGCCCGGTTCCGGCGGCGGTCACTCATAGCCCCCCAGCCCCCTGCGGTCGCTCCGGAGCCGGGCCTCGCGACATTCTCCCTGTATGCCCCCATCCATGCCGGACGGCCCCGCCGTCCGGCTTTTTTTGCGTCTGGATTTGGCCTCGCCCAGGCCCGACACTCCCCGCGCAGCCATCGGAGCCGTTTGGGAGGATCGCATGAGACTGAAAGACCGCGTCGCCATCGTCACCGGAGCCGCCTCGGGCATCGGCCGGGCGAGCGCCGAACTGTTCGCGGCCGAGGGCGCGAGCGTGCTGGCGGTCGATCTGCCGGGCAGCGCCCTCGTCGCCGCCTTCAAGGACGCCGCCGGCATCGTCGCCCTGCCGCTCAGCATCGTCGAGCCCGACGCGCCGGCGCGCATCGTCGGCGAGGCGATCGCCCGCTTCGGCCGCCTCGACATCCTCTTCAACAATGCCGGCGTCTCGGGCCGCCACTTCGTCGAGGAAATGGAGGACGCCGACTGGGACCGCATCATGGCGGTCAACGTCACGGCGCAGATGAAGCTCGCCCGCGCCGCGATCCCGCACCTGAAGAAGAGCCCGGCGCCCCGCATCGTCAACACCGCCTCGGTGATGGCCGAGGGCACCGATCTGGGCCTTGCCGCCTATTGCGCCTCCAAGGCCGGCGTCGCCGGGCTGACGCGCACGCTGGCGCTGGAGCTCGGCCGCTACGGCATCACGGCGAACTACCTGCTGCCGGGGGCGATCGAGACCGGCATGACCAAGCCGCTCTGGGACGTGCGCCCGGACGTCGCCGAGATCTGGGCGAAGAAATCGCCGCTGCGCCGCCTCGGCCAGCCGATCGACCTCGCCCGCGCCGCGCTCTTCCTCGCCTCCGACGAGGCGAGCTTCATCACCGGCCACGGCCTCCACGTCGACGGCGGGCTGATGCTGAGGGTGTGACGGGCCGGCCAGGGGACGCGCCATGACCGAGGACGAGCGCGTCTCGTGGTTCAGCCTCTTCGCCGGCCTGCTGGCGGCGGCGCTGGCGACGGCGGCGGTCGTCGTCTACACCCAGCGCGGCTGGGGCCATGCCAGCGCCGGTCCGGTCTTCCTCTTTGCCTTCGCCTACGCCTTCGCCGCCGGGCTCGTGATCGGCCTGCCGGTGCTGGGGCGGATGGTGAAGCGGCGGCGGCTGAACGGCCGCACCGCCGCCCTCGCCGGGGCGATCGCCGCCGCCTTCCCCGGCCTCGTCTTCGTGCTCTTCGTCGCCTCCTGCGCCAATAACGGCGTCGTGATGGGGATCGCCGCCTGCACCGAGGGCGTGCGCAACCTCGCCGGATGGGGCTTCAGCGCCGCACTGGTCGCGGCGCTGGCGGCGATGGGCGCGGCGGCGGGCCTTGTCGGCTTCCTCGTCTATGCCGTCATGCGCCGCATCATGCTGGCCCAGCCGCACGAGGACGATCTGCCCGATCCGCCGCCGGAATGAGAGGCCGCCGCCCGATTGGCTTTGCGCCCGAAGCGGCGCGCGGTTAAAAGACGCCGCCCCGCTTCGCGGGGCCCTTGTCCGGCAGCGCAAAGACCTTCCATGGCGATGATCGAGATCGACGCACTGGCCAAGAGCTTCGGCCCCGTCGCGGCGGTGCGCGGCGTCAGCCTCAGCGTCGAGAAGGGCGAGGTGCTCGGCTTCCTCGGACCCAACGGGGCGGGCAAGTCGACCACCATGAAGATGGCGACCGGTTTCCTCAGCCCCAGTTCCGGCTCGGCCCGCATCTGCGGCTTCGACGTGCAGAGCGATCCGCTGCCCGCCCGGGCGCGGCTCGGCTATCTGCCCGAGGGCGCGCCCGCCTATGGCGACATGACGCCGCGCGGCTTCCTCGCCTTCTGCGCCGCGGCGCGCGGCATGAGCGGCGCGGCGGCGCGCGACGCCATCGCATCGGCGGTCGCCCGCACCCAGCTCGGCCGCGTGCTGGAGCAGCCGATCGAGACGCTGTCGAAGGGCTTCAAGCGCCGCGTCGGGCTCGCCCAGGCGATCCTGCACGATCCGCCGGTCCTCATCATGGACGAGCCGACCGACGGGCTCGACCCCAACCAGAAGCACGCCGTGCGCGCGCTCATCGCCGAGATGGCGCCGCACAAGGCGATCATCGTCTCGACCCACATCCTGGAAGAGGTCGCCGCGATCTGCACCCGCGCGGTCATCATCGACCGCGGCCGCATCGTCGCCGACGGCCGCATCGCGGACGGCACGATCGCCTTCGCGACGACCGGCCCGGACGGGGCGCCCGGCCAGGTTGCCGCCGACGCGCGCGACCTCGACGGCGTCTTCCGCGCCCTCACCCAGCCCCAAGCCGCGGCCTGACGGAGCGCCTCATGTTCAAAGGCACCGCCGCCGTCTTCCGCCGCGAACTCGCCGCCTATTTCGCGACGCCGCTGGCGCTCGTCTTCATCGTCATCTTCCTGTTCGCGATGGGGGCGTTCACCTTCTATCTGGGCGGCTTCTACGACAGCGGCCAGGCGAACCTCGCGATCTTCTTCTCGTTCCACCCCTATCTCTATCTCTTCCTGATCCCCGCCATCGCGATGCGGCTGTGGGCGGAGGAGCGCAAGTCCGGCACGATCGAGCTGCTGCTGACGCTGCCCATTCCCCTCAGCGCCGCGGTCGCCGGCAAGTTCCTCGCCGCCTGGGCCTTCGCCGGCATCGCCCTCGCCCTCACCTTCCCGATGTGGCTGACGGTGAACTTCCTCGGCGACCCCGACAACGGCGTCATCCTCGCCTCCTATGCGGGCTCGTGGCTGATGGCGGGCGGCTATCTGGCGATCGGCTCGGCCGTCTCGGCGGCCACCTCAAACCAGGTGATCGCCTTCGTCGTCACGGTCGTCATCTCGTTCCTCTTCCCCATCGCCGGCGCGCCGCTGGTGATCGACGCCCTCGCGGCCTTCCTGCCGCTGGAGCTTCTGGGAACGATCTCGTCCTTCTCGTTCCTCACCCATTTCAACGCGATCATGGCCGGCGTCATCGACCTGCGCGACATCGTCTTCTTCGGCACGCTGATCGCCTTCTTCCTCTTCGTGACGGCCGTGCTGGTCGATCTGCGCAAGGCCGGGTGAGCGCCATGGCCCCCTTCGCCGCCTTCGCCCGCAACCGCCGCAGCGCCGCCATCGTCGCGATCGTGCTGGGCGCCGTCGCCTTCCTCGCCGTGAACACGCTCGCCAATATCTGGTTCCGCGCCGCCCGGCTCGATCTCACCCAGAACGGCCTCTACACGATCTCGGACGGCACCAGGAACGTCCTGCGCGGCCTCCAGGAGCCGGTGACGCTGCGCTTCTTCTATTCGGCGGAGCAGGCGGCGAACTTCCCGAACGTGCGCGCCTATGCCGAGCGCATCCGCGACCTGCTGGACGAATACCGCTCCATCGCCGGCGCCAACCTCGTCCTCGAGGAGATCGACCCCGTTCCCTTCAGCGAGGCCGAGGACGCCGCCGTCGCGGCGGGCCTGCAGGGCGTTCCGACGCAGGGCGGCGATCCCATCTATCTCGGCCTCGCCGCCTCCAACACCGCCGACGGGCAGGAGACCATTCCCTTCTTCGTCATGGAGCGCGAGGCGTTCCTGGAATACGACCTCACCTCGATGATCGCCCGCCTCGCGCAGGCGAAGAAGCCGGTCCTCGGGCTCGTCACCAACCTTCCGCTCGACACCGGCCCCGGCGGCCTGCTGGCCTCGATGCAGGGCCAGTCGGAGCCCTTCGTCGCCTATTCGCAGCTCGTCCAGATCTTCGACGTCCGCCCGCTGGAGCAGGATTTCGACTCCATCCCCTCCACCATCGACGCGCTGATCGTCGCCCACCCCAAGGCGCTCAGCGAGCGCGCCCTCTACGCGCTCGACCAGTTCGTGATGCGCGGCGGCCGCATCATCGCCTTCGTCGATCCGGTTTCCGAGATCAGCCAGCTGCAGAGCCAGCAGACCGGCGAGCCGGTGCAGGGCGCGACCTTCAAGTCGGATCTCTGGCTGCTGAAATCCTGGGGCGTCTCGTTCAACCCCGACGAAGTGGTGCTCGACCGCGCCCGCGCCCAGCAGGTGCAGTACGGCGGCAACGCCGCGCGGCCCGTCGTCGCCTATCCGGTGTGGATCGGCCTCGCCGCCGACCCCGACCCGCAGAAGAGCGATTTCGACGCCGGCGACCTCGTCACGTCCTCGCTCACCAAGGTCAATCTCGCCTCGGCCGGCCGGCTGACCCCGGCCGAAGGCGCGACCACCGCCTTCACGACGCTGATGCGCTCGTCGGACGATGCGATGCTCGCCAGCGCCGAGATGCTGACCCTGCAGGCCGATCCCGATGCGCTGATGCGGATGTTCCTGCCCACCGGCGAGCGCTACACGATCGCCGCCCGGCTGTCGGGGCCGCTGAAGTCGGCCTTCCCGGACGGGGCGCCCAAGCGCGAGGCCGAGCCGGGCGGGCCGCCGCCAGCCCCCCTCGCCGCCCACATCGCCGAGACCGCCAACGCCAACATCATCGTCGTCGCCGACAGCGACATCTTCGACGACCGCTTCTGGGTGCAGGCGCAGCGCCAGGGCGACCAGACCATGGCCGTGCCGATCGCCGACAACCTCGCCTTCATCGCCAGCGCCGCCGAGAACATGCTGGGCTCCAACGACCTCATCGGCCTGCGCGCCCGGGCGACGTCGGATCGCCCCTTCACCGTGGTCGAGGATCTCAAGCGCGAGGCGGACGCCCGCTTCCTGCGCGAGGAAGAGGACCTGAACGCCCGCATCCTGGAGACGCAGGAAAAGCTGCAGGCCCTTGCCCGGACCGATGCGAACGGCGATCCCGCCGCCATCGGCCCCGAGCAGGCCGCCGAGATCGAACGCTTCCGCGAGGAACTGGCCGCGACGCGGGCCCGCCTGCGCGAGGTGCAGCGCGAGCTGCGGTCCGGCATCGACCGCCTCGGCAGCATCCTGGCGGCGCTCAACATCGCGGCGGTGCCGGCCCTGCTGGCGATCGCCGCCATCGTGATGGGCGCGCTGCGCCGCCGCCGCATGGCGGCCGCCCAGGCGGCCGGCTGAGAGGAGACGAGCCATGTCCGACGCCGCCCTCTCCCGCGCCGACCTGAAGCGCGGCCGCACGCTGGCCTGGCTCGCCCTCGCGGCGGCGCTCTTGGCCGCTGCGGCGATCGGCGCGGTCCTGAGCGACCGCGCCGCGGTGGCGCCGGCGGCGATGAACGAGACGATGTATCCCGGCTTCGCGGAAGCCTCCGCCGACGCCGCCTCGATCCGCATCGAGTCACCGACCGTCATCGTCACGCTGAACAAGGACCCCGGCGGCCGCTGGGTCGTCGCCGAGCGCTCCGGCTACCCCGCCAACGCCGAGGGCGTGCGCGCCCTGATGCTGTCGATGGCACAGCTTCGGCTGATCGAGCGCCGCACCGCCGATCCCGCCCGCCACGCGGCGCTGGAGCTGACGACCGGCGCGGCCGGCACCGGCCACGCCGTCACCGTCACCGCCGCCGACGGCAGCGTTCTGGCCGCCCTCGTCGCCGGCAAGGTACAGGCGCGCGCCGCGGGCTCGTCGCCCGGCACGCTGTTCGTGCGCCGCGGCGGCGAGGACCAGACCTGGCTCGCCCGCGGCGTCGTCGCGATCCCCGCCTCGATCGGCGCGACCCTGGACAAGACGCTGTTCGCGCTGGATGAAGCCCGGGTGAAGACCGTCCGCGTCGAACCGCGCGGCCTGCAATCCTACACACTGACCCGGCCTGCGCCCGGCGGCGACTTCGCGCTCGATGCGGTGCCGGACGGCAAGGTCGCGCAGCCGCCGCAGATCCTTCAGACCCCCGCTTCGGCGGTCGCGGGTCTTGTCTTCGAGGACGTCATCAAGGCCGACGCGGTCGAGGTTGCGGAGGCGACGACGGTGGCCTTCACCACCTTCGACGGCCTCGTCGTCACGCTGACGCTCGTGCCCGGCGGCCCGGGCGGCGCCTATGGCCTGATCGGGGCCGCGGTCGACGAGGCCCTCGCCGCCGCCGCGCCGCCGCCCGCCGAAGGAGCGGCGACGAGCGATGCCGGCGCCGAGGCGGCGGCGATCAATTCCCGCGTCGGCGGCTGGGCCTACAAGCTGCCGACCTACGTGCTTACCAATCTCGTGCCCCCGCTGGAGACCCTGGTCGCCGACAAGCCGGCCGAGGCCGCACCCGAGGCACCGCCCGCGCCGCCGCAATAGGGCGTCCGCCCGAACCGCGGGCGATGTGACGGCAGCAGGATCGGCGCCAGGGCGGTTTACGCTATGGTGCGGCCCGCACAACCGGATGCGCCGCCATGCCCCCTCATTCCGCCGTTCTCGGCATCGACAACGGTTCCTTTCACTATGGCGCGACCCCCGTCTTCGAGGGCGTGACGCTGCAGCTCGACGACAAGCGCTCCGCCCTGGTCGGCGACAACGGCGCGGGCAAGTCGACGCTGCTGAAGTGCCTGACGGGCGAACTGGAGCTGACCGGCGGCCAGATCGTGCGCTCGCGGGGCTTCAAGCTCGGCTACGTGCCGCAGGAGACGCCCTGCGGCCTTGGCGACATCACCGTGCGGCAGGTTCTGGAGCGCTATCTCGGGCAGCCGGACGGCAGCGAGGACTGGCGGATCGACGTCCTGCTGGACGAGTACGCCATCCCGGCCGAGTTCGCCGGCCGGCGCTTCGGCGAACTCTCGGGCGGATGGCAGCGCCTCTTCCTCATCGCCGGCGCGGCGCGCCTCGCCGAGCCGGATCTTCTGATCCTCGACGAGCCGACCAACTATCTCGACCTCGCCAACATCAACACCCTGGAACGCTGGCTCGACGTCGATTCCCGGCTGCCCCTGCTGGTCGTCAGCCACGACCGCGAGTTCCTGCAGCGCAACACCCGGCGCACCATCTTCCTGCGCGGCGACGGCGCCCACGCCTTCAACGCGCGCTTCGTCGAGGCGCGCCAGCAGCTGCTTCAACGCGACGCCGCCGATGCCGCGCGGCGCGTGCAGGAAGAACGGGAAATCGCGCGGCTGGAGAAGGTCGCGGCCCGCTACAGGCAATGGGGCGTCTTCAACGACAAGTTCGATCGCCGGCGCAAGGCGACCGAAAAGCGGATCGAGCGGCTGGAGGACGAGAGGACCGAGCCCTACGCCGCGCGCGAACGGCGGCTGGAGCTGCACGACGGCGATCTCGACGCCAAGGCGGCGCTGCGGCTGCGCGATCTGGAGGTGAGCGTGCCGGACGGCTCGCGCAGCCTCGTGCGCGTCGAGGCGCTGACGGTCGGCGTCGGCGACCGAATCGCGATCCTCGGGCCCAACGGCGCGGGCAAGTCGATGCTGCTGAACGCCCTCGCCGCCGCATACGATCCCGCCCTCGAACACTATGACGGGCGCGCCTCGATCCGTTTCAACCCGTCGGTCCGCCTCGTCCACTTCGATCAGCGCATGGCCGACCTGCCGCTGAAGACGAGCCTGATCGACTATGTGCTGGAGGCCGACGGCGTGACCTCGAAGGCGGCGATGGCCCTGCTCGCCCGCGCCGGCTTCCTCAACGCCCGGATCAACGCGCCCATCGCGACGCTGAGCCACGGCGAGCGCGCCCGGCTGATCTTCCTCAGGCTGCGGCTCATGCGGCCGAATTTCTATGTCCTGGACGAGCCTACCAACCATCTCGACATCGCTGGCCAGGAAGCGCTGGAGGAGCAGCTGGAGCAGTCGGACGTGACCTGCCTCTTCGTCAGTCATGACCGCTTTTTCACGCGCACCGCGGCGACCCGCTTCCTCGAGATACGCAAGGGCAGGCTGGTCGAGATCGACGGGCCGGACGCGTTCTTCGACCGGCAGTGAGGCCGCGGCCGGGGCCTGCGGCACTCGCCCGACCGGCGGCACCTGCTAGAGTGCCTGTGATGACAAGGAAGGCCTGGCATGAGCCCGAAACCCGGACCCCATGACGGCGGCGCGCATCCGCTCGTCCTTGCGCCGTCGGGCGCCGCGACCGTCATGACCATGTCGCCCGGATTCTACGACGAACTGGGGCGCACCTTCCCCGATTTTCGCGGCCATGTGCTGATCCAGCGCCATGGCTTCGACGCGCCGTGGCCGACATGGGAGCGCCATCCCGAGGGCGACGAATATGTCTATCTCCTGAGCGGCGACGCCGACTTCGTGCTCTGGCGCGACGGCCGCGAGGAGATCGTCCGCATCGACCGGCCCGGCTCCTATGTCGTGGTGCCCCGGAACACATGGCACACCGCGCGGCCGCATGCGCCGACCGTCATGCTGTTCGTCACCCCCGGCGAGGGCACCCAGAACGCGCCATCGCCGCAGGACTAGGGCGCGGCCGCTGCCGTGCGCGCCAGGTCTATGATCGCGCCGCCGAGGATCGGCCCCTGGCCGTTGCGCTGCACGATGACGGCGATGCGGTCGAACGGCGCGCCGACATCGGCGGCGAGCGGGACCTCCAGGCGCAGCGCCTCGCCGCGCCAGGTGCCGACCGGCGCCAGTTCGCGCACCACATTGGAGTAGACGACCGTCCTGCCGGCGTTCTCGCCGCCGGCGATGTCGGCGCTGAGGCGCGAGGCGAGGCGGGCGACGCTGACCGTCGCCTCGACGCCGAGCAGGCGCTGGCTCTCGGCGATCTCGACGCGGAGCGCCGTGTCCTGCGCCGTCAGCGTGATCGCCGCCGAGGGCGTCTCCTTGGCGGCGTGGGCGGCGATCATCGCCAGCGCGTCGTCGCGGCGGCTGCCCACGACGTCGCCGATGCCGCCGATCACCATCTGCGGCGTATAGACCGAGCGCGACGGCAGGTTCGGGGCATAGGTCTGCTGGCGCAGGGAATATTCGTGCCGGGCGAAGGTGTCGGCCCAGCCCAGATAGTCCCAGATATCGACCGGGTAGGTGAGGGCCACCACCCCGTCGGTGCGGGCGAGTTCCTCCATGAAGGAATCGGCCGCCGGGCAGGACGAGCAGCCCTGGCTGGTGAACAGCTCGACCACCACCGGCCGGCCGCCCGCCTGGGCGGCCGCACCGAACAGGTTCAAGCCGCTTCCGGCTTGTCCGCGCGCTTGTCGCGGGCTTCCGTGATGCGCGCCGATTTGCCCTGGCGGCCCTTCAGGTAATAGAGCTTCGCGCGACGCACGCGGCCGCGGCGGGTCACTTCGATCGAGTCGACCAGCGGCGAGTGGACCGGAAACACGCGCTCTACCCCTTCGCCGTAGCTGATCTTGCGGACCGTGAAGTTCTCCTGCAGGCCGGCGCCGGCGCGGCCGATGCAGACGCCCTCGAACGCCTGGATGCGCTCGCGGGTCTTCACCTTGCCCGACTTCTCCTCGACGGAGATTTCGACCACCTTGACGTTGACCTTCAGCGTGTCGCCGGGGCCGAAATCGGTGGTGCCGCTCTTGCGCGCCAGCTTCGCCAGCTCTTCCTTTTCGAGCTCTGCAATGATGTTGCTCATGTCCGTCGTCCTTTCGTCGGTCGTGTCTGAAGCGCGTCCGTCCGGGCGGCATAGGCCGCCCACAGATCGGGGCGCCGGTTTCGGGTAATCTCCTCGGCGGCGGCCTTGCGCCATTCGCCGATTTGCCTGTGATGGCCGCCGCTGAGGACGGCCGGAATGTCGAAGCCCTCGAAGCTCTGGGGCCGCGTGTAGTGCGGATATTCCAGAAGCCCGTTCTCGAAGCTCTCCTCCGCGTGGCTGGCCGAGTCGCCCATGACGCCGGGCAGCAGGCGCACGCAGGAATCCATCACCGCCATCGCGGCGAGTTCCCCGCCCGACAGCACGAAGTCGCCGAGGCTGAGCTCCTGCACCTTGCGGGCGGCGAAGATGCGCTCGTCGACGCCTTCGAAGCGGCCGCAGACGAAGATCGCGCCGGGGCCGGCCGATAGCTCGCGCGCGAAGGCCTGCGCGAAGCGCGGTCCGCGCGGACTGAGATAGAGCACCGGCCGGGCGGCCGGACCCGCCGCCATCGCCGCGTCGATCGCCCGCGCCAGCACGTCGACGCGCATCACCATGCCGGCCCCGCCGCCGGCCGGGGTGTCGTCGACGGTGCGGTGCCGGCCTTCCGCGAAGTCGCGGATGTCCATCGTCTGGAGCGCCCAGATGCCGTTCGCCAGCGCCTTGCCGGCGAGCGACGTGCCGAGCGGCCCGGGGAACATCTCCGGGAACAGCGTCAGCGCGGTGGCGGTCCAGGGCGCGCTCATGGGGCGGCCTCGGCATTGTCGTTGGCGGCGGCGGGTTCGCCGGCGTCGGCGCGCGGCGGCGCCAGGAACTGCGCGGCGACCGAGCCTTCCGAGGCGTCGACGACCAGACGGTCCTCGGCGATCTCGACCACCACGTCGTCGCTGAACGGCAGCAGCACGGTGCTGCGTCGGCCGGGCGCGGCGATCTCCAAGAGGTCGCCGGCGCCGAAGTCCTGCACCGCGACGACCTCGCCGATCGCCGCACCCGCCTCGTCGACGACGGGCAGGCCGACCAGATCGGCGGCGTAGATCTCGTCCTCGTCCTCGACCGGCGGCAGCGCCTCGCGGGCGACCTGCAGCTTGCGGCCCTTCAGCCGCTCGGCGGCGTCGCGGTCGGCGACGCCCTCGATGCGGGCGATGACATGGTCATGCGCGGCCCGAACGTTCTTCAACGTCAGCCGTTCGCCCCGCTCGGTGGTGAGCGCGCCATAGGCCGCGATCGCGCAGGGGTCCTCGGTGAAGCTGCGCAGCTTCACCTCGCCCCGGACGCCGTGCGGCCGGACGATCTCGCCGAGAGTGACCATGTCCGCGGACATCGATCGTGCGATCAGGCGGCTTCGGCCGAAGCGGCGGCCGCGGCGGCCTTCAGGCGCTCCTGGGCCTTGGCCTTGGGCGTCGCCTTCTGCGGGTTGTTGCGCACGATCGGCTTCACGAGGCCGGCATCCGCGAAGAAGCGGTGCACGCGGTCGCTGGGCAGCGCGCCCTTCGACAGCCAGACCTTCGCCTTGTCGGCGTCGAACTTCAGCCGCTCGGCGTGGTCGCGCGGCAGAAGCGGGTTGTAGAAGCCGAGCTTCTCGATGAAGCGGCCGTCGCGCGGGCTCTTGGAGTCCGCGACGACGATCGCATAGACGGGGCGCTTCTTGGTGCCGCCGCGCGACAGCCTGATCTTCAAAGCCATGGAGTTCGTCCTTTCAACGCGAGTTCTTGGGTGTTCACTTCCGCCCGAAACCGGGCGGCAAACCGGGAAGACCGCCGGGCGGCAGCTGCGGCATGCCGCCTCCGCCCAGCCCGAAGAGCGCGCCGAGGCCGCCCTTCTTGCCCTTCTTCAGGTCCTTCATCATGTCCGCCATCTGGCGGTGCATCTTCAGAAGCTTGTTCAGTTCGGCCACGTCCACGCCCGCCCCCTTGGCGATGCGCTTGCGGCGCGAGCCGTTGATGATCTCGGGCTTGGCCCGTTCCTTCCTGGTCATCGACGAGATCATCGCCTGCTGGCGCAGGAAGACCTTCTCGTCGAGCCCCGCCTGGTCGATGGCGGTCTTGATCTTGCCGACGCCCGGCAGCATGCCGAGCACGCCCTTCATGCCGCCGATGCGCTGCATCTGGCGCAGCTGCTCGGCGAGGTCGTCCAGCGTGAAGGAGCCCTGCTCCATCCGCTTGGCCATGGCCTGCGCCTTCTCGGCGTCGAGCGTCTCGCCGGCCTTCTCGACGAGCGACACGATGTCGCCCATGCCGAGGATGCGGCCCGCCACGCGCCCGGGATGGAAATCCTCCAGCGCGTCCAGCTTTTCGCCGACGCCGACCAGCTTGATCGGGGCGCCGGTGACCGCGCGCATCGACAGCGCCGCGCCGCCGCGGCCGTCGCCGTCCATGCGGGTGAGGACGAGGCCGGTGATGCCGACCCGGTCCTTGAAGGTCTTGGCGATGTTGACCGCGTCCTGGCCGGTCATGGCGTCGGCGACCAGCAGCGTCTCGTGCGGCCGGGCGATGTCGCGCACCGCCGCGATCTCGGCCATCAGCTGCTCGTCGATATGCAGCCGGCCGGCGGTATCGAGCATCACCACGTCGTAGCCCGAGAGGCGCCCGGCGGTGACGGCGCGCTTGGCGATGTCGGCCGGCATCTGCCCGGCGATGACGGGGAGCGTCGCGACGCCCGCCTGCTCGCCGAGGATCTTCAGCTGCTCCTGCGCGGCCGGGCGCTGCACGTCGAGCGAAGCCATCAGGACCTTCTTGCGGTCCTTCCTGGTCAGGCGCAGCGCGATCTTGGCGGTCGAGGTGGTCTTGCCCGAACCCTGCAGGCCGACCATCATGATGACGACCGGGGCGGGGGCCTCCAGATCGATGCCGCTGGCCGTGTCGCCCAGCATCGCGGTCAGCTCGTCATGGACGATCTTGACCACCTGCTGACCCGGCGTCACCGAGCGCAGTACGTCCTGGCCGACCGCCTTGACGCGGACCTTCTCGATGAAATCCTTGACGACGCCGAGCGAGACGTCGGCTTCCAGCAGCGCGACGCGGACCTCGCGCAGCGCCTCGTTGACGTCGCCTTCGGACAGGGCGCCGCGGCCGCGCAAGCGGTCGAAAACCTGTCCCAGCCGGTTCGTCAGCGTGTCGAACATGAACCCAGCAACCCAAGCGCCAAAGCCCCCGGGGGCGCAACGCGCTGCCGGAGGGGCGTCCTTGAGGGCCGTCCCTCAAGGCCGTCGGGGCGAAATTGTCCCGAAGGTCGGCGGCCTAAGCCCCGGCGGAGGCGGGAAG
>OEIV010000545.1_pt1 | contig 19981 bp, 16 predicted proteins | sample 1539231 | NCBI WGS metagenome assembly OEIV01 (sample SAMN03794762, study PRJEB22550) | activated sludge metagenome | feature: wastewater treatment plant; material: activated sludge; isolation source: Wastewater treatment plant of a petroleum refinery complex | place: Argentina: Buenos Aires ...
CTACCGCATGGAAGTTCTTCTTCGCGACAACGATGTTTATCGCCGACGCCAATCAGACATTCCCGACCGAGCAAGTGTTCGTGATGTACAGCCCCTTCTTTGACGCGATCGCAGCGGTGCGGCTAGGAATGGAAGGACGAGTGCTGGACCTTGCCGTATACCCTGCGGAACGCTTGATCGATCCGACAGCTACACCGACAGTCGCCCTTCCATGGTTCAATCCCAAGGTCACACGGGATTGGCGATCGGTATTGATCGACCGCGTCAAGGATGTGCAGCGCAAAGCCAACGAGTTCTATGTCCGTCAGCCTGCATCCCCTGGACCATTGGCCCCGCTTGATCCGAAAGCCGAGAACAAGACCGATGCCGCACTCCGCGACGGAGGACTCGTGCTCGCACGGCTTGCCCTTATCAGCGATGACTTTCGGGCATTTGTTGTCGAACCGAAATGGGAACGCGAGAGACAAATCGCTGGCGCGACCGCTATCTACCTCAATACCGGAGACAAGGAGCTCCCCGCGTCCGCCGGAGTGACCATCCCGCCGGAGTCCGACGCCGCTATGTCGCAATGGCCCATGTTCAAGCGTCAACTGTTGGATATGCAGGCCGCCATCCATCTTGGCGACGGCTGGCTGGTGTGGATGCAGAACCCTGAAGCTCCGCAGAAAGCGGTCGCGATCACAATATCCTCAGGCAAACCACCACAGCTGCTATGGCTGGATTCCATTCCGCTAGTGGACATCTCCAAAGTTCCCGAACTCAAGCACTAGATTTCAGAAAGCCTGTCATATGAACACGAAGTGGATGGTCCCCTCGGTGCTGCTCACGACCGCAACATGCGGCGTGGCAACCGCACAACCACAGCCCAACCGTCTTCCAACTACAACCCTTGACGCAGTGAACCTTCGATTCTACTACTTGAAGGATATTTTCGATGGCGCCGGGAACCTCCAGAGCGAGCTTCAACGTACCGGACGCAGCCGGAATGCCTGGACGTACCTTGGATTGGAAGTAGTCGGATCGGCTCAGCGGCTCATACTTTTCCCCTATTACGCCACGGAGTTTGCGCGACAAATCCGAGATGGCACATTTTTGGATCGTGACACGCTTGAGTGGTGGAGCCGAGAGTTCATTCCGACAGCCGAATGGTGGTTTCCCGCTCCACCTGATCCAATCTTCTACCCCGCAAGCCTTGGCTCTGGTCTTCCCCCGCAGGGTACAAGACCGCTGTTCATCAAGGATTCTGACGGTGTGTATAAGTGGGTCGATGGACACTACAACCCCGCGACAAAGACCTTTGAAGCCATTCCCCGCCCAAGCTCATCGCCACCCGCGTCACCCCCGGATCTCAAGTGGTCGAACTCAATCTGGACGCCGAAACTCACCAAGCAGCAAGTGGTAGGCAACTATTCCGCCGAGATGGCAGGCGCGATTATCTCGATGGTCATTCGCTCAGACGGGACGCTGACAATCGACTCGTCCGCTTCAGGTAGCACGGGTAGCAGCAAGACGGGGCAGTGGGAACTACGAGAGGGCAAGCTCGTTGTTACTGGCGCTGATGGCTCGCAACCGCCGATCGAGGCGTACAACGGCGCGATCGTTGTCGTCGGTCAACGCGAGAACAAGGATCGCAAGTCGAATCGCGTGTCGTGGCAACGAACCTATACGACATTCATCAAAGACTCGCGAGCCGCCGAAGGCTCCAGCAGAGAAGACGCCCTGTGCGGCGTTTACAGCGGGTCCATTATGGGTGTTGGCATTCATTTGATAATGAACCGTCAGCCGCAGACGTTCTCCATTACCACTTTCGGCGTCGTCTTCGATCAGGTGGCGAGCCAACGAGCGGTTGGAACGTGGACCTTGAGTGCTAGTGGTTCTGTTCAGATGAACGGCGGTGGCGATGACGGGAAGATCGCACACCGTAACGGTGTGTTCTACTTACCCATCGACGACGGGCAGGGCGGCGAATTGCCGCTCGCAAAGCAGAACTGAATTGGATGCTGTAACCAGTCTGGCTCCGTTATCGCGCAATGCTCGATGAAGTGTGTTTGACTCCTCATTCATCTGATAAGAGGAGTATCCATGACCGAGAAACCGAAACCCATCCACACGATCCGGCTTGGCTCGATCCAGGCCGCAATCTGGAGCAACCCGGGCCAGCACGGCCCGTTCTATAACGTCACCATCGATCGCCGCTTCCGGGATACGAACGAACAGTGGCAGAGCAGCAACTCGTTTGGCCGCGACGATTTGCTCATAGTCGCCAAACTCGCCGATGCGGCTCACACTTATATATGCGACCGCCAGGCAAGCGATCGCACCGCGACGGAGGAAGGGAGCCACGACGGGTCCGGCACTGCCGCCGCCCAAGCGGAGTCGGCCAAGCGCCGGTCCCGGTGAGGTGCAGCATGAAATCAGCCAAACTGCTCCGCCGCATTCAGTGCGGCAATCTTGAAGCAGCCATCGCGTCCGTCACCTTGGAGGACGGACAAGTGCGATATGGCGTTCTCTTTCACAGGTGTACCGGACGCGTCGAACCCGAGACGGGCATCCTCTTCGATTTTGGCGAACTGCTGACGCTCTCTAAGCTCGCCCGCCTCGCCCACGCCGCGATGGACAGATTGATTTATGCCGACGATGGGCCGGACAACGAGGCTAGCACTTGATCGTCTCGATCCAGCAGACCTGGTTGCCATCATCGAACTCCACCAAACTCTCCTCAATGCGCTTGACGGTGTGGTCAAGCAGATGCTCGTAGAGCACGCGGAGGTTTCTGCCCGTCACTTCGATGCGACGTTCGGTAAAGTCCATGGCCAACGATTGGTTGACAACGAGTGCTACTCCGACAAGGTACGCGTACGGCAACGCTATGCGGTCGCCGTTGCGGAACACGATATCAAGCATCCGTAACGACCCCTCGGCCTCCGTTTCGAAGCCGAGTGTCCGCTCGCCCGAGTGGTGAACGCTCTGCCAATGGGATTGATCTACCGGTGTGTTGCTCATGAAGCCGCCTCCTCGCTCGCGAGGGGTGGCGTCCGGGGTTTGTGACAGGTAGTTGTAGCGGAAGGGACGCGAACTCGCGAGGCCGCCACTTTGGCACAGATGACCGCCGGATGTCCAGTGGGAGCCGCTAACTCGCTATCCGCCGCAGTCAATCCCGCTTTTCGACAACGATCGACTCACACCAACACAAGCACGTTTCGTCGTCAAAGCCAGTGTCTGATTCCGTCACACGCCGCGCAGTCTGGGCGAGAACGTGCTGATAGAAGGCGTTGAGGTTCCGCCCGCGCAGCGTCACGGTTCGATCAGGAAACTCCAACTCGACCGTGCCCCCACCCTTTAGCCTTGCTCCAACGAGGTAAGAGTAGGGCACAGCTTCGTGATCGCCATTCTTGTAGACGAGATCAAGCATTCGGCACGGCGGGTCGGCGACCGTCTCGAAACCCAGCGACTTCGAGTCAGTCTCCCCGGCCTGGGCTGCGCCCTTACCGAGATACCGGTCAATCGGACTACCGCTCATAGCCATACTCCCGTGTGCGCACTCGCTGTCTACTCCGCTGCCGCTGGTTCTCGCTCTGTGTCAACCTCGCCATCATCGCCGCGTGCAGCATCGACCGCTCTGACCCGGAACCTCCAGCCAGAAGCTCGACCGCTGAACGGCGTTCATTCAATCTCGCAGCTGCTTGAACGATGGATCTTCGATCATCAGTGTACACGCGAGCACTCTCCCTTCCTCGCGTCAGGCTCACATACATGAGCGCATCGGTTGCGGCCTTGCTTTCGCCGAATAGAGAAAGGAGCACGCGATCCACCGTTCTGCCCTGAGCCGCGTGCGAGGTGCTCACATAGCCGTGCGACCAACGCCCGAAGTCCGGTGGCACTTCCCACCCGTTGTCGAGCAGAAGGTTACCGTTGCTGGCAAATCCTGACACGCGATACACCGCGCCGTTGTTGATCCGGTGCTTGCCATCGACAGAGCGACCATTGCTCGCCGCTCGCAGCGACTCTCCGGACGCTACCCGAATGCGATGTTCTTCGTTGACCGAAAAGTTCGCCGCACGACCGAGCGGGAGCGTCCGCTCGATGCCATCCTTGCCCTTGACTTGGACATTGCCCTGACGGTCGCGTCCCGTTACAGCGTACTGCTGGCCAGCCTTAAAGGCCTGTTGGCCCGTGCCCACCGAGCGGTGAAACTGCACGATCTGGCCTTCGCCGTACAACGCAGCGTCCGACCGTTGTGCCTCTGTCCAGCGAAGATCCTTCAACTGTGGCAAGAGTCGATCATCCTGGCCAAGCCGCCCATCCCGCCGCATGGCGGCGCGGATCAACGACGTGATCTGTTCTCCCTCAGCGTGCGTCGGCGCAATCACCAGCGTCGAGCGTCCGAGACGCAGCGACTCCATGTAGTCTTCGACCATAGGCACATGATCGCGCCCCTCCACTTCGCGGATCGCTCCCATCCGATCAAGAGCCTCAATACCCTTGTCGAACTCCCCGCGGCCGATCGCTTCCGATGCTTCCTTGTACGTGCCCGTCTGTCTCACCACGTCGGTCAACTCCGCTGGAACGAGACCAAGCCGAGTTTCAAGAAGGCGCATCGCGTCCCCCCGCTCGACAGGGGCATGCTGCTTGGTATCTCCGCAGAGAATGATCCGAGCGTCAAGGCGATCGGCCGCAGCGAACAGCTTGACCATCGTGTTCGTGCCGATCATCCCTGCCTCGTCCACCCAGATCACGCCGCCCTTTGCGGCGCCCTGCATCTCAGCCGATCCCAAGAACTGTGCCAGTGTGTCGGCATCCTTGAAGCCGGACTGTCGTAGCGTTCCCCGCGATGCGTCCGCGGAGGGTGCCACGGCGACAATCTTGTGCCCACGCGATTCAATCTCTCTGGCGACCGCTTTCAACAGCGTCGTTTTTCCCGTTCCCGCACCGCCACGCAAGAGCGTGACGCGATCGCGGCTGCTGAGCAGATGCTCGACCGCCCGCACCTGCTGCTTGTTGAGATGCGATTGGCTCCGGGTCCAAGGTCTGGTGCCTTCCAAACTGGCGCATATACCTCGGCCCCCGCGTGCAAAAGCGAGCATCGCACGTTCCTCCGCCAGCACCTTTCGTGTCGTGACCAGCGAGAGAGTCCCTTCACGCCGACGCAGCAGATCGCTGTGGGCGTTCGCTTCCGTCTGCAACGCAGCCGGCCGGAACTCACCGACGCCGAATCGCAATGCCGACTCGAGCAATCTCGGCTCCGCGACCACGCTGTCCCGCTCGAAGCGGTCGCCGATCGCATGGTTTAAGCCGCGACTTGCTGCCGACCGCTCGTCGATGCCTTCTGTCAGGTCGCGGTTGGTTCGGACACTCTTGATCGCCCGGCGTTCTTCCGTGGTAAGCCGCGATATCCACTCGGTGCGGAGTTCGTCCCGTGTCTGACCCTTGGTCTTCTTGGACCGGCTCTTCGCGCCAAGCTCCGCTTTGCGATCCGCATCGGTGATGCCGAGCTTCTTGGCCAACTTCTCGATCTCGCGGGTGCGGTTCGAGAACTTGTCGCTCGCTGAGATCGGCACACCCGCGATTTGCCACGCTTTGCCCACCCGCTCGACCGGATAGCCAAGCTCTTTCATTCTCCAGGCGAGGCGGTTGTGCATCGCGGCCTCAAAGTACGGCATGTCCCGTTTGATGTCCCGAAACTGCCCAGCCTTGATCCGGTCTTCGACTGGATCATGCGTGGCGTTAAACACAATGCAGTGCATGTGCAACTGTGGATCGGGCTTGCCTTCAACCGGGCGGCCGACCGAGTGCAGAAACTCCGCCCACACCAGGCCGTTCGCTTCGCGATTCTCGTCTTTGCCTCCGATTCGCACGCGGGTCTGGATCTGTCGCTCGATCTCCCGCATCGTCTCATCCATCGAATCTCGCAACGCCGTCAGAATGCGGTCGTCTTTGGTCACAGCGTGCACGAGCGAGACAGATTTCGGCACGCTGAAGTTGATGTCGTATCCGTTGGTGCGATCGGCATTGGTGCGTGGCGTCAAATCCTCTCCCGTCAACGGGTGCAGGTTGTCCGCGAGCCTTGCGAATGTCTCCTGCGTGACGTGTTCGCCCAGGCCGAGACGCTTCGCCAAGTCGCCACGCCAGCGACTGTGCTTTTCTTCGGCGAGGTAGTAGTCACCACCGGCGAGCGCGGCCGTGTAGTAGTCCTTCATCTCGCGGCCACTCTTGAACTGGTACATCCGCAGCATTTCGCGATTCTACGGAGGGCGATTGTGCGGTGCATCGGTGCGAACCAGTGCGGCTGCGTGCGAACCCGCAATGTCCGCGTTCGTGAACCCATTGCCCACTGCAGCTTGGTTTGAAGAGCTTCGTCGAATCAACCCGTCTCTGTGCTTGGCTGGTTGAACGGCGTCTTCTGCAGCCCGCGTTGTGGGTTGAAGTGTGTTGGTCTGACCTCGGTTGCTCGCCGGTAAAGCGGCCGTCCATCTTCGCCGCTACGCGGCTGCAGACGGCAGACCCCGGCGGCTTCGCCCGCTCGGGGCGGCTTTCGCTTGACCGGCTGCGCTCCTCGGTCCCTGCGGACGACCAACTTCAACCCACAACTAACGGAGCTACACATGACTACACCCGTTCAACCAGCCAAGCGATTCCGACTTGGATCGATTCAACTCAACGTCTGGCCCAATCGCGATCGGGCAGGACGTTCGTACTACACCGCCACCATCGGAAGGTCCTACCGAGACGACAAGGGCAAGTGGTCCGACACCGGATCGCTTCGCCCATCCGACCTCCCGGTCGTTCGCTCGCTGACCGCGAAGGCGTTGGATTGGATCACAGCCAATCCTGTCGAGGCGACTGCCGAGAAGCAGGACAACGAACCCGAACCGGAGCCCGCGTTGATGGCTCTACTCGCCTGCATCGAGCGGCAGTTCGCTCGCTAACTCGCTACCAACCGGCGGCTCCGCCTACGCGGAGCCGCCACAGCAAAGAAAAGGACTCACTATGACTCAGTACACTCTCATCGACACCATTCAGATCGACTCCATCCGCCTGCTAGTCTGGGGTGGCGGCAACCACGACGGTCCTGTGCCAATCGCGTTCTCGTTCGAGTTGACCAACCCCCTTGACGGCAAGTCAGGTGGCATTTTTCAATGGCAGGACATTTCCGCAATGGTGCAGCTGCTCCTTGGCCTGAAGGCCGCCATCGAAGAGAAGTTGAGACTTCAGGCTTTGACGGCCAAGGGCAATCTCAACTGAGCCGTGGCGGGTGCCGGACTGGCTCCGCCAACTCGCATCATCCGCCGCTTCCGTGCTCCAAGGAGGTCGCCCGCTGAGCGGGCGACCATCAACCCAAACTGTGGAGCACCCCATGACCTCACCCAAACCCAAACACATCGCGACCGTCGGCAACGTCCGCCTCACCCTCCTCGGCGGCACCAGAACGCACCGGCACGAGCTCTCCGGCCTCACCTTGGAGCGGCGACCGGATGCCAACTCCGAGAATTGGTACCCAGCCGCGGGGTACCGAATCGAGGACCTCGACTCGCTCGCCGAAGCCGTCCGGTCGGGCATCCAGTTTCTTCGACCGAACGCACAGTCAGCGAACTCGGCCGACGTGGACGGCCCGTCGGAGGCAGCCCCGGATTCACCCGCCGACGCCAGCTCCAGTGAGTCGCCGCCCTTTGAGCCAACCGGTCGTATCGAGCCGCCCCAAGCCAAGTCAAAGGCCGCAGTGATCGGCAAGCCAAAACGATCCGCCTCAGGCCGAGCCAACGAGAGTGCCAAAACAAGGCGGGTCCCTTCGAAGAGTCGGTCTCGTTCCCGTTCGCGGTAGCCTGGGCTGATGCAGTTTGGGCTGCTAGCGATTCTCCTCAATGGTCGGAAACTTGGGCACTGGATGCCCTCGGGCAAAGGCTGCTTTTTCTGCTGACATGCGATGGTGTGTTCCAGCCCCAGACGTCTTCCCTTAGCGTCGCTAAGGCCACCGCTGCCGGATGCGCCGAGTCGCGTGGCTTTGCTGGGGGAGCCACGCGATCGGCTACGCAGTTGAAGCCGATTCGCACCGAGCTTGATCGATAATGGGCGTTGAAATCGATCAAAATCGGTGCTATGGTGATCGATAACTAGGGGTGTTTTCGATCATGGCGTGGAACTGGCAGAAGGCCGACTGGCCTCATTTTACCTGGAAAGACTCCCGGCTGGCGAAGGCCGAGGAGCAATTTCTGTTGGGCGGCGGGGTGTTCCTTGGAACCGTCAAGCACCTGACTTCCGAGAATCGGCACCAGCTTACCGTCGAGGCAATGAGCAACGAGGCGGTCACCACCTCCGAGATCGAGGGTGAGATTCTGGATCGCGACAGCGTCCAGTCGTCCATCCGCCGCCAACTCGGACTCGCTACCGACCACCGCAGAGTGCAACCCGCCGAGCAAGGGATCGGCGAGATGATGGTGGACTTGTTCCGCAACTACGCCAAGCCGCTCGACGACGACACCTTGTACGCCTGGCACCGCATGATCGCGAACGGGCGCACCGACCTCCGGGACATCGGCCGGTACCGAACGCACCCCGAGCCGATGCAGGTCGTCTCAGGCAAAATCTACGACCCCAAAGTCCACTTCGAGGCACCGCCCTCGGACCGGGTTGGCACCGAGATGCGGCGGTATGTCGAGTGGTTCAATCGCACCGCACCCGACGGGTCCGAACCTCTACCCGTCCTGACGCGGGCCGGGATCGCCCACCTCTACTTCGAGTGCATCCATCCATTCGAGGACGGCAATGGCCGGGTCGGTCGGGCCATTGCGGAAAAGGTCCTTGCTCAGAGCCTCGGGCAACCCACGCTCACCGCGATCGCCGCGACCATTCTCGCGAATCGCAAGGGCTACTACGACGCGCTGGAAGCCGCAAACAAGGGGAACGATCTCACCGATTGGCTCGCATGGTTTGCGGGGATCGGTTTGGAGGCCCAGCAGCGCACGCTTGTCCAGATCGAGTTCCTGATCGACAAGACGAAACTGCTCGACAACTGCCGCGACTCGTTGAACGAACGGCAGCAAAAGGTTCTGATCCGGATGCTGAATGAAGGACCGGAGGGCTTCAAGGGAGGATTGAGTGCGAAGAACTACGTCGCCATCGCGAAGACTTCGACGGCCACTGCCAGCCGCGACCTTGCGGACATGGCCGAACGCGGCGTGTTGACCCGCACCGGAGAAAAGCGAGGCGCTCGTTACCACCTCTCGATTCCACTACGGCAGGTACCGCGAATCACCATCGACAAGAGCGGAGAGATTGTGAAGACACCAAGACCAAAGGGCTGACCATGAGTCGATTTTCTGGCGCGCATTTGGCGCGCACTGAGTCTGAAATCTCCGCGACGCTGCCGTTCTTGGCCGTTGACGATGCGCCAACGAAATGCGATGTTGGGTGGGATTCCTGCGGTTTCCCGGTGATCGCTGAGGCATCAGGGTGCAGCCCGCAACAGATGGAATGCTGTTCGGGACGTAGGGGCCGTAGGTTCGAATCCTATCACTCCGACCATTCTTTTCAAATGGTTAGCTGGCACCAGCGGGCCCACCCCGACACCCTCTGGCACGCATTTGGCGCGCACTGGCGCGCAAACCATTCCGGAGCCGCCTCTGAGGCCCAGACCGGTACCAGCGTGACAACTGTGCTTGGGAGTGCTATTCAGACTGGTTACGCTGTCACCACACTCTGGAACCCGCCGCATGTTTGACCAAGCCTTCGATGCCATCGACAAAGCCCTCCGCAGTGAAGCGGGTTGCGCCACCGAACTCGACTACACCGAGCAGACGTCGTGGGTGCTCTTCCTCAAGTATCTCGACGCCCTGGAACAGGATCGGGCGGACATCGCGGCTCTTGAGGGCAAGAAGTACAGCTACATCCTCGACAAGCCCTATCGCTGGGAAACTTGGGCGTCACCCAAAGGGAAAGACGGCAAGCTCGACATCAACAAGGCACTCACGGGCGACGATCTCATCGACTTCGTGAACGACAAGCTCTTCCCCTACTTCCAGAGCTTCAAGGACAAAGCCAGCGGGCCGAACACCATCGAATACAAGATCGCCGAGATCTTTGGCGAACTCAAGAACAGAATCACCAGCGGCTACACGCTCCGCGAGCTCATCGATCGCGTCGATGAACTCCGCTTCCGTTCGCAAACGGAGAAGCACGAACTTTCGCAGATCTACGAAGAGAAGATCAAGCGGATGGGCAACGCCGGGCGAAACGGCGGCGAGTACTACACGCCGCGTCCGCTGATTCGCACCATCATTAAGGTCGTCGATCCCAAGATCGGCGAAACCATCTACGACCCGGCTTGCGGCTCGGCGGGCTTCCTTTGCGAAGCGTTCGACTACCTCCGCTCCAAACCCGGCCTGACCACCAAGGACGCGAAAGCGCTTCAAGAGAAGACGTTTGTCGGCAAGGAAAAAAAGCCGCTCGCCTACATCATCGGGATCATGAACATGATCCTGCACGGGATCGAAGCACCGAGCGTCATTCATACCAACACGCTCACTGAGAACCTCGCCGACGTTCAAGAAAAGGACCGTTTCCATGTCATCCTCGCCAATCCGCCATTCGGCGGCAGCGAACGCAAGGAAGTGCAGCAGAACTTCCCGATCCGGACAAGCGAGACGGCGTACCTCTTCCTGCAGCACTTTATCAAGATGCTCAAGGCCGGTGGACGCGCAGGCATCGTCATCAAGAACACCTTCCTCAGTAACACCGACAATGCATCGGTCAGCCTCCGCAAACTCTTGCTCGAATCGTGCAATCTACACACAGTCCTAGACTGTCCGAGCGGCACATTCCTTGGTGCTGGTGTCAAGACAGTTGTTCTGTTCTTCGAGAAGGGAGCACCGACACGGAAGGTCTGGTACTACCAGCTCGATCCAGGCCGAGCGATGGGCAAGACCAGCCCCCTTAATGACGACGACCTTGCGGACTTCTTGAAGTTGCAGAAGAATCACGCCGACTCGGACAAGTCGTGGTCAATCAATGTGAAGGACCTCGACGAAGCCAACTGTGACCTGTCAGTGAAGAATCCGAATGGAGGCGAGGTCGTGACGCACCGCACGCCTCAGGAGATACTTGACGAGATCGCGTCTTTGGATGCTGAGAGCGCAAGCGTGCTCGAAACGATTCGAGGGTTGCTATGATCACGTCCGCACCATGGAAGACCGTGCCGATGGGCGAACTGTGTTCCATCGAGAGCGGTGCGTCGGACACCAAAGACGCGGTTCCCGACGGACCCTATGCGTTCTTTGACAGGTCCAAGACGATCAAGCGAAGCACACGGTATTTATACGACTGCGAAGCGCTGATCATTCCCGGTGAAGGTGCCGAGTTTCTGCCTAAGCAGTTTAGCGGCAAGTTCGATCTTCACCAGCGGGCTTACGCCCTCTTTAACTTTCGTACCGAACTGAGCATCCGCTTCCTATTCCACTACCTACACCACCGTGCGGATTACTTCCCGAGCGTTGCGGTGGGTGCCACGGTCAAATCGCTTCGCCGAAGGCACTTCGTACAACTGCCAGTTCCCGTCCCACCCCTCCCCGAACAGCGGCGAATCATCGCAATCCTCGACGAAGCGTTCGCCGCCATCGCCACTGCTAAGGCTAACACCGAGAAGAGCATCCAGAACGCCAGAGAGGTGTTCGAAAGCGACTTGGCATCTATCTTTACTACGCGAGGACCAAACTGGAGGATGCGCAAGCTTGCGGAAGTCTCGGTCGCTTTTGGACGCGGCAAGTCTCGCCATCGCCCCCGCAACGAACCCAGCCTATACGGCGGCAAGTATCCCTTCGTGCAGACTGGCGACGTGAGAAACGCGGTCGACGTGATCGAAACGTACACCCAGACCTATAGCGAGAAGGGACTGGCGCAGAGCAAGCTCTGGCCCAAAGGGACGGTGTGCATCACGATTGCGGCGAACATCGCCGAGTCAGCCATTCTCGGATTTGATTCCTGCTTCCCAGACAGCATCATCGGAGCGGTCCCAGACACAAACGAGACTTCAAGCGAATTCTTGCTCTTCCTTATACAGAGCTTCAAAGCTCATCTGCAAGCCCAGGGCAAGGGCAGCGCTCAACATAATATCAATATGGGAACGTTTGAGGACCAATCCTTTCCGTTCCCACCACTCGATGAACAGGCGGCGATCGTCAAACGCCTCTTAAGGCTCCGCGAGGAGTCGAGCACGCTCTCGGATATTGCTCATCGCAAACTCGCTGCGCTCGACGCCTTGAAGGCGTCTCTTCTCCACCACGCCTTCACGGGCCACCTCGCCAACGCCAGAACTGAGAGGGCGGTCGCAACCGCGTAATGACATGAACGAAGCCGAGACGAGAGCCGAGCACATTGATCCCGCCCTCGCGGCGGCGGGTTGGGGCGTCGTCGAGGGCACTCGCATCCTTCGAGAGCACCAGATCACCCATGGGCGGCTTGAAGGCGTCGGCGGGCGGCGAGGCAAGGCACTCACTGCCGACTATGTACTCGTCTATCGCAATCACAAGCTCGCCGTCGTTGAAGCCAAAGCGTGGGACGAACCGGTCTCCCTAGGCATTGGACAGTCGAAGAACTACGCGGGCAAGCTCGCGGTGCGATTCGCCTACTCCTCCAATGGCCAGGGCGTGTACGCCGTCGACATGGAGACTGGCGCGGAGTCCGAAGGTGGGCTCGCGTTCCCGAGTCCGGACGAGTTGTGGAATCTGCACTTCGCCAAGGCGAACGCTTGGCGTGATCGCTTCGCGAAGGTGGCCCATCCGGACAAGAGCGGCACGTGGAATCTCCGCTATTACCAAGAGATCGCTGTCAACCGCGTGCTCGAAACCATTGGACAAGAACGCTCACGCGTGTTGCTCACGCTTGCCACCGGCACAGGCAAGACATCGATCGCGTTCCAGATCGCTTGGAAACTCTTCAGCGCCCGCTGGAGTCTCTCCGACTGGAAGACGACCGGCGAGCCTAGCCGTCGTCCGCGAATCCTGTTTCTCGCCGATCGCAACGTGCTCGCAAATCAGGCGTTCAGCGACTTCACCTCGTTCGCGGCATTCCCGGATGACGCACTAGTGCGTATCGACCCGTCGTCAATCAAGAAGAAAGGCCGCGTGCCGACGAACGGCAGCGTGTTCTTCACAATCTTCCAGACCTTCATGTGCGGTCCAGAGAAACCGGACGCCGACGGCGTGATGCGGCCAAGCCCGTATTTCGGCGACTATCCGCCGGACTTCTTCGACTTCATCATCATCGACGAGTGTCACCGTGGTGGAGCGAATGACGAGAGCAGTTGGCGCGACATCCTTCAGTATTTCTCGCCCGCCGTGCAGCTTGGCCTGACCGCGACACCGAAACGCCGCGACAACGTGGACACCTACGCGTACTTCGGCGAGCCGGTCTATATCTACTCACTCAAGGAAGGCATCAATGACGGGTTCTTGACCCCATTCAAGGTGCGGCAGATTGCGACGACGCTGGACGAGTATGTGTACACGCCTGACGACCAGATCATCGAGGGCGAGATCGAAGTTGGGCGTCGCTACGAAGAGAAAGACTTCAACCGGATCATCGAGATCAAGGCTCGCGAAGAGCACCGCGTCAAAGTCTTCATGAGCGAGATTGATCAGCGCGAAAAGACTCTGGTTTTCTGTGCGACACAGGATCATGCCCTCGCCGTGCGAGACCTCATCAACCAGCTCAAGACAAATCCCGATCCCAACTACTGCCAACGGGTGACGGCGAAAGACGGCGAATTGGGCGATCAATGGCTGCGGGCGTTTCAGGACAACGAGAAGACTATCCCCACCATTTTGACGACGAGTCAGAAGCTCTCGACAGGCGTGGACGCACGAAATGTGAGGAACATTGTGCTCCTCCGCCCGGTTACGAACATGATCGAGTTCAAGCAGATCATCGGGCGTGGCACACGGCTCTACGACGGCAAGGACTACTTCACGATCTACGACTTTGTCCGAGCGCATCACCTGTTCAGCGATCCCGAATGGGACGGTGAGCCGGTTGCTCCCGATCCCGTTACCCCCCCTGTCGATCCGCCGCCGCGTCCGCCCACGCCTCCGGGACCACCGGGCCCGGGGCCAGGACCGCGACCGACACGCACCAAGGTAAAGCTCGCCGACGGGAAGGCCCGCACCATCCAGCACATGATGGTCACGACGTTCTGGCATCCAGACGGCACGCCGATGTCCGCACAGCAGTTCATGGAGATGCTCTTCGGAAAACTGCCCGAGTTCTTTAAAGACGAAGCCGAGCTTCGGGCACTCTGGAGCGATCCGGACACCCGGGCAAAGCTGCTTGCCGGACTCGCAGACAAGGGCTTCGGACGCGAGCAACTCGTCGAGATGCAGAGAGTGATCGACGCTGAGAAGAGCGATATCTTCGACGTCCTGGCCCACGTCGCGTACGCCATCCCCACGCTTACCCGAGACGAACGAGCATCGCGTGCAAGGGTCGCCATCACGCGGGGCTTCACCGACAAGCAACGAGCGTTCTTGGAGTTTGTACTCGCCCAGTATGTGCGGGTCGGCGTCGAGGAACTCGACCTGTCGAAGCTGTCGCCGCTGCTCAAACTGAAGTACAACAACGCCATTGCGGACGCGATCGCCGATCTCGGAAGGCCTGAGGACATCAAAGTGGCGTTCTCGGGATTTCAGAAGCACTTGTACCAGCAAGCCATCTAAGCGACGAAGCGGACATAAGGATCGGAGACACTCGTGCATATTCCATTCGTCGAAATCCAAAACTTCCGGAAGCTCAAGTCGGTACGACTGGACTTTAGCGACAAGATCACCCTGTGCGTTGGAGCCAACAACAGCGGCAAGACCTCCGCGATGCTCGCGCTTGGGCACTTCCTGATAAATCCTAAGCGGTTCACGACAAACGATTTCACGCTGTCCGACTGGCGGAGGTTCAACGACATCGCGGCTCAATGGGAAAGCAAAGAGCCGACGGAAGACGAGAGCGTCGTGCTGACGCAATTGCAGTCACTGCTACCGACGCTGGATCTATGGATGGAAGTGAACTCTGGTCAGATTCACTACGCGCGCGACCTTCTGCCTTCTCTTGACTGGAACGGCGGACAACTCGGGGTTCGATTGCGATTCGAGCCAAAGAGTGTCCTGGAGCTGGCAAAGGCATACTTGGCAGCCCGTCGGGTGGCGATGGCGACCAAAGCGGCGGCTCACAAGCCAGGGGCTCCGGGGGTACTCTTTGATGTTCAACTCTGGCCGCATGATATGCGGGCGTTCCTTGACAAAAAACTTCACAGCCACTTCGAACTCCGCTACTACCTCTTAGACCCCTCCCACGTCAAGGCTCCAGTGAACGGCATGGCAAAGCCACAACCGCTTCCCTCCGGCAGCGAACCACTTGAGGGCAATCCACTTCGCGGTCTCATTCGCATCGACGAGATTTCCGCGCAGCGTGGGCTTGGTGATTCAAGCAGCGACAGATCGGATCAAGAGGCCGCAGATGGGCGTCAAGCTCGCGACAAGAAGAGGCTCTCGGAGCAGCTAAAGGCGTATTACGCGAAGCACCTTGATCCATCGGAGTTCGCCGAACCTGAGGATGTTCAGGCTCTCCAGGCGATTGACGACGCGCAAGAGGCGTACAACCTTCGACTTGAAACCGGGTTCGCTGCAGCGATCAATGAACTACAGGGGCTCAACTACCCAGGCGTGTTCAATCCCAAACTCAAAATCGCGACCCGTCTCCGGCCAAGTGACGGCCTGAACCACAACGCGGCCGTGCAGTACGATTTGATGCCCACGCCCAGTGCTTCAGGTGCGGCGAGGATGACTCTTCCAGAGGAGTACAACGGGCTCGGGTATCAAAACTTGATATCGATGGTGTTCAGGCTGATGAGCTTTAGAGACGCGTGGATGCGAGTAGGAAAGGCGAGCAAGACGGTCATTGAAGAAGAGTCTGAACGGTTTGTGCCCCCACTTCATCTCGTGATCGTGGAAGAGCCCGAAGCGTACCTCCACGCTCAGGTGCAGCAAGTCTTCGTGAAGAAGGCATACGACGTACTTCGCAATCGCCCGGAATTGAAGATCAAAGGACCGGATGGCAAAGCGGTGGACCAGCCAGGCTTGCGAACACAGTTGGTCGTGAGCACCCATTCGAGCCATGTTGCACATGAGTGCGATTTCGCGTGGCTCAGATACTTTCGGCGTCAGCCCATGCGTGCCGAGCAAGTGCCGACATCGGTGGTCATCAACCTGTCCCAGGTATTCGGAACAGAGGATGACACGCACAAGTTCGTCAAGCGGTACCTGCGCGCAACTCACTGCGACTTGTTCTTTGCCGACGCGGCGATATTGGTTGAAGGTGCCGCCGAGCGCATGCTGGTGCCGCACTTCATCCGGCACCACTACGACACACTCCATTGCGCCTATGTCACGTTGCTGGAGATCGACGGAGGACACGCGCACACGCTTCGCACACTCATTGAGCATTTAGGGCTATTCACGCTGATCATCACCGACTTGGATTCAGTTGAAGCAGATCCTCCTCACAAGGCAACACCAGCCAAGCGGGGCGCCGGACTGTTGACCAGTAATGCCACATTGAAGTCATGGCATCCATGCGAGTCATCGCTCGACAAGCTGCTCGACATCAAACCCGATGCCAAAGTGAAGCAGTATCCGGAGACTCCGCTTTTCAAGGTACGAGTGGCGTACCAACTTCCGACTCCTGTTCAGATCGGCGTCGCGGGCAAACCCGTGGACGCATTCGCGTCCACCTTTGAAGACGCGCTTGTGCTTCAGAACCTGGAACTGTTCAAGACACTGAATGGCGATGGAGGAGTCAAGAAAGTGAGGGAAGCTGCAACAGCCGCAAAGGATGCCGCCGACTTGACAGCCGCGCTGTTCGAGATCGTGAGAAAGATGTCAAAGGCCGCGTTCGCATTGGACCTGCTCTTCATCCAGGACCCCAAGGATCTGAAAGTGCCGCCCTATATACACGAAGGCTTGACATGGCTTGAGCAACAGCTTGACAATCGAAATCACGAAGTAGTTGACCTGGGATGTCCCACACCAACGAAGGAGCCCGCACCATGAGCGCGGTGCTCGCGACAGATGACGGAATCGATGCAACGGTCGATAGCGATATCGCAAGGTACTTGAACCTTGCCTGTCCCAAGAGCTTCTTCCTATTCGCCGGAGCGGGCTCTGGCAAGACTCGCTCCCTCGTGTCGGCCTTGAAGTCGCTCGTGGCCACGAGCGGACAGGCCTTGCGAATATGTGGTCAGCAGGTTGCAGTAGTCACCTACACAAACGCCGCTTGCGACGAGATCCAGAGCAGGCTTCAGTATGACCCGTTGGTCAAAGTGTCCACCATACACAGCTTCGTGTGGGAGTTGATCCGCGGTTTCAACAATGACATCAGGGCCTGGCTGAGTGAGAATCTAAAAGCAGAGATTGGGGAGTTGGAGGAGGCGGAGCGAAAGGGCCGCGGTGGTAGGGCCTCGCAAGAGCGCAAGCGAAGCATCGAGTCAAAGCGAAAGCGACTCGAAGTCTTGCCGGTGGTCAAGCGGTTTACCTACAGCCCCACGGGGGACAATCGCGAACGGGACGCCCTGAACCATGCCGAAGTAATTGCGATCGGCGCATTTCTGCTCAAGACACGTCCTTTGATGCAGCGACTGTTGATTGATCGGTCTCCATTCATGCTGATTGACGAAAGTCAAGATACCAGCAAACTCTTGATGGAAGCTGTTCTCGGAGTACAAGCGGCACATCCGGGCAGGTTCGGTTTGGGACTGTTCGGCGACACGATGCAACGTATCTACGCCGACGGGAAAGTTGATCTCGGAGTCAATCTGCCCACAGACTGGGCTCGACCTGCGAAAGTCATGAATCACCGCTGCCCGAAGCGGATCGTGCGGCTGATCAACAAGGTGCGTAGCCCGGTCGACGGTCAGGAGCAGAGGGCCCGGAGCGATGCCGACGAGGGATATGTCAGGCTGTTTGTGTGCTCCGCAAGTCAGGCAGATCGAGCACACTCAGAACATGCTGCCAGAGAGCGAATGAAGATCATCACGGGAGATGCCGCGTGGAGCGAGGCGGGGCAGTCGAAGACGCTCATTCTCGAACACCACATGGCGGCTAAGCGAATGGGCTTTTTCGACATGTTCGGTCCCTTGTATGGCGATGACGACTACAAGACCGGTCTTCTCGACGGAACGCTGCCAGCCCTAAGGCTATTTGGACAGCAGGTGTTGCCGCTCATTCAGGCTATCCGAGCCGGGAATAAGTTCAGCGCTATGGCAGTGTTGAGGAAGCACTCGCCTCTGCTGGACGAGGCCGTACTTCAAGCGTGCGAGAATCAGGTCGGACAACTTGGCACGCTGCGAGCATCCGTCGAGAATCTCGTTTCGCTGCTGCGGACGACTCCAACGGCCAGCTTTGGCGACGTGTTGAAGCTGGTCGCCGCTGAGAGACTATTCGCCATTCCTGAGTCCCTCTATCCATTCGCCGTCGATGAGGATGCGGAAGCAGCAAAGTCCGAAGACACTCGCCCAGCCGAGGAAGCTCACGAGGATCGAACTGAGTCAAAGCGAGTCGCACTGACGGGCTTTCTGGCGTCGCCATTCAGTCAAATCGAACCGTATGTGGAATATGTGAGTCGAGCGGCACCGTTTGATACGCACCAGAATGTCAAGGGGCGGGAGTTTCCAAGAGTCATGGTAGTCATGGACGACGATCAGGCGCGGGGCTTCATGTTTTCCTACGAGAAGCTGTTCGGAGCAAAGGAGAAGAGCAAAGCTGACTTGGAGCACGAGCGTGCGAACGAAGAGACGGGGATTGACCGGACGCGGCGACTCTTCTACGTCACATGCAGCAGAAGCGAAAGCAGTCTGGCGCTCGTCGCATACAGCACAAACCCCCAAGCTGTTCGCACGCGAGCAATTGCTGAAGGTTGGTTCGACGAGAACGAGGTTGAGAATCTCTAGGTGTCGAGAAGCCCCGCGACCGCGACTACGGATTGTATTGAAACCCAAAGACACTCCTCCGTCACGATCGCGGGGCGCTGTCGGCCAAGTGCGGCAAGAATCAACGTCGTGCTGAGCCGGTTGGGGCTGTTTCTGCTGGGAACAGCCGATCGAGCGTGCGAGCGGCTTCGGCGAGAAACTCTGGCCGCCGCTTGGCGTAGACCTCCTCCGTGATTCGGCTTGTGGTGTGGCCAAGCATTCCACTCACTTCACGGAGCGGAACACCTGCCGCGGCGAGCAATGTCGCCCCAGTGTGTCGCAGAACCCCGGGCGTGGCGTTGCGGATTCCCGCACGCTTGCACGCTGTGCGAAATGATCGCCGCACCTTCTTGAGTGCGTTGCCGCCGAACTCTACAACGAACCCGGTCACAGATTCCTTCAACGCCCTTTCCAACTCGGGGCGGAGCGTGCTCGTGATTGGAACGATTGGCTTTCGCTTGTTGCTCTGAACTCCGCCTGAAGGGAGAAAGTTGATCCGGTTCCACACCAGGTCCACTTGCTCGACGCGGAGATTCAGAATCGCGGAGGGCCGTTGCAGAGTGTGCAGAGCCAGCAGCACAAACCGGCGAAGGTGCGGTTCATCGCACGCCGCCAGGAGACTTTGCACTTCCACTTCCGTAAGGAACCTGTCCCGCGGCGATGGCTTCGGCAGGAGGCGGACGTACGGAAACGAAGCCAACTGGCCGCGTCGCCATGCGTCGTAGAAGGAGGCACGAAGCACGTCCAGATTGCGGTTCATTGTCCCGTTTGAGATCGGGCACCCAGTACTGCGGGAGATTCGACGCCACGCCACAAACCGCTCCTGCACGGGAATCGTCAGTTCGTGGACGTACACCACGTCCTGTTCCATGCAGAACTCGCTCCAAGCCTTGAGCGCGTAACGGGCGGACTCGTGCGACGGGCGCCCGGTGAGCCGCTTCACATACCCCGACAGCACATCAAGAACGGGAACTGCTGATCCCGCAG
>OEIV010000546.1_pt1 | contig 19980 bp, 20 predicted proteins | sample 1539231 | NCBI WGS metagenome assembly OEIV01 (sample SAMN03794762, study PRJEB22550) | activated sludge metagenome | feature: wastewater treatment plant; material: activated sludge; isolation source: Wastewater treatment plant of a petroleum refinery complex | place: Argentina: Buenos Aires ...
GCTGAAGTCGATCGGATCGTGGTTGATGGGGCTGGTCACCCGGCCGTCGCGCCGCAACAGGCCCGCTCGCGTGGCGACCACCGTGGACGTGTCGGTGGCACTGAGCAGCTCCAGCCACAGCCAATCCACGGCGGCGCCCGCACCGCTCTCATCCAGCACGCTCGAGGAGGTCATGCCCACCCCCACCCCGTTCACACTGACGAACGTGGAGTCCAGATAGGGCTGTTGTGTGGGCAGAAGACCCTGCACGCGCAGGCTGTCGTGCATCAGCACCGTGTTCGGGTCCCACGAGCCGCCCAGGAAGAGCCGCAGGTCCAGCTTGGCGCGGGGGTCGGGGATGCTATGGAAACGCACTAGAGCAAGATGCTCAGGTCCGTTCAAGACAGGGGTCGCCCAGCCACCAGCAAGCAACTTTCCATCGGTCTGCTCAACCACACAACCAGCGCCTCCATATCCACTGGCATACGGATCCGCATATCTCCGACCAAAGCTCCCCCAATCCGGGTCGAACACCCCAACGTCGGGCTGGATCCGATGTACACAGAACCGCCCTAGCTCCCGGGTTGGGATGAATCCATGCCGCGCCTTTCCGAATAGCACACGCCCCGGTTCTATTGAAGAGTAGTCCCACCAAGGACTGTTCGATTGAAAATGTGCGGTTGGGCCCAGATTCATTAACGATCCATCGATGTCGCGATAGTAAACCTCAGGGCCGCCCACATCGATCACTTCAAGAGATCGACCATTCTCATCCATTGCGGACGATACATCCCAAAGACTCTGCGTACCCCAAAAAAGCGTATGGTTCCACTGCGAGGTCGGATCGCTTCCATCCGCGTTCATCGAGGTGCGCTTAGCCACGCTATAACTCCCACCCCAACACAACTCGTGTGAGAACTCCTCCTCGCTAACAACGATCTGCCCGTTCGGCCGGATCACCACCGTTCGGGAAAACTGGATCAGCTCTGAGCAAGTGTACAACTGGTCCGAAGAGGGCACGTATCCATCAGCGCTGAAAGTCGTGTCAAGTGTACCATCGACATTGATCCTGGTGATGCAGATCCCTGCACCACTTACAATGATCTTATCGTCCGGCCCTATCGCTGCGCCTTCCAATTGCATGCACGGTGTAACCAGTGAACCTCCAGCGGCATAGCCTAGATCAAGGAAACCATTGGCTGTGAGCCTTGATACCGTGCCCCCACCGACCAGCAACAACCTATCATCGCTTTGGCAGAGGACCCTACTCGCATCGAAAGGACAGCCAGCGATCCCTTGGACCCCGAACGTGGAGTCCAATGATCCGTCCTCAAGAAGTCCCATCAAGACTGCCTCACCCGCATGGTCGGTCAGTACTATGATCCGCTTTTCGTCTTGGACAAGAACGTCACGCACGCGGCCGAAGTCGGGCAGCAAAAGGATGCCTTGGTCCGCGAACGTCGTATCCAGTTCCCCCGGCTGCTGCGCGACGCACGGCAGCGCTGGGACCATCGCCAACCACCACAGCACACACGGCAAGACCCGCATCGGGGGGAGCATTGAACCAAAGCTAGCGGATCATCCCATTCGTCGCCGCACAGTGCTGATCCGTCGACGAACAGCACGAAGTGGGCTGTTCCGATGGCCCGCCCCCACCCCACCTTCACGCACACGCCCCAAGGCCTACCTTCGCGCGGAAGACCGCGACCGATGGCCCGGAAGACCGACCTGACCGAAGAGCTGACCCTGGAGGAGGTGAAGCAGGAGATCCTGCGCGACTATGAGCTGTGCGTGCTGAGCCGCGAGGCCAGTTTGCTGGGTCGCAAGGAGGTGCTGGGCGGCAAGGCCAAGTTCGGCATCTTCGGCGACGGCAAGGAGCTGGCCCAGGTCTGCATGGCCAAGCAGTTCCGCAACGGCGACTGGCGCAGCGGCTACTACCGCGACATGACCTTCATGTTCGCCATCGGCGAGCTCACCGTGCAGCAGTGGTTCGCGCAGCTGTACGCCCACGCCGACGTGAACGCCGACCCCAGCAGCGCCGGCCGCAGCATGAACGGCCACTTCGCCACGCGCAGCCTCGACGAGCGCGGCGATTGGAAGGACCTGATGGCGCAGCCCAACAGCAGCCCGGACATCAGCCCCACCGCCGGCCAGATGCCCCGGCTGCTCGGCCTGGCCCAGGCCAGCAAGGTGTTCCGCCACGACCCGGCCCTCCACGGCCTCACCCACCTCACCGACCAGGGGAACGAGGTGGCCTTCGGCACCATCGGCGACGCCAGCACCAGCGAAGGCCACTTCTGGGAGACCATGAACGCGGCCTGCGTGCTGCAGGTGCCGCTGGCCATGAGCGTGTGGGACGACGGCTGGGGCATCAGCGTCAGCAAGGCGCACCAGACCACCAAGGCCAGCATCAGCAAGGCGCTGGCGGGCTTCGAGAAGGAGGAGGAGGGCAACGGCCTGCGGATCTACCGCACCAAGGGCTGGGACTATGCCCACCTGAACCGGACCTACGAGAAGGCCATCGCGCTGTGCCGCGAAGAGCACGTGCCCTGCCTGATCCACGTGGAGGAGGTGACGCAGCCGCAGGGCCACAGCACCAGCGGCAGCCACGAGCGCTACAAGAGCAGCGTCAGCGACTGGATCCGCGACAAGGACGGCACGCCGCTGCAGGAGGTGCCGCTGCTGGACTGGTACAAGGTGTACGACTGCAACGTGAAGTTCCGCGAGTGGATCCTGGGCTTCCGCCCCGGCGGCGAGGTGCTGGCCACGGCCGAGGAGCTGGACGCCATCGAGGTGCGCGCCAAGGCCGAGGCCCGCGCGGCCCAGAAGGCGGCGTGGACCGCCTTCCAGGCCGAGATCGGCGCCGAGCGCACCGCGGTGCTGCCGCTGATCGAAGCCGTGGACCCCGCCCTGGCACAGGAGCTGCGCAGCGAGATGGCCCCCGGCCGCAAGGAGGTGCTGAGCGCCGCCCGCCGCGCCCTCATGGGGTCACCGGCCTCCCTGCCGGTGCACGCCGAACTGCGGGCCTGGGTGCAGCGCGCGCTGGCCGACAACGGCGACCGCTACGGCAGCCACCTGTACCAGGAAGGGCCTGGCAGCTGCCTGAACGTGGCGGACGTGCCGGTGGCCTATGCGGCGGACGCACCGGAGGTGGACGGCCGCATCATCATCCGCGACAACTTCGCCGCGCTCTTCGCGCGCGAGCCACGGCTGCTCACCTTCGGGGAGGACACCGGCAAGATCGGCGACGTCAACCAGGGCATGGAGGGCATGCAGGCCCGCTTCGGCGAGCAGCGCGTGGCCGACACCGGCATCCGCGAGGCCACCATCCTGGGCCAGGGCATCGGCCTGGCGCTTCGCGGCCTGCGCCCCGTGGCCGAGATCCAGTACCTCGACTACCTGCTCTACTGCCTGCAGGGCATGAGCGACGACCTGGCCACGGTGCACTGGCGCACCAAGGGCGGCCAGAAGTGCCCGCTGATCATCCGCACGCGCGGCCACCGGCTGGAGGGCGTGTGGCACAGCGGCAGCCCCATGGGCATGATCCTGCACAGCGTGCGCGGCATCGTAGTGTGCACCCCGCGCAACATGCAGCAGGCCGCGGGGATGTACAACACCCTGCTGCAGGCCGACGACCCCGCGCTGGTGATCGAATGCCTCAACGGCTACCGCAGCAAGGAGCGCCTGCCCGCCAACCTCGGCGACTTCACCGTGCCCATCGGCATCGCCGAGGTGGTGCGCGAGGGCACCGACCTCACCCTGGTGAGCTACGGCAGCACCTTCACCGTGTGCGCCAAGGCCTGCGAGCAGCTGGAACAGCTCGGCCTCTCCGTGGAGCTCATCGACGCGCGCACCCTGCTCCCCTTCGACCGCACGCAGGTGTGCGTGGACAGCCTGCGGAAGACCAACCGCCTGCTGGTGGTGGACGAGGACGTGCCCGGCGGCGCCAGCGCCTACATCCTGCGCGAAGTGCTGGAAGTGCAGGGCGGCTACCGCCACCTGGACGCTGCACCCGCCACCCTCACCGCCAAGGCCCACCGCCCCGCCTACGGCAGCGATGGCGACTACTTCAGCAAGCCCAGCGTGGAGGACGTGGTGGAGAAGGTGATGGGGATGGTGAGGGAGTGAACTGGCCCACGAATGAGCAAGCGGCTCACATACAACGGCTCAGACCCGATCGAGCGGATGATCCTGCGCGACGGCTTGCGCATTGCGGACGTACACCCCCTCTAGCGCGAGCGTCCACGCTCGTGCCCACTAGCCGCTTCCATGGCACGAGCGTGGACGCTCGCGCTAGAACGAGTTGGAGCAGCGTTCTGCCTCCGATCTTGAGCTTGCGGGTCACCCGTGATCCACCCGCTTGATCCGCTGCGCAAGCGGACCCCCTTTCCATGGCACGAGCGTGGACGCTCGCGCTAGAACGGCTGGACCCGATCGCATGCACGGTGGCCGGCGTGTTCGGCAGCCGGTCCTCGCGATCACGCAGGCCGTAGCCGGTGTCGAGGACCGTGCGGCCTGCGCGAGTGACGAGCACCGACCCGTTGGAACCGGCCTCCGCCGCGCCGTTCAGGAAGCGGTCCATGCGGTCCGCCAGGCGTCCTTCAGCCGGATCTTGGCCTTCCGTCGTGGTTTGATCGATGCCCGCAGGGTCAGGGGGCCGCAGGCGAGCAGCAGGGCGGCGAACGTACCAGGGAGGATGTGATCCAGATGGATCATCGCGGGCTCGAAGGTGGTGGGGACCCGCGGGACGGCGTGTTAAGGGGCGTGAAATGGGGCGGACGGTGGATCGCGCGAGGAATACCGGCCGGACCTCGCGCGCCCCCCGGCGAGCCTACCCACAAAGGGTGAAAATCGTCGCGTCGGGTCCTGGCCCGGCTGACAACCTGTGGACGGTCCTTTTACCTTGCCGACGATGGACCAACCGGGAGCCGAACTGTACATCCTCTCGCGGCTGCGCCACGGGCTGCCCAAGGCACGCACGTACCACAACTTCAGCCACACGCTGGACGTGTACCGCTCCGTGGTGGCCAACGCCGCGCAGGCCGACGTGCATGGCGAGGATCTGGACCTGCTGCGGACGGCGGCGCTGTACCATGATTCGGGCTTCCTGGTGCAGGATCTGGAGCACGAGGCGGCCGGTTGTGTGCTGGCGCGCGAGGCGCTGCCCCAGTTCGGGTACAGCCCCGGGCAGATCGAGCGTGTATGCGCGATGGTGATGGCCACCAAGATCCCCCAGCAGCCCCAGGATGAGCTGGGCATGTTGCTCTGCGATGCCGACCTGGACTACCTGGGTCGGTCGGACTTCTTCCGCATCGGCACCACGCTCTACTGGGAGTTGCGCAACTACGGGGTGCTGACCACCGAGCGGCAGTGGAACGAGCTGCAGGTGCGTTTCCTGGAGGCGCACTCGTACTTCACCGAGCAGAGCCGGCGCGAGCGCGAGCCGGTGAAGCAGCGTCACCTGGCGGAGGTGAAGCGCTGGCTCGAGGAGAACCCGTGATCAGGCCTTCGGGCGCGACCACCAGGCCCAGGCGTACAACAGAGCCACAACCCCCAGGGGACCGCTGATCGCGAGGACCCAGTCGGGACGGTCGGACGCCCACAGCGCGTAGATGCCGGCAAGAAGGCCGAACGCCAGCGAGCCGATCCACGCTTTGCGCCAAGCCACCACCACGATCAGCAGGCAGGCCAACGCGGGCAGCAGGTGCAGAAGGGCATCGCGCAGGCGCTCGAACCCATCGCCCGGCCCGGTGAAGGTGTCCGCCGCGAAGAAGGCAAGGAAGAGAATGAGCAGGAACGCGGCGCAGCGGGAGACCCAGCGGAGCAGGACGGCAGGCACGGACATGACCGGTGGTAAAGGGCCGCAACCTACGTGAAGAAGCGACGACAGGCGATGACCCTGCACACGAACGGCATCGGGGCCATGGGAACGGCGCCGTCGCCTGTCGGCTCAGGTCCCACCGCTGAACAGGGTCCTTCGGTAGGGCCCGTCCACGGCCACCACGACGAAGCCGAGGAGGGACAGCCCAAGGATGCCCGATAGGCCGGCGATGGACCCCAGCAGCGGATGGCCCGGGACAGCAAAGAGGGAGTAGGTGCCGGCACTTCCGTTGATGATGCCGTGGAGCAGGGCGCTGGTCCACACGTGGCCGGCGCGCCAGCGAGCATGGTCAAAGAGCAGCGCCAGCACCAGACAGAGCAGCACCATCATGGCGATACCCGCCACGGGATGGCCGGGGTAGTTGTGGCCGATGACGATCAGCGGCGCATGCCACAGCCCCCAGATGAGACCTGTGAAGCCGATGCGCCGTATCGCAGGCCAGTGCGCGAGCCGTCCCCAGAGGTAGCCACGCCAGCCCAGCTCTTCGCCGAGCATGAAGGGGAGGTTCACGGTGCAGGCCGCGAACACAGCGGCGAGCAGCGCGCCGAGGAGGATGAGCGCCGGCGGGAAGCGTCGGAGCGGCGCGAGCTTCTCCTCCTCCACCGTAGGCATACCCAGCTGCGCCGTGATGCCCTTCACCTGGTCGACCAGGCCATCACCGGTGAACACCACACGACCGAATCCGCCCTCGGGGAAGCCCCCGGAAAGGAGGACCGTGGTGGCCAGGATCACCGGCACGATGGCGACGCCCACCAATGCAGTGAGCAGGAAAGGACGCAGGCGGAACGGACGGATCGCGACGCCCAGCGCCGACCAGCCCGCACGGTCGAAGCGGTGTGCGCACAACAGGGCGGAGAGCGCGGGGCCGAACATGGCGGCGCCCGCCACCATCACGTATCCCGGCGCCGTGGCGCTGCGCACCCCGAAGGCCATGCCCACGAGGGCGATCATCCAACTGATGCCAAAGGCCAGGGTCATGAACCGCCATGCACGTCCGTCCATCATCGGCAATGTAGGCGGTGGGAACAGAGGGACCTTACATGGCCTTGTCGCGCACCACCACATAGTTGAGCTTCAACTGCGTGGTACCGACGAGCGGACCATCCAAGTGCAACACACCGGCCTGCCGCTCGGACCGTTCGCTCTGCTCCCCCATGTTGAGCAGGCTGTGACACCGCTGGACGGCGATCCGCGGCGCGCTCAGCCGGGTGACGATGCGGAAGCTCTCATGCCACCATCCGATGTCCTCCAGATTGAGCTGGCCCAACACATACCGGATCACCGGGGCCTTTTGCGGCCCGTTCCAATACACGTTGCTCAGGGTGACGCTGGCCTTGCTGGGCATATTGACGTGAATGGAGGCGATCCGGGCGGCGTGCTCCACGTGGAAGTTGGCCAAGGCGAAGGATTTCACCACCGTATTGCTGGCGATCGACGCCTCGTCACCGTCGGTGACCCCGGATAGGAAAAGGTCATGGTCGCATGGGGCACCTTCGCTCACACAGTCGGCCATCCGCACCCCGCCGCTGTTGAATACGGCGTAGGCTTCGGTGGTGGTGGTGGCGCAGTACACGCGGCATTGTTCAAGCACGGTGCTGTTGCTCTGACTGTTGAAGGCGGTGGCCCCGGGCCAGTCGCCCTGTCGGACCACGATGCCGCGGCCGGACGGGTTGGTGACGAACACGTGCTCCAGCCGGGCCATCAGGCAGAAACGGAGGTCCACTGCGGTCTCGGTCTGCCGAACGCACTTGATGTTGCTCACTGAACTGCCCAGCGTGGCCTGGAGATCGATGGCTTTCCGTCCGCCCTCGATCAGCGCGAAATCGCGGATGATGTAGCGGGAGGATAAACGAGCCACGGCGGCCTTCTGATCGGCCACCAAGCAGGTGAATCCTCGGGAGTCGGGCCCTAACCGCAAGGTGGCCCCGGCCCCATCGACGATCAGGAGCGGTCGCGAGGGTAGTTCGATGTCGGTCGAACAACTATACTCCGCAGCGCCATCGAACCGGACCTCGGTGGCGTCCGCGGGCAGGTTGGCGAAGAAGGCGGCCACGTTCCCCGGCGGCACGGTGTATGGAACGGCAAGGGCGTGAGCTCGTGCATAGCCCAGGATGATCGCGAGCGCAAAGCGATTCATGGGGCAAAGGTGGGGCTGGCAATGGGGAGCGAGAATGGCGGGCAACGTATGTATGGCCATACATATGTTCCTGCCTCCATTCCGGAGAACTGCCGGCTCCGCCCATCCGCCCTGAACCCCTTGCGTACAAAGGACTTGGTGCGCGTCGTAGGCGAATGAACACCGACCCCGACATATGTATGGCCATACATACGTTGACACCCCCACATCGGAAACTTCCGGCCCGCCCGGTCGCCCTACAACCCTTGCCCACGCACGCCTTGGTGCCGCTTCGTTGGGCCGTGAACTCGAGATCCGATGTATGTATGGCCATACATATGTTCCAAGTGCGTGGACTCCGCGTCGTGAACCCGGCTTGCGTCATCCGCTATCCAGCCTGGAACGTACACCAAGGGCACACGGTCGCTTCCCGCTGAACTCCATCTGACGCATGTATGGCCGACCAGATACTCGTTGTACGGGTCTGCATCTACCTTGTCCGCCGTGCGCCCGACCCTCGTCCTCGCCCACGGCTTTCCACAGGATGCCACTGTGTGGGAGGGCACGCCGGCCGCGCTGCACGAGCATGCGGACGTGATCACCCCGGACCTTCGAGGATTCGGAGCGGATGACCGCGAGGTGCCGAACGTCCTCAACATGGACGTGCTGGCCAGGGACCTCGCCGACCTCCTCGACGAACGTGGTGTGCACCGGGCGGTGGTCGGTGGGTTGAGCATGGGCGGATACGTGGCGCTGGCGTTCGCTGAACGTTGGCCCCACCGTGTGCAGGCCTTGGTGCTGTGCAACACGCGGTCCACCGCTGATCCGGTCGAGGCGCGCCAGGCCAGGTTCGATACCGCGGAGACCGCACTCACCAAGGGAACGGCGTTGATCGCCCGGGGGATGATGCCGAAGCTGCTTTCCGCCAAGACCCGCCGCGAGCAGCCTGGACTTGCCGCGCGGGTCGACGCCATGATGGCCAGGCAGCGACCGCACACTGTGGCAGCCGCCGCCCTCGGCATGGCCGCACGACCGGACCGCACCGGGGTGCTGCGTGCGCTGGAGGCACCGGTACTGATCATCACCGGCGACGCCGATGAGCTGATGCCGCTGCCCACCAGCGTGGCCATGCGCGATGCGGCATTGGATGCCCGGCTCGTGGTGATCTCCGGGGCGGGGCACCTCAGCAACATGGAGCGACCTGATGCGTTCCATCGAGCGATACGCGACTTTCTCACCGAGCTTGCCCAGGCGACATGAGCGCTTCCATTCCGGAACGATGGCGGGTGGTCCTTGCCTTTGCGGCCATCTACATCATCTGGGGCAGCACATACTTCTTCATCCGTGAAGCCCTGACGGGATTTCCGCCCATGCTGCTGGGTGGCCTGCGTTTCGCTGCGGCCGGACTGCTGATGCTGGGCTGGTGTGCGATCACCGGGCAGGATATCCGCCCCGGTCGGGCCTTGGGGCTCGCTGCCCTGGTGGGCTTTCTGCTCTTGTTCGTGGGCAATGGTGTGGTCGTCTGGGTGGAACGCACGCTTCCCAGCAGTGTGGTCGCCATCCTGATCGCGGTGGCGCCGTTGAGCTTCGTGCTGCTCGACCGGCCCCAATGGTCCGTGAACCTGCGCAGCCCCTCCGTGCTGCTGGGCGTCATCGGTGGTTTCGCTGGCGTGTGGCTGTTGTTCAGCGGGCGGCTCGCTGCCCAGGTATCCGCGGATGCGTGGGCGGAGGAACGCACAGCTTTGGTCTGGATGGTGCTGGCGATCACGGCATGGCCCGCGGGCAGCCTGCTCGCCAAGTACAGGCCGTCCCCACTGCCCGCCGCGGTGAACACCGCCTGGCAGATGCTCTCCGGCGCGGCGGCCTTTCTCCTCGCTGCCACCGCCCGTGGGGAATGGGGCGGTGTTCAGTGGCAGGCGGTCCCACTTCGGGCATGGGGAGCCATGGCGTACCTGGTCGTGCTCGGTTCCCTGGTGGGGTTCAGCGCCTATGTATGGCTCTTGACCGTTCGGCCCGCTGCCCAGGTAAGCACTTATGCTTACGTGAACCCGGTGGTGGCCGTGCTGTTCGGCGTGCTCCTTGGCGAGGAGCGCCTGGGCTGGCGCGAGCTGGCCGGTCTGGGCATCATCCTCACCGGTGTGCTTCTCATCAACCTGGCTCGCTACCGCGATCGATCCCGGCGTTGATCCGGATCGGTTCATTTGCAGGACCATGCTCATCGCCGACCTCAGTGCCCCCGTGGAGCTGCGCACCCCGCGCCTCCTGCTGCGGCCCTTCGTACTCCAGGATGCCGAGGCATTGTTCAAGCTTCGTTCCGACGAACAGGTGATGGCGATGATCGGCAGACCACGGACAACCTCTTTGGAGGACGCGCGTGCGTTGATCGAACGTACCTGGTCCGACCAGGCAGCGTCCAACGCGGTCTCCTGGGCCGTGCAGCTCGCCGGCGCCTCGGAGATGTGCGGCACCATCGGCCTCTATCGCCCGAACTGGGAGCACCACCGGATCGAGGTCGGTTATCTGCTCCGCCCCGAGCTCTGGGGACAGGGCCTGATGGGAGAAGCGCTGCATGCCGTCGTGGATCTGGCCTTCGCGCGGTATGGCTTTCATAGCGTCGAGGCCATCACCGACCCGCGGAACACCGCCTCGCGGAGGCTGTTGGAGAAGAACGGCTTCGTCCTGGAAGGCCTCTTCAAGGAGAACTACCATTGGAACGGCTCGTTCCTGGATTCGGCGGTCTACAGCAGGCTGTGTCCCTCCGCCCGCACCACGTCCCACTGACCTCGCGCGCTGCTGGTCCGTGGGACCTTCATCAGCCACGAGGGGCTTCCAGACCTGGCGATCGGCGACGGGATGAATGGAACAGGTCGTGCCGGCGACGCGGCCGGAGAGCCGACCGCATGAACGTGGAACCCTTACCGACGGACCTGACACGGAAGGCGAGTACCTTGCGGCGGCCGGGCAGACCGGAACCTGATCGAACCTTTCACGCTCACCGCAGTCCGACCCCTGAACCCGAACGACCATGATCCGCAACCTCATCATCCCCATCGCCGCGCTGGTGCTCGTTGCGGCACCGATGTACGCCCAGGAGCGCACCGCCACGCGGCAGCGAACGCCCGAGGACGCAGCCACCCGTGCTCAGCGTCGCACCGAGCACATGCGCACCACCCTGCAGCTCACCGAGGACCAGGTGGCCCGGGTCCAGGCCATCAACCTGAAGCACGCCGAGGCGGTGGAAGCCGCGCGTGCGGCCGACAAGGCGCAGCGCGACCTGGAACGGCAGGAGCTCAAGGCCTCGTACGACACCGACCTGAAGGCCGTGCTGACACCCGAGCAGTACGAACGGCTGCTCGAACAGCGGCGCAAGCAGACCGAGAAGCGCGAGGAACGACCCGCTCCCGAGCGACCGGCCCACCAGGAGTAGGCGGTGACCCCATCCTTCATGCGGGGCGCCCATGGGCGCCCCGCATCTTTTCCTGCCGGTCTCCGTACACGGCCGCGCAACGAACAAGGTCGGGCCCGGTGGTTGTTACCTTAGCGCCCGCGAAAACGAGAACAGTTCATCCCACCGAGCACGGGCACGACATGAGCGAGACAGCGAAGATCATCCTGGGGGATAAGTCCTACGAACTGCCGGTCGTGGTGGGTTCAGAAGGCGAAAAGGCCATTGACATCAGCAAGCTTCGTGAGGAAAGCGGGTACATCACCCTTGACCTCGGCTACAAGAACACCGGAGCCACCACGAGCGCGATCACCTTCCTGGACGGTGAGGAGGGCATCCTGCACTACCGCGGCTATCCCATCGAGCAGCTCGCCGAGCAGAGCAGTTTCCTGGAAGTCGCCTACCTGCTCCTGAACGGCGAACTGCCCACCAAGCGGCAGATGGAGGAGTTCGAAGGCAACATCCGCTACCACTCGCTGGTGCACGAGGACATGAAGCGGTTCTTCGAGTTCTTCCCGAACAACGCGCACCCCATGGGCATCCTGAGCGCGATGGTGAACTCCCTGAGCACCTTCTACCCCAAAAGCCAGGACCCGCATCGTCCGATGAAGGACCGTGAGCGCACCATCTTCCGCCTCATCGCCAAGATGCCCACGCTCGCGGCCATCAGCTACAAGAACAACCTGGGCCATCCGTACATGTACCCGAGCAACAAGCTCAGCTACGTGGACAATTTCCTCTACATGATGTTCGGCCTGCCCACCGAGGAATACCGGGTGGACCCGGTCGTGAGCACTGCGCTGAACAAACTGTTGATCCTTCACGCCGATCACGAGCAGAACTGCAGCGCGAGCACGGTGCGCATGGTGGGCAGCAGTCAGGCGAACCTGTACAGCGCGGTGAGCGCTGGCATTGCGGCGTTGTGGGGCCCCCTCCATGGCGGCGCCAATCAGGAGGTGATCGAGATGCTGGAGACCATCCGCAACGACGGTGGTGACATTCAGAAGTGGGTGAACAAGGCCAAGGACAAGAACGACCCCTTCCGCCTGTTCGGCTTCGGGCACCGGGTGTACAAGAATTTCGACCCGCGGGCCCGGATCATCAAGAAGGCCTGCGACGACGTGCTGGGCAAGCTGGGCATCTCCGACCCGGTGCTCGACATCGCCAAGCAGCTCGAGGAGATCGCCCTGAAGGACGACTACTTCGTGAGCCGCAAGCTCTACCCCAACGTCGATTTCTACAGCGGCATCATCTACCGGGCCATCGGCATCCCGACGCGCATGTTCACGGTGATGTTCGCCTTGGGCCGCCTGCCGGGATGGATCGCCCAATGGAAGGAGATGGTCGAGAACAAGGAGCCCATCGGCCGTCCCCGCCAGATCTACACCGGAGCCACCAAGCGTGACTACGTGGTCATGAAGGACCGCAAGTAGGCACCACGCACTGACGATCCTCAGCCCCGGCCCGAGCGCCGGGGCTTTGTTTTGTGGTCGATGGGCACGAACTTCAACCCATCCAAGCACCCCGACCATGACCACGGCGACCAGAACACAGACCCACAAGCACATCGGCGACCTGCATTTCGAACACCAGGTGTGGCTGAACCGGCTCCGGTTCTACAAGGACGAGATCGGCATCTTCGAGAAGCGGCTCGAGGAGGTCGTCACCCGGAACACCACCACAGAGGTGCTGGCCCAGGTGGAGCACTTCCAGAACCAGTACATCCGCGAGCGGGAGGTGATCGACGTGCTCCGGCACGACATCAAGGAGCACGAGAACTTCCTGGAGAAGGAGAGCAAGGAACATCCGGTGGCCATCGAGCACCGGTTGTACAAGGACCATGCAGGGCTCCGCGACCGGATGGACACCTTCGAGAAGCTCTACCGCGAGCTGAAGGACGAGTTCCAGCACTGGCTGGTCAAGTGGATGTGAGCCCTTCGACCAGAGGCACGAACGCGAACAGGCGGCCTTCGGGCCGCCTGTTCCGTTCGGTGCAGGCCCGGGCCTACTTGCCGACGACGTTCTTGTCGATGTACTTCCGAAGTTCCTTGCCCAGTTTGGCATACGACTCGGCCAGGCGGCTGCCCGTATCGAAGTCGTAACCGCCGAACTGGGAACCCGGAACACCCACCACCTGCATGGCGCCGAGCTCGTTCCCGCCGGCCTTCTCCACCAGCTTGATCGTGGCGTTGATGCTGGCCGGCATCTTGCTCACCCCGATGTTGTATCCCGGCTCGGTGAAGTCCGTGTTCACCACCAAGGTGTACTTCGCATCGGCGTTGTCCCGTGAGCCGCTCAGGGAGCCGCCATCGTTGAAGAGCTCCTCGAACTTCGGTTCGAAGCGGGCCACCCGGTCGGCCACCCAGCTCTTGGCGAAATTGTCACCCTTCCCTGCCTCCTTCTCATTGTACTCCTTGGTCTTCTTGGCCAGGTAGTCCGCCTCGGTGTATTTGCCGACCATCATGTTATCATAGGTGAACTGGATGTTCACGGTCTTCTCCCCTTTCAGGGCGCTGAAGGAACCGGAGCGCATCTTCATCTTCTGGGCGGCGAGCGGAAGGACCAGGCCGGCCATCAGCAACAGGGCAAGGGATCGTTTCATGGGTGGTGGTTGTTTGGCGCCGCAAGATGCGAAGAACGTGCCGTTCCCTGGTGGATCCGTTCCACACGCACACGGACTGACAAGCGTCATGCATACGGCCCGGCCACCGGGGTAGGTTCGCGGACGACATTCGTCCGTACTGATGCTCATGCAACCCGGTGCCCGCACCCTGCCCGGTCTGATCGCCTCCTTGCGCCGGGCCCGCTCACGTGCGGCCTTTGAGCGTCTGCTCCGCGCGGCGGACCTTTCGTCCGAGGAACTGGCATCGTTGGCCACTTGGAACAGCCGGCACTACACCAGGAACTGCCTTCTGCGCACCGAAGCCTTCGAGTTGATGCTGATCTGTTTCGAACCCGGCCAGAGCACCAGCATCCACGACTACGGCCGCGAGGAAGGCTGGGTAAGGCCCGTGCAGGGCGAGTTGATCGAGGAGCGGTACCGGGTGAACCCGGATGGTGCCTTGGTCTGCACGGACGAGCGGCGGCTCACCGTGGATGAGGTGAGCCACCTGCCCAAGGACGCCAGCATCCATCGGTTCACGAACCCGCTGCCGATGCGTGTGTTGAGCCTGAACCTCTACGCACGTCCACTCCGCAGTTGGACCGTGTACGACCAGCGCAGCGGGCATGGTCGTCCACGCATCCTGACCACGACCGGTGGACGGTGACATCGTGCCTGTCCCGGGACTACATTTCGGCGGTCAACAGCTGCCCATGCACCCGGCCATCGCCAAACACGATGTGGCGCACATCTGCGAACTGCTCTTCAGTTCCGCGGCCGAAGGGCTCGTCGTGGTCGACCTCCAGGGCACCATGCTTCTGGTGAACCCACGGATGGAGGAGCTCTTCGGCTACGCCCCCGGCGAACTGGTCGGTAGACCGATCGAGCTTCTGGTGCCGCAAGCCGCCCGCAAGGCCCATGCGGAACACCGCGAACAGTACGCCGCCCATCCCACCAAGCGCCCCATGGGCATCGGGCTCGACCTGCAGGGCCAACGCAAGGACGGCTCCACCTTCGCCGTGGAGGTGAGCCTGAACCACTTCGAGCTCCATGGCGACCGCTTCATCATGGGGCTGCTGACGGACATCACCAAGCGCCGCGCCGCTGAAGCGGAACTGCAACGGGTGAACGCCGAACTCGAGCAGCGCGTCGAACATCGGACCGCGGAGGTCAAGGCCGCCGAGCACAACCTGCGCGAAGCCTTGGTGAAGGAAAAGGAGCTCAACGCCCTGAAGTCGCGCTTCGTGAGCATGGCCAGCCATGAGTTCCGCACCCCGCTGAGCACGATCCTGAGCTCGGTGGACCTCATCGGGCGCTATAATGACGGGAGCCACCAGCCGAACATCGAGCGCCACGTGGTCAAGGTCCGCAGCAAGGTGCGGGAGCTGACGGCGATGCTGAACGACCTGCTGAGCCTGGAGAAGCTGGAACAGGGACAGGTCCAGTGCATCCCGGAGGACTTCGACCTGGTGGACCTGTGCATCGAACTGCTGGAGGAGCTGCGCGACCTGGCCAAGCCGGGCCAGGAGATCCGGTTCGACCATCGCGGCGAGGACAGGCGGCTCTTCCAGGACCCACGCATGCTGGCGAACGTGCTGCGCAACCTGCTCACCAACGCCATGAAATACTCGCCGGAGGGCCGCACCATCGTCCTGCGCACCGCGATCGAGCATCCACAGGCCGAAGTGCAGGTGGTCGACCAGGGCATCGGCATTCCGGCCGAAGACCAGCCGCACCTGTTCCAACGGTTCTTCCGGGCCGGCAACGCCATAACCATCCAAGGCACCGGCCTCGGCCTCAACATCGTACGCCGCTACGTGGACCTCATGGGCGGTACCATCACATTCGAAAGCCGCCTGAACGAGGGCACCACCTTCACCATCCAACTGCCCACCAGGGTCAGCCCATGAAGACCATCCTGTTGATCGAGGACGATGCGGACGTACGCGAGAATACCGCGGAGATCCTGGAACTGGCGAATTACCGTGTGCTGAAGGCCGAGAACGGTCGCCGCGGCGTGGAGATGGCCCGCAAGGATCAACCCGACCTGGTCCTGTGCGACATCATGATGCCCGAGCTCGACGGCTATGGCGTGCTCCATCTGCTGGGGCGCGATCCGGCCACCGCCGAGGTGCCCTTCATCTTCCTGACCGCCAAGGCCGAGCGGTCCGAGGTGCGCAAGGGCATGGAGCTGGGGGCGGATGACTACCTCACGAAGCCCTTCGACGAGAGCGAGCTGCTCAATGCCATTGAAGGCCGGCTGAAGCGCAGCGACCTGTTCCGCAAGGGCTTCGACCACAGCCTGGAAGGCTTGGACCGGTTCATGGACCAGGCCCGGGGCGTGGACGCGCTGAAGGACATCAGCCGCGACCGGAAACTGCGCGCCTTGCCGCGCAAGGAAGTGCTCTTCTACGAAGGGGATGAGCTCCGCGCCGTCCACTTCGTGCACAAGGGCAAGCTGCGCACCTACCGCATGAACAAGGACGGCAAGGAACTGGTGACCGGGCTGTACGGACCGGGAGACTTCATCGGCTACATGGGCGTGCTCGAAGGAGGCCGCACGGCGGAAACGGCGGAAGCCCTGGAGGACTCCGAGGTCGCCGTCATTCCCCGCGAGGACCTGCTGGCGCTGCTTTACCGCGACCGCGATGTGAGCATCCGGTTCATCCGGCTGCTTACCCGTGATGTGAAGGACAAGGAGGCGCGTCTCCTCGAAATGGCCTACGCCTCCGTCCGGCAGCGGGTGGCACAGGCCCTGCTCCGGCTTCATGAACGGTTCGGACAGGAGAAGGACGCCGGTCTGGGCGTACGCATCAGCCGGGAGGACCTCGCCTCGATCGTGGGCACGGCCACCGAATCGTTGATCCGCACCCTCACCGACCTGAAGCACGACGGCCTGATCGAAAGCACGGGGCGCGATATCCTCCTGCGCGATATCAAGGGGTTGGAACGCCTTGCCCGCGGGTGAGGACCGCTGGTCGGCGGGAAGCCGTTACTTTGTCCCTGACCAACCGGATCGCATGAACACCAAGAAACTCCTCGGTCTCCTCTGCTGGCTGCTGGCCTTCACCATCCCCTTCCGCCCCTCCATCCTCAACACCGATGGTGTGGGCAACACCCTGGGCCTCATCAGCTTCGTGGCCATGCTTGTTCTGGTCTTCGTCGGCTACTGGCTGGTGGACTCCGCGGGCTCCAAGGCCTCCGAAGGCCACGGTCATTGAGCTGCCCATGGCCAGGCTGCTGTTGCCCACGGACCTAAGCGACAACGCGCTGAACGCCGCCGTATACGGCATCCGCCTGATGGGCGTCGAGCAGGGCCATTTCACCCTGCTGCACACCTTCCTCATCCCTCCCTTCAGCCCTGCGGCGGACCTCTCCCTGGATGTCGCATCCGTGGAGGCCGCTCAAGAGGGCCTCGACCGGTTCGCCGCCCGGCTGCGCGACGCCGTGCATGTGGGCGGCGCCGTGCTGGACCACCGGGTGGAACACGGCGAGCTGCCGAACGTGGTCGACCGCCTGGTCAACGAGCTCGGCATCGAACTGGTGGTGATGGGCACCCAGGGTGCTTCCGGCCTTGAAGAGGCCCTGCTGGGCAGCAACACGGCCGATGTCATCCGGCGGTCCGAAGCACCGGTGCTTACCATCCCGGCACGGGCCGGCTATCGCGATCCCCGACGGATCGTGGTGGCCGATGACGGTGGCACCCTGACACCGTCCACGGTCGCCCCCTTGCTCAACATCGCCCGCTGGCATCGGGCGGAGCTCACCATCGTGAGGGGGGTTCCCGAGGGTGTGGATGCCTCAACCCTGCCGCCCTCCCCGTTGGACGATCTGCTCGGCGCCGTGCCCCGCTCCATGCACTACCTTTCAGAGCACAACCTCGTCACGGCCCTCAACGACCTGGTGGACCAACTGGAGGCCGACCTGCTGGTGCTGACCCATCGGCACCGCACGGTGTGGAGCGACCTCTTCCACCACAGCACCACCGCCCACATGGCCATGCACACCCAGGTGCCCCTGCTGGTGCTTGAGCAAGCTCTGAAGCCCTGATGGCCGGCCCCACTCTGGGCGGCTCCCTTCGCGTCCTCCGCTTCAAGGGGATCGGTGTGCACGTGCACTGGACCTTTCTACTGCTGGTGGGCTTCGTGGCCGTTTCCGCCGCCTCCTCGGGAGGCGACCTCGGTGAGGTGATGCTGCAGCTTGGACAGGTGGTGCTCGTGTTCATGTGCGTGGTGCTGCATGAGTACGGTCACGCCCTCACGGCCCTGCACTACGGGGTGCGGACGCGCGACATCACCCTGCTGCCCATCGGCGGGGGGGCCAGCCTGGAGCGTATGCCCCAGGAGGCCATGCAGGAGGTCTGGATCACGCCCGCCGGACCCTTGGTGAACCTGGTGGTCGCGCCCCTCGCCGGCGCGCTGCAATGGACGCTGTTCGGCGGTGTCCACCTGGCGGATCCACGCGAAGGCGGCGCCCTGCTGCCGGGCCTGCTTTCCTTCCTGATCACCGCGAACCTGGCGCTCTTCCTGTTCAACCTACTGCCAGCCTTCCCCATGGACGGCGGGCGTATCCTGCGGGCCCTGCTGGGCTTGCGCCTTTCGCGGGTCCAGGCCACCCGCATCGCCTCGGCGATCGGGCGTGCGCTGGCGGCGATGCTCGGCATCGGCGGGCTCTTCTTCGGTGAGCCCATGCTGGCCCTCATCGGCCTGTTCATCTGGTTCGCCGCCGGAGCCGAGGCCCGCATGGTGATGCAGCAGGCCGCCCTGCGTGGCATCACCGTGGCGCAGGTGATGCGCACCCGGTTCTGGGCGCTCTCGTCGGAGGCCACGGTGGGCAGGGCCGTGGACGAACTCCTCGCCGGTGGCGATCAGGACCTGGTGGTCCTGCGCGATGGCGCGCTCGCCGGCCTGGTGACGCGCCGACAGTTGATGGAGGCGCTGCGTGCCCGGCGGGAGGATGTCCGGTTGCTCGAGCTTCCTCCGACCGCAGTGCGACCGGCGCACCCGGACCAGCCGGCACAGGAGGCGCTGCAACAGCTCGCGGCCCATGGCCTGCCACTGGTGCCCGTGGTGGACAACGGGTCCGTGGTGGGCGTCCTGGAACCCGACAACCTGCAGGAGTTCCTCATGGTGCAGGGGGCCAGGAAGGGCGACGCGGCGGGGCGCTGAGCCTGGAGCGAATCTCAAAATAACCCTTCGGGCTGCGCGGCGGCCTTTCGGGGCCATCCGGCGTTGCCCGCCCCTCACAGAGCTACCGGCTATGCTCGGGTCTCGCGCCTGGGCTGGCCCCGAAATACCTGCCGCTCGCTTCCAAAAGTCATTTATAAGATGCGCTCTAGACCTTCTTGGGCTTTGGGCGGTACAGCGTGAACACCCGGCTGATGTTGAACCCGAAGTGGATGTCACCGTCCAGCCAGTCACCCGTGGTCTCCGTGATGACGCCGCGCTCGAACATGGCCGTGGAGTTGGTGAAGTGCAACTGGAACACATGGCCACCGGTCTCGATGTCGAAGCCGATGGACAGGGAGTTCTTGTAGCCCGGGTTCGGGTCGTCCAAGCGGTCGGCCTCCACCACAGGGGCGCGGGTCTGTCCAGGGAGGACGTAGAAGTACTCCGCGTTCAAGGCGAGCCGCTTGGTGAGCTTCACGCGACCGGCGGCGCCCATGTTCAGCACATCGTGCGCCTGGTCGGCGGTGGTCACCAGGTTCCGGTGCACCAGGCCGGGCATCAGCTGCAGGCTCAGCGATTCGCTGAACTTGCGGCCCACGATGAGTTGGAAGGCATAGCCGAGCCGGTGGGTGAAGTAGTCCTCCTGGTCGGGCGCGTACCAATCGGTCTTCTCCTTCTCCAGCATGTTGGCGCTCATGCCCGCGAACACCGACAGGGTGATCGGCATGCCGCAACCGCTCTGGCACTGCCGGAGGATCTTGTACTTCGCGTAACCGTCCAGGGTCTTCT
>OEIV010000547.1_pt1 | contig 19968 bp, 22 predicted proteins | sample 1539231 | NCBI WGS metagenome assembly OEIV01 (sample SAMN03794762, study PRJEB22550) | activated sludge metagenome | feature: wastewater treatment plant; material: activated sludge; isolation source: Wastewater treatment plant of a petroleum refinery complex | place: Argentina: Buenos Aires ...
GGTAATAATTCAACCACAGTGAACAATTTTATTTTATATCAAAATTATCCAAATCCATTCAATCCAACTACAAAAATCAATTGGATAACTTTAACCGAAAGCTGGCACACTCTTAAAATTTATAATGCATTAGGAAATGAAATTGCAACCCTTGTTAATGAATATAAACTGGCAGGCAATTATAACATAGAATTCTCAATCGAGGATGAACAATTCAGTTCAGGTATTTATTTCTACCAATTAAAGGCTGGTAACTTTGTTCAATCTCGTAAAATGGTGCTACTTAAATAGCGACAAAAAATTATCTCATTAAACATGATAAAATTAAAACTGCCACCAATGATTGGTGGCAGTCAACAAATAATTCTAATTTTAATTACAATTCTAGACAAACTTAATATCTATCATATCCTTTAAAATCCCGTGGAAGTAAGGTAACTGCATTAGTGATTTAATTCCTTCAAGATCCTGATCTTCAAGATCAAAAACAATATGTTGAATGTTGACTGAAATAAATTCCAACGAAGTCTGGGTAAATCCTTCTAGTAAATTACTATAATCTTCTGTATGGCCATTGAGTAAATTATCTCTAAACTTATCTGTAAAATCACTAAGTACATTTTCAGAAGCACTAGCTAAGATAAAATTTACATAAGGTGCATCTAGTAATTCTATTATCTCTTCGGAAAAACTTAATCCATTCAGGAATAATTCTTTCACATAATTTTCATCACCAACAATTAGCGTGTTATCATTTATGTGAGAATTCTCATCCTTTACTAAAGTCGGAGTAACATTAACATCATAAAATTCCTTAAATAGAATTTTACTTAAAATGATTTCATTAGTTGTTACATCCCCTTTTAGAAAAATTTGTTCTATCGTCTCCTGCCCTTCTTTAAAATGGATATAAGAATTTGAAAGAAGTGCATTAAAAGACACTCCGATTTTTGATGAAACAAAAAAATCTTTGGATGTGAGTAAATCTAATGTCGGGATTAGGCCAATAGAATTTTCTTCCTTCAGCAATCTTTTTGCAATTAGTGCTGCTGGTTGAAATTCAACATCAATACTATCATCCAGATTTAGCTCCGATAGCAGAATCTTGGAAAAAACATTTTGAGGAAGTAAGATTTTTGTTTTCATAGAATAAAAAAGCCGCTGAGTTTAGCGGCTTCCAAAAATAATTTGAGTTATGGTTTTTTACTCTTAATTCTTGCTGCTTTACCAGAAAGATTTCTGAGGTAGAAAAGTTTTGCTCTTCTTACATCACCTTGTTTAAGTACTTCTACTTTGGCAATTTTAGGCGAGTTAAAAGGGAAAATTCTTTCAACGCCAACACCGCTGGACATTTTTCTGACCATAAATGTTTTGTTTAATCCAGCACCTCGAATGCTTATTACATCACCTTCAAAAGATTGCAATCTTTCTTTATCGCCTTCAATAACTCTAACTTGAACTCGAATGTGATCACCAGGATTAAAAACAGGCATATCGGTTTTAATCTGATCAGGTGCTATTTTATTTAAATCAATCATTTCATACTCCGCTAATTATTATAATTTCTCCACTTTTCAGTTAAGATTTTAGATTGTTCTTGTTTCCATTTTTTAATTTCTTTGTCATTTCCAGACAGCAACACTTCCGGTACTTTCATTCCCCTATACTCCGCAGGTCTCGTATAATAAGGTGCTTCAACAACTTCACCATCCTGAAACGAATCATCAAGAGCTGCTTCACTATCATTTAGAACTCCCGGAATTAATCTTACTATCGCATCAGCAATAATAAGTGCTGGAAGTTCACCTCCGGTTAAAACATAATTCCCAATTGAAATTTCATCAGTTGCAAAATGTTCTCTAACTCTGTCATCTATCTCCTTGTAATGCCCTGCAATTATCAAAACATTTTTTGCAAGAGATAGTCTATTTGCATATCTCTGATCAAATAATTTTCCTTTTGGTGTGGTAAAAATTATGTGATCAAACATGCTTTCGCTATTTAACTTTTCAATACATTCAAAGAACGGTTCCGGCTTAAGTACCATTCCGGCACCACCGCCAAACGGTTTATCATCAATCTGCTTGTGTTTATTAAATGCATAATCACGAAGATTATGAATTTCTATTTTAACTTTTTTCTTATCCTGAGCTCTTTTTAGAATGCTTGTATTTAGCGGACTTGAGAGTAGCTCCGGCACCGCAGAAATAATATCAATCTTCATCATCATCAATTCCAAAGTCAGAATTTAAAATCAGTATTTTATTTTCAGCATCAATTTTTTCAAAAACAGAATCAACGTATGGGATCAGAAAATTAGTCCCATCTTCTTGACTTATTTCGACAACTGGATTTGCTGGAGTTTCAAAGTAATCAGTAACAGTTCCTATTAAATCCTGTCTTCTATACACTTTGCTCCCAATTAAGTTTTGATTAACAAAGACATCACTAACAACTTTCTCAAAATCATTAGCACTAACAAAAATATTTCTGCCAATAAAAACTGAGATATCTCTATCATCCTCAAATTTTTTGAACTTAAGAAAAACAGATTGTTTAAAATTCAAAATTTCTTCGAGTTCAATATTTTTTTTTTGGTCCCAGAAATCAACAAATAAAAACTTGATTGAATCCAAATTAATATTTAATCCGGGAACCAATCGAACTTTTACAAATCCGTCTTTACCAGCAGAAAGAATTTTTGCTATGAGATAAAAATCATTCAATTAAAGTTCTTGAATGATTAATCTTCAATTTCAAGAATTGCTCTCTTGCCTTCTTTAGCTGAAACAGCGGTTAAAAGTGTTCGCATTGCCTGGGCTGTTTTCCCTTGTTTGCCAATAACTTTACCGATATCATCAGCTTGAACTTTTAAAGATAAAACTATCTTTTTCTCTTCAGTTAGTTTTTCCTCAACAACGACACCATCTGGATTATCAACCAGTTGTTTTGCAATGTACTCAATGAACTCTTTCATAATAGAAGCCTCCTATGATGAACCCGGGTCAATAAGTTGTTATATACAGTCTTAATAAATTTTAATACTTATTAAGTATAGTTCAGAAGCGGAACCCGTAACTTCTGCTGTACCTCCGTTCCATAATTCAAAACAAAAAACAATTAAGCAGGTTGCTCAGTTTTAGCTTCCTGTGTATCAGCTTTTTTCTTTTTCTTTACAGATTTTTTTTGTGCAGATGCCTCCTTAGAATCTTGCCAATTTTTTAATAATGCTTCCGCTTTTTCTGCAGGAAGTTTACGTTTAGCAATATCTCTTTTAAGGTTTATACCTGTTTGATTAAACAAACTTTTTACTGTGTCAGTCGGCTGCGCACCATTATCTAACCAGTAATTTATTCTATCTTCTTTCAAATCTATCGTATGTGGATTTGTAAGTGGATTATAGATGCCAACAGCTTCAAGAAATTTACCATCTCTTGGTGAGCGTGCATCTGCAGCAACAACTTTATAAATGGGTTGTTTCTTTTTTCCCATTCTTCTCAATCTTAACTTAACTGCCAAATTATTATCCTCCGGATATTATCTCTATGATCAATTGAATTTAAAATTACGCATTGAACTTGGTAATCCTTTTTTAGAAAAACTACTCATCATTCTTTGCATTTCACTAAACTGTTTAACTAAGCGGTTAACATCTTGTATAGATGTTCCGCTGCCTCTTGCTATTCTCTTACGGCGATTGCCGTTCAAAACTTTGGGTGTACTTCTTTCTTCTTTCGTCATTGAGTTGATAATTGCTTCAACTTTTACCAATGCATTATCATCAATTGGCGCATTTTTTATCTTAGCACCAAGTCCTGGAATCATGCCCAGCAAGGAAGATAAAGAACCCATTTTCTTAATGACTTTAATTTGCTTAAGAAAATCATCAAAATCAAATTTATTTTTTCTTAGTTTTTCTTCTAATTCTTCAGTTTCAAAGTCTTCAAATGATGCTTGAGCCTTCTCTACAAGGGATATAACATCACCTTTACCCAAAATTCTGGAAGCTAACCTTTCAGGGTAAAATATTTCTAAATTCTCTAATTTTTCACCATTACTGATAAACTTTATCGGTTTACCAACCACAGACCTGATTGAAAGTGCCGCACCGCCTCTTGAATCACCATCCAATTTAGTAAGAACAATGCCATCAAAATTTACAGTTTCGTTAAAAGCCTTTGCAGAATTAACTGCATCTTGCCCAGTCATCGAATCAACAACAAACAAACTTTCATTTGGATTAACAATACTTTTTATATCTGATACTTCAAGCATCATTTGTTCATCAACGTGAAGTCTTCCGGCAGTATCAAATATTACTGTATTGTAATTTTTTTCTTTTGCATAGATTAAAGATTCAGTAGCTACTTTTCTTGCATCTTTTTCTTCAATCGAAAAAACCTCAACTTCAATTTGTTTCCCCAGTAATTTTAATTGCTCTATAGCTGCAGGTCTATAAATATCTGCCGCTACTAATAAAACTCTTCTTTTTTGCTCAGTTAATTTTTTTGCAAGCTTACCGCAAAAAGTTGTTTTACCCGAGCCTTGCAAACCAACAACCAGTATAGTTGTAATGCCCGATGGATTGATCTGCAATTCCTGATGACCGCCGCCAAGTAATTCAGTTAACTCATCATAAATAAATTTAGTAATTAACTGACCTGGAGATATTGAAGCAATTACTTCTTTACCAAGTGCCTTAAGTTTTACATTCTCAATAAAGTCTTTAGCAACTTTATAGTTTACATCGGCATCAAGAAGAATTCTTCTAATTTCTCTTAAAGTGTCGGAAATGTTAGCTTCGGTAAGCTTACCTTGACCGGTAACTTTTTTAAGTGCAGTTTCTAATTTAAGAGATAATTCTTCAAACATAATTTCAACAAATCAACTTTACTAAAACAAACCCTAATTTTCTTTCAAAGCATTTGCACCGGATACAATCTCAAGTATCTCTGTGGTTATTGCGGCTTGTCGTTTACTATTATAAGTAAGACTAAGACTTCTAATTAATTCTTTTGCATTCGTAGTTGCATTATCCATCGCTGTCATACGCGCAGCAAATTCAGAGGCATTAGATTCCAATAAAACTCTCCACATTTGTCCTTTAAGATGTTTTGGAATCAAATAATTGAATATTGCTTTTTGATCCGGTTCATAAATATAATTTGCAGATCCATGCATATCGTTTGCTTTTTCATAACCGGATGTAATTGGTAAAAATTGTTCTACAACTATCTTTTGTTGTATTATTGACTTAAATTCATTAAAGATAATTATTACTTTATCAATACTTCCATCAATATATTTTGGAATTATTTCATCAACTAATTTTTGAGCTGTTGTATAGCTTATCTGAGAAAATATTCCAGGATAAGCAGCGGCAATGTTGTAATCTCTTCTACTAAAATAATCTGAACCTTTTTTACCTAAACAATAAAGCTGATGATCTAATCCTTTTTGCTTGATTTCTTCCTCAACATATCGAGTTGCTTCTTTTATAATATTGGTATTAAAAGCTCCACATAAGCCACGATCAGCAGTAACAACAATAGCCGCAACATTCTTTACTTCTCTATCGGCAAACAAAGGATTGGATTGCTTATCATCTTCATTTACAAGATGTGATAGCAAAACAGATATTTTCTTAGCGTAAGGGCGAGCATTTAAAATAGATTCCGTTGCGCGGCGTAATTTTGCTGCAGCGACCATTTTCATAGCTTTGGTAATCTGTTGCGTGCTTTTAACACCTTTTATTCTAAGTTTTATGTCTCTTAACGTTGCCATTATTATCTAGCTAAAAATTCTATACTATTTAAATGTTGATAAAAATTCTTGTCCTGCCTGTTTCAGCAATTCTTCTGTCTCTTTACTAACATCTTTATCTTTTTTAATCGAATCAAAAATCTTCTTGTATTTAACTTCAATAAATTCAAGAACTTCTTTTTCAAACCGCTTAACATCTTTTACTGGAATTTCATCCATAAAACCTTTTGTACCATAGTAAATACTTACTACTTGTTTTTCAACAGGTACAGGAGCGTATTGTCCTTGTTTTAATAATTCAACTAACCTTGCGCCTTTAGCCAAAGTTCTTTGTGTTGATTTATCAAGATCAGAACCAAATTTTGCAAATGATTCTAATTCTCTGAATTGTGCAAGATCAAGTTTCAAACTTCCTGCAACTTTTTTCATCGCTTTAATCTGAGCATTACCGCCAACACGAGAAACTGAAATACCAACGTTAATAGCTGGTCTTATACCCGCATTAAACAAATTTGACTCAAGATAAATCTGTCCATCTGTAATGGAAATTACGTTCGTAGGAATATAAGCTGAAACGTCTCCCTGTTGTGTTTCTATAATTGGAAGTGCAGTTAAACTTCCACCGCCTTCCGCATCACTAAGTTTTGAAGCTCTCTCAAGAAGTCTTGAATGAAGATAAAAAACATCGCCGGGATAAGCTTCACGTCCAGGAGGTCTTCTTAACAATAAAGATAATTCTCGATATGCTTGCGCTTGTTTTGAAAGATCATCATAAATACAAAGGGCGTGCTTACCATTGTCTCTAAAAAATTCGCCTAAAGTCGCACCGGAATATGGTGCGATAAATTGTAATGGAGCTGGCTCGGAAGCAGCAGCAGAAATAACAGTTGTATATTCCATTGCACCATTTTCTTGAAGCTTGGCAACTACTTGAGCAACTGTAGATTCTTTTTGTCCAACAGCTACATAAACACAATAAACAGGGCTTATACCTAAAGCTTTTGCTTCTTCGGTATGAGTAAATTTTTGGCTGATGATTGCGTCAATTGCGACTGCAGTTTTACCTGTCTGTCTGTCACCGATAATTAATTCTCTTTGTCCTCTTCCAATTGGAATCATTGAATCAACAGCAACAATACCTGTTTGCAATGGCTCTTTTACAGGTTGTCTTTGAACAACACCAAGAGCTTTTCTTTCAATCGGTAAAAACTGAGTTGTACTGATTGGGCCTTTTCCATCGATAGGAAATCCAAGTGGAGTAATAACACGTCCTAACATCGCTTCACCAACTGGCATAGAAGCTACTCGTTTTGTACGTTTAACCGTATCACCTTCTTTAACAAGTGTTGTATCACCAAATAAAACGCATCCAACGCTGTCTTCTTCAAGGTTAAGCACCATTCCAAACACATCATTTGGAAATTCAACTAATTCACTTGCCATGACTTGAGAAAGTCCATAAACGCGGGCTATACCATCACCAACTTGCAAAACAGTTCCAACATCATAAATATCAACTTCACTTTCAAAACCAGAAAGTTGTTTTCTTAATATCGCAGATATTTCATCAGGTCTAACTTCTGCCATTTGTAATTTCCTTTATTAAATTCCTTTGAATTAATTTAATGTAATACCGTCTTGCAATAATTGCTTTTTTAATAAACCAAGCTGATGAATCATCGAAGCATTATAAACCGTATCTCCAACCTTCGCTACAAATCCACCGATAATATTCTGATCAACTTTAAAAGTTAAACGAGCTTTCTTTTTTAGATGAGACTCAAATTTTTGTTGTAGTTGAATTTTCTGTTCGTCATTAAAGATAAAGGCTGTAGTCACATCTATCTTTACAGATCCAATAAATTCATCTTTTAAGTTATCAAACTTTTCTAAAATTTCAGTAAACAGATCTTCTCTACCCTTTGTGATAACAAAATTCAAAAAATCCAGGCTGTCTTTATCAATTAATCTTCCAAATATTTCAGCAAGTATTGATTGCTTGGTTTCTGTTTTTATTACAGGACTTTTAAATGCTCTTAGCAGTTCAGGACTTTTAATCAGACTTCTATATACCAAATCAAAATCACTGGATACTTTATCCAAAATATTTTTCTCGATAGAAGTATCTAGAAAAGATTTAGAATATCTATTTGCAACTTTTGATGAGGCCATAATTAATTTTTAGATATATCGCTTATGTATTTATCTACAAGTTTTTTATTCTTTTCAGCATCAAGATTTTCTTTTAAAATCTTTTCAGCAGCCTGAACTGAAATTTCAGCGATCTGATTTTTTAGTTCATCAAATGCAGCATTCTTCTTACGATCAATTTCAGCTGAAGCGTCTTCAATTAATTTTTTAGCCTGTGCTTTACTATCCTTAATCATTTGTTCTTTAAGATTTTCAGCAAACAGTCTGCTCTGTTCTATTATCTTTTTAGATTCATCTTCAGCTTTAGCAAGGCTATTCTGATTTTGAGCAAGAATTTGTTTTGCTTCATCTTTTGCTTTTTCTGCCTGCTCTAAAGAATCTTTAATAGCATCTTCTCGTTGCTTCAAAGCAGAGAGAATCGGCTTCCAGGCAAACTTTGTAAGAAGAATTAGAAGCAGAATAAACGTAAGAGTTGTCCAAAAAGCTAATCCGCCATTAACGGAAAGCAATCCGGCACTGCCACCTTCAGCCTCAGATACAACTAAAGCAATAAAAGCAAATGTATTATTTGCGATCATAATCTTATTGTTAAGTTTATTTTAAAATAACTGGAGTGTATTTTGCACTCCATTTAACTAATTACTTACCGGCTAAGATAAAGCAGATAACCAATGCAAATAATGAGATACCTTCAATCAACGCAGCAGCGATGATCATTGAGGTTCTGATTGCACCAGCAGCTTCTGGTTGTCTTCCACTTGCGTCCATTGCAGCGGCAGCTAATTTGCCAATTCCTAAAGCACCGCCAAAGATTGTTAATCCAGCACCTAATCCAGCAGCTAAATATGCAAAGTCCATTAACGTTCTCCTTTAATTAGATTTAATGTTATAAATTATCTTAATGATCCTGATGAACTGCCATTCCAATAAACAAGGAAGACAGCATTGTAAAAATATAAGCTTGTAATAAAGCTACTAAAACTTCAAGTCCGTAAATAAATAAAGCCATTGGAATTGCTAATCCTGCCCAACCAACACTCTGCATAACAAATATCAAACTTATCAAAGCATAAATAACTATATGACCTGCAGTCATATTTGCAAAAAGACGAATAGCCAATGCAAATGGTTTTGCAAGCAAACCTAATAGTTCAACTACTATCATGATTGGTAACAAGAAAACAGGAACTCCATGTGGAATTAATCCTTTGAAATATCCGAAAGCACCATTGTTTCTCATTCCACCATACTGAATGACAAGAAATGTAAAAATAGCCATAGTAGCTGTAACAGCAATATTACTTGTAAAAGTTGCAGAGAAAGGAATTAATCCTAAAAAATTTCCAAAAAGGATAAAGAAAAAGGCTGTGAGGAGATAAGGTAAAAATTTCTCAAACCCCTTTCCAATTGTAGGTTTTGCAATTTCATCTCGAACAAAAATTATAAACAACTCCCAGAAGTTTGTAAAACCTTTAGGAACCATCGATGATTTGTAAGCTTTAGCAACTCTTGTCATTACAATAAAGAGCAAAATTGAACCAAGCCACATAAAAAGTACGTGTCTGGTAATTGAAAGATCTACCCCAAATAACTCAAACTGTGGGAGATAAACCTTAAAAAATGGCGAAAAATCAAGATAATCTCCATCCATTACGTGATGAAGAATCCAATCACTGCTTGAAGCAGGTTTGGTAGTTATGAGGCTATCAACAATAACTTGTGTTGAAGTAGAATCAATCATTGCTTAGTCTTGATTATAAAGTTCTTTTTCTGATTTAGTATAAAAATTTCTACTATGAGATAGTAGAAATAGAAAATAAAGGTTGTAAAGATAAAAGAATTGAGCCTAACAAACAAGAATTCTAAGGCTATTACAATGAGGATAAGCATCAAAAATAAGCGCATAACTAATCCTCCGAATACAATAATCAAGAAGATTTTATCGCTTTTTTCAAACCCAAAGTGGATTGCCAAAACGCCTAATGCGAAATTGAATGTTGAAAAAATAAAGCCAAAAAAAAGGCTATAAAATTGAATCGGATCGAGAGTACTGGAATAAAAGGTAATTAATAACCATAGGCAAAAAAGGAATGGGATTACACTAAAAAAGTAAATATTCCTATTTCTTTTCATTTTTTAATTTACTTCTCTTCTCTAAATAGGTAACTGTTCTTATCAGATTATAAAGTGCAATTCCAATTCCAAACAGACCAGCTATTAACGTGAAGATATAATTCTGAGAGAACTTTTTATCAAGCCAACTCCCTATCAAAACAAAAGCAACAATAGTTACTGCGAGCTGTAAACCCAATCCTAGATAAGGGCCAACATCTCTCAATGATTTGGCAATCCCGGAATCATCTTCCGGTTTTAAAGCCATCTTATTCTCCTTTGCCTACAGGCTTAAAAGAAGATTGACTTCCCATTGAACTTCTTCCTTCAAACATAGCACCGGCTTCAACTACAAGGATTTTTGTAAGTAAATCACCTTTTAATACTGCCTTGGATTCAAGAACAAGTTTTTCTTTTGCACTTACAGTACCTTCAACTTTACCGCCTATTGATATAGTTTCACCGGTAAGTTGTCCCTGAATGCTGCCATGTTCGCCAACAGTTAGATTACCTTGAGCAGTAATGTCTCCTTTAACAGTTCCATCAACACGCACATTACCATTACTGGAAACTTTTCCCTCTATAACAACGCCGCTACTAATAATTGTTACTTCTTCCATAGAACTCCCGTTAGATTTAGTTTTCAAAATAAAACTCCTAAAATTTAATTATAACTTTGGATGGATCAATCGGTTTTCCATCTTTCCAAATTTCAAAATGTAAATGCGGACCGGTGGATTCGGTTCCTGAATTTCCGCTTAATGCAATCATCTCACCTTGCCGCACAAAATCTCCATCCCTCTTGAGCAATGATGAACAATGAAGATATTTAGTTAAATAATTTTCCGCGTGATTTATTATGATTGTGTAACCAAAGTTTGTTGTGTAATCAGCAAAAACCACATAGCCGCTTGCCGATGCAAATATTGGATTATTTTCCTTCATTACATAATCAATTCCATTATGTCCGCGCTCAGGGTTATATGATCTGCTAATAAATCCTTCCGCAGGTTTTATAAATGTGAGATCTTCATTCTGGTTATAAAATATTTTATCTAGAAATGTAAGAAACACACTCAGAATATTCCCGTCTAATGGCAAGTTTTTATTTAGAGTATCTTTTAATTCCCCAGGGTTATTCATCAATGTTGAATCTCCCAAAAAGATAGCAAATTTTAAACGTTCATTAACAGATTTTAATGATTCTATTTCTTTAGCAAGAAAGATTACTTTATTATTAAGTATTTCTACTTTCTTCTTATCAGAATCTGTTAACCTTAACGAGTATGGAAAAAGAACTTCACTAAGTGGAGTAAAACTTATAATATAAAACCCCAGCAGAAAGACTATAAGACTGTAAATACCAACATATGTCACCAATTTAAATGATGATATCTTTATAGACCTCGGTTCACTTGATGTTTCTTCAGGAACAATAATAATAGAAAATTTTTTTATTTTTTTAAGTTTCAACATTTACTTTGCATTTAATGGTTAAATCTAATTCAGCTTTTTCATTAATTCCACAAACTTAATTCTACCCTCTCTAATAAGCGCAGGTTCATCTTTACTTAAATCAATTAGAGTCGAGGCTTCAAAGTAAGACTTTTTATTTGAATAGAAAATAGCATCCACTTCATTAGAGAATTCTTGTATAATCATAGAAGAATCATTCATGGGTTCGTTTCCTGTTCGGTTTACACTTGTAGAAACTAATGGCATTTTTAGTTCACTTATTAATTTGTAACAAAATCTGTGGTTCGGAATTCTAAATGCCCCTGTTTCAGCTTGCAATAATTCCTGATACTTTTTATTAAGTTTTAGAATTACTGAAACCGGATTTGGCCATATCGATAAAAGGAAGTCTAAATATCTTTCCGAATCTATATCAGCATAATTCTTTAATATTTCGAGATCAGAAATAAGAAAAATATATCGTCTCCAATTAATTTTTCCTTTAACCTCACTGATTTTTTTTATCGCCATTTCATTAAACGGATTCCCTCCAAATCCATAAATGGTATCAGTTGGATAAATAAAAATTGAACCTTTTAGAAAAAGTTCACTGGCAATACTAATGCTTTCTTCAAATCTTTCATCAATATTGATTAACAAAGATTTTTTTTTCTCAATCACTTAGCATTTCCTCTGCTTTTAAAATAATTTGTTCAGGCAAAAGGTTCATTGCGCAATCAAATGTTTTAATAGGACACATATTGTGACCATGAATTCCGCATGGTTTACATCTTAAGTCGTTAAATCCAATTGATGAGCTTTTGTCGTTATAAGGGTAAAAACCGAATTCTGGGATGGTTGAGCAGTAAATTGTCAAAACTTTTACATTAGCACACATACCCATATGAGTTGGAGCGCTGTCATTTGATAGCAGTAACATTGAATGTTTTAAAAGTTCAATACTTTCCACAATTGAAAATTTTCCAGTTGAATCAATAACTTTTCCAGAGAATTTAGAAGCTATATGTTCAGAAGTTACTCTATCATTTTCACCACCGATTAAAACAACTGTAATTTTTCGATCAGCAAAATGTTTACAAATTACTTCAAAATATTCTGAAGGATATTTCTTCGTATTCCAGACACTTCCTGGTGCAATTGCAATAAATCCGTCAATCAATTCATTTTGTTTGATAAAAGCGTTTACTTTTTCAATTGAACGCTCGCTCGAATTTATCTCAGGAATAATTTTCCAGTTTTCATCGTTATACACGAATCCAACTAAATCAAAATTTCGCTGTACTTCATGTTTGGTCGAATCGTAAGATACAAGATTTTTGTAAACGTGAAATAAGGTTGAGTTATCAAAACCAAAGGTCTCCCTCACTTCAAGTAAGAGAACGATTAATGAGGTTCGTAATGATCGATGTGCAGAGTAAATTCTAGTATAATTGTTTTGTTTTAATTGCTTTACAAATTTATAAGTACGAAGTAATGATTTGTGTTTGTCTTTTTTATCAATCACAATTGTATTATAAACAGATGGTGATGCTTCAAATATTTCCTTGGTTGCGGGAATGCATAATACATCAAGAGAACTGTTAGGAAAAAATTCCTTAAGTTTTTTTAATGCAGGCAACGTAAGAATTGCATCACCGGGAAACGCAGTCTGAATAAATAAAATATTCTCAGTATTCAATTCAATGCTTCCATCTTTTGTGCATCCAGAACCATTGTTCAGGATGTTCACGAATTGTTTTTTCAAGATAGTTCAACATTCTTTCTGATAACACTTTAACTTTTTCCTCTTGTTCAACTGGTAAGCCTTCTCTGCTTATTTCAATGATTTCTGCTTTATAAGAATAATCAGGTTGTCTTATAGATATTCCATATATTATTGGTGAATTCATTTTAAGTGATAAAATCGCCGGCCCAGTATAAACAGATGTCTTACGCCCAAAAAATTCCAACTTAATACTATCTTCCGGACCTCTTTGATCAGCAACCAACGCCACTATCCCTTTGTTAAGTAGCTCGGAATAAATATTTCTAATTGATGCACCTAAAGGAACAACAATATTTGTCCATTGGGTTCTGGCTCTATTCATCCAATCATTAACATATGGATTGCGTTGTGATTTGACTATTACAGATAATTTTTTATTTAGTTGCAGACCTGCAGAAATTGCGATATACTCCCAATTACCAAAATGTGCTGATAATAATATTAATCCATTATTCTCTTGCACTTTCTTTTCAACTAATTCCAAATTATTAAACTGAACTTCTTTTTTTAATTGACTGATTGTAGTCCATGGTAAACATAAAATTTCAACAAGAGTAATTGCAAAATTTTTATAACTACCATAAGCAATATTCTTAATCTCTTTAGAGGTTAAATCTGGGAAAGCATGTTTAAGATTGTCAAATACAACATCTTTGCGAATTGGAATAATATGAAAGAAAAAGAAGGCAATACAAGAAGAAAATTTTCTGGATGATCTTAACCCGAGAATTCGACAAAGAAAGCTTAATAATAAAAAGAGTATGTATTCAATAATATTTTTCACATTACACATTAAGTTTGTGTGTAAAAATAGTGAAATGATAGGATTTATTAATCAATTGAATTTCAACAAAAAAGCCCCTTATCAAGAGGCTTTAAAAACTTAGTTTTACTATCTGACGACAATGCGTCTTTGCCAGTTATCATCTCTTAATTCACCCCGTTTGGTAGAATGAAGTATAGTGTAGTCTGAAAATCCGGTAAGATCAGCAAAAACAAAATAAACACCGCCTTCAATTTCTGTGTATTGCCATATTTCATATGGTCTTGTTTCTAATTGATTCGGATATCTTTCTATTTCTGTAGGTTCGCCATATAATAGAAATACTCTGCCTCTGTCAGTTTTCCATCCCTGTTTACCCATAGAAGTATATCTCTCATTACATATTTGCACTCTCTGCATATAATTTCTGTAAAACTCATTCTTGTTCAGGTTTGCGTTTTCATCTTTAGCTTTCCAGAAATCAAACATATATTCTCTTTTGCCTTCAAGATTTGAAAGTTTCTCATATTTATCAATCTCAGTTTTTGTGGCAAGATATTCCGATTTATCAAAAAGATCATCTAATTCTTCCTCGGACATTGAACCAAAACTGGAACTTAAAACAGCAGTAGTTGATACTTCAAATGTATCTGTAACTTGCACATCGGGATTGTATACAAAAAATTTCTTAGCTGAAGATACTCCTGTATTTCCTACACTATCAATTAATGCAATAACAAGTGTATAAGAATCAGTAGGATAATTTGATAATATGTGCGACCCAACTTCAACACGTGTATTGGAAGTTCTGGAAAGATACTTGAATTTTTCTTTAACAAGTTTTCCTTTACTATTATAAATCATCTGACTCATTTTCACTTGCTCACTTTTTATCGAATCTGATTGAAGATTATAAACTTCCAAATAAAAAAACAATGCAGGCTGAGATATCCCAAAAACTACGTTTGGTATCGGTATAACCTCATATGTGTTTTTATAAAAGATAGAACTGGTATTTTCACTTCCCTGTATCATCTTAGAAGCCAGTTGAATATCGCTGATACTCATAGAATGATGCATGTATGGAACTACTTTTATGTTTTCTTTTATCAGTCTGAATTTATCTGGATTGTGCATATCAGAGCCTGTAATTTCGCAAGTAAAACTACCTTTGGGTACTATAAATCCTAATGTTCCAACCAAAATCTGGCTATTTATAATAGAAGTGTCTAAAATATCATGTTTCAATTTCCACTGATTAAAAACTATTGTATCCCCTTTAATATCGTCCTTAATAAATATTTTCAGCAATCCTTCTATTTTAGCATTTGAGTTTTCTGCATTTACTTTTAGTGATGCTTCATTGAAAGAGTAATAAAACTCTACATAATTTGATGCTGTGTCGTATCCAAATTGCGCATAATCAAATTCAAACTCAAAATCTGATTGGGCAAAAGCTGGATAAATAAAAACGAAAAGGATAAAAACTATTTTTTTCATTGTAATTCTTCTTTATCATTAAATAAAAAAAGCGTCTATTGAATACAATAGACGCTTAAATCAGAACCTGGCATTCACTATTGGAAAGCTAATTTAACAGTAAAAATATGGTTGGATGTTGGAAAATCTTGAACATCCCTGTATGCATAATCAAAAGTTATTCCTATACCTGAACCAACATCATAATTTACACCTGCACCGGCAGCAAAACCATAGATTGACTCATCCATATTTTCAGTATACAATTGATACCCACCTCTTATGAAGAAAGTATTAATGTAACTGTATTCCAAACCAAAGTTAATTGCATCATCTAAAGAATTATTCGCAACAAATGTACTTGCAAGCATAATTCTATTTTGTTCATCAAAATTTTCCTGATATGCAAGACTTAGTTGAAAATAACTTGGTATTTGAAAAGGTTCAGCTACAACCTCATAGGTTCCATTAGGCGCACCAATAACTGCACCCGGAACACCAGTCTGAACTCTTAAGTCCTGACCGGAATAAGTCATATTCGATCCGATATTATTAATGGTTGCACCAATTGAGAGGTTGTCATTAAATTTATATTGAACACCTGCATCAATAGCAAAACCGCTTGCAATTGTATTACCAATAGTTTCATTTATAAACTTAACATTTGTTCCTATTGAAACACGATCAGTTAAAGTTTTAGAATAGGTTAATCCAATAGTTATAAATGAGGGTGAATATGTACTACCTGTACCATCAGGTAATTCATTTGTGGTAATTGGAATATCACCAACATCCAAGGATTTCAAACTCAATGCTACAGAACCAAACTCACCAAGGCTGGTTCCAGCAGCAAAATATGAAATATTAATGTCGGCTACATAATTCATGTAACTAAACATAGCTTCGGATCTCTTTGATACATCCATACCAGCAGGGTTATAGTATATTGATTCCAAGCCATCTACATTCGCTACAAATGCTCCTGAAGTAGCAATGCTTCGAGCACCAACCGGAATCAATAATTGATCCGCACCTGTTGTTCCTCTACGAGATTTATCTCCCGGATAAAGAGATATTGTAAAGAAAACCGTAAAAATTATTAGTACTATTTTTTTCATTTCGAAACTCCACATATGTTATAAATTTATAAACATGGGCAGGAAAACTAATCCTGCCCACATACAATCATTAATATCTGGGCAATTGTTTCTGTGGCATAATTATCGAAAACTTCAAAACTTTATCTCCGTATTTCGGTGAAGATACAATAGCTAGATATAACCCAGATGCAACTCTTAAACCAGAATCATTAAGTAAATCCCAGTCTAAGAAAGGTGAAGTTGAATTTGGATCTTTAACAAGTGTTCTTAACAATTGACCTGACAATGAATATATTTTAACTGTTATTTCTTCGTTTGGAAGATTTGTAAATGTTACAAAAGGATCATCGGCAGCTAATCCAGAATAAGCAGTGTATGGATTATAACCGTATAAAGGATTTGGATAAACATTTACTTTTTCAAACAATGATTTTTCATCTGCTTCAGTTAGAGCTCCAGATTTACTAGTGGTAAATTCAAATACATCCTGTGAAGAATATGGATATACCGATACTGGGAATATAAATTTATCACCAGCAGCATACGTGGAATTTTGATCTTTTCTCTGAACACTAACTGCATACAATGTATTAAAGTATGGAGATAGTGCAATTTTTTTCTGTACCGGAGTCGCACTTGCATCATTAGGAATTGTATAACCTTTTAGGTCTGCCCATACAGTTGTTGCTGCTGGAAAATTACCTTTATATTCCTGCTGATTACCATTTGGATCGTAAGGTGCATTAAAAATAAATATGAATTCTGCTGTAGAATCAATGCTGGTACCCGGGTCCCAAATACCGTCTGGTTTTCCACCATAATTATTAGTTCCATCAGAAGTAGCTCTTTCAAGGAATCCAACAGCTAATTGTCTGCTTTCACCATAAGCTTCATCCTGTACCCATGCAGTAAATGGAACATCAACAAATCCCTCACCCAATTTACCAATCTGAGGTAACATAGCTGGAGTTACATTGGTGGCAGTTACTCCTTCAGCATAGACATAAGAGTTTCTTCTTAATGGTAGGGCAGCACCCACAAATCCATTTAAATACCTATAGGCTTTTCCTTGTTCACCAAATCTTAATTCCACATTCCTTAAATCCAATGCAGTAGCAATATTAGATTGATTGTTAACCAAACTTCCGGGCATTCTAGTTAATCTTGTTCCATCATCAATATTCTGAGTTAGGAAGAAGAAGTTAGTTCTGGTTGTATCCGGATTATACCATTCTGTTGAAGTAGAAAATTGTATATCATCAAGAAGCGGATTTTGATTTTCAAGTTTTACAATAAATCCGTCTGTTGCCTGATAACTAATCTGAGTATTATTATACAAATAACTCTTAGCAGAATCTAATAATAAAGTGCCATCAGTTTTATTCTCAAGCTTCCAGAACGAAGAAAATTTTTGAGTAGAACTATCCGGGAAGAATGTAACTTTGTAAGTATCGCCCGTTAAAGCCTCTTTATCAACTACATCTATCTGCATTCTACCATTACTAGGTCCAGGATTTCCTGTAATTTCTTTTACTTCAATTGGCGGCTGATAAATATCTTCTCCCATCAAGATAGTTTTAATCTGACTTAATGATTTAGGATTTTCAACTGCCTGAACAAAAGTCTGATCAGTCAGGTAGTAATCGCCATAAGTACCGAAAGCTCCACCATCCTTATTAAATAACGCCAACGAATCATAGTTAACACCATATGAAGTAACAAGCAAATAGTAAGGTTTACCTTTTACTAATTTACCATTTGTAAATGGATCCTGAGTAAGTCTAAATCTTATTTTACCTGTTGCAGGATCTTTATAGATATTTGAATCTAATACATTTTCAGGAGGTGCTGCAGCATAAAGTAAATCAATACCGCCATTGTTGGCATTTTTTGCATAAAGATTATTAATAAAATTATCAACCTGATATCTTCCTATCAATTTAACATTTGGCTGATTATTAATAGTCTCAGATGAATTAAATGTCTGGAATGCATAAACATTATATCCACCTAGTTTAACATCCCAGGTTGATGATTTACTTGCATATGCAAACTGTTCTTCTGTAGGCCAGAGTAAATCTATAAATTCTTCATTACTCTCAGTAGTAACAACAGGCGCAGGAGGCGGTGATGGAGCAAGGAAGTTTAGATTAAATATAGTTTGAGCTCCGTCATCTATTGCTCTAGCAACCGATATTGAATTGATTGGATCAGATCCCTGACCAACTACGTAAGCAACAACAATTTCTTTTTCTACATTCTTGATTAATGTAAATGGGCCTGTATTAGTCATTTGTCTCGTATCTGAAGGAGTAGAATTAATCCAGCCGGATCCAGCACCATTATTAGCTACAGGATCACCTGAATACCAGAATCTTGGATCAACTGTATTACAATCTGTGCCTGGCTTAACCGTACCAAATGAAAATGTACAAGGATCAATATCATCACCCTGTCTTGTTTTACCTAACATATAGTTTCTGGCGGCTTCACGATTATCGGGATCATTTAATATTGGATCACCATTGATGTACGAGACAAAAGATGCAATAGGTAAATTCTTTGCACCAGGAAAAGTTTTAACACCAATAGTCTGACCGCGATAACTATATGCTGTATCGTTAGGGGTGTCTATACCATCATCATAAATACCATTTCCATTATTATCATCATATGTATCACCGGCAATATAATCTATTGGACCAGAGAAAAAGTCAATCATATAAGCAGGCGGCTGTGAGCCATACACTGGGTCTGGACCCTGATTATAAGTATATCCAGAATTTCTTCCAACATCACTTCCTACAAGATCATCATTAGCATCTCCAAGATCAACATCTGCCCAAACACCAAAAAGTACGCTGTCTAATTGCGCTGGTTCATTAGGGTCACCTAAACCAACGTATTTAAATCTATAACGTACAAAAATCAAATTGCCGATTGCACCACCGGAAGCATAAGCAAATACAGACTGTCTTACTTCAATTCCAAGTGGCGGAACATTATTGTATCTTCTTTGTGGTGACGCAACTCCGTCCCAATAAACAGTCCATACGGTTTCGTCACCTAGAATGTCTGGTTTATCTTCATTAAGATCCCATTGACCATTTCCGTTTGCATCAACAGGATTATAACCATCAACACCATCACCATTATAATAATCAGCACCAAGATCAACGGCATCTTTCCAATCCTGCCAGGCTGTACCAAAAGCAGGATCGCTTGTTTTTACAACATACAATTGTGCTCTGGAATCACCAGTAGTACCAGCTAGCCCAGGAACATAATCCTCAACTAACGAAGCTGAGGCAACCGCATTTGCAAATAAAGTTCCGTTAGAATAACCACTTAGAAAAAAA
>OEIV010000548.1_pt1 | contig 19961 bp, 15 predicted proteins | sample 1539231 | NCBI WGS metagenome assembly OEIV01 (sample SAMN03794762, study PRJEB22550) | activated sludge metagenome | feature: wastewater treatment plant; material: activated sludge; isolation source: Wastewater treatment plant of a petroleum refinery complex | place: Argentina: Buenos Aires ...
GGGGGCGGGGGCCAGACTCCTGTCGGGCGGGCTTTTCAACGAGGCGCGGGCCTCGGCCGAGGGGGGCGCGCCGGCGCGCGCGGTCGCGCTCGCCGGCGCCGACCGCCTGCCCCGAACCGTCAGCGGCGCGATCAAATGGTCGGTGTCGGATGGCTTCGCCATCGAGGCGGCATGGGAGCACCGCAACATCTTCGGCGACGCCGAACGGCTGCGCGCCGCGCTGACGCTGGGCAGCGTGACGCAGGGCCTCGACTTCGCGTACCGCGAATACGATGTGCTGTTCGACGGGCATACGCTCAACGCCTCGCTGCACATCGCGCACGAGGACATCGACGGCCAGGCCTACCAGCAGGCGGCGCTGGTCGGCACGCTGGAGACGGTGCTGCGCGAGATCTTCACGCTGCGCTATGGCGGGTCGATCGAGTTCGTGCGCGACGAAGGCCTGACGGACGGCGGCGACTATGCGCTGATCGGCCTGCGCGGCGAGATCAGCTATGACGGCGCGAACGATCTGCTCGACCCGACCGAGGGCATCCGCGCAACGCTGCGTCTCAGCCCCTATGTCGGATGGAACGGCGACCTGCGGAACTTCACGGTTCTGGAGGCGCTGGGCTCCGCTTACCTGCCGCTGGACGAGAAGAAGACCTTCGTGCTGGCCGGGCGGGTGCGGCTCGGCACCATCGTCGGCGACGGCCGCGACGACATTCCCTTGCCCAAACGGTTCTTCGCCGGAGGCGGCGGCTCGATCCGCGGCTATTCCTACAAACGGGCCGGGCCGATCGACATCGACGACCGGCCGGTCGGCGGCGCCTCGGTGATCGAGATCAACGCCGAGGCGCGCTGGCGGATCGACGAGGATTTCGGCGCGGTGCTGTTCGTCGACGGCGGCGGAGCCTTCGAAAGCGCGATCCCCGGCCAGGACGGCGACTGGTTCGTGGGCGCCGGGCTGGGCGTGCGCTATTATTCGCCCATCGGCCCGGTTCGGCTCGACATCGCCGCGCCGCTCAATGCCCGCCAGGGCGATCCCGGCGTGCAGATCTACGTCTCCATCGGACAGGCGTTCTGATGAGCGAACCGGCGACACCCACCCCACCGCCCCCCCGGCCGCGCCGCTCGCGGCGGTCGTGGCCGCTGCGGATACTGGCCTGGACCGTCATGCTGATCCTCGGCGTCGTCGTCCTCGCCGGGATCGCGCTGGTGTGGCCCGGCACGCGGCAATGGGCGTTCGACGAGGGTCGTGCGATTCTCGCCGAGGCCGGCGTCAGGACATCGTCCATCGGCGGCGACTGGACCGAGATGGTGCTGCACGATGTCGAGATCACCGACGATGCCGGCACCTGGGCGACGGCGCGCGAGGTGGTGCTGTCGTGGTCGCCGCTCGGGCTGCTCGGCGGCACGCTGAACGCCGACCGCGTGGAGTTCCGCGGCGCCCGCATGCTGCGCGCCCCGGTCTACCAGGCTGCGCCGGACCAGATCGACGAGCCGTTCGCCTGGCCGGATCTGCCGGTCGACGTGACGCTGGGCAGTCTCACCGGCGACCTGGCGCTCGACGAGGCGGTGATCGGCGAGGCTCTGAGCGCCACCCTCGACGGCAAGGCGACGCTCACCTCGGGCGGCGGGACGGCGGAGGTCTCGATCACCCGCAATGACGGGATCGCCGGCGAGGCGTCGGTCTCGATCGGGACCACCGCCGATCTCGGCGTCGTCTCGCTGGCGTTCAACGCCAGGGACTCGCGCGTGGCGGCGCTGCTGGCGGGCGACGCGCGGCTGGGCGATCTGGAAGTCGCGCTGCAGGCGACGCGCGATGGTCCGGCCTGCACCGGCCAGGCATCGATCTCGTCGCGCGCCGGGCTGCTGGCGACCGTCGGCGTCGATCCCGGCTGCACCTTTGCGGGGACGCTGGCCGATGTGGCGCGGCTGCTGCCCGCCGATGCGGGGCTGGCGGGGCCGGCCAATCTGTCGCTCCAGCTTCTGGAGGACGGCAGCGACAAGACGACCGAGATGAGGCTGGCGGCCGATCTGTCGAAGCTGACCGCATCCGAGGCCATGCTGGCGCGGCTGCTGCCCGGCGCCTCGGCAACCGGCCGCCTGCGGTTCACGGCGGATGGCGTGCGGCTGAACGAACTGGCGGCGCAGCTCGCCGGAGGCAAGCTGACGCTGACCGGGGCGGCCGAGCAGGCGGGCGATCTGATCCGCGCGGCCGCGGACATCGCCGCCAGCGATCTCTCGGCCCTGCGCCCCGACCTCAAGGGCGCGATGACGGCGCGGGCGACCTATGACAGTTCGGCGGCGACGCCGTTCGTCGTGGCGGCGAACGGCGCGAACGTGGCGGCCGGCGACCTCTCGTGGCCGGCGGTCGCGCTGAGCGGCGCGCTCGATGCGGCGGGCACCGGCCGGGTGACGGTGAAAGCCGACGGCGCGACGCCGATCGACCTCGCCCTCGATCTGACCGGCGCCTTCGGCGACGCGCCGGCGTTGGACGCCAAGGGCGTCGTCGTCTCCGCGGCGGTGGCGGCGAAGGCCGTGCCCGTCGCGGGCGGCTACGACATCGCGGCCTCGATCGAGACCGAGCGGCTCGACCGCCTGGGCGCGCTGGCGGGCGTGGACGCCGCCGGAGGGCTGAAGGCGGCGCTGACGGCGCGGACCGGTCCGGGCGCCACCCTGACGCTCGATGCGTCGCTGACCGGCGGGCGCTTCGGCGGCACCCCGGTCGGCGACGCGACGCTGAGCGCCAAAGGGCCGCCGGCCGCGCTTGCCGTCACGCTGGCGGGCCGCGCGCCGGCGGCCGGCCGGACGCTGGTCTACAGCACGGAAGCGACCCTCGCGGGCTTCAGCGAGGCCCGCGTGACGGCGCTGACGCTGACGGCGGGCGATGCGGGCCTCACCGCCGCCGCGCCGTTCCGCGTCGCCTTCGCCGGCGGGCTGGCGATCGACGGCCTCGACGCCCGTCTGACCAGGGACGGCAAGCCGGCCGGACGCATCGGCGCGAGCGCCACGCAGGGCCCGGGCGGCCTCAAGACCGGGGTGAGGCTCGCCGGGCTCGACCTCGAGGCGCTGACGGCGATCCTGGCGCGCGCCCCGCTCAAGGGTCTCATCGACGCCGAAGCGACGCTGGACGGCGGCGCCGGACGGGCGCGGCTTGACGGCCGCATCGCCGGCCTGAGAGCCGAGGGCGCAGACACCGCCCCGCCCGCCGATGTGACGCTGAAGGGCGAATGGGCGAACGGCCGCGTCGCCCTGAGCGCCGTGGCGAGCGCCAGCGGCCTGCCCGACGCGCGGGCCGAGATCGCCTTCCCGATGGCCCGGGCGGCGGATGGCGGCATCCCCTCCCCCGCCCCCGGCGCGAAGCTGAGCGGGTCGGTGCGCTGGGCGGGCCGGGTGGCGGCGGTGTGGCGGCTGCTCGACATCGACGGCCAGGACCTCGACGGCGACGCCGACATCCGCGTCCCGATCGCCGGGACGCTGAGCGCGCCGCAGATTGCCGGCACGGCGGGGCTCGAGAACGGGCGCTATGTGAACGACGCCTTCGGCACCCGGTTGGAGAGTCTCAGCCTCAAGGCCGCGCTCAAGGGCGAGGAGGTACGGCTGACCGGCGCGGCGACCGATGGGGGGCGCGGCCGGCTCGCCATCGACCTCACCGCGCCGCTCGACGGCGGCCTCGGGCGCACGTCGGGCGGCGTCACGCTGACCGCCATGCGGCTGCTCGCCAAGGACGATCTCTCGGCGCGGATCGACGGCGCGCTGAAGCTGGCGCCGGGCGCCGCCGGACCGGTGCTGGGCGGCACGCTGACCGTGACCGATCTCGTCGCCGGCATCCCCGAAGGGACGCCGCCCGACCTCGTCGTCGTCGAGGTCATCGACCCCGATGCGCCGCCCGCTCCGCGCGCCGCCGCGGCCGATGCGGGCGGCGGCGCCCTGCCGGGCCCGGCCATCGGCCTCGCCGTCGAGGTGGCGATCCCCGGGCCGGCCAAGGTCGGCGGCCGCGGGCTGGAGAGCCTGTGGAAGGGCGCGCTGAAGCTCTCCGGCGACCTTTCCGATCCGCGCCTGGCGGGCAAGCTGACGCTGCTGCGCGGCACGCTCGCCTTCGGCTCGCGCCGCTTCGCGCTGACCGAGGGGCTGATCGAGTTCGACGGCGGTCCGACAATCGAGCCGCGCCTGCGGATCGTCGCCACGCAGGAGGAAGAGGACCTGACCGCCTCGCTGATCCTGTCGGGCCGGGCGAGCGCACCGGAGATCTCGGTGAGTTCGGTGCCGGCGCGGCCGCAGGACGAGGTCTTCGCGCTTTTGCTGTTCGGCCGGTCGGTGTCGAGCCTCAGCGCCATCGAGGGGCTGGAACTCGCCAACTCGATCGCCGCGCTCTCGGGCGGCGGCGACATTCGCGGCGGCGTGCTCGACGGGCTGCGCAACCAGTTCGGGCTCGACGTGCTGTCGGTCGATCTCGGCGAGGACGGCAACGCCTCGGTGAAGGCCGGCCGCTATCTCACCGAGCGGGTCTATTTCGAGCTGCGCCAGGGCGGACCCAACGGCGGCACGACCGGCCATCTGGAGATCGAGATCGACGAGAACATCTCGGCCGAAACCGATGTCGGCCCGGATGCCTCCAGCAGCGTCGGGGCGCGCTACAGGCTCGACTACTAGCGCGCCCGCGCTAGCTGATGCCCGTCAGGCCGCCGTCGACGGCGAGGGTCTGGGCGGTGACATAGACGCTCTCGTCCGAGACGAGGAAGAGCGCCGCATAGGCGATCTCCCAGCCCGTCGCCTGGCGTCCGAACGGCACAGCGGTGCGGCCCCGCGCCGGGCGGCCCTGCGTCGCCAGCCGTCCGAGCGGGGTGTCGACGAGGCCGGGCATCACGATGTTGGCGCGGATGCCGCGCCGGGCGCCCTCCAGCGCGACATGGCGCATCAGCCCGCCGAGCGCCGCCTTGGAGGCGTCGTAGGCTGGCAGGCGGCTGCCCGCGACCGTGCCGGCGATCGACGAGATGAAGACGATGGCCGCACCGTCGGCGAGGACCGGCAGCGCCGCCTTGCAGGCCAGCATCGGGCCGCGGAGATTGACGGCCAGCACCTTGTCCCAGTCGTCCGCCGTCGCCCCGGCGAGGCCATGCGCGCCGACCCCGATGCCGACATTGAGGACGAGGCCGTCGAGGCCGCCGAGGCCGGCGGCCGCCTCGCCCACCATGCGCGCCACCTCGTCCGGCACGGCGATGTCGGCGCGGATCGCAAAGGCGCGCCCGCCGTCCGCTTCGATCCGCGCGGCCGTCTCGGCGGCGCTGGCGAGGTTGAGATCGGCGACCGCCACCCCGGCGCCTTCGCGGCCGAACAGCAGAGCCATGGCGCGGCCGTTGCCGACCGGATCGCTGGCGGCGTCGAGCGTGCGCTGGCCGCCGCCGACGACAAGGATGCGCCGTCCGGCGAGGCGGCCGCGGCCGGGCGCTTCGCCCCGCGACTCGGGCGTCAGGGCGCGGACGGGCGGCGAGGCGTCGGTCATGGGTTCAGCTCCGCGTGAAGATGGGCTGCCGCTTGGCCAGAAAGGCCGCGACGGCCTCGCGATGATCGGCGCTGGCGAGCAGGCGGTCGAGGTCCTCGTCCTGCGACGCCTGCGCCTCGGCGGGCGCGATGTCGATCGCCCGGCCGATCTGGCGCTTGGCGGCCTCGACCGAGAGCGGCGCGCGGGTCGCGATGTGGCGCGCCAGATCGAGCGCCGCCTGGCGCAGCGTTCGGGCCGGGTGGATTTCGGTGACGAGGCCGTAGGCGAGCGCCGTCTCGGCGTCGACGGCGCGGCCGGTCAGCAGCATCGCCTTGGCCCGCGCCGCGCCGATGAGGCGCGGCAGGCGGTGAACGCTGGCCATCAGGCCGACATTGACGCCGGCGGCGGCGAAGCGCGCGTCGGGCGAGGCAAGGCGGATGTCGCAGCATAGCGCAAGTTCCAGCCCGCCGCCCATCGCCGCTCCCTCCATCGCGGCGATCACCGGCACGCGGAACGATTCGATCCTGGCGAAGAGGCCGGCGAACCCGGCGAGGCGGTGCTTCATGCGGTGGTTGAGCGCGGCGACTTCGCGCAGATCGTCGCCGGCGCAGAAGATGCCGCCCGCCCCGGTCAGCACGAGGGCGCGCAGATCGAGATCGCCGTCGAGCCCCTCCAGCGCCGCCAGCAGCGCGCCGCGCGTCGCGTCGTTCAGCGCGTTGGACGGCGGGTTGGCCAGTTCGATCAGCGCGACATGCGGCGCGGGGCGCGTGGTTGCGATCGTCTCGGTCAAGCTGGCGCTCCCTCGGGCGGCGCGCCGGGCGCCGCCGGACTCCTTAGTCGTGGGGCGCGCAGGCGAGGTCAAGCCGAGCTTAACAGGAGCTTTACGCCCGCCTCGCAGATCGCCGGCGCTCTGTCACCGGGCCTTCATGTCGCACGCCTATAAGGTCGCCTCGAAGCAGGCGCGCCGAGGCCCCGCGCCATGGGAAGCATCATGTCGCAGAACGAGTGCGTCTTGATCGAGATCGCCGGCGAGGATGCCGGCCTCGCCGTCCGCGAGGCCGTGGGCCTGCGCTTCTATTCCGGTTCGGCGCGGTTCCATGCGCTGGACGGGCGCCGATTCGCCCGCCTTGCCGACCTCAGAAAGGCAGCCGCAGAGCAGGCGGCGGGCGCCGAGGCGGGGTTCAGGGGTCTGCGCGGGCTCAAGCGGGCCTCCTGACGGGCGAGGCCCGCGAATCCCGCTTGATCGCGGCGCCAGCGGACGGATAAGTCTCGCCCCCATGCTCGAACTCCTGTCCGATCCCAACGCCTGGGCCGCCCTCTTGTCGCTGACTGCCCTGGAGATCGTCCTGGGCATCGACAACGTCATCTTCCTGTCGATCGTCTCGGGCAAGCTTCCCGTCGAGCAGCAGAAGGCGGCGCGGCGCATCGGCCTTGCCCTGGCGCTTCTGATGCGCATCGGCCTGCTGATGCTGATCACCTGGCTGCAGCAGCTCGAGGCGCCTTTCCTCTATCTGGGCTGGTCGGGCGTGACGCTCGGCGACGGCAGCGAAGCGCAGTCGGCTGCGATGGCCGCCGCCCACATGTTCGGCCTGTCGTGGCGCGACGTCATCCTGATCGGCGGCGGCTTCTTCCTGCTCTACAAGGGTACGATCGAGATCCATCACATGATGGAGGGCGAGGAGGACGGCGTCCACGTCTCGGCCAGGAAGGCAGTGTTCTCCGCCGTCATCCTGCAGATCGTCGTTCTCGATGTCGTCTTCTCGCTCGATTCGGTGCTGACGGCCGTCGCCATGGCCCCCGGCATGATCGAGGTGATGATCCTCGCGGTCGTGATCTCGATGATCGTGATGCTGGTAGCGTCCGAGCCGGTGGCGGCGTTCGTCAACAAGCATCCGAGTGTGAAGATGCTGGCGCTCAGCTTCCTCATCCTGGTCGGTTCGACCCTGGTGGCGGACGGCGTGCACTATCACATCGAGCGCGGCTTCATCTACGCGGCGATCGCCTTCTCGGTGGGCGTCGAGACGCTGAACCTCATCGCCGCGGCCCGCCGGCGCCGCGCCGCCGAAGGCAAGGACGGCGAGGGCGTTTGAGCGCTGACCCCGCACCCGTCCGCAAGCCCGAGGACGCGCCGCTCGTCGAGGCGATGCTGCATCTGCTCGACGGCAAGACCGGACAGCAGGTGACGCTCGGCGAATTCGTCGACGGCATGGGCTCGCGCGGGTTCGGCTTCGTGCTGATCGTGTTCGGCCTGCTGGCGGCGATCTCGCTGCCGGGCGTCGGCTCTTTGATGGGCGGGCCGCTGATCCTCTTCGCGCTGCAGTTGATGGGCGGGCTGAAGCGCCCCTGGGTGCCGGGCTTCCTCGCCCGGCGCTCGATCTCCGCCGACAATGCGAAGAAGACGATCGAGCGCGGCCATCGCTGGCTGAAGAAGATCGAGATCTTCGCCAAGCCGCGCGTCTCCTGGCTCACCGAAGGCCTGATCCAGCGTCTCGTCGGCCTGTTCTGCCTGCTCCTGTCGGCGGTGATCCTGATGCCCGGGCCGTTCACCAACAATCCGCCCGGCATGGCGATCACGCTGCTCGGCTTCGCGCTCGCCGAGCGCGACGGCATCCTGATGCTGATCGCCCTCGCCGCATCGGTCGTCGCCTTCGTGCTCGGTCTCTCGGCCTTCATCGCCGTGGCGATCGCCCTGTGGGTCTGGGCGAGCGGGTATTTCTGAGACCCGCGGCCTGCCTCAGGCCGCCTTCTGCCGGCGCGCCGCCGCGATGCGGCCGCGGGCGATGGCGTCGGCGACCTCGTGGGTCGGGCGGCCTTCGGCCTTCGCGGCGGCGAAGATCTCGGCCAGCGTCGCGCCGATGCGCTCGGTCCTGGCGCGGATCGCCTCGTCGCTCCAGTCGTAGATCTGGCCGCAGACGCGGATGATGCCGCCGCCGTTGATGACGTAGTCCGGCGCATAGAGGATGCCGCGACCGGCCAGCATCGCGCCGTGCACGGCAGGGACCGCAAGCTGGTTGTTCGCGGCGCCGGCGACGACCCGCGCCCTGATCTGCGGGATGGTCGCGTCGTTCAGGATAGCGCCGAGCGCGCAGGGCGCGAAGATGTCGGCCTCGGCGGCGTGGATCGCATCGGTTGCCATGACCGCGGCGCCCAGCGTCTCGGCGGCGCGCCTCAGATTGGCCTCGTTGACGTCGGCGACGGTGAGGATCGCCCCGGCGGCCTTCAGATGGCGGGCGGTGTCGAAGCCGACATTGCCGACGCCCTGCACGGCGACGCGCACGCCTTTCAGATCGTCCGTGCCGAGACCCGCCTTCGCCGCCGCGCGGATGCCGCAGAAAACGCCCCAGGCGGTCATCGGCGAGGGATCGCCGCCGGTCCTGCCCTTCTGGGCGAAGCCAGCGACATGGCGCGTGACGGCCGAGATCGTCTCCATGTCGGCCTCGCTCATGCCGACATCCATCGCGGTGACGTAGCGGCCGGCGAGGCTCTCCACGGCGCGGCCGTGGGCGCGCATCAGGGCCGGCGATTTCTGCGTGCGCGCGTCGCCGAGGATGACCGCCTTGCCGCCGCCGAGCGGCAGGTCCGCCATGGCGTTCTTGTAGGACATGCCGCGCGACAGGCGCAGCGCATCGGTCAGCGCGGCGTCGGCGCCCGCATAGGCCCACATGCGCGTGCCGCCGCAGGCCGGGCCGAGCGTCGTGTCGTGAATGGCGACGAGGCCGCGATAGCCGGTCGCGGCGTCGTGGAACCAGTGGACGGATTCGTGTCCGTCATAGTCGGGCATATCGAACATGGCGCTTCCTTCACGCGTTACTCGGCGGCCTGGAGCTGGCCGGCCGCCTCGCCGGCGCGGAAGCGGGCGAGCAGCGCCTTCTCCTTCACCTTGGCGGTTTCGACATTGGCGTCCTTGATGTAGCCGTAGCCCTTCATCTCCATCGGCAGCGCCGCGATCCGGGTCGCAAGCGCGAGGTTGGACGGCGTCAGGCCGGCGATCAGTTCGGCGGCGAGGGCTTCGAACTCGGCGATGAGGCGGCGCTCCAGCCGGCGGTCCTTGGAGTAGCCGAAGATGTCGAAGGCGCCGCCGCGCAGGCCCTTCAGCTTCGCCAGCACGCGATAGGCGGTCATCATCCAGGGGCCGAGGGTCATTTTCTGCGGCCGGCCGGTGGCCGGGTCGGTCCTCGCCATGCCGGGGGGCGCCAGATGGAACTTCATCTTCGTCACGCCCTGGAATTCCTCGCGCACGCGCTTGATGAACGCGCCGTCGGTGAAGAGGCGGGCGACCTCGTGCTCGTCCTTGTAGGCGAGGAGTTTCGCATAGGCTTTGGCGAGGGCGATGGTGAACGCTTCGCTGCCGGGTCTGGCCTTCGCTTCGGCGGCCCGCGCCTTCTCCACCAGTGCGGCGAAGCGCGCCGCGAGGGCGGCGTTCTGGTAGCCGGTGAGATGGGCGACGCGGCGGGCGACGATCTCGTCCAGCGTCACGGCGATGTCGGGCTTCGCGTCGCGCTCCAGGCCCGCCAGCTTCAGCGCGGCGGAAAGATCGTGCGCCGCAAGACGGCCATAGCGGAAGGCGAGCTGGTTCTTCTTCACTTCCGCCCCGTTCAGCGCGATCGCCGTCAGCATCGCCTCCTCGCCGACCGGCACCGCGCCCATCTGATAGGCCGCGCCCATCAGCAGCATGTTGGAGAAGATGGTGTCGCCGAGCAGGCGGGTCGCCAGTTCGTCGGCCGGGATCTCGGACATCGCCGCCGTGTTCTCGCGGATGCGCTTCTTCATCGCCGCCGTGTCGTAGTCGATCGCCCCGTTGGTGACGAAGGCGGCGGTCGGCGAGAGATCGGCGTTGATGACCGCGCGGGTGCGGCGGTCGTCGGCGGCATCGATGGTCTCGGGCTTGGCGGCCACCACCATGTCGCAGCCGAGGATGAGGTCGGCCGTCGCGGTCGCGACGCGGGGGCCGTGGATGCGCACCCTGGCGTCGGCGACGCGGACGAACGAGGAGACGCCGCCGCCCTTCTGGGCGAGGCCCATCATGTCGAGCACCGTGGCGGCGCGGCCCTCCATGTGGGCGGCGGTGCCGAGGATCGCGCCGAGCGAGGTGACGCCGGTGCCGCCGATGCCGGTGATGACGACGTTGAAGGTGTCGCCGCCGAGCGCGGGCCGTTCCGGTTGCGGAATGGCCGCGAAATCCGGCAGTTTGGGCACTTCGCGGGCCCGCACGCTGGCCCCCTCCAGCGTCACGAAGGACGGGCAAAAGCCCTTCACGCAGCTGAAATCCTTGTTGCAGTTCGATTGGTTGATGGTGCGCTTGCGTCCGAAATCAGTCTCAAGCGGTTCAACCGCAATGCAATTCGACTGAACCGAACAATCCCCACACCCCTCGCACACCGCTTCGTTGATGACGATTCGCTTCGGCGGGTCGGCCATCAGCTTGCGCTTGCGGCGACGACGCTTTTCGGCGGCGCAGGTCTGATCGTACACGATGACGGAGACGCCTTGCTCCTCGGCGAGTTCGCGCTGCAGCGAGTCGATCTCGTCGCGGTGGCGGTATTTCACTTCGTGCGGGAAGGCGCCGCGCGGGTACTTCTCGATATCGTCGCTGACGAGGACGACGCGTGAGACGCCTTCAGCAAGAAGCTGGCGCAGCAACAGGTCGAGCGGTAGTTCGCCATCGATTGGCTGGCCGCCGGTCATCGCGACGGCATCGTTGTAGAGCAGTTTGTACGTGATGTTCGCCTTCGCGCTTACCGCCTGGCGAATGGCGAGCGCGCCTGAGTGAAAATAGGTGCCGTCGCCGAGATTGGCGAAGATGTGCTTCTGGGTTGTGAAGGGCGCGGCGCCGATCCAAGGCACGCCCTCGCCGCCCATCTGGGTGAACTGCGTCGTATGCCGCTCGGGCATTCGCGTCACCATGTAGTGGCAGCCGATGCCGGCGAGTGCGCGCATGCCATCGGGTACCTTGGTCGAAGTGTTGTGTGGGCAGCCCGCGCAATAGAACGGGATACGCTCATGAATCGCACTCATCGCCTGGGTCGCGCGGGTCTTGGCCTCGATGCGGGCGAGGTCGCGCTCCATGAGCTGGGTCCAGCTTTCGCGCGGGATGAGTCTTGCGAGCGCGACAGCGATCTGCGCCGCGTTGAGGTCGAGCGTCTGGCGCAGCAGCGGCTTGCCTTCCAGATCGTACTTGCCGATGACGCGCGGACGGCGGCGTTCGGGCAGATCGAACACCGCGCTCTTGAACTGCGTTTCGATGAAGTCGCGCTTCTCCTCCACGACGATGACGATCTCGAGCCCGTCGGCAAAGCGGCGCACCGCCTCGTCATCGAGTGGCCAAGGCATGCCGACCTTGAAGACCCTGAGGCCCATGCCAGCGATCTCGCGGTTTCCGATCCCCATGTCGAGGAAGGCTTGGCGCAGATCGAGATAGGACTTGCCGCTGGCGACGATTCCGATGCGGGCCATCGGGCTATCGAGTACGACGCGGTTGAGGACATTCTCGCGCGCGAAGGCGATGGCGGCGCCCTTCTTGTGGATGCGCAACCGTTCTTCCTGGGCGGGGGGCGTGTCTTCGACGCGGATCGAAAGGCCACCTTGCGGCAGGACGAAGCCATGAGGGTTTCGGATCTGCACGCGGTCCGGTGCGACATCGACGGTCGCCGAGGCGTCCATGTTTTCGGCAAGCGCGATCATCGAGACCCAAGCGCCGCTGTAGCGGCTCATCGCCCAGCCGTAGAGGCCGTAGTCAAGTACCTCCTGGATGCCGGCCGGATTGAGAATTGGGATCTCCGCATCCAGCATGGAGAACTCGGACTGGCTGGGCAGCGTCGATGACTTGCAGGCGTGATCGTCGCCGAGGACGGCGAGAACGCCGCCCTTGCCGAAGGTGCCGGCTGCATTTGCGTGCTTGAATACGTCGCCTGTGCGATCGACGCCGGGCGCCTTGCCGTACCACATGCCGAAGACGCCATCGTGCGTCGCGCCGGGATAGAGATTGGCCTGCTGCGAACCCCAAACGGCGGTGGCGGCTAGGTCTTCGTTTAGGCCGGGCTGGAAGACGATATCGTGGGATTTCAAGTGCTTGGCAGCGCGCCACAGCTGCTGGTCGAGGCCGCCCAGCGGCGAGCCACGGTATCCCGACACGAATCCAGCGGTATTCAGGCCCGCCGCGCGGTCGAGCCGCTTCTGCATCAGGGGCAGGCGGACCAGCGCCTGGATGCCGGTGAGGAACACCCGGCCGCGCTCGACATCGTACTTGTCGTCCAGCGACAGCGGCATAATCGTCATGCGCGAAAGCCTCTTTGCGTTCATCCCACAGGCGGCGCGGCGGCTTCTGCGTCCTCCCGCGCTAGGACAGCAATGTAGTCCTTTTCCGTGACAATGAGCCGTCTATTTCCGCCGCTTTTCGGACCGGACGCTGCGTCAGCCCCGATCCCCTGCGACATAATATGTCGCGCCCCTTTGCCCCTCTTTTCAGCGTGATATGATATTGATATCATCATTATACACCATCGAGGAGAAGTCGAGATGAACGAACGTTCCTATGCTGCCCCGTCGGGCATTCCGGCGCTGCTGGTGCTGCTGGCCGTGATCGCGGCGGACGGCACCTGGCTGGTGCTGAGCATCCAGTCGAAGACGGCCTGGGCGGTCGCCATCGCCGCCGTCGTGATGGGCCTCGCGGTCCTGATGATGGCCGGCTTCTTCACCGTGGCGCCCAACGAGAGCAAGGTGCTGCAGTTCTTCGGCCGCTATGTCGGCACCGCGCACGAGCCGGGCCTGCGCTGGGCCAATCCGTTCTTCAGCAAGAAGGCGGTCTCGCTGCGGGTGCGCAATTTCGAGTCGAGCAAGCTGAAGGTCAACGACCTGGACGGCAATCCGATCGAGATCGCCGCCGTCGTCGTCTGGCAGGTGGTGGACACCGCCGAGGCGCTGTTCAAGGTCAACGACTATGTCGACTTCGTCCACATCCAGAGCGAATCGGCGCTTCGCCAGATGGCCCAGAGCTATGCCTACGACGCGCACCAGCCGGGCGGCGTCTCGCTGCGCAGCCACGGCACCGAAGTCTCGGACCACCTCCAGCGCGAGATCCAGGAGCGGCTGTCGAGCGCCGGCGTGAAGGTCATCGAGGCGCGTATCACCCACCTCGCCTATGCCCCCGAGATCGCCCAGGCGATGCTGCAGCGCCAGCAGGCCGGCGCGATCATCGCGGCGCGGACGTTGATCGTGGAAGGCGCGGTCGGCATGGTCGAGATGGCGCTGGACCATCTGTCGAAGCGCGGCGTCGTCAATCTTGACGAGGAGCGCAAGGCGGCGATGGTGAGCAATCTCCTGGTCGTTCTGTGCGGCGAGCGCGGCACGCAGCCGATCGTCAATACGGGCACCCTCTACTAGCCGGCCGGAGCATGGCGGAGAAAAAGGCCTATGCGCTGCGCATCAGCGCCGACGTGCTCGACGCGATCCAGCGCTGGGCCGACGACGAACTGCGCAGCGTGAATGCCCAGATCGAATATGTGCTGCGCGGCGCGCTGCGCGAGGCGGGACGGCTGAAGGCCGCCCCGCCCGCCGGCGCGCCGGAGGACGGCGAGGAAAGCTGAGGCGGTGGGGATGGGCGGTTGTGCGTCCTTCGAGACGGCCGCTTTGCGGCCTCCTCAGGATGAGGAGGGTTTGAGAGTTGGCGTGCTGAGGCGGTGCGTCCTTCGAGACGGCCGCTTTGCGGCCTCCTCAGGATGAGGAGGGGTGGTGCTGGGTGTCGGCGGGCGAGGTTGGCGACGGCGCGGGGGGCGTGCGATCATGGCGCACGTTGCGCAAGGGACGACGATGCCGAGCCTCGATCTCGCTGATATACGGCGCGCCCACCCGGCGGTGCGCGACGACTGGACGATCCCGCAGGAGTGGGGCCATTTCTCGGCCGCCGAGCACGAGACGTGGCGCACGCTCTATCGCCGCATGATGGGTGTGCTGCCGGGCCGGGCATGCGACGAATTCCTGGCAGGGCTGGAGAAGCTGAAGCTCGCCGATGGGATCCCCGATTTCGAGACGCTGTCCGCCGACCTCAAGGCGATCACCGGCTGGCAGGTCGTCGCGGTGCCGGGCCTGGTGCCCGACGACGTCTTCTTCGAGCATCTCGCCAACCGGCGCTTTCCGGCGGGCAATTTCATCCGGGCCGCCGACAGCCTCGACTATATCGAGGAGCCGGACGTCTTCCACGACGTGTTCGGGCATGTCCCGATGCTCGCCCACCCGGTCTTCGCCGACTACATGGAGGCCTACGGCAAGGGCGGGCTGCGCGCCGAAGGCCTGGGCGCGCTCGACCATCTGGCGCGGCTCTACTGGTACACCGTCGAGTTCGGGCTGATCGAGACGCCGGAGGGCCTGCGCCTCTACGGTTCGGGGATCGTTTCGTCGCGAGCCGAGAGCGTGCACGCGCTGGAGAGCCCCAGCCCCAACCGCATCGGCTTCGACCTGGAGCGGGTGATGCGCACGAAGTACCGCATCGACGATTTCCAGGAGAGCTATTTCGTCATCCCGAGCTTCGAGGCACTGTTCGCCGAGACCTACAAGGATTTCGGCGCGCTCTACGCCAAGCTGGAACACGGGCCGACGCATGAGGCGGGCGAGGTGCTGGCAGGCGACCGGATGCTCCATCGCGGCGACCGCTCGTACCGGCCGCACAGCCACGCTGCTCCGCCCGCCGCCTAGGCCTCGCGCACGACGACCGTGCCGACGATGCGGTCGTGGATTCCCTGGCGGCGGCGCGAGAAGAAGGCGACCAGAATGGCTATGGGGAAGATGAAGCTGGAGAGCACCTTGATGACGTTGCGCCCCAGCGCCGCCGCGAGTCCAAGCGGGCGTCCGTCCTCGCGCGTGACATAGAGGTCGAAGGCGCGCTTGCCGACGGTCGACCCGGCGCGGCCGGCTTCCATGACCGCGAAATAGAGCGCCAGCAGGATCAGCGTCAGGACGTCGAGCGAGGGCCGGGTGATCTCCTTGCCGGTCGCCGGATCGAGCAGCCTCTCGCTGACCGACGAGAACGAGAAGCCCCAGCCCTTGTCGTCGTCGATATCCACCGAGAAGGAGAGGTTCACACCATCATCGCCCGGCTCGCCGGAGGGCGGCTCGATGCGCACGCCGTCGGAATCGATCACGACCGCACCATCGCCGATGACTACACGGCCATCATCGATGCTGACCGGCGGCGCCGGTGGAGCCGGCGCGGCCGGCGGCGCGACGGGAGCGGTTCCCGGCGCCGCTTCGGGCGGCGCCGGGGCAGCCGCCCTGTTTTCGGAGACGCGGCCACGCGCGCGCTTCTGGCGATAGGTCTGCTGAAAGAGGCCGAGATAGTCGTAGGTGACGACCCGCTCTTCCTCGATGACCGTCACGTTGTCCTCGACGACCGTGCGGGTCGGCGTCCAGGGCGTGCTGTCGATCCTGTCGCCGTGATAGCTGACGAAGGGCACGTCGAGGTCCATGCGGACCGTCGTCGGCGCCACAAAAGTGTTGAGCGCCAGGGCGCCTGCAAAGCAGGCCGCCGCGACAATGCCGTAGTCGATGGCGAGCGCCAGACCCCGGCGGAAGAGCTTGCCCTTGCGCACGGCGCGCTCCGGCGCATCGGCGGCGGGCGCATCGCCCCAGCCCGCCTGCGGCGCGGCGACCGATTTCTGCGGCGTCACGCCGGCCATGGTCACGGCATAGACGGCGACTTCGCCGGAGATGTTCTTGACGGTCTGCGCGCCGAGCGAGGAGAAGCTCATCGAGAGCTTGCCGCGCACCTGCTCGTAGACCGAGGACGAGACGAGGATGCCGCCGGGGGCGGCCATCTGCTGCAGGCGCGCGGCGATGTTGACGCCTTCGCCGAAAATGTCGTCGCCGTCGGCCATGACGTCGCCGAGATTGATCCCGATGCGGAACGTCATGCGCGAGCCTTCCTCGCGCCCGTTGTTGCGGCCGCTCAGCTCGCGCTGGATCTCGGCGGCGCACTGCACCGCCTCGACGACGCTGGCGAATTCGGCGAGCAGCCCGTCGCCCGACCACGACACGACGCGGCCGTGATGGCGTTCGATGAAGCCTTCGATCGCCTCGCGGTATTCCTTGAGCGTGGCGAGGGTGCGCGCCTCGTCCATCCCCATCATCCGGCTGTATCCGGCGACATCGGCGCAGAAGATGGTGGTGAGCTTGCGTTTCATAGCGCGCTGAGGCGCCGCCTCCCCAATAAGACCGGATAAACCCGATAGCAGACGCGACCCTACACGCTCAACGGCGCAAGGCTGCGACTTGGATCACAATATCAGCCTGTCCGGCGCGGCGGTGCGTATATAGTGGCGCGCAATCTGCCGCCGCCGGCCGCATGCCGGCGCGCGCCATTCCGACCGGGTATTCCATGAGTCTTGCACAACGCGTGCTGATCAGGGGCAGCGCCTTCCGCCTTGCCCGCGGCATCGCCTACGGGCCTGAGCCGCGCCAGGCGCTGGACATCTATACGCCGAAGGAAGGCGCCCCGGCGGCGACGGTGGTGTTCTTCTATGGCGGGTCGTGGAAAAGCGGCGACAGGGGGCTCTACCGCTTTCTCGGCCACGCGCTCGCGCAGCGCGGCTACCAGGCGGTGATCGCCGACTACAGGCTGTTTCCCGACGTGCTCTATCCCGCCTTCGTCGAGGATGCGGCGCTGGCCGTCGCCTGGACCAAGGCGAACATCGAAACCCATGGCGGGACGGCGGACCGGATCGTCCTGATGGGGCATTCGGCCGGGGCCTACAACGCGGTGATGCTGGCGATCGACCCGCGCTGGCTGGCGCCCCACGGTCTGCGACCTGCGGACATCGCGGCGGCCGTTTCGCTGGCCGGGCCGCTGTCGTTCAATCCGCTGGGGACGGACTCCACCAGGAGCATCTTCGCGCCGGCGGCGGCCGACGCGGAAGGCGCGCGGCCCGTGAAGCTGGCGGCGGCCGGGGCGGAAGGGGCGCCGCCCTTCCTCTTCCTGCACGGCGAGGCCGATCGCACGGTGGGGGCGCAGAACGCCACCAACATGGCGCGCGCCGTGAACGAGGCCGGCGGCCGGGCGGCGGTGAAGCTCTACCCGCGCGTCGGCCATCTCGGGCTCGTCACCAGCTTCGCCTGGCCGCTGCGCTGGCAGGCGCCCTGCCTTGATGACGTCACGCTTTTCATGGCTTCTGCGGCGGGCGCCGCCGGCGCCCGATGATTCACCGCAAGGAGACCGCCTTGAAACCGCTCCATGGACTGCTCGTTTCGATCGCCCTGATCGGCGGACCGGCGCTCCCCGACATCGTGCCCGTGCCGGCGCCCCCGGCGACGCCCGATCCCGCCGCGCCCGGCGAACCGAACGGCATGATCCGCGATCTCTACACGCGCTACTACGCGGCGCTGATGCAGGCCTCGGAGAGCGGCGGCGTGCTGCCCGCCGAATTCGCCTGGCCGACGATCGCCGACACCTATTTCACGCCGGAGCTGGCGGCGCGCTTCAAGAAGGCGCTGGAGGCCGAGGAACCGGTGATCGACTGGGACTTCTTCATCAACGGCCAGGACTACGGCGAGCTGAAAGTGATGTCGGTCGAGACCGCGACGATCGATGCCGTCAAGGCCGAGGTGAGGATCACGACCTCGAACTTCGGCAATTTGTCGGTGACGGCGATCAGTCTGGTCAACGGCGAGGCCGGCTGGAAGATCGCCGATTTCGCCTTCCTGGAGAACGGCGCGGCGTCGAGCACGCTGAGCGGCATCCTGAAGGAATCGGGCTACTGAGAGCGCCCTGCCCCGGCATCATCCCGGCGGCGCGCCGGGATGAGCGGGACGGCGGGAAGCGGCGTCAGTACTTGACCGAGCAGCCATAGGGTTCGGACTCGGGAGTCGCGACCGGGCGGCCGTTCTTCACGTCCTCAAGCGCGGCGAGGACATAGTTGGTTGCGCCGGGGATGTCGGCGGCGTCGGCGGTCGGCTTGTCGTCGATGGCGCCGGCATAGACGAGCGTGCCCGCGCCGTCGATCACGAACATGTGGGGCGTGGTCCTCGCGTCATAGGCGCGGCCGATCTCGCCGCTGGCATCGAGCACGATGGCGGCGGGCGCCGCCTTGGCGGCCGCGGCAATCGCCTTGGCCTCGTCCGGAGTCGCATAGCCCTGCTTGCCTTCGGCGGACGAGATGATCGTAAGCCACACCACGCCGTCGGCCGCGGCGGCCGCCTGGGTCTGCTGCATGTTGCCGGCGCCGTAGTGCTTCTTCACATAGGGGCAGCCATTGTTGGTCCATTCCAGGACCACGGTCTTGCCGGCATAGGCGGCCAGATCGACCGTGCCGCCGTCGGCCGTGACGCCGGTGAAGGCCGGGGCCGGCTGGCCGATCACGGGCGCGGCGAGCGCGGAGGCGGTCAGCATCGCGACGGCGGCGAGAACGGCGAGGGTACGCTTCATCGTCGGGGTCTCCTTCAGGACGAGGGGGGTGAAACGAGTCCGAGCGCATCCATCACGATGCTCTCGGTCAGAAGCTGCGGCAGGATCGCCGGTTCGGCGGCGCCGGGCGCGAAATAGAGATAGAGCGGAACGCCCGCCCGGCCATGCGCTTCGAGCAGGCGCGAGATATCGGCGTCGCGGTTGGTCCAGTCGCCCTTCAGATAGACGATGCCTGCCTTCTGGAAGGCGGCGGCGAGGCCGGCCGAAGACAGTGCGACCTCCTCGTTGACAAGGCAGGTGACGCACCAGGCGGCGGTGAGGTTGACGAAGACCGGCCTGCCCTCGGCGCGCAGGGAATCGAGCCGGGCGGGCGAATAGGCCTCCCATCGCGGACCGGCGCCGGTATCCGAGGCCGCGGTCGCGGCCGGCGCGGCGAGGCCGGGGATGACGACGAGCGCGGCGACGACGGCGAGCGCCGCCGAGGCCGCCGCGCCGCGCACCACCCAGCCGCCGCCGCTCTGCTGGATGACGCCCCACAGCCAGAGAGCGAAACCGGCAACGATGATGGCGGCGAGCACGAGGGCAAGCGCCTGCGGCCCCGCGGAGAGGGCCAGCACCCAGACCAGCCACGCCGCCGAACCGAACATCGGGAAGGCGAGCACCTGCTTGAGGCGCACCATCCAGAGGCCGGGCTTCGGCATCAGCCGCACCAGGCCGGGCGAAAGGGTCAGCGCCAGATAGGGCGCCGCCATGCCGAGGCCGAGCGCGCCGAAGATCGCCAGCGCGACCGGCACGGGCTGGGTCAGGGCGGTGAAGATCGCGCCGCCCATGAAGGGTGCGGTGCAGGGCGCGGCGACGATCGCGGCGAGGATGCCGGTGAGGAGCGACCCTACGAGGCCGCCGCCCGTCCGCGCGGCGCCCGCCGCCTGAAGCCGCGTGCCGACCTCGAAGACGCCCATCAGGTTGAGGCCGATGGCAAAGAAGAGCAGCGCCAGGCCGGCGACGACGGGCGGCGACTGGAGCTGGAAGCCCCACCCCACCGCCTCGCCCGCACCGCGCCGGGCGAGCAGCGCGCCGCCGAGGGCGAGGAAGGAGAGCACGACGCCG
>OEIV010000549.1_pt1 | contig 19955 bp, 19 predicted proteins | sample 1539231 | NCBI WGS metagenome assembly OEIV01 (sample SAMN03794762, study PRJEB22550) | activated sludge metagenome | feature: wastewater treatment plant; material: activated sludge; isolation source: Wastewater treatment plant of a petroleum refinery complex | place: Argentina: Buenos Aires ...
TGAAGGCGATCGGCAGCGTCATCTGCGATGCCACGGGCTTGCCGTCCTTCGCGGCCGGTGTCCAGGCGGGCATGGACCCCACCACGCGCAGGGCCTCCTGATCGATGTCGTTGCGCACGCCCCGCTTCACCGCGGCATCCGTCACACGGCCGTCCGCCTGCACGTTGAAGCCCACGTACACCGTGCCTTCCACACCCTCGGCACGGGCGCCGGCGGGATACGTGATGGCCTTGCCGAGGTAGGAGGCCAGCGCCGGCATGCCGCCGGGGTATTCCGCGCTGCGGTCGGATCCCGGAAGCACCACGGCCTCACTGGCGGGAACAGGTAGGGGGGTGGCCGCGATCCAAGCCAGGCCGAGCATGGCGAGGGCGAGGGTGGGCAGCGCGCGGACCAGGGCCCGGCGCGGGGAAGAGGAGGTGGTCAACATGAGCATGCGGGTTTGGAGGAAGGAGCGGTTGAAGGGATGGAGCAGGTGCCGCGGGTCGGTCCCCAGCGCTTGGGCGAGCAGGGTGAGGGCGTAGTTCGGAGCGGTCCGCGCCGCGGCGCGGTCGGCCTGCAGCTCGTGCACCAGCCGCAGTTCGCGCAGGGCCCACCACCAGAGCGGGTTCGTCCAGCACAGCGCGGCCAGCAGTTCGAAGGCGATCAGGTCGTACGAGTGACCGAGACGCACGTGCGCCAGCTCATGCTGCCGGACGGCCTCGCGTTCCGCTCCGGCCAGATGCGGAGGCAGATGCACACGGCCCAGAAAGGCCATGGCGACGGGCCCGCCCTGGCGGACCGTGCGTCCGGCAACGGCGATGCGCCACAGGAGGCGGGCGATCAGCACGAGGCTCACGCCGACGTGCACGGCAATGAGGCTCACCGCCGGATCGAGCGGCGTGCCGGCGTCCGGGCTCACGGTGATGAGGGGAAGGGTGACGGGCGCCAGGGCGGTCGGCACCGGGATGCGGGGCAGCAGCGGAAGAGCGAACGCACCGGCGGGGCTCAGCAGCAGGAAGGCGCGGCGGGCGCCCAGCAGCGGGCTGTGGCGCAGGCCCACGGCATAGGCGGCGAGGAGGATCGCGAAGGCGATGTTGGCCTGCAGGTAGAAGGGGAGGAGGGCCATGTCAGCGCTTGCGTTGTTGCTTCAGCAGGGCCAGCAGCGCCTCCAGTTCGCGCGCGTCGATGTCGGCGCGTTCGATGAAGCTGGACACCAGGGCCTGGGGCGATCCGGCGAAGTAGTCCTTCAGCAGGCGCCGCGCGCTGCGGTGCGCGTAGTCGGCCTTGTGCACCCGGGCCGTGTAGCGGTGGCTTCGGCCCAGCACCTTGTGGTCCACGAAGCCCTTGGCCTCCAGGATGCGGACGATGGTGCTCACGGTGGTGATGGCGGGCCGGGGCTTGGGCATCGCCTGGCGGATGTCCTTGGCGAAGGCCGGACCGATGCGCCACAGCACCTGCATCACCTCCTCCTCGGCGCGCGTCAACCGTTCCATGGCACAAGAATAACGAAAGATCTAGTTGATGGACGAAGAACATAGTTGAACGGTGTGGATGGATCGGGCAACGGGGTGGACGGCGGAGGCAACGGCCAAAGGGGCGGTGGTGAACGGGGATGGCTACATTCGGCCATGCGCTGGGATGCACTTCGCACCGTGGTGGCCGTGCTGGCGATCACCGCTTGGATATCCGTTCATGAGTTCGTCCGCAACCAGGTCGTGCTGGTCGAGCACTGGACCGCGCACTACGCCGGGCTGGGCCTCGCCTTCCCTGCCGCTCCGCTCAATGGCGCGGTCTGGGGCCTCTGGGCCCTGCTCTTCGCCGTGGCGGTGGTGTGGCTGGCGCAGCGCTACACGCTCTGGGCCGTGGGGCTCACCGCGTGGGGGGTGGGGTTCGGGCTCCTGGGGGGGGGGATCGGCAACCCCGGGGGGGCGCCCGGCGGGCTCCTGCCCGTGGCCCTGGCCTGGAGCCTGGTGGAGGCCTTCGGTGCGGCGTGGATCGCGCACCGGTTGAAGTGACCCGCCCTTCACGCCGGGATCGAGTTCAGGTAGCCCTGGTGCGCGAGCTGTTCGCCCATGCCCATGTAGGCCTCCTTCGGCTCGGGGCGCCAGGTGGCCAGTCCGTCCACGTAGCGGTTGAACATGCAGAACGCGGCGGCGATCAGCACGGTGTCGTGGATCTCCACGTCGGTGGCGCCGGCCGTGCGCGCGGCGGCGATGTCGGCCTCGGTCACCTTCAGCCCGCCCTCCTGCACGTGTTTGGCGATGGCCAGCAGGGCGCGCATCTTCGGGCTGAGCGGCTCATCGGGCAGCCCGGCCTTGATGGCATCGATGAACTCCGGCCCGCGTTGAAGGTGAGCCGCCGCTGCGGCGCCGTGGCAGCTATGGCAGAAGTGGCAGTTGTTCCACCAGCTCACCGAACTGGCGATGATCTCGCGCTCGCCGCTGCTCAGGGAGGAGGGCCCCCGCAGCAGCACCTCCACCAGGGCGTTCAGGGGTTCGGCGGTCTCCGGGCGGAAGTGCATGAGCCCGACGATGCCGGGCAGTTCCTCGTTGCGCAGGGTGATGTGGGCCATGGGAGTGGTTCGTGGGCTCAAGATGCGCTCTGCCCAGGCCAAGGGAGCAGCGACCGTGCGGATCGCTGCGCGCGCGGGGTGGGGGATGGCCCGGGTGATGCGGGTCCGGGGTCCGGACGCGCGATGTCATGATGGACCAAGGCGACGCCAGGGCTGGATGGGTGTGGACCCGGTCTACGGCACGCCGCCCCACACCGTGTCGATCACCGCGCGCTGCGCCGTGGTGGTCAGGTGCAGCGGGTCGCGCCACAGGGCCCGGTCCGTCGGGAACAGGCCGGGGCGGTCCAGGTCGATCACCGGGGCCAGTGCGCGAAGGCGGTCCAGGTAGGCCGCGCGCAGGGGCTCCAGGCCGGCGTCGGCATAGATGCGCTGCACTTCGGGATGTGTGGGGTATTCCACGAACCGGAGCGAACATCCTTGGGCCGCGCAGCGCGCGGCGATGCGTTCCAGGCGACCGAAGGCGGCGCTGTCCAGCGCGAAGTCGGCCGCGTTGGTGCGCTCCATCTCGAGCACACGCTGCCAGTGGTCGGGTGGCAGCGCATCGTAGTGCACGGTGGAGGGCAGCCAGGCGCTGCGCAGGTTCAGCAGCGTGGCCTCCAGCACGCGCCGGTTGCTCAGGTACAGGAAGGGCTGGTCCAGCAGCAGGCGCGGTTCGCTGTAGAGGTCCCAGTCCATGCCGCGGTTCATGCCGCGGAACGACACCTGCACCACCACTTCCTTCAACGGGGCCTGGGCGGCGAAGGCGAACAGATCGGCCAGGGTGCGCGTGTTGCCGCCGGGCACGCCCAGGTTGTAGTAGCGGTGGCCGCTCACGCGCTCCAGGTGGTCGAGGTCGAAATGCGAGAGGCGCGAATCACCCAGGAGGATCCGGTCCTGCGGAATGCGCCGCAGCTCGACCAGCTTCCACAGCAGGTTGCTGAAGGGCATGGTGCGGCCATCGTGGTACAGGTTCTTCCGCTTGAGCGTGTCGGGGATCGGGTGGAAGCGGTCGAAGTAGTTGAAGGGGTCCACCACCAGCACGGTGCCGAAGACCAGCGCGAAGGGCAGGGCCAGCGCGGCGATCCAACGGAGGAGGCGGCGTGCGGACATCTAGAACTGGAAATAGATGAAGGGTGAGGTGTGGTAGTAGCTGCCCAGGAAGATGATGGTGCCGATGAGGCCGGTGTACAGGGCCCAGCGTTGCACCGTGCTGCGCTCGGCCAGCCAGGCGGTGGCACCCTTCCGGCGGTCCAGCCATTGCACCGCTTCCATGGCGGCGATGCCGGCTACGGCCAGGAGCATCTCGCCGCGCCCGGCCCCCACCAGCGGGGCCCACAGGCTGAAGGCGTCGGCCGTGAGGAAGCCGTCCAGCCCGGTGAACAGGTTCCCCACGATGTGGAAGGCGTCCTGCACGCTGTTGGCGCGGAAGAAGATCCAGGCCAGGTCCACCAGCAGGAAGGTGGTGATCACCTGCTGGGCCATGTGCAGCCGGGGCCAGCGGTGCAGGCCGAGCCGCTGCCCGAGGCGCGTCCTTCCGCCCTCGGTGACGATGGCGCCGATGAGGAACAGGCCGTGCAGGCCGCCCCAGATGATGTAGGTCCAGGCCGCGCCGTGCCACAGGCCGCTGAGCAGGAAGGTGATGAGCAGGTTGTAGTAGCGGCGCCAGGTCACCACGCGGTTGCCGCCCAATGGGATGTACACGTAATCGCGGAACCAGGTGCTGAGGCTGATGTGCCAGCGGCGCCAGAACTCGCTGATGCTGGTGCTGGCGTAGGGCGTGCGGAAGTTGCGCATCAGGTCGATGCCCAGGCAGCGGGCGGCGCCGAGGGCGATGTCGCTGTAGCCGCTGAAGTCGCAGTAGATCTGCACGGCGAAGAGCAGCGAGGCCAGGATGAGCGCCGGGCCGTCGTGAAGGTGCGGGGCGGCGTACACATGGTCCACCATCACGCCCACGCGGTCGGCGATCATGATCTTCTTGAAGAAGCCCCAGGCCATCAGGCGCAGCCCGCTGGCCAGCAGGCCGGGGTCGAAGGCCATGGGCAGGTGCAGCTGGCGCAGCAGGTTGCCCGGGCGCTCGATGGGGCCCGCCACCAGCTGCGGATAGAACATCACGTACAGGCTGAAGATGCCCAGGTGGCGCTCGGCGCGCTGGCGGCCGTAGTACACCTCGATGGTGTAGCTCAGGCTCTGGAAGGTGTGGAAGCTGAGGCCGATGGGCAGGATGATGCCCAGGTCGGGGATGCTGTAGCCGCTCCAGCCCGCCGCACGCACCATGGCCTCGATGTTCTCCGTGAGGAAGCCGTAGTACTTGAAGATGGCGAGCACACCCACGTTGGCCACGATGCTGGCGATGAGCCAGCGCTTGCGGGCGACCCCCTCGCTGCGCTCGATCAGCAGCCCCGCCCCGTAGTCCACCACGATGGTGAAGGCCAGGATGAGGATGTACACCGGCACGAAGGCCATGTAGAACCAGCAGCTGGCGGCCAGCAGCATGGGCCAGCGCCAGCGGTGCGGCAGCAGGTGGTACGCGGTGGTCACCACCACGAAGAAGACCAGGAACGCGATCGAGTTGAAGATCATCGGCCTCCCGCGCCGCGCGGCGGGAGGCAAATGTCGGTGAACTGCGCCGCTCCGGCACGCCCCAGGTGGCTGCCGTCCACGAAGAGGTCGTCCGCCCAGCGGTGGGCGTTGCCATCGATCAGCGTGTGGCCGAGGGGCTCCAGCAGGGTGCGCAGCCGGGCCACGTGCGCCTGCTGCAGCGCATCCACCGCCGGTGTGCGCAGGCCGTCGCGGTAGGCACACTGCACCACCATCAGCTTCACGCCGCGGGCCTTCAACCAGTGCGCGAAGCGGGCGAAGGCCTCGTAGCGGGCCTCATCCAGCCGATCGGCGGTCGGAGGCGCCTCGTTGAAGCGGGTGCGGTCGATGCGGTCGGCGGGCACGTCCAGCGTGGCCCCACCGTGGTCGTCGAAACCGAGGTACTCGTAGTTGCCGGGGTCGCGGAAGCGGATCCGGTTGGCCTCGGCCTGCCGCAGCAGATAGGGCGCATCCCAATGCCGCAGGTAGCTTAGGACGAGCGGACCGCCGTCCAGGAAACGGGCCATGGCCGCGCTGTCCGTGCCCAGCTGCCGGCCTGCGCTGCGGAAATCCATCAGGTTGGTGGCCACCAGCACGGTGTGCGGCCGCAGCCGGTCGGTGAGCAGGGTGCCCAGTACGGGCAGTTCGGCGGCGCCCAGGCCCCAGGCGGCGGCGTTCACGTACCGGTCGGTGCCGAAATGGGCGATCACCCCGTCGCTGGCCAGGTTGTTCAGCGTCATCGATGAGCCCACGGCCAGCACATCGACCCCGTCGGCGAAGTGCTCGCGCACGAAGGCGAGCTTTTCGTTGAGGGCGATGTTGTTGGTGATGCGCGGGGCCGGCACGGTGTCGCGCAGCAGCAGCAGGTAGGCGGCGGGGATCGCCAGGGCCGGCAGGCCCAGCAGCACGATGCGGAGGAGGAAGCGGCCCACCATCAGAACTGGAAGTAGATGAACTCGCCGCCGCCCAGCGGAGCGGTGAGGGTGATCACGGCGATGAGGCCATAGTAGACCACACGGCGCACCGGGCGGGGCAGCAGTCCATCCAACTGCAGCCCGTATTGCCGTTCGCGGGCCAGCCACTCCAGCATCAGCGTGATGCCGATGCCGAGCAGGGCGAAGGCCAGGCCCTTCCTGTCGCCGAGATCGGGCGCTTCAAGCAGACCCGGGGAGGCGATGGCCCCCAGGATGTCGAAGGCCTGCCCCATGCTCTCGGCGCGGAAGAAGGTCCATGCGAAGCAGGCCAGCAGGAAGGTGGCGAGCAGTTGCAGGGCCTCACGGGCGCTGGGAAGCAGGCGGCCGGCGGCCACCGTATCGCTCATGGCGTGGTGCGTGTCGCGCAGCAGCAGCGGCAGGAAGAGCAGACCGTTCACGGCGCCCCAGGCCACGAAGGTCCAGTTGGCACCGTGCCAGAAGCCGCTCACCAGGAAGATGATGAGCACGTTGCGCACGGTGCGCGCCTTGCCGCCGCGACTGCCGCCCAGGGGGATGTAGAGGTAGTCGCGGAACCAGGTGCTGAGGCTGATGTGCCAGCGGCGCCAGAACTCCGCGATGTCACGGCTGAAGTAGGGATAGGCGAAGTTGCGCATCAGCTCGAAGCCGAAGAGCCGCGCGCAGCCGATGGCGATGTCGCTATAGCCGCTGAAGTCGCCATAGATCTGGAAGGCGAAGAGGAGCACGGCCAGGGCGAGGGTGCTGCCGTCGTGCGCCTCGTGGGCACTGAAGACCGGGTTCACGAAGGCCGCGCAGTTGTCGGCCACCACCACCTTCTTGAAGAGGCCCCACAGCATCTGGCGCACACCGTCGTAAGCTGCGGCAGGGCCGAAGCGGCGCTCCGTGCCGAACTGGGGCAGCATGTGGCTGGCGCGTTCGAGGGGGCCGGCCAGCAGCTGGGGGAAGAAGCTCACGAAGGCGAAGAAGGTGGTGGCCTCGCGCACGGCCGGCAGCTGCCTGCGGTACACATCGAAGGTGTAGCTCAGGCTCTGGAAGGTGTAGAAGCTGATGCCCACGGGAAGCACCAGCCCCAGCGGACGCGCATCGATCGGCCGGCCCAGCAGCGTGAAGGCGTCCACGAAGCTCAGGAGGAAGAAGTCGTAGTACTTGAAGAAGCCGAGCAGCCCCAGGTTGGCCGTCAGGCTCAGGCCCATGAGCAGCTTGCGGCCGACGGGGGCCTCGGTGCGGGCCAGGGCCAGGGCCACCAGGTAGTCCACCCCGGCGGTGAAGAGCCAAAGGCCCAGGAAGCGCCAGTCCCACCAGCCGTAGAACACGCATCCGGCCAGGATGAGGAAGGCGTTGCGCCAGGGCACCGAACGCCGGAACACACCCCAGTACAGGAGGAACACGATCGGCAGGAAGACCGCGAAATCGATCGAGTTGAACAGCATGCGGGGAGCGCGAGGAACGGCTTCTACGGACCGGTGCGGGGGCGGGTTCCGACGGATGCGGTCGGCCGGACCCCCGGCCAAAGCTACCCGACGGTCCTGAGGGAGGTGCGCATTATCTTTCGTAGGCCATGCGCTTCCAACCGCGAAGCATCGAGACCCGCATCGCCACGGTCACCTTGGTGCGCCCGGGCTTGATCGAGCAGCGCTACCGCCACGGAGAGCGGATCGACCTGCCCGGTTTCGCTGAGAACAAACGGGCGCGGCTCGATCTGGCCGGGGGTCGCCCGTGCGTCATGCTCAGCATCATCCCCCGGGACATGGATTTCGACATGGAGGTCACCGGGGTGGACCACTTCGGTCCGGAGCGCGGGCAGGACACCTTGCGGGCCTTGGCGGTGGTGGTGCACGACAGCATGGCGGAGATGGTCACCAAGCTGTTCTTCACGTATTTCCCCACGGTGTTCCGAACGCAGGTGTTCAATGAGGAGGCCGAGGCGCGCCGGTGGTTGCAGCAGCAGTTGGCGGAGGTGATCCAGGAGGAGGGGCGGTGGTCGGACGCTTCACCGGAGCAGCAGCTCCTGTCCGGCGTGTCGACCGACGGGCCATGGTGCGGGCCTGGTGCGTTCAGCGGTATCTTGGCGCTTGCCTACACCCCATATCATGGACACGGACCTCTCCGAACCGCACGGATCCCATCAGATCACCTATGAGGACCGCTACTCAAGCCTGGGTGTTCTGTTCTACAGCATCGCGGCCAGCGACCGATCGGTGGTGCAGGTCGAGCTCAAGGCGTTCCAGGACATGGTGACGCAGCATTGGATGGCGACCGACCCCACGTTGGACGAGGCCGGTGTGGCCAGCGTGCGCTACATGGACATCGCCTTCGATGAAGCGCATCGCAGCGGTATGGGCGCGGAAGAGGCCTTTGCCACCTTCGAGGCCGACCTGTTGCGCGAACCCGACCGTTATGATGCGTGGACCAGGGACCTCATCCTGCGCACCGCCGATGCCATTGCCCAAGCCTCCGCCGGTGTGAACACCAGCGAAGCGAAGTTCATCGGACGGTTGCAACGGCTGCTGGGCCGCTCCTGATCGGAACGGGCCCGCGACCGTTGGTCCGGCCCTGAACGAGGCATTCCGCCGCCGGCCAGCAGGTCACTCCATCCCGAACCTGTGCGTACGTATGCGCCCGCGCTCGTCCTTGACCAGCAGCAGGTAAGTGCCCGCAGGGATGCCGCTCAGGTCAAGTTCCGCCTGCCCACCCTGCACGGTGACCTGCAACAGCGACCGCCCGCCAGGGTCGAGCACCTGCACGTGCTGAGGACCCGGTGAGCGGGTGTTCAGGGTGAGCACGGGTGAGCCGATCGGAACAGGGTTCGGGCCGATGGAGAGGAGCGCTTCGGTCGCTGCACCGGGGATGGTGGTGGGAATGAGCGGTCCGCAGAAGCACACCACGCACAAGCCGGTGTCCGCGTAGAACAGGAAGTCGCACGGCTGCGAACACAGATCCATGATGATGGTGTCGCCGACCACGTTCAGCGGAATGGGTTGCCCCCATTGGGAGCCATCCACACAGTCGATCGGATCGAAGATCCAGGTATAGGGACCGGTGCATGCGCTCCACAGCGCCGAATAGGGTCCGAAGGCCCACACACCGTCGCAGCCGTTGGTGGGCGGCACCACGTAGTAGGTGGTGAGGGTCACCTGGGCCGATGCGCCGAACGCGCAAAGACCCAGGAACACCGAGAGGCTTCGGATCGGCTTCATGATGTGAAGCTGGCCAGGGCTCCTGTTCGCCGATGGGCCGGTGTGCGCTGCGCGCGAACAGGTGGATGTGTGTTCGCGTGATCCGCCGTCCCAGAAAAAGCACAGGGCCCCCGGTGGGAGGCCCTGCGCGAAAGTTCGGTCGGACACAGGCAGGATGCCTGTGCGACCCTACTTGAACGCCGGGATGCCGGTGACGTCGGCGCCGGTGATCAGCAGGTGGATGTCGTGGGTGCCTTCGTAGGTCACCACGCTTTCCAGGTTCATCATGTGGCGCATGATGGGGTACTCGTTGGTGATGCCCATGCCGCCGAGGATCTGGCGGGCCTCCCGCGCCACGGTGAGCGCGAGGTGCACGTTGTTGCGCTTGGCCATGCTGATCTGTTGGGTGGTGGCCCGGCCTTCGCTGCGCAGCACCCCCAGGCGCCAGGTGAGCAGCTGCGCCTTGGTGATCTCGGTGATCATCTCGGCCAGCTTCTTCTGCGTGAGCTGGAAGCCGCCGATGGGCTTGCCGAACTGGATGCGCTGCTTGCTGTAGCGCAGGGCCACATCGTAGCACTCCATGGCCACGCCCAGTGTGCCCCAGGCGATGCCGTACCGCGCGCTGTCCAGGCAGCCCATGGGCGCGCCCAGGCCGTTCTTGTTGGGCAGCAGGTTGCCCTTGGGCACCTTCACGTTGTCGAACACCAGCTCGCCAGTGGGGCTGGCGCGCAGGCTCAGCTTGCCGTGCGTGGTGGGGGTGGTGAAGCCCTCCATGCCGCGCTCCACGATGAGGCCGTGGATGCGGCCCTCGGTGTTCTCGGCCTTTGCCCATACGATGGCCAGGTCGGCGAAGGGCGCGTTGCTGATCCACATCTTGGCCCCGTTCAGCAGGTAGTGGTCGCCCATGTCCCTGAAGGTGGTGACCATGCCGCTGGGGTTGCTGCCGAAGTCGGGCTCGGTGAGGCCGAAGCAGCCGATCTTCTTCCCCTGCACCATGTCCGGTAGCCACTTCTTCTTCTGCTCCTCGCTGCCGTACTTCCAGATCGGGTACATGGCCAGCGAGCCCTGCACACTGCAGAGGCTGCGCAGGCCGCTGTCGCAGCGCTCGATCTCCTGCATGATGAGGCCGTAGCTGATCTGGTCCAGCCCCGGGCCGCCGTACTGCTCAGGCACGAAGGGACCGAAGGCACCGATATCCGCCAGTCCGGGGATGATGTCCTTGCTGAACTCGGCCTTTTCGAAGCGCTCCTCGATGATGGGCTTGAGGTGCTTGCTCACGTGCTTGCGGGCCGTGTCGCGGATCAGTTTCTGCTCCTCGGTGAGCAGCTCGTCCACCAGGTAGTGGTCGTGGTGCTGGAAGAGATCGGTGGCGGACTTGGCGGCGGTGCCGTTGGCGGAAGTGGTGGACATGCTGCGGGGTGTTCGCGGTGGCGGGCTGGCCGCACACCGGGGCCGCAAAAGTAGCACGCCCACCCCCGCCGCGGCCGGATACCTTTGCCCGTCGGCCATGGGCGAACCGCGGATCCACGACCCCTTGAGCGCCGATTGGGTGCTGCTGGTGCTGCTGGCCGTGTTCGTGCAGCTGGCTTGGACGAACGTCGTTTCCCCCAGGAAGTGGGGCCTCATCATGGACGGGGCGTTCCGTGCGCGCATCAGCCGGCGGAGCCTGCGCGAGGACATCGACCTGCAGGACCGGTCGATGCTGGGGCTGCTCGCGGCGCTGCTGGCCGGGTCGGCGTTGTTCGTGCAGCAGGTGCTGGTGATGCGCGGCATCGCGGGCGCGGGACCGGTCGTCTATGTCGGGGTGGCGGCCGTGCTGCTGGTGGCGGTGCTCGCCCAGGTGATCCTGTTGCGTGCGTTGAGCTGGCTCTTCCAAGGCGACGGCGGCCTGCAGGAGTACACGTATGCCATGGTGCTCAATCACCTGGTGCTGGGCGCGGCCTTGCTGCCCGTGGCGGTGTTGGTGGCCTATCGGCCGGAGATGAGGCCCGTGCTGTTGCCGACGGGCGGGGTGATCGCTGCAGTGATCGTGCTCCTCCGGTGGGGCCGGGCGGTGCTCATCGGTCGATCCGCGGGGGTCCCGTCCAGGCACATTTTCCTGTACCTTTGCGCCGCCGAGATCCTGCCTGTGTTCCTCGTACTCCAGACCCTTCAGCGTTCCGGCCCATCCGCGTTCCAACTTCATTAACCGAGCGGCCTTGAAGATCAAGACCATCCTCGTTTCGCAGCCGGAACCCACGGACGTCAAGTCCCCGTACCACGAGCTCGGCAGGAAGTACGGCCTGAAGATCGACTTCAAGCCGTTCATCAAGGTGGAGGCGGTACCTGCGCAGGACTTCCGGCAGGAGCGCATCAACATCCTGGACCACTCGGCCATCGTGCTCACCAGCCGCAATTCGGTCGACCATTTCTTCCGCATGTGCAAGGAGCTCCGGCTCACCGTGCCGGAGAGCATGAAGTACTTCTGCGTCAGCGAGAGCGTGGCCTACTACGTGCAGAAGTACATCGTGTACCGCAAGCGCAAGGTGTTCATCGGCAAGAACACCTTCCAGGACCTGCTGGACGTGATCAAGAAGCACAAGGACGAGGTGTACCTGGTGCCGTGCAGCGACATCCAGAAGGCGGAGATCCCCGCGCTGCTGGACAAGGCGGGGGTGAAGTACACCAACGCGGTGTTCTATCGCACGGTGGCCAGCGACCTCAGCGACCTGAAGAACCTGAAGTACGACATGCTGGTGTTCTTCAGCCCGGCGGGGATCGAGAGCCTGTTCAAGAACTTCCCGAAGTTCGACCAGAACGGGACCGTCATCGCGGCGTTCGGTCCCACGACGAGCAAGGCGGTGCGCGATGCCGGTCTGCGGCTCGACATCGAGGCCCCGCTGCCGGAGGCCCCGAGCATGACGGGGGCCATCGAGCTGTTCATCAAGAGGCTCGGCAAGAAGAAATAGGCCCCGGATGTCACGGGGCCAACGTCCCGGCCTTCCGGGCCGATCACGTGGGCATGGAGCGTCATACCTTCCCCAAGCAGGAGCGCCTTCGTGGCCGTCCGCGCATCCAGCGGCTCATCGCCGAGGGGCGCACGGTGCACGTACCGCCCTTCCGCCTCACCGGCCTGTACATGGAGCTTGACGCACCCGTTCCCGCCCAGGTGGTCTTCGCCGTACCCAAGCGCAATCTCCCACGCGCGGTGGACCGCAACCGGGCGCGCAGGCGCATGCGGGAGGCCTACCGCCTTCACAAGCGCCTCTACCACGACCAACTGCTGCAGCGCGGCCGCTCATGCGCCTGGATCTTCGTGCTGCAGGGCCGCACCGTTCCGGCCTATGCCGAGGTGGAGGGCAAAATGATCCGGGCGTTGGACCGTTGGTTCAAGGAACATGCGTAGGCTGCTCACCGCCGCCATGATCGGCCTCATCCGCCTCTACCAGTTCACCCTGTCGCCGTTGCTGCCCGGTGCCTGCCGGTACACGCCCAGCTGCAGCGCGTACGGCGTGGAGGCCCTGCGCCGACACGGGCCCTTCCGCGGCGGCTGGCTCACCCTCAGGCGCTTCCTATCTTGTCATCCCTGGGGCGGGCACGGCCACGACCCCGTCCCATGAAGCCTCATCCTCCCATGAACGCACCCCGCACCCCCCGCCTGCGCACCTGGATCATCGGTGGCGCCTTGGCCGCTTCCGGCGCCCTCACCATCGCTGCGGGCGACAGCTACTTCGAGATCTCCAAGAACCTGGAGATCTTCACCGAGCTCTACAAGGAGCTCAATGTCTACTACGTGGAGGACACCAAGCCCGGAACCCTGATGAAGACGGGCATCGACGCGATGCTCTCCTCGCTGGACCCCTACACGCAGTACATCCCGGAAAGCGACATCGAGGAGTACCGGTTCCAGACAACGGGACAATACGGGGGCATCGGCGCGCTGATCAAGCGCCAGGGTGAAGGGATGGTCATCAGTGAGCCGTACGAGGGATTCCCTGCCGCCAAGGCCGGCATATGGGCCGGTGATGAGATCATGGAGGTGGACGGGCGCAAGGTGCGCGGGTTGGACACCGAGGAGGTGAGCAAGTTGTTGAAGGGCCAGGCCGGCACCCCGGTACGCGTCGTGCTCAAACGCGGCGATGCGGAGCCCATGGAAAAGATCCTCACCCGCGAGGAGATCAAGATCCCGGACGTGCCCTACAAGGGCATCGTGGACGCCACACACATGGTGGGCTACATCAAGCTCAACAGCTTCACGCAGACCGCCAGCGCCGATGTGCGCACCGCCATGAAACAGCTCAAGCAGGAGGGGGCACGGCACCTCATCCTTGATCTGCGCGGCAACGGTGGCGGCCTGCTCCGCGAGGCAGTGAACATCGTCAACCTCTTCGTGCCCAAGAACGAGCCCGTGGTGGAGACCAAGGGCCGCATCGCCGAGTGGGACAAGAGCTACCGCACGCTCAGTGAGCCGGAGGACGCGACCCTGCCGCTGGTGGTGCTGGTGGACGGCGGTTCGGCCAGCGCCAGCGAGATCGTCAGCGGCGCCCTGCAGGACCTGGACCGTGCCGTGGTGGTCGGCGAACGCACCTTCGGCAAGGGCCTGGTGCAGCAAACGCGTGACCTGTTCTACAACAGCAAGCTCAAGGTCACCGTGGCCAAGTATTACATCCCCAGCGGCCGCTGCATCCAGAAGCTGGACTACGCGCACCGCGACAGCAGTGGCAAGGCCACCGTGCGCACGGACACGAACCTGGTGGCCTTCAAGACCCGCAACGGCCGCACGGTGTACGACGGTCGGGGCATCCTGCCCGATGTGCCCGTCACCGAGCCCGAGCTGGCCAAGGTGGTGGGCGGCCTCTACGCGGAGGACATCCTGTTCGACTTCGCCACGGACTACCGGCGCACGCATGACAGCATCGGTCCGCCTGAGCGGTTCACGATCGGCGATGAGCTCTATCATCGGTTCACCGAGTTCGCCCGGTCGCGCAGTTTCACCTACGACACCGAGAGCATGGCGGCCTACGCCAAGCTGGAGGAGGTGGCGCGCAAGGAGCGCTACTACGGCCATGCGCAAAAGGCCTTCGAGGAGCTCAGGAAGGAGCTCGCTCCGGACCCGTCCGAGGAGCTCGACCTGTTCCGCGCGGATGTGGAGGAGATGCTCCGGAACGAGATCGTTTCCCGGTACGACCTGCAGACCGGCCGGGCCAAGGCCGCGCTGGCCACCGACCCCTACGTGCAGGCGGCGGTGAAGGTCCTCACCGACGGCGGCTACACCGGGATCCTGAGCGGCAGCAAGCCCTGAACGAATGCCTTGGATGGCCGCCGGGAGCATGGCGGAAGCCTGGGTCCGGCGCTTCGGTCAGGTCCGGATGGCGGGCCTGTTCATCGCGGTGGCCGCCCTGCCGTGGAACAACGTGCTGCTGAGCAATGCGCAGATCCTGATGGTGCTGGGCTGGCTGGGCGAGGGCCTGGCCGCCCGCTCCCTGGGGAGACGCTTCCGTCAAGCGTTCACCGGACCGTGGTCGCTGGCGTTCATCGCCACCTTCCTGCTGCACGCGGCCGGCATCATCTGGTCCGAGGACCGCGCCTGGGCGTTCGACCTCACCCGCATCCTGCTCCCCGTGCTCGTCTTCGGGGTGGTGCTGTCGACCTCGCCTCCCATGGGAGAGCGGGCCATTCGCGATGTGCTGCGCACCGGGGCCTGGAGCGTGGTGGCCAGCACGGCGGTCTGTCTGGTCATGGCGGGCGGCCATCTGCAGAGCGGCGACCATCGCGCGGTCAGCATCTTCATCAGCCATGTGCGGCTGGGACTGCTCCTCGCGCTCGCCACATGTGTCTTCATCCTGGACCGTCCGGCCCCAGGGTGGTTGCGTGCGATGCATGCTCTTGGTGCGGTCTGGGCCGTGGGTTTCCTGGTGGGCATGGGAAGCCTCAGCGGTCTGGGCGCTTTGGCCGCTGCGCTGCTGATGCTGGCTTGGCGAGGCGTGGGCGGTGCACGACCGCTTGTGCGCTGGTCGGTCCGCGGGTTCCTGGTGCTGGCGCCAGTGGCGGCGCCTTTGATCCTGTCCGGCATGCTCTGGCCGCGCCCGTACACCCCGCTTCGGGTCGAGGACCTCAGGGAACGTAGCGCCGGCGGCGAGCCCTACTACCACGACGTTTCGGACCCGCAATGGGAGAACGGACATCCCGTGTGGGTGCATGTGGCCAGGGGGGAGCTCGAACGGGGGTGGGCCCGTCGCAGTCGCATCGGCTTGTACGACAAGGATGAGCGTGGCCAGCTGCTGCGCGGCACGGTGGTTCGCTACCTGGCCAGCAGGGGCCTGGACAAGGATTCCGTGGGTCTGCTGGCGCTCACCGACGAGGACGTGCGTCGTATCGAGCAGGGCATGCCCAGTGTGCGCACGGGCCGCCAGCCGCTTCTGATGGCCCGCGTGGATCAACTGCGGATGGAGCTCGACCGCTACCGGGCCATCGGTGATCCGAACGGGCACAGCCTCACCATGCGCCTGGCGTATTGGCGGACGGGCTGGTGGATCGCAAACCGGCATCTGTGGACGGGCGTCGGCACGGGCGACACCCGGCCGGCGTTCGCGCAGGCCTATGAGGAACTGCACAGCCCGTTGGATCCGGCCTGGCGGAACCGCGCGCACAACGAGTTCCTCACGCTGCTCATCACCTTCGGTCTGCCCGGCCTGTTGTTCCTCCTGGCCTGCTGGGTGGCACCGGTGGTGGTGTATCGCGCGTGGCGGCATCCGGTCTTCCCCGCGTGGGCGGCCATTTTCCTGGTGTCGTGCCTCACGGAGGATACATTGGAGACCCAGACCGGGGCGACCTTCTACGCCCTGTACGCTGCCCTGTTCGTGTTCGGCGGGCGCTGGCTCAATGCGCAGGCAGGCCTTCAAGCAGCGCCGCCACGCGCTCCGGAGCGATCCGCGTGATGCAATCGCACGGTCGTCCTGCACGGCAGGTCGCGCAGTCCGGGTCATGCACCAGCGCGTGGGCATCACGACCGATCGGGGCCCAACGCCCCGGATGGATCGGGCGACGCGGAGCGAACAGGCCCACGGCACGGATGCCGCACGCGGCAGCGATGTGCAATGGTCCTGTGCTCGCCGCCACCAGTCCGTCCGCACTGCCGATGAGGGCCACCAGCTGTTCCAGGCTCAGCCGTCCACCGGCATCGATGGCCAGGGGGGCGCTCCATGGGAGATGGGGATGGTAGCGTTCAGCCTCGGAGGCTGTCCCCGTCACGACCGTACGGATACCGAGCGTGTGAAGGCGTCGCATCAGCGCTGCGAAGTTGTCCAGCCCCCATTCCACCGCGCTGCCCTGCGAACCCGGATGGAGGATCACCGTGCGCACCGCGGTCGGGGCCAGGTCGGCCGGAAGGACCGAGTGCGGCGGCGCGCTGAAGCCGGTGCGTTCGCTGAGTTGCGCCAGGGAGGGCACCCCTTCCAGGCCGAGCGGATGCAGCAGCTTCGTGTTCAACTGGGCTTCGTGCAGCGGGCTCCGGCGTCGGCTGAACGCCACGCGGTGGGTGCACGTGGTCCAGTGCCACCACCGGTGTGACGTCCCGATGCGGACAGGGACACCGGCGGCCTTGGCCCACCGGGCCACGGTGCGATGGGGGAACACATGCACCAACGCATCGGCGTGCAGGTCGGAGAGGATGGCCACAGCGTCGCCGGCCATCAGGTCCTCCAGGGTCAGCACCTGGTCCACATGGCTGCAGCACCGCAGCACGGGCGCGGTATAGCCGCGGCCGATGAACGTGATGCGCACGCCCGGGAACCGTTGCTTGAGCAGGCCTGCCAGGGGCAGGGTGAGCATCACGTCGCCGATGCTGTCCGGCCGGCTCAGGATGATGTGCTCAGGTGTGGGCGTCATGCTGAAGGGCGTGGAGCTTGGCGTACTTCAGCCACACGGCGCGGGCGCTGAGGGTGGCGATGTGCCAGCCCGCTGTTCCGTCCAGAAAGCCCGCCTGCAGCACGTAGCCTTGGAGGAACTTGGCCACGGGTGACAGCCATCGCTTGATCGGCCCGGCCCGCCGGCCGGCTTTGTGCAAGGCCTGGGCATGCAGGTCGCTGTAGCGCTCGATGCGCGCTCGATGAGCCGCCAGGGTGGGGTAGCTGTAGTGCAGCAGGTCGCCGACGAGCAGGTGTTGCGGGGTTCCATCGGCGAGCTCAAGCACCTCATGCACGTGGTCCCCGGTCCACCGCGCTCGGCCCTTCGGGAAGAGCCGGGTCTTGGTATCGGGATACCAGCCCCCATGGCGGACCCAGGTGCCGCAGTAGTTGGTGAGCCGGTGCATACCGTAGGCGCCATGCAGGCCGCTCGCTGCCGCATTCCGGATGGACGCGGCCAGCTCGGGCGAAGGCACCTCGTCGGCGTCCACGCTCAGGATGTAGGCCTGCGAGGCCAGGTCGTTCGCGAAGTTCTTCTGGTCGCTGTAGTTGGTCCACGCGCGCGTCACCACCCGCGCACCGTGCGCCTCGGCGATGCGCCGTGTCCCATCGGTGCTTTCGGCATCCACCACCACCACCTCCTGTACCAGGCCGGAGAGGCCCTTGAGGCAGCGGGCGATGTTGGCCTCCTCGTTGCGTGTGATGATGACCGCCGAGATGCCCATCGGGCGGAAGTTAACCGACCGTTCCGGGCGTCCGGTCCTCAGTGGGCCACCATCAGCTTGCCACGGCCCAGTTCACGGCCATCCTGGACCGCGCGGTAGAAATACAGACCGTCCGCCAGCCAGGCGGTGGTGAGGGTGATCCGTCCGTTCGTGGAGCTGCGACGTTCCACCACCTGTCCGGCATTGTCGAGCAGCTCGATCGTCACGATGCCCTGCCCGGAGGTGCCGTACATGTTGAAGAAGACATCGCGGTCCGCAGGGTCCGGGAAGTGGTGCACCACAATGCCGGCGGGGATCTCCGCCATACCGGGGTTGGGGTCCACCAAGGTGACGCAATAGTCCTCGGTCTCCCCGAAATCATACCCGTCCTCACAGCCGGAGGTGGCGGCCTGATCATAGACCATGATCACGCGCATGCGCGTGCTGCCGGGGGTGGCCCAAGCGGGGATGTTGATGTTGCCGCTCACGGTCCCGTTCGCCACAGGCGAACTGTACACCAGCTCGCCCGTGGTGGTGAAGGCCCCGTCCTGGTCCAGGTCGATCCACACCGTGAAGTACTCATCATAGACGAAGCCATCATAGCCCGGGGTGAGGGAGATGGGATGACTGCCGCCCAGGCTCAGCGATGTGGACTGCGCAGTGTAGTCGCCGTATCCATCATCCGTGCCGGTGGCGTTGTTGATGCTGCCGAGGGTGACGTTGGCGATCCACTCCTCGCTCGCATCAGCGCTCTCCGAGGGGCAGTACGTGTTGTCCACACAGGATCCGCATCCTGTGGTCTGCACGGTGATGGTGGGGCTCCATGCCGTGGGGCTGCCGTTGCACACGGACCGCACGCGCACATCGTAGGCCGAGCAGGGTGAGAGTCCGCCGATCTCGAAGCTGGTGGCGGTGATGCCCGTGTTGCTCGTCCAGTTGCCCGCACCGGCGGGGCTCACTTCCACCTCATAGGAAGTGGCGGCGAGCACGGCGGTCCAGAACACATTGGCGATGTTGTCACCCGCGAAGCCGGCGCCAAGACCGTCCGGCGGAGCGCAGCAGCCTTCGGTGGTCCAGGTGAACAGGGCGCTGGGGTCGCTGGTCAGCGTGTCGCACTCGGCGATCACTTGGAACTCGTACGCTGTGCAGGGGGTGAGCCCGGAGGCCATGAAGGCCAGGTTGATGAGGCCGCCCTGGGTGGTCCAGGTGCTGCTGCCCACCGGGCGGTACTGGACGGTGAACGGACCACTGGCGGTGCTGCCCCACGAGAACATCACGTCGCCGATGGCCACGTTCTCGGCGTTGAGGTCGTAGGGCGGTGGGCAGGGGCCGCAGCCGGCCATGATGGCCTGCAGGCTGTTGAAGGCGTTGATGCGGCCGCCGGTGACGGTGTTGCCCGGCAGATTGCCCACTTGGTCCACCCCTTCGAAGAGCTTGTCGCGCACAAAGAGGGCGGCCGCCATGGGGTCGGCCTGGGCCAGGGCGCCGAGCGTGGCGCATGGCGCGCTGTACAGCAGGCCGATGACCCCGGCGGTGAGCGGGCTGGCGAAGCTCGTGCCGCTGGTGCTGCCCGTGCCGCCACCCATGCTGGTGGTCACCACGTCCTCGCCCGGTGCGCCCACGTCGATGGTGGTGGCACCGTAGCCGCTGAAGGTGCGCTGGTCGTTATTGTTCGTGGCGGTGACGCTCACCATGAAGGGGCTGGGGCAGGCCGTCGGCAGGTCACCCTCCACGTCGATGTTGATGTTCTGGTTGGCCGTGGCGCCGCAGTTCAGCACACCAGCCGTGCCGAGGGTGTCGTACATCGCGCACCAGAGCGGGGCGTCCGCCGGGTCGCCGAAATCGATGCCCCAGCTGGCGTTGGTGGCCACCACGAAGGCGCCCTTGTTGCCACCGGTCTGGTTGTACAGGCGGCGCATCACCAGGGGATAGGTGTAGCTCGCCAGCACCTGGGCCTCGCTCACCCCCTGCCGGGTCACCACCATCATCTCCACGTTCCAGTTGGCGCCGCTCACGGCGGTGTTCCGCTGCGCCCTTGCCCCGATCCTGCCGGCCCCCCGGGGGGCGTGGGCCCCGCCCTCCACGCTATCCTTGGTGGCCCCGGGGGTCCCGCCCCCGGCGGCCGCCCCCTG
>OEIV010000550.1_pt1 | contig 19896 bp, 13 predicted proteins | sample 1539231 | NCBI WGS metagenome assembly OEIV01 (sample SAMN03794762, study PRJEB22550) | activated sludge metagenome | feature: wastewater treatment plant; material: activated sludge; isolation source: Wastewater treatment plant of a petroleum refinery complex | place: Argentina: Buenos Aires ...
GACAGGCTTGATTTTTTGCTCAACTTTTGCATTAAGGCAAAAGTGGAAAACAACATAGTAAATGAGCATACCATGAATGATTTTAAACAGTTAAAAGGATAATTCAGTGTTTTTCAATCAGCCTTCTTACACAAAATAAACTCTTTTCTATGAACCCGTTTCATAATTCCTCTATTCTCATGTTTTTTAAGCAAGCCCAGCATAAATTTTTCGATTCCTCAAATTATCATCATTACTTTGTAACAATTAAAAATATCTTTATTTTTCATGAATCCCAATATTGAAGTCGTAGGTGCACGTGAGCATAATCTTAAAAATATCAGTGTATCTATCCCCAAAAACAAACTAACCGTCATAACAGGCATTAGTGGCAGTGGCAAATCGTCTCTGGCCTTTGATACCATTCATGCAGAGGGGCAACGAAGATATATGGAAAGTTTTTCGGCGTATGCCAGACAATTTATAGGCAATTTGGAACGCCCTGATGTTGATAAAGTAGATGGCTTGTCGCCTGTAATTGCTATTGAACAAAAAACCACCAATAAAAGCCCGCGGTCAACCGTTGGTACTGTTACGGAAATATACGATTTTCTTCGTTTGTTATTTGCAAGGGCAGGGGAGGCTTATAGTTACAATACCGGAAAAAAAATGATTCGCTTTAGTGAAGAGGAAATGATCAGCCATTTATATGAACATTTTAATCTTGAAAAAATAATCATATTAGCCCCCATTGTCAAGGGAAGAAAAGGTCATTACAGAGAGCTTTTTGAGCAACTTCGCAAACAAGGTTATTTAAGGGTGCGAATTGATGGAGAACTGAAAGAGTTGAAAGAGAAAATGCAGGTGGATCGTTATAAAATTCACGATATTGAAATCGTCATCGATCGATTAAAAGTAGATATACATTCAAAACATCGCTTAATTGAAAGTGTACAAAGTGCACTCAAACAAGGCAATGATCAAATGCTGATTCTCAAACATGATGACTTAGGAAACGATCATGCAAAAGCAATATTGCTATCTAAACAATTGATGTGTCAAGATACAGGATTAAGTTATGATGAACCTTCGCCCAATGCTTTTTCATTTAATTCTCCTTATGGTGCATGTCCACAATGCAAAGGACTTGGTACCGTGTTTCAAATAGACTTAGCATCGGTGATGCCTGATAAAAATATCAGTATTTCCGATGGAGGCATCGTTCCTTTAGGTCTGGCAAGAGATACCTTTATTTTTCAACAGGTAAAGTCATTGGCCAGTAAGTATCATTTTGATGTCAATAAACCTATCCATACACTTTCTGAAAAGGCCATGAATGTGATACTCTGGGGGAGTGAAGAGGCTAAAGTAGACATGACCATCGATTTTGATGAAACTTCCACCGTTTATGAAACCCAATTTGAAGGCATTGTGAATATGGTGATTCGATGGTTTCAAGACACAGGGAGCGATTATGTAAAACAATGGGCCGAAAAGTTTATGTCAATACATACTTGTCCTGATTGTGATGGCAGCCGATTGCGTAAAGAAAGCTTATGGTTTAAAATTGATGAAAAGAATATTGCTCAGTTGAGTGAAATGAATTTAAATGACTTGAAACATTGGTTTGCAGGGATTGAAAAAAGAATCAATAAAAAACAAAATATCATTGCACTAGAAATTCTTAAAGAAATCAATGAACGATTAGATTTTTTGTTGCAGGTGGGTCTCGATTATCTTTCTTTAAACAGAACATCCCGAACCTTGAGTGGTGGTGAAAGCCAACGTATCAGATTGGCTACACAAATTGGCTCTAAACTAAAAGGCATTACCTATATACTTGATGAGCCAAGCATCGGCTTGCATCAACGCGATAATGAACGATTAATAGAAGCCCTTAAAAGTTTGAGAGATGTAGGTAATACTGTTATTGTGGTTGAACATGATAAAGACATCATGCTTTGCGCCGATCATTTGATTGATATTGGTCCTGGTGCAGGCAAACTGGGTGGCGAAATTGTCAGTGAGGGAGCACCTGCCACTTTTCTGAAAAAAGATACCCCAACAGCAAATTTTTTAAACGGTTCGCGAAAGATTGCGATTCCTGCAGTGAGGAGAGCAGGCAATGGACATTTTATTGAATTGAAAGGAGCAAGTGGAAACAATTTAAAAAATGTTCAGGTGAAATTTCCTTTAGGAAAATTAATTTGTATCACAGGCGTATCAGGAAGTGGCAAATCAACTTTAATCAATGAAACCTTGTACCCTATATTGTCGCAATATGTGTATAAAAGTAAAACCCAGCCCCTTGCTTATAAATCCATTAAAGGGCTTGAGCATATTGATAAGGTGATTGAAATAGATCAATCACCTATTGGACGCACCCCCAGAAGCAACCCCGCTACTTATTGTAATTTTTTCAATGATGTACGACAACTTTTTGCCATCATACCTGAGTCTAAAATCAGGGGGTATAAGCCAGGCCGCTTTTCATTTAATGTAAAAGGGGGGCGATGTGAAACATGCGAGGGGGCTGGTATCAAAACCATTGTGATGAATTTTTTACCAGATGTACATGTGTCATGTGAAAAATGCAATGGTAAAAGATTTAATCATGAAACCTTAGAAATCAGGTATAAAGGCAAATCTATTGCAGATGTATTAGATATGACCGTGATGGAAGCCACCGATTTTTTTAAACATATTCCTTCGTTGTATCGTAAGGTAAAAACGCTTTATGATGTGGGGCTTGGCTATATATCACTGGGTCAAAGTGCCGTTACTTTAAGTGGTGGAGAAGCCCAAAGGGTAAAGTTAGCCACTGAACTCTCGAAAAAAGATACCGGTAAAACCTTTTATATTTTAGATGAGCCTACTACAGGACTTCATTTTCAAGATATAGAAATGCTGCTGATTGTATTGCAAAAACTAGCAGATAGAGGAAATACGGTATTGGTGATTGAACACAACCTTGATGTGATTAAAGTGGCAGATCATGTAATTGATATGGGGCCTGAAGGAGGTAGTAGAGGGGGATATGTGATTGCGGAAGGAACTCCTGAACAAATTGTAAAAATCAAAGCCAGCATCACCGGTCGGTTTTTGAAAGAAGAATTGAAATGATTTTGCAGTTTAAAAGCTGGGTAAATGGTGTCTTTTGTATAAAGTATTAGTTATATGCTATAGAAATTATCCATTCAATGGGTCAATTCTGAATATTCATTTGTCAAATAATATGTATGCAATTATGCAATAAGATTTGAATATAAAATGTGTAGAATACCACCACACAATAAAGATAGCGCTTTTGTTATAAGCTTAAATCAATTGTTTGTGGACATTCTACAGATATATTTCAGACAACTTAGTAAAAACATTTGCTATAACTTGATTCCTTTAGGGCAAAGACAGTTTGCATCAATAAAGCCTTTGGAAATGCAAACAAACAAAGCGCATTCCTGATATGGTCAATTGCATAATGTTGCATTCAGTCATGATGCATTCTTACGAAATAGAATACAGCGTTGTACCCATACATTTGACGGCATGCCCTATTTTTCAAGTTATTCAAGGTGTCAAATAATTAGTTCAATGCCTGATTGTGTGCGGTAAATGTGAAAAGAAAGTATTTTTTTATTCATCTTTGTTTATTAAATTTGCTCTTAAACAATTTTATTTTAGGAAACAATTATAAAACAAACAAAATGATGTCAATTAAAAAATTATTATGTACGTTGCTGGCTTTAACAAGCATGCAATGGGTAAGCAATGCACAAGATGCACATTGTGGTAATGTACAGGCCCAAAAAGACCTGATGCACAAACACCCTGAACTGGTGATTCCAATTCAACAACTTGAAGCGGCGATGAATCAGTTAGATGTTACCAAGCTTGAAAAAAACAAAAGAGGCAATTATGTTGTTCCTTTGGTTTATCACGTATTGCATAACTATGGCTTAGAGAATATCTCTGATGCTCAAATATACTCTGACGTAAAGGCATTGAATGATTATTTCAACAAACGCAACCCTGATACGGTGGATGTAATTCTTCCTTTTAAGCATTTAATCGCCAATGTGGGTATTGAATTCAAATTGGCCAACAAAGATCCTGAAGGAAATTGTACTAATGGTATTGATCGTATCAATACTTACAAAACCTATTTTGCAAACGATCAATCTAAGTTTAACCAATGGAATAGAAGTCATTATTTAAATATTTGGGTAGCCAATACCTTAGAAAATCCTACAGCTGCAGCTTATGCTTACAAACCAGCAACTGCAGAGTTTTTATTCTATTATGATGGTGTGATGGCCTGGCATTCTTATGTAGGTAGCATTGGAACAAGCAATCCTGCTTATGCAAAAACAACTACACATGAAATTGGACATTGTTTAAATCTTGATCATCCCTGGGGATCTACCAATGATCCGAATGTAGCTTGTGGTGATGATGGTGTACAAGATACTCCTGAAACAAAAGGTCATTCAAATTGTAATATCCTATGGGATTCAACATGTAACCCACCGATTGTGGAAAATGTGCAAAATATCATGGATTACTCTTATTGCGATCGTATGTTTACCATTGGTCAAGGCGATAGAATGATTACTGCATTAACGTCTACTACAGCACAACGCAATTCTTTAATCACTCCATTGTCTCATGCTTTTGCAGGTATAGATGGTCCAAAAATGGATTGTGCACCTAAAGCAGACTTTAACGTAAATAAAATGTTTACTTGCTTAGGTAACAGTTTGACATTTACCAACAAAAGTTACAACGACACTGCTATGACCGCCCTGGCTTGGGATTTTACTGCATCTGGTAACCCTGCAACATCAAATTCTTTGACACCTGTTTCTGCATCCTTTACTTCTACTGGCTGGAAAAATATTACATTGCAAGCTACTTCAAATGCCGGTAGCGGATCTATTGTTAAAAACAACTATATCTATGTAGCTGACCCGGTAGGTAAAGTGGTGAATGGTCAAATCAATTCATTTGAAGACGAAACAGCTTTCAATAATAATTGGGCTAATTTTAATTATTACAACAATAACTTCAAATGGGAACATTATCAATGGGGTGGATATACAGGTACTAAATGTATCCGTTATCATGGATTTGACGATCGTACCTTCCCTGCAAATACTATTGGTTCTGCAAAAAGCGATGTGGATGAGTTAATCACAGAAGCGTATGATTTGTCTGGTTTAAATACTGGAAGTGCATATTTAAATTTCTTTTTATCAGGTGCTACTCGTGCAACAGTAAATGTTGATATGGAAGATTCTTTAGTCATTTTATATTCTACTAACTGTGGCAATACCTGGACTAACTTAACTAAATTATTTAAAACAACGTTGATTAATAATGGTACTGTAGCTACAGAATATAATCCTTCTACAGGTGTTTGGGCTCCTAAAACAATTGCTTTGCCAGCGCCAGCCTTAACAAGTAGCACATTCTTCAAAATTCGTTACAGACCAAGTGATTTATCTAACAATGTTTACATTGATAATTTTGAAATTAACTCATCACCTGTTTCTGTAAAAGATGTTTCTGCTACTGGGTTTGATTTTGAAATTGTACCTAATCCAGCTAACAGTTATTCAAGCATTCGTTTAAATGCTTCAGAAAGTGGAGATGTAAGAGTGTTAATCACCAATATTTTAGGCGACAAAGTAAGTGCTTACACACAAAAAGTGAATGCAAATGTTATCAATCAAATTGAAATTCCTTCAAATGTATTTAACAACAAAGGAATCTATTTTGTAAACATTGATATCAACGGTAAAAAAAGCACTAAGAAATTAGTGATTCAATAAGTTTCAACATTTTAATTTAAGAGGCTGTTTCGAACATCGAAACAGCCTCTTTCTTTTTATGACAATGAACATCGAAAATCTTATACACCATACAACATCTCTTCGAAGGCTTCTCCTTCGTATGCTTTATGTTCTTCATAGCCTAAGGCTATAATTGCTTCTAAAGTAAGAAGGTTTCAAAACCTGCTTGTTTGAACGACATAATAATGAATCATCTCTTCAATGATACATCTCTTCGAAGGCTTCGCCTTCGTAAGCTTTATGTTCTTCATAGCCTTAGGCTATAAATGCTTCTAAACTAAGATGGTTTTAAAAACCTTCTTGGTTTGAACAACACAATAATGAATCATCTCTTCGATGATACATCTCTTCGAAGGCTTCGCCTTCTCAATCCCCTATGTTCTTCATAGCCTTAGGCTATAAATGTATTGGCTTTAATGTAAGATTCTTTAAAGGTAAGCATGGTCATTTATAGTTCTCACAACGAAATCAACTGCAAAATCGGGGTTAAAGTTTATTCTTTATACAATACTGCATAAACTCATTATGTAGTAATCCATTAATTTTATATCATGAATACTTCTACAGTCAATTTACAGTATACCAAAGGAAGAGGTGCGCAATCAAATCCTAAAAACAAGTATGCCATCGATGAGTATATCATTGAGCATCCTGAGGCCATTGATGATTGGGAGCAACAAAAAGTGGCCACGCAATTTTTTCAAGAGCATAGCAAGACCATCGTCAATAAAGTAGATAGTCCAGATTTGCCTTTTAAGTACTCCTTAAACCCTTATCAGGGGTGTGAACATGGCTGTGTATATTGTTATGCCCGTAACTCACATGAATATTACGGGTTGAGTGCTGGGTTTGATTTTGAAAGTAAAATCATTATTAAAAAAAGGGCACCCGAATTATTACAAGAATTATTTAGCAGCAAAAAATGGCAAGCAGCTCCGATATCTTTGTCAGGTAATACAGATTGTTATCAACCCATTGAAAAAAAACTTGGCATCACACGAAAAATTTTAGAGGTATGTCTCAACTATAAAAATCCTGTTGGTATTATTACAAAAAATGCACTCATCCTTCGCGATTTAGACCTTTTACAAGAACTTGCTAAACATCAATTAGTGGCAGTTTATACTTCTATTACATCGATGGATGAAGAACTGAGGAGGAAGTTAGAACCCCGAACCTCAAAGTATAAAGATCGACTAAAAATAATTAAAACCCTTGCAAAAGCAGGCATTCATACAGGTGTAATGAATGCTCCCATCATCCCTGCAATCAATGATACACATATGTATGAAGTATTAAGACAAGCTTCTTTGTCAGGGGCCAAAAGCGCAGGATATACCATTATCAGGTTAAACGGTGCATTGGGAGATATATTTAAAAATTGGCTGACACATACTTTTCCTGATAGAGCCCAAAAAGTATGGAATTTAATTTCGGATTGTCATGGTGGTCAAGTTTCTGATTCACGAGTGGGCATTCGTATGAAAGGGGAGGGCAATACAGCTGATATGATTAATCAACAGTTTAAACTTTTTACAAAACAATTTCATTTAAATGAAGTGCCTTTTTCTTTTAATCTTCAAGAATTTGTCCGTTTAAAACCAGGTCAGTTGCGCTTATTCTGATGCTTTTTTAGGATATACAAAGGAGAGATTACGTTGAATGCCTGTCCATTTACTACGCAATAAAGGACTGTGTTTAAATCGTTTTTTAAATAGTTCTTCTGTTATTTCTTCCCAATCTTCCAATGATTGATGCATGACATATTCACTGGGTGTGAATGCAATTTCATCATGTGGCTTCGAAAAACGATTCCAGGGACAAACATCCTGACAAATATCACAGCCAAATATCCATTCATCCCATTTTTTATCTGTTTCAATGAGCGCATTTTTGAGTTCAATCGTATAATACGAAATACATTGACTACCATCAATTTCTTTGTTGGGCAATATAGCGTCTGTAGGGCATGCATCTATACATCGGGTACAAGTGCCACAGTAATCTTGTACAAAAGGCAGATCGGGTGTTAAGTCAATATCAACGATCAGGGTTGCAATAAAAAAGAATGAACCTTGTTGTTTTGAAATGAGGTTGCCATTTTTGCCTATCCAACCAGCGCCACTTCTTACAGCCCAACTCCTTTCGAGTACAGGAGCACTGTCTACAAATCCTCTTCCATGCACTTCTCCAATTTCCTGTTGCATAAAGGCTAATAAGGACTGTAATTTTTCTTTGATTACAACATGATAATCTTTGCCATAAGCGTATTTAGCAATTTTAGGAATACCTTGTTGTTGTGTTTCAGAGGGGAAATAATTATACAATAAAGTGATCACTGATTTTGCATCTTCAACCAATAGGCGAGGATCCACTCTTTTGTCGAAATGATTAGCCATATAAGCCATTTCACCATGATATTGTTGATTGAGCCATTTCTCAAGCCTGATGGCATCCTCATCGAGACGAACTGCTTTGGCAATACCACAATGGTAAAAACCTAGGTTTTTAGCTTCTTCCTTAATGCTTTTTTCATATTTACCGCTCATCATTTTCGCATACAAAATAACTCATTTTTATATATTTATTAACCTCATTGCCTTTAACTTTACAAAATATATTTTAAAGAAAATTCAGTCATGAACAAAAAAGCCTTATTCCCCCTTGTATTACTTCTTGCAGTAGGGGTATTTTTTTCTTTCAGAATGATCGCCGACAAGCGCTTAGCATCGAATATACCGGGCGATACCGAAATGAATATTGAGCCCTTTGTGGCTGACAATGAAGATATTACCAAAAGCCAGGCCATACAGCAAACCATTATGCAAGTGATACGCGATGGGCATTACTCACCCAAAGATGTCAATGATGAATTTTCAAAAAAAGTGTTTGACAAGTATTTGGAAATGACCGATTTTGGGAAATTGTTTTTTCTACAAAGCGATATCGAAGAATTTAAAAAATTTGAAACCAATATCGATGACGAAATCAATAATGGAACCACACAGTTATACGACCTTGTATCGCTTCGTATCAAAGAAAGAATGAAAGAAGCCGAAGCGTATTATACAGAAGCATTAAAAAATCCTTTTTCTTTCAATGACCAAGATGAAATTGAATTAGATGGAAAAAAAATCAATTGGTGTAATAGCAAAGAAGAACTGGCTATGCGATGGAACAAAAGTATGAAGTATCGCACTTTAGCAAGGTATGAAGAGCTTAAAGAGCAACAGAAAAAATCAACAGATAAAAAAGAACTCGCTAAAACCACTGCCCAATTAGAAACAGATTCGCGCGATAATGTAAGAAAGAGTATGGTTTCTTATTTTAAACGTATCAATAAAATCAGTGATAATGACCGTTTTGCAACTTATATCAATAGTATTTGTCATGTAGTAGACCCTCATACTGATTTTTTTCCACCTAAAGATAAACAACGTTTTGATGAAGAAATGAGTGGTACTTTTTATGGAATTGGCGCCGTATTACAAAGTGAAGAAGGAGCATGCAAAATAAAATCGATTGTAGTAGGGAGTCCTTGCTGGAAAGAAGGAAGTCTTAAAGTAGGTGATATCATCAACAAAGTAGCGCAAGCCAACGAAGAGTCCGTTGATATTTCTGGTTGGGATATTGATGATATTGTATCCATTATCAGAGGTAAAGATGGTTCATTGGTCACTTTAACGGTTAAGCATTTGGATGGTAGTATGGAAGACATTGTGATCAAAAGAGGGCGTGTAGAAAAAGATGAAACGTTTGCCAAATCAGCCATTATCAAACAAGGGAATTTAAACATCGGTTATATCATATTGCCTGAATTTTATGCCGATTTTCAGGACGCCAATGGCAGAAGATGTGCAATAGATATTGAAAAGGAAATAATAAAATTAAAAGCAGAAAATGTACAGGGTATTGTACTTGACTTGCGAAACAATGGTGGTGGCTCATTGTCTGATGTTGTAGATATTGGGGGAATGTTTATTGACAGAGGCCCCATTGTACAAGTGAAATCGAAAATGGAAAATGCCCAAACACTCAGCGATCGACGTGCTGGTATTTTATATGATGGCCCTTTGGCAATCATGATTAATCAAGGCAGTGCATCGGCTTCTGAAATATTAGCGGCTGCCATGCAGGATTATAAACGCGCTGTTATCATCGGTTCTACCTCCTTTGGTAAAGGCACCGTACAACGCGTGTTTCCTTTGGAAGATTTTTATCAGGGCAACAAAAGTGTATTGCCTTTTGGCTCTATCAAACTGACTTTGCAAAAATTTTATCGTATCAATGGGGGCTCTACCCAATTAAAAGGGGTGACACCCGATATTTTGCTTCCTGATTTATATGAACTGCTTGATGTGGGTGAACGTAGAGATTCAAATTCATTGGCTTGGGATCAAATTGCAAAATCAGAATACAAACCCCTTAAAATGGATGTTGATTTTAGTCAATTGGTTGAAAATGCAAAAAGAAGGGTTTTTACAGAGCAATCCTTTAATCTTATTACTAAAAACGCTGCCCGTTTGAAACAACAGTCAGAAGATAACAGGTATTCGCTCAATGAAAAAAAATACCAGGAGCAAATTAAAGAAGCTAAAGATTTAGCTAAGAAAATGGAAGAGATTGATAAAAATAAAAAACTCTTAAATGCCATTAATTTAAAAGCTGATTTGCCAGGTATCCAAAAAGACACCGCCTTAATTGCCAAGAATACGGAATGGCTTAAACTACTCAAAAAAGATCCATACATCAGTGAAGCAAGTAATGTGATTGCAGACTGGATTAAATTGTCAAAAACACCTAATATGGGTAGTATCATCAAATCAGATAGTCAACAGTAACCCTATTTTTAAAGAAAATCCTTTTGTTGCCCTATGCATATCAATGAAGTACCTCAAGATAAAAAAAACTTTAGAGACGGTGGAAATGCTCCTAAAAAAGTGATGTATGTAACTGCTGATGATGGTCAATATACACAAACACAAAGTGCAGGCTGGGAGGCAGAGAATCTGGTACTTGAGCAGGCATGGAATGACATAGAGCAACAACTGCAAACAGAAAAAAAGAGAGTGTTGAATCATGAAGTGAGCCCTATCGCTTATTATATGGTACAAAGCAGAATGGATTTACCCATATTGGCTTCTTATGTGGGCAAATGGCAATGGCAAGTAAAGAGACATTTGAAGCCAGCCGTTTTTAATAAATTATCCGAAAAAATGTTACAGAAATATGCTGAAGTTTTTGATGTAAGTATAGAGACACTGAAACATTTAGTCTAAGGAATACAATAATTTATTTGTGTATTTTGCTCATAACATTTAATCAATATTAAATCTCTTTTAAATATTCCCCAATAAAACATCCGTATGTTGCCAACATTGTTCTATCCAGTAAAACATTCATTTGGTATTAGCTCCATGAAGTAAATCAGACTATAGGCTATCGCATATTTCAACACCGTATTATTGGCAATCCATTGATAAGTCTATATATTTACAACATGATAATACCTTTTCAACATCAGTCGCAGGCCCATTGTGAAAGTGGGGTGACTTCTAACTTGCTCAAACATTATGGTTTGCCTATTTCGGAGCCATTAGCTTTTGGTATAGGTAGTGGTATATTCTTTGGTCATCTTCCCTTTGTAAAGGTAAATGGGGTGCCGGGTACTACGTATCGTATTTATCCAGGACAGATTTTTAAAAATGTATGTAATCGACTCAATGTAACCTATGAAAGTGTGAATTTTAAAAATGCTGCTGAAGCCATGTCGGCACTGAATAGAAATATAGATCAGCAAATTCCTACGGGTTGTCAGGTCAGTGTTTTCTTTCTTCCTTTTTTACCTGAGGTATTTCGATTTCATTTCAATGCCCATAATTTAATTGTTTATGGTCATGAAAATCAACAATATTATATCAGCGACCCCGTGATGGAGCATGTAACAGAAATTGCTTATGAAGATCTTGCCAAAGCCCGTTTTGCAAAGGGATATCCTGAACCTAAAGGTAGAATGTATTATATCAAATCGGTGCAGCCATCTATTGATTTAGCGCAGGCCATTAAAAAAGGGATTAAGCAAACCTGCTTTTTTATGTCATCACCACCCGTACCCTGGTTTGGGGTGAATGCAATCAAATTTTTAAGTAAAAAAATCAGTCAATATCCCAGTACTTTAGATGCCCGCAAGGCAACTTTATATTTAGGCAATATTATTCGTATGCAAGAAGAAATAGGTACTGGCGGTGCAGGTTTTCGATTTTTATATGCAGCCTTTTTGCAAGAAGCCTCTGTCATTACTTCGTACAAAGAATTAAAAGTGTTTTCGGAGCGAATGACAGTCATCGGTGACCTATGGCGCAACTTTGCCTATCAAACAGCCAGGGTATGCAAATCACGAACTACAGATGTGGTTGGCTATCATGATTTATCGGCTTTGCTTATGACCATTTACGAAGCAGAAAAGAAGTTTTTTAGTGATTTGAAATTGTACAATAAAACAATGTAATCCAATCCTTTTTCGGTGTTGCTTAAACTCGTTTTAGTATTATAAAATGCACTTTCTTAAGTACGTCTCCATATTGTACATTAAGCTAAATTAAAACTAATTGTAAACGTACTGCCATTATTGAGTTCGCTTTCTACGCTAATTTTTCCTTTGTGCGCATCCACTATATTTTTTACATAGGTTAAACCAAGTCCAAACCCTTTTACATTATGTAAATTACCTGTGTGTGCACGATAAAACTTTTCGAAGATATGATTTTGTGTTTCTTTATCCATGCCAATACCATTGTCTTTGATGCTGATATGGATGGTATTGTCAACATTGCGGGTAGAAATTTCAATCACCGGATTTTCTTTTGAATATTTTATAGCATTGTCTACAAGGTTAAACATGATATTGGTAAAGTGTACTTCATCGGCATTGATTACCACTTTTGTGGCCATTAAATGCAGGGAAAAGGTAGCGCCAATCTCTTCCATTTGCAACTTGGTATTTTCTGCCACCCGATTAAGCACATCATGTACATTGATTTTTTTGTATTGTAAAGTAATTTCATCTTTCTCTAATTGGGCGGCCTGCAAAATCTTTTCTACCTGTTTATTCATTCGCCTATTTTCTTCTTTGATGATGCTGCTATAGTATTTGATTTGTTCTTTATTTGAAATAACTTTTTCGTTGTTTAAAGCATCCGATGCCAATTGAATGGTGGCAATGGGTGTTTTAAATTCATGGGTCATATTATTGATAAAGTCTGATTTGATTTCAGATAATTTACTTTGACTCAACATGGTTTTTAATGTCAATACAAATGCTGCTATAATAACAGAAGTAAACAGGGCTGCAAATAATAATAAGGTGGCTAAATGGTTTTTAAAATAATTGTCGGGTTCTATATATACATTGAGGCTTTCTGAACTTACATACACTTCCGGATTTAATAATACAGAGTAATTATGCTCTGAGTCGAAATATTCGCTTTTAAAGCCGGAACTATACATCAGTGGCGTTGAGACTTGATTTTTAATACAGAATTCAAACGGTTGCCTAATATTGTTTTTCCTAAATTCGTAACGTATGAGTTCTTGTATTTCGTAGTTGGTATACACCGTTGAAGTTGCGATAAATTTACCAAAAGACATCGGTTGAAATTGTAATTGAAATCCCAGTATCGATTTGTCTTTTTTTACGTTGATCACTTCTCTTACATTGTTGAGGCTCGAAATGATGTCGTGGTCGTATTGTTCTCTTTTCAATTTCATGGTACCGCTGATCCAATCGACTTGCAAATAGATGATACCTAACAATGAAACAACAATCAGCGAAATGATGACAGGGAATATTTTTTTCACAAAAACAAAATTAGAGGCTTGAAATTACATTATCTACTATTTGATTATATTTTAACATAGCCAATCACATTTTACTATTAAAAATGAATCCATTACATTTATGGTCTGTTTTAGGATAAATACCTGACCTTTTTATGATTAAAGAAATTCAATTTTCAATACCTGCAAGTGATTATCACGATGAATTATTGTTTAAAAAAGCAATAGCAGCCCAAGCCAGTATTCCATTATCTCAAGCCTTTGAAGTAGAAATACGTAAAAAATCGTTGGATGCAAGAAGCCGGGTGATTAAATATAATTTACTAGTAAGGATATTGATCAATGAAGCCCCACAGGATTTTTCTTCGATGGGTTTTAAAGCCACTCAAGTACATCATTCCCCCGAAGTTCATATCATAGGGGCAGGGCCTGCGGGTTTATTTTGTGCCTTACAATGTATTGTGTTGGGGTTAAAACCAATCATCATCGAAAGAGGTAAAAATGTAAAGGACAGGAGAAGAGATTTAGCCCTTTTAAACAAAGAAGGGGTTTTGAATGAAGAAAGTAATTATTGCTTTGGAGAAGGCGGAGCAGGTACTTACAGTGATGGGAAGCTTTACACAAGAAGCAATAAAAGAGGGAATTTGAAAACGGTTCTTGAATGGTTGCATGCATTTGGGGCAGCGCATCATATCTTATACGAGGCACATCCACATATTGGCACCAACAAGTTGCCACAGATTATTGAAGCCATCAGAAATACCATCATATCGTGTGGTGGTGAAGTACATTTCAATACCAAATTGACTGACCTCATTATCGACCATGATCAAATAAAAGCCATTGTGGTCAATCATGATACTAAGATACCCGTTCAACAGCTGGTATTAGCTACAGGACATTCGGCCAGTGATATCTATGAATTGTTAGCAAAACATCAAATAGCGATTGAATCAAAACCATTTGCCCTGGGGGTGAGGGTAGAACATCCTCAAGCCATCATCGACAAGGTACAATACCATTGTGAACAACGCCCTGATTATTTACCACCCTCAAGTTATAGTTTAGTAGAGCAGGTAAACGGCAGAGGAGTGTTCTCATTTTGTATGTGTCCGGGTGGCATTATCGCACCTGCTTCCACACAGCAACAAAGTCTGGTGGTGAATGGATGGAGTCCTTCCAAAAGAAATAATCCTTTTGCAAACAGTGGTATTGTAGTGAGTATTGAAGAAAAAGATTTTCAAACCCAGGGTCCTCTCAGTGGATTAGCGTATCAACACGAAGTAGAAAAAAAGGCTTTTACAGCAGGAGGAGGTTTGTTTGTAGCACCTGCCATGCGTATGACTGATTTTGTACAAAAAAAATTATCAAATACTTTACCCAATTGTTCCTATTTACCAGGTGTCAAAGCAGCCATGCTACATGAAGTATTGCCTAAAATGGTTTACAATAATCTGCAACAGGCATTTCAATTATTTGGCAAAAAAATGAAAGGGTATTATACTGAAGAAGCGATTGTGGTAGCCACTGAAAGTAGAACGTCTTCACCCGTGCGTATACCGCGTGATATACATGAGCTCCATCATATTCAAATCAAAAATTTATACCCATGTGCAGAGGGTGCTGGCTATGCAGGAGGTATTGTGAGCGCAGCCATGGATGGTATCAACGTGGCGGATAAAATTCATAACTGTACGTCCATGAAAGTCAAATAGACAATTGATACAAGTGCAACTACTTGAATTTTTACCTATGACACATAATAGATATTGGAATTGCTATATTACTAAATATACTTTTGCAACTTATACAATGGTAAAAGTACTTTTTTCATAAAGTGTGATTTTATTGTTTGATGAATTGTTTGGAGGCTGTAATTTTTTTGTTTATTGTCAACTGAACTACGTAGTTACCTGATTTCCAGTTGCTGCATTCGATCACTTCTTTTTGATTTATTGCTTTGATTTTTTTCTTGTAAACTACACTGCCATCCACATTATAGACCTTTAATTCAGCATGATCACCGTGATACTGAGATGAAATATTTAGGATTAGATTTTGACTGGTGGGAATAGGATAAACATCAAAGATACTCTCAGCAGATTGCCTTATGTCATTTATCCCCAATGGCGAAAGGCCGGGTTTAACTACAAAGCCCATTGCTTTATTTGATGTGTCGCAACTGAATGCGTGTATTGTGTCAGATAAAATAAGACCATTTAAAAACAATTCATTTTTGAAAAAAAAGGCATCTGTAAAATAATCCGAATATTTTGTACGAAGTGTATATTTTGCAACCAGATTTGTACTACTATCGAATACTCCAATCCAAGCGTTGGTGGTGGCCACCTGATCAGCAGGCTCCATGTCCCCTCCACCTCCAGTAGAATGGGCTATTACCCATAATTTATTTTCGTACCACAGGGCATCATCCGTCCATGTATAGTCTGTAGCTGCGCCATATGATTTTGAACCTTTAATATTTCCAAAAGTATCAATTTTAAGTATCCAGCAAGTACCTGACCAATGTGTAATATCTCCTGTTGCAAAAGAACTACTCCTGTTAATAAAGTACAGATCTTTTGATACAGGGTCTACGACACTAAATCCCGATGTGCCATCATCATTAGTACCACCATATCTGTGTTTCCAAATAATGCTGCCGCTACTATCTATATAGTGAACTATTAAATCGAACATGCCTTTTGCTTCTAATGGCACAGAGGAAGTGTCAGTACTACTTGACATAAAACCTACCACAAATCTTTCTGGGGTAACTTCCTTAATTGAAGGCCAGCCCTCTTCTCCATCTCCATCAATTACTTTAATCCATACTTTATTAAAGGCGGTATCGTATTTGGCGATCCAGGCTGCACCCCAACCTCCCAATGCCAAGTGTGCAAAATCATAATCATTAGCAATTGTATTCCCTGCAAAATAAATAAATCCATCAGTACTGATAGACAGATCAACTAATTCGCTACCGTTACCACCTCCAATACATTTTGTTTTAATTCTGGTGCCAAAGGTATCTACTTCCATAAGCCAGATTTCCCTGCTTTTAAAAGGATAACCGTACAAGATACCCCCATCATCGCTGCTTGTATGACCAGCAAGGAGCAGATTTCCATTTGGAAGTTCCTTGATGAATTTTAAAATATCTTCATCAGGTCCATTGTATAATTTGGTCCATAAAGTATCCCAACTATTACTTTTCAATTTTGCAAAACGAACACTTTCAGAGTATTGATTGAGAGAGTCAGGAGTTCGGTCACCATAAATCATAAAGCGGCTTCCTTTACTGTGTTCCAAAGTATAAAATGGTCTAACAAAAAAGGAGTCAAGACAGTATTTTTCTTGAAAGTAAATGCTGTGTTGAATATTAGGTTGTGCATGGATGTTCGTATAAATGCATAATGTAGTTAGAAGCGTGAAAAGGATTTTACAAATGGAAAATGATGTTTTCATGTCGCTTAGATTATTCTCTCAAAGATAGTTCATAATTTGAGTGCTTATATTTTATTGTTGGCAAATCTTAAGGTTTACATTTGGATTGTAACAAAGACTGAGCCTTGTTGCTGTTCGTTTATTGAGGTGTAATTTTATTTTCAAATCGAACATGTATTTACATTAAGTAAGCATACATCTGTTTCCTGATGTTATACCAACGACACATTAAAATATTTTACGAGGGTTCTTTGGTTGATGTCAAACTTACACATAAATAATACTAAGTAAAATGTTGGCAAACTATGTAGGCTACGTATTATATTTGTGATAACCAATTTAAAATCATTAAAAAAATCAACTTATGGAACAAAAAACGTATTCATTAAAATCAACAGGACAAGGAGGTGAATTATTCAAAATATGGATAGTGAACCTTATTTTACAAGCACTGACGCTTGGTTTATATTATCCTTGGGCTAAAGCAAATCAATTACAATATTTATATGGGTCAACTTTTTTTGAAAACGATCCCTTACAATTTCATGGTACAGGCAAAGAAATGTTTAAAGGTTTTATTAAAGCGATACTGTGTTTAGTAGTCATATACGGCTTGCTCATCCTTATGATGTATCTTCATCTTGCTGTATTGGGGGGATTGATATTTCTGATTTGTATGGTAACCATATTACCCTTTGTATTGCATGGGTCTTATAGATATCGCATGTCCAGAACCTCATGGCGTGGTATCAGATTTGGCTATAGAGGCGACCGAAAAACCTTGTTTAATATTTGTTTAAAAGGGCTTTTACTCACTATAGTTACATTCGGTATTTACGGTTCCTGGTTTGTGATCAACATCAGAAATTATATGATTTCAAATGTGCGTGTGGGCAGTGGTAAATTTCAATATAAAGGGGATGGGACCGATTTTTTTATGCTCAATTTAGTAGGTTATTTATTGACCATCGTTACCTTAGGTATTTATGGTTTTTGGTGGCAAAAAAACTTATTTGAATATTATGTCAATCACCTAACAATTGAAAGAGGCGAAGAAAAGATTCAATTTAAATCAACCGCAACTGGAGGCGATTTTTTTTCTTTGCTGGTCGTTAATATATTAATGATTATTTTCACTTTAGGCTTGGCATCACCATGGGTTATCATGCGAACACTTCGTTTTGTGTTTAATCATATTGAATTACAAGGCAATGTTGATTTAACACAATTAGCGCAAACAGAGGATCATTATACAGATGCTACAGCCGATGATTTAGCCGACTTTTTTGATTTTGATTTAGTCATCTAACCAATTAGGGCAATCCGCTCATTTCATTTATGCTATACCAATTTGATGCGCAATATTTTGATGGACAAACTTCAAAACCAGTGATGGTTAAAGTAAGCATGATGGAATCATCCTTGTCAATCAATGCAAGTGAACCATATATTGCTAAACAAATATCAATTCAACAAATTCATTTTTTTAGAAGTATTGGTAAAGATCGTATAGTCATCAATTTTAACGAAGGCAATGCAGAATGTGTTGATATTTCATACCCCGAAATTGCCAGTATTTTCACAACCCAGTATCCAAGCTTGAATCGTAAAAATAAACTTTCTAATTGGGGACAGTTGAGTAATCGTAAAGTTAGCTTGTTGCTGGGATGCTTGTTGCTATTGATAGGTATCATATACTTTTATGGGATTCCGATGATCGGGGAGGCCTCAACAAAACTCATTTCAAAACAACAGGAAATGACATTGGGAAATACCATTTACGAAAACCTGATTAAATCCTATCGTCAAGACACCGTAAAAACTCGAATAGCGAATCAATTAGTGAAAAAAATTGATTTCCAGTCGCCTTATGATATACAAGTGACAGTAGTGCATGAAAAAGAAAAAAATGCCTTTGCTTTACCTGGTGGGCATATCGTTATTTTTACAGGCTTACTGGATGCTATTGAAGACCATGCAGCTTTTTTTGCCTTACTTGCGCATGAAGTGTCGCATGTCAATCATCAACACGCATTACGTAGTATTTTTAGAAGCATGGCCACATCACTGTTTATTTCGGTATTGCTGAGTGATGTCAATGGGGTTAGTTCCCTATTGATTGACAATGCAAATCAATTTAAAACGCTTTCTTTTTCAAGAAATTTAGAAAGTGAGGCAGATGCAGAAGGTTTAAAAGTTTTATTGCATAATGGCATTGATCCTAATGGTATGATTCGTTTATTTAAAATACTCATGCAGCAGTCTGATGAATTAGATCAACAATGGGCTTTTTTGAGTACCCATCCATTAACCAAAAAACGGATAGAAACTATTGAAAAGAAAATTGCACTTACAAAATATACTACAGTTGATGCAACTCATTTAGATACCTTGTGGCAACAATTAAAAGTTTGGGGTGAATAGTATCAAAAAAACGACAAGGTGAACGAGTAAAAAAACAAGGAATCTTTTTATAAAATGATTATTTATTTTTTTATTTTGTGTAGAAATCAACCTTGCCATGCAATTAATCAAAGAACTTGTACAACAAAAAAAAGTAATCGTTATAGGCAGTGGCCAACAATGTGATTGGCAGATACAAGATTTTCTCATTGACGAAAAGCATTGTCAATTATCAGCGATGGGTGCCGATAAATATTTGATTGTTGATTTGGGTTCACAACATGGAACTTTTGTGAACAATGAAAAAATTACCCATAAGGAAATCAATGAACTGGATTTTATTTCAATAGGTGCAAAAATATTTCAACTTAAATCGGCT
>OEIV010000551.1_pt1 | contig 19791 bp, 13 predicted proteins | sample 1539231 | NCBI WGS metagenome assembly OEIV01 (sample SAMN03794762, study PRJEB22550) | activated sludge metagenome | feature: wastewater treatment plant; material: activated sludge; isolation source: Wastewater treatment plant of a petroleum refinery complex | place: Argentina: Buenos Aires ...
GACTTTAAGCGAACCGTATGGCGCAAAAGATTGGTGGCCAGCAAAAGATACTCCAGCCGATAAAGCAGACTCAGCAGATTTTTGGATAACAGTAAGCACATCATTAATTCCTGCATCCAATGGAAAGCTGATGGCGATTGTGGATAATGGAAATGGAACACATACTTATAAATGGAAGAGCAGTTATCCGATTGCACAATATCTTCTCTCGATGGCAATCACAAACTACGCACAATACACAAATTATTATAATTACAGTCCAACAGATTCAATGCCGATAAATCATTTTCTATATCCGGGTAGTTTAAATGCCAATATTCCTCAGTTAAATAAAACTCCTGGTATGATTGAAATATATGCTGAGCATTTTGGTGAGTATCCATTTATAAATGAAAAATACGGCCATGCACAATTTGGCTGGGGCGGCGGAATGGAACACCAAACAATTACTTCTATGGGTGGATTTGGTAATATGCTGATTGCACATGAACTTGCTCATATGTGGTTTGGTGATAAAATCACTTGTAAAGATTGGCATCACATATGGCTTAACGAAGGATTTGCAACTTATGGTGAGTGTGTAATTAATGAAGTGTGGTATGGTAAATCGGGTTATGATAGTTATATAGCAAGTGAAATGGCCAGCGCAAGGAATGCTGTCGGTTCAATTTGGGTTCAGGATATTTCTACTGTAAATGAAATTTTTAACGGATCAAGATCTTATGCAAAAGGTGCTGTTGTTTTGCATATGTTAAGAGGAGTTGTTGGTGATTCAGTTTTCTTTAATATACTTCGAACTTATTCTGCTGAGCCAAGCGTTGCTTATGGTGTTGCAGTAACAGAAGATTTTCAGGCTGTTGCAGAAAGTGTTTCTGGTATGGATTTAGATTATTTCTTTCAACAATGGATTTATGGTGAGAAATATCCAAAATATCATTCATGGCATTCAAAAAATTTAATAAGCGGTAATACATGGAATTTATCAGTTAATATTTCTCAAGACGTTAATACTACTCCTGCTTTTTTTACAATGCCTGTTCAAATAAAAGTAACAAGAGCAATTGGTGATACTATTGTTACAGTATTTAATAATTCAGCAAACCAACAATTTAATATTGCAATTGAAGGCGAACCAATCTCAATAGTTTTTGATCCGGGTAATTGGATATTAAAAACTCATTCAACCATTGTTCCTGTTGAATTAACTTCTTTCAATGCAGAATTGAATAATAATGTTGTAAATCTAAGCTGGACTACAGAAACTGAAGTAAATAATCTTGGTTTTGAGATTCAAAGAAAATTGGATGAGTATGAATGGATGACAATTGGATTTAAAGAGGGAAATGGAACAACCACAGAACAAAAAAATTATTCATTTCAAAATAATATTTCAGATCTAAAAAAATCAAAGATTTATTACAGATTAAAGCAAATAGATTTTAACGGAGATTTTAATTATTCGGATGAAGTTGAAGTTTCTAATTTCCCGGATGTATATTCACTTGATCAGAATTATCCAAATCCTTTTAACCCGAGTACTACAATTAAATTTAACTTAGCAAAAGCAGGTTTTACAACTTTGAAGCTTTATAATTTACTTGGAAAAGAAGTTGCTTCGATTTTAAGCAATGAATTAGAAGCTGGCCCGCATGAAGTCACTTTTGATGCTTCGAATCTGCCTAGCAGTACTTATTTTTATACTTTAACTTCCGGCAATTTTACCGAAACACGAAAGATGATGTTTTTGAAGTAAATTAAACTTCTTGACATCCAAACATTCAATTCTTATTTTTGTTCAGCCACTGTCACAGATTATCGTGACGGTGGCAATTTTTTTTAAATCATTAACAAAAGAGATTTATTATGTCCGGTGGAAATTTCGTCTATCTAACAAGAGAAAGACTGATCGAACTTGAAAAAGAACTTCAGGAAATGAAAACGAATGGCAGAAAACAAATGGCTGCCAAAATCGCCGAAGCTCGTGCACACGGTGATCTTTCTGAAAATGCTGAGTATGATGCTGCAAAAGAAGAACAAGGTTTATTTGAATTGAAGATAAGCAAGATGGAAGATGTACTTTCGCGGGCAAGAGTTATTGATACTTCAAAAATGGCAACAGACGAAGTACATTTATTATCCACTGTTAAGATCAAGAATCTTAAAACAAAAAAAGTTGTTGAATATCTTTTGGTTTCACCTGAAGAAGCAGATTTTCAGGAAGGAAAAATTTCTGTTACATCTCCAGTTGGTTCAGCTTTAATTGGATCAAAACTGGGACAAAAAGTACAAGTTAAAGCTCCTGCAGGTTTGATGGATTTTGAGATTATAGAAATTAAATAGTCATAAAGTAATTATTTACTACAGCTTTGGCTGATGAATCATACATACAACTTACGATTGAAATAGCCAAAAAAGGTGAAGGCAGTGTTAGTCCGAATCCACTTGTAGGCTGTGTGATAACCAAGAACAGCAGAATTATTGGCGCAGGTTATCATCAGAAGTTTGGTGAAGACCATGCTGAAATTAATGCAATCAACTCCTCCTCGGAAACACTAGAAGACTCAACTTTGTATGTAAATCTTGAACCTTGCAGCCATCATGGAAAAACCCCTCCTTGTGTGGATAGAATCATTAAAGAAAAAATTAAAAGAGTTGTTATAGGTACTCTGGACATTAATCCGTTAGTAAGCGGGAATGGTGTTAAGGCTTTAAAGAAAGCCGGAATTGAAGTTAAAGTTGGTGTTCTGGAAAAAGAATGTATTGAGTTAAATAAATTCTTCTTCAAATATATTTCTGAAAAACTTCCTTATGTTACTCTTAAAGCAGCACAGACTTTGGATGGAATGATTGCCGATAAGAATAGTCATTCTGAATGGATATCTTGCGGTGAAGCAAGAAAACATGTCCATTGGTTAAGGGCAAGGTATGATGCAGTGCTAATTGGTTCTGAAACAGCACGGCTTGATAATCCTAAATTAACAGTAAGAATGGTTGAAGGAAGAAATCCTTTTAGGGTTGTATTGGATTCAAACCTTAAACTTAAAAGTGAATTAAATCTTTTTAAGAATAATTCTGATAATAAAACGATTGTTGTTACTTCTGAAAAAAATAAATCAAGATTGAAAAAGATTGATCAATTAGAAAAGCTAGGGGTTAAAGTATTATTTATAAAATCAGATACCCATGGAAGAATACAATTGAAAAGCGTTTTGAAAGAATTATCAAAAAAGCAAATAACATCAGTTTTTGTTGAAGGCGGCAGTAAAATATACTCATCCATCATTAAGCAAAATTTGTTTGATGATATCTATTTATTTGTGAGTCCTAAAATACTTGGCTGCGGATTAAATACATTTTCTGAATTCAAAAGTAATAAACTTGGTGATGCAGTAAAATTGAACATTCGGCGAACACAAAAGATTGGCGATGATATACTTATCGAACTCGTTAAATAATCTTTTTACCTCATTAAATCTTTAAAATTCTATTTATAACTTTGTAATACAAAACTTAAAATAATAAGGCATATAATGTTCACAGGATTGGTTGAAGAAAAAGGGATGCTAAAAGAAAAAATTCCAACTGGGGATGGATTTCAATTTGTAATTCAAGCAAATATCATAATGAAGGATTTACAAATCGGAAGCAGTGTTGCTGTTAATGGATGCTGTTTAACAGTTGTAAAGATAGATGGAAATACCTTTGCAGTTGATACAATTGAAGAAACATTAAACAAAACAAATCTTGGTGTTCTTAAACAAGGAATGAAAGTAAATCTTGAAAGACCATTAGCTGCTGAAGCTAGATTGGGCGGGCATTTTGTTTTGGGACATATAGATACGACAGGAAAAGTTGAAGATATAAAAGAGCTATCAAACAGTCATTGGTTAACGATTTCATTTCCAGAAAAATTTAAACAGTACCTTATTTATGTTGGTTCTGTTGCTATTGATGGTGTAAGTATGACGGTTGCTGAGTTAAAGGACAAATCTTTTTCAGTAGGGATAATTCCACACACGTGGAAGGAAACAATTTTTGCAGATAAGCAAGTTGGCGATACAGTAAATCTTGAGTTTGATGTTTTAGGTAAATACGTGGAACGAATAATGGAGAGCAAAAGTCAGGATGAGTCATCTTTCTTTTTAAACTGATGAAAGCAACCGAACAAAAAATATTAAGATTTATTAAAGAGAATGAACTCTGTTTCCCGGGAGAAAAAGTTCTTGTTGCATTAAGTGGCGGACCAGATTCTGTGTTTTTACTTCACTTTTTAAATAAATTTAAAAATAAGTTTAAGATTGAAATTGGAGTAGTTCATATAAATCATAGATTGCGTGGTAATGATTCCGAAAGGGATGAGTTGTTTTGTAAAGCTATTTGTGATGAATTATCAGTTCCGTTTTACATACTTCGAAAGGATATAAAATCTTACTCAAAAAAAAATAAAATATCTTTAGAAGTTGCCGGAAGAAAAATCCGTTATGAATTTTTCGAAAAGATTTCTAGTGAAAATAAATATGATAAAATTGTCACTGCGCATAATGCTGATGATAATGCTGAAACAGTTTTGTTAAATCTGATTAAAGGAACCGGGATAAAAGGAATTGCGGGAATTCCAGTTAAACGGAATAATATAGTTCGTCCAATTTTATCTTTAACAAAAAAAGAGATATTGGATTATCTTAATGAAAATCAATTTGAATATCGAGTGGACGAATCAAATCTTTCAAATGATTTTGAAAGAAACTTTTTAAGAAATGAAGTGATTCCCTTAATACAGAAAAATATAAACCCTGCTTTTTCTAATTCCGCACTTAATACTTCGCTTAATTTACAAAGATTAAATCTAGGATTAGCATCGATTGTTAGCGGTTTAAAATCAACTGTAAAGGTAAAATTTAATAGAAGTGTTATAATTCCCGTTGATTTTATTAAGTCAGAAAATAAATTCATTATCTCTTATACAATTAAAGAGCTTATAGATGAAAACTTTTCTGTAAAACTTGAATTTAATGATTTGAAGAAAATATTTATGCTTGTTAAAAAGCAATCAGGAAAATCAGAAGAGTTGTCTGAGAATCTGATCGCGTTGAAAGAACGAAACGAAATTAGGATAGTAAAAAAGTCGGCATTAAAAAATTCTAATGAAAAAAAAATAAGTACTGGAAGTGAAATAAAGATTGCACGTAAAACTTTCTCAATTTTCGAGGTAACAAGAAGTGAGGTTAAAATCGGCAAATCAAAAAATATAGAGTATATTTCTGCGGATGGGTTAAGCAGTGATTTTATCGTTAGGACCTGGACAGAAGGGGATAAATTTTTTCCGATTGGAATGCAAGGAAGTAAGAAAATTTCTGATTATTTAAACGATATAAAAATTAATTCTTTTGAAAAAAATGAACAGCATGTTTTGGAAAATAATGGGAGCATTGTCTGGGTTATTGGTAAAAGACTCGATGATCGATTTAAATTAACACCTAACACAAAGAAAGTTTTGAAATTATGTCTGAAATAAATGAAAATAAAAATGAAAAGCTGGTTATTGGGGAAGATGTGTTTGTGCCATTCCTCACAGAAGATGTAATTCAAAATAGAATTAAAGAGATGGCAGCACAAATATCACAAGATTACAAAGGAAAAATTCCAATCTTTATCGGTGTGCTTAACGGTGCATTTATTTTTCTTTCAGATTTAATTAAAAATGTTTCAATCGATTGTGAAATAGATTTTTTCAAACTTTCAAGTTATGGAGATTCAAAAATATCATCCGGAAATGTGCGTTTACTCAAAGAGTTAAATTGCGAGGTGAACGGACGTGATATTATTATTGTTGAGGACATTGTGGATTCAGGTTTATCTATAAAGTATATAGAGGAAATATTTGTCAAACATTCGCCAAGCAGTATGAAGGTTTGCTCACTCTTGATGAAGCCGGAAAGCCTCAAATATGATGTTAAAATTGATTATATTGGATTCAATATTCCAAGTAAATTTGTCATAGGATATGGTTTAGACTATGCACAAAAGTTCAGAAATCTTAGATCAATTTTTAGTTTAAGTGAATAAAATATTTATTAAAAGCACAGAAAAACTTTAAAGAAATAATATGAGTGATAACGAAAAAAAATCAGGTAATAAAACTCCAAAAAGTAACAAACCAAACAGACCGGATGATAATTTTGATTGGTCAAAAATTATTCGGATGGTTTTTGGCTGGGGCGCAGTAATTGTGGCTGCAGTAATTGTGATGCAGGTTTTTAGAACCAGTGCTGAAACTTTTACAGAAATTCCATACGGCGAATATGAAATTCTACTTCAAACTCCGGAAAATATTTCCTCTGCCAGTATTACTAAAGCAGATTTAAACGATTATACATTTAAAGCTGAACTTAGGAAGGAAACAAATATTACTGTTAAAGGCAAACCGGTATCAGTTAAAGCCATTTCAGTTTATATTCCCGAACCTATGATCAGAGATCAGGAAGCTGTTTGGAAGTCCAAAGGAATTCGTTATTCATTTGATAAAGAATCTAATGAGTGGCTGAATATTTTAATTGGATTTTTACCCTGGGTTCTTATCATAGCTGTCTGGGTTGTGATAATGCGAAAAATGCAGGGACAGGGCGGCGGTTCAAGAGGTATTTTTTCTTTTGGAAAAAGTAAAGCAAAACTTATTACTCCTTCCAGCAAAAGAGTAACTTTTAAAGATGTAGCAGGAACTGATGAAGCGAAAATGGAGCTTCAGGAAATTATTGAATTTCTTAAAGAACCATCAAAATTTCAAAAACTTGGCGGTAAAATTCCAAGAGGTGTTTTGCTTTTAGGACCTCCCGGAACAGGTAAAACATTGTTAGCTCGTGCTGTTGCCGGTGAATCTGGTGTTCCGTTCTTTTCTATTTCCGGGGCAGATTTTGTTGAGATGTTTGTTGGTGTTGGTGCAAGCCGTGTGCGTGATCTTTTTGATCAAGGCAAGAAAAATGCACCTTGTATAATTTTTATTGATGAGATTGATGCTGTCGGAAGACATCGCGGTGCAGGATTAGGCGGCGGACACGATGAGCGTGAACAAACTCTTAATGCTTTGCTTGTTGAGATGGATGGATTTGAACAGAACAGCGGAGTTATAATAATTGCTGCTACAAACAGACCTGATGTTCTTGATCCCGCACTGTTAAGACCTGGAAGATTTGACAGGCAAGTAGTGGTTGATCGCCCTGATGTAAAAGGAAGAGAGGGAATACTTAAAGTTCACACAAGAAATATTCCTCTTGGTGAAAATGTGGATGTTGAAGTTATTGCAAAAGGAACTCCTGGATTAGCGGGTGCAGAGTTGGCAAATCTTGTTAACGAAGCTGCACTTTTAGCCGCACGTAAGAATAAGAAAAAAGTTGAGATGATCGACTTTGAAGAAGCTAAAGATAAAGTAATGATGGGAATGGAAAGAAAGAGTTTGATTATTTCCGAGAAGGAAAAGAAAACTACATCTTATCATGAAATCGGGCACGTACTTGTTGCAAGAATGATTCCTGAGGCTGATCCTGTTCATAAGGTTACAATCATCCCACGCGGAAGAGCACTTGGTGTTACAAGTTATTTGCCTATCGATGAAAAGCACACTTATTCTAAAGAGTATTTGGAAGCAATGATTACTTATGCATTGGGCGGAAGAGCTGCTGAAAAATTGGTCTTTAATCATTACACAACTGGTGCAGGAAACGACATTGAAAAAGCTAGTAATATTGCGCGTAAAATGGTTTGCGAATGGGGAATGAGTGACAAACTTGGTCCGCTTGCTTATGGCGCAAAAGAAGAAGAAATCTTTTTAGGAAGAGAAATTCAAAAGCATAGAGATTACAGTGAAAAAACTGCAATAGAAATTGATGAAGAAATTAGATCAATTGTAACCACCGGATTTGATAGAGCAGTTCAAATTCTAAAAGATAACATGGATTTGTTACACAGACTTTCTGCCGAACTTCTTGAAAGAGAAATTCTTGATGGAGAAGAGATTGATAGAATTATTCGTGGTGAAAACTTACCACCAGTGCAAAAAGAAATCAAACCTACAGAAGATGCTGTTCCTGATCATGTAAAAAAACTAATGGAACAAAGAAAACAACAGGATCCAGCACCGAACAATGACTCACATTGACAATGGCACAATACATTATAGAGATGAATTAGTTAGAAAACTAATTCATCTCTTTTCTTTATCTATTCCTATAATTTATTATTTCATTCCTTCGTCTACTTCTATAGCAATTCTTATCGGATTTACAATTTTTGCACTGATTGTTGATGGTGGAAGATTTATTTCAAAATCCTTTGCTAAAGTATTTTATCAGGCATTCGGATTTTTATTGCGTAAGCATGAACTTGATAAAGAAAAAAAGAATTTAACTGGTGCAACGTATGTTCTATTATCAGCCCTAATATGCGCTTTAATTTTTCCTAAAGTAATCTTTGTTACTGCTTTTACGATATTGATAATAAGTGATACAATGGCCGCATTAATTGGAAGAAAATTTGGTAAAAGAAAATTTCTAAGAAAAAGTTTTGAAGGAACTTTATCCTTTTTCATTAGTGCAAGCATTGTAGTTTTTTTTACCCCCAAGGTCGGCGATTTTCCGATGGAATATGTGATTGGTTTTATAGCTGCATTTGTTGGAGCTATTATTGAAAATATTTCTTACGGCTATGCAGATGATAATTTATCAATTCCTATTTCTGTTGGATTGACAATGTGGGTGTTATACGCTATAATTTTTCCAAATTTAGAAATGATCTTACAAAATGTTCCGAGGTAAATATGAAGAAATTTTTAATTGTTTTAGCAATTTTCAGCTCGCTATATTTTTTTAACGGATGTAATTCGTCACAAAAGCCCGCAACCGGATTTGAAGATGAAATTTATGTTGTTGCAGATTCTTTGGAGTTTGAGGAATTAAAAGTTGCACTGCAGGCTGCATTTGAAGTTGAAATAAATACCCCAATGCCTGAAAAACTTTTTATTATAAAAAGAGTTTCATCCAACCAGATAGAAAAAGTTAAAAATAAAAAAAATATTGTAATTGTTGCTCCATTAAATTCAGATTCTTACACCTCGCAGTACATTAAAACAATTGTTGATAATGAAATTCAAAAAAGATTAGATAGTGAGAATGATTTTATTTTAAGTAAGTATGATTTATGGGCCAAGAATCAGCTTGTTACCGTTCTCTCTGCCAAGAATATGCAGGAACTTGAATTTAAAATCCTGAAAAATAAAGACAATCTTTTATATGCATACCAAAAGATTTCTGATAAAAGACTTAAAGAAAGTTTATATGCTCCTCGTTACGAACGCCAGGCAATTGAAGGCTTATTATTGCGAGACTATGGCTGGTTAATTTATGTTCAAGCCGATTATAAGCTTGCAAAGAATGATTCCGAGAAAAATTTTGTTTGGTTAAGAAGATCTCCTGGCAGTGAAATGGAAAGATGGATATTTATTCACTGGATTGAAGATGCAACGCCAGAGTATTTAAACGCTGATTCCATTAAATCGATTCGAAATAAGCTTACGAAAGAGTTTTACCAGGTGCGTGATGATACTGCATACGTAGTTATGGTTGATAGTTTTTACACTACAACGGAGGTAAACTTTAATGAAAGATATACCTTATATACTCAGGGTTTATGGGATCTAAATATTAAGGGTATGGGCGGTCCATTTGTCAATTATACTTTTTATGATGAGAAAAGTAAAAGATTGTATATGCTTGATGGATCTCTCTTCGCACCAAAATATTATAAGCGAAATCTCATACAACAAATAGATGTAATTCTTCAATCTTTCTTAACGAGAGATGAAATATCGAAGGATAGGGCTGAAGATCTTATTGATGAAATAGATGAATCAATTAAGTACTAAATTTGATAAAGCCGGCGGCAGAGTAACATCTGGAAATTCTGCCGCTAATTTCATTGCATAAATTCTAGCTCTCTCTGTTTTATTATACTGCATTTCATACATTCCTCTGCTGACCAGCATTGAGGCGATAAATCCCTTTAAAGAAGTAATGTATTTATCATCTTTTTTATCAAATCTTATTCTAAAATCCGGAAGCGGGGCTTCAACATATTCTTTTGTGTCTACAACTTTAAACATAAACAGATAAGGTATGAGTGTATATCCTTCAGGTAATTGAAACTCACCGCGTTTCATTTCTCCGTTAACTAACTCAGGTGCAATAAAAAAATCATGCTTATCGATATTTGTTGATAATAATCCTGTCATTATTCTGCGAAAAAGACTTTCAAGAAGATTTGGATTGAATTGTTCTTCACGTTCAAATGGCTTTAATGCTCCAGTGAATTGATCAACCTCAGATTTTAGTCCATTTAATAATTTGGGATGATTAGTGGAAAGTTGATTGTAATACCAGGAGCGACGTAATAGTTCTTTATCAACAACAATAACATCTTTTCTAAATCCTTCAACTAACTGAAAATAATAAGAGGCTGAAATGAAATAATCCCATTGATAACTAAAAACTATTGAGTTCTTAGGCAAAGTATTTAGAAGTGATAAAGTATAATCTTCATAAGTATAATTATTCTTTTGATTTACATCATCATAACTTGAATAGAACTGTAATCCTAAAAATACTGTAAGAATAGAAATTGGTACGATAATTATCATTTTATTCTTTACTAAGAATAAAATCAATTGAACAATTCCGAATACAGCAAAGAAGGCAAGGGATACATACGCAAGAAGAAAGTAAGAGTCGATATCATTTATATCATAATTGATTGAATATAAAACTGTTGAGAGAAATACTATTATGTTAAAGATGAAAAACTTTCTAGCATAAATAAACGAAACGATAAGTCCAGCTATTGCAGCAACTAACGATATTGAAAACTCTTTGTGCAGATTTCCTACAAAATAGTTAAACTGTTTTGCTGCAGCTTCTGTTGAGGAGAAAAGCCATACCTGGTATTGCTGTCCAGAAATGTGTCTAATAATTCTTTCCCAGTTAATAGGATTTCCCCAATTCATAACAGGATTTTGCGAAGCACGTATTGGAAGGTATGAGTAAATTAAGAGTAAAACAGGAAAGAATATTAAGAGCATAAAAATAATCTGCTTTATACTTTTAGAGCTAAATCCATTTTTTACAAAATACAAATACGCAACACCCGGAATTATCAAAAGTGTTGTCATATGGTTTGAAAATCCAAGTGCTAAAGTTATAGCAAAGAATAACCAATATTTTGATATTGATTTTGCTTCATTTGATAAGGTAAAGGCTTTAATCAAAACAAGGATAATAACTGTTATCAATAAAAGATGTAAACTATACACTTCTACCGAAGTACTCTGAAACCAGAATGTTTTACTGAGTGCAAGAAATAATCCACCGAAAATCGCCGAAATGATTTTGTAGGTATCTGAAAGTTCAATTGATGAAGTTTTAACTGGTTGAACAATTTTATTAGAATCCTTCTTCTTCTTTCTACTGTTTTGTTTTGAACGTATTAAAAATTGAAAGGCATTCAAATTATCTAAAACTAGTTTTGCGGTGAAAGTAAAAACAGAAACTGCAACTGCACAATATACTGCCGCTAATAAATTCATCTGAAATATCTTGGAGAAGGGAAGTGGAACAAGCGAAAATATATATCCTAGCATTGTAAACAATGGATAGCCAGTCGGATGTGCAATTCCTAAAGTACACTGAACTGCAGCAAGTTCTCCAGTATCAATTTGTATTACTGATGGTGCAATTGTAGTTAGATAAAACGCAAATGAAATTAATCCAGTTAGGATATAATAGTATTTTTGAATGTATTTCATATCTGAGGTAGTTAGTTGAAAATTTCTTGATAATAATTGCGATTTTGCTGAATCACTTCACTTAATTTTTTCATAAAATATTTGCTGTTTTCAAATCCGCACTCTATAGAAAGTTTTTTAAGTTTAAGTTCATCTGTCGGAATCTTTGATAACCTTGTATTGAAAATATTTTGATTAAGTAATTCGATTTGCTTTAGAAAATTAAAATTATTTATAAGTTGTTCAAAGTTAAGTTTTAAATTGTCTTTCTCAGGTTTAGTTAAATGAATAAACGATTTAATAAAATCGATATCATACAGACAGCCGGAACTTTTTTTAATATTTACCGAACCATCATTTACAGGCAGCAGTTTTTTTCTCATCTCCCTCATTTCCGATTTGACCAACATTAAATCTTTATCTTTGCTGATCTTTTGATGATGATTATAAAAATCATTGAATAATGTATCATTACCGAAAACAAATCTGCATTTAGTAAATGCCTGTAATTCCCAGACTCTTGCCCGATTCGTAAAATATTTTTTGTAATCTTCAATATCCCAGACAAGCTGACTGCTTTTACCCTCGGGTCTTAATCGGCAATCTATTTCAAGCCCCTGTAAAGTTTCTTTAAGGTTAAGCAAAAGTCCTTGAATGTCATTTTGAATACTTGAATATTTTTGAATTTCTCGAACCACAAAAATCAAATCAATATCAGAGGCAAACGATAACTCGGATGAACCATAACTTCCCATAGCAGCAATGAAGAAATTATTTCTCCACTTTTTATCATTAACAAAATCTTTAGCTATAGAACTAATCATTTGATTTAAATATTCAGCATATAAACCAGCAAATGATTCTGATTTAATAATGCGAGCTGTTAATTGAATAGAAGCTCTAAAATGGAAGTCCTTTAAAGAAAGTTTTGGAGGATTTATACCAACAAGCTGAATTAAACTTTCGCGAGATAAAAATTTATCTCTTAAAACTTTATCTTCTGCAAAAAGATCAATTGATTTCTGGCTTCGTTCGCAAAGACTAAGAAATAACTGAAAAAATTTGTAATCAGAAAATTCTTCAAACCAAATCTTAGGAAAATGAGCATTCCTAATAACCCGTGTAAAGTTCTCTAAAACAATATCCGGATCAATGGAAGAAATTAAAAAAGTAATTAGCTTATCTTCTATCTTTTCAAATGAAGTTGATGTTCGGTTATCAAACTGTTTTTTGTCAAAAAGACTTTTACCGGTTCTCAAAAATTCAAAATTACTTTTAGCTCTTTTATAATCTATAAATGTTATCTTTTCAAAATCATTTTTATTGTCTAATAAAATACTATTACCAACAATTGAATTATAAATAGACTGAACTTTATCTTTTGATAAGCGCAACTGTTCCTTAAAGGATTTTAAATCCTTAAAGTTTAAGAAATGTGCAAGCTTTTCAGCCATTTCACCATCAGACGGAATAGTATGAGTTTGCTGATCATTCATCAATTGAAGAAAATGCTCAGCCTTTCTATAAAAATTATACGCATCATTAAAAATTTTTGTTTCGTGATTAGAGAGAACATTTTTTTTTGATAGCTTTTCTATCGCGTCTAAAGAATTCCCTGTTCTGATGGATGAGTCTTTCCCGCCATTAAGCAACTGGAGAGCTTGCAAAGAAAATTCAATATCACGGATACCTCCGGAAACGAATTTTATATTTTCATCTGATTTATTCCTTTGCTCGATACTTGCTTTTAGTTTTTTTATTTGTTGAATTGGTGATACTGAAAATGTTGCAGGATAAATAAATCTGGAAACGGAATCCGAAAATTTATTATACAAACTTTCACTTCCGCAAAGATAGTTTGCTTTGATGAGCATTTGTCTTTCCCAGTCTTCGCCGCGTGTTTCATAATATCGGATATAATCTATATGACTTCCACATAAAGGTGCATTTCTTCCATCCGGACGCAGTCGAAAATCAACTCTATATAAGAACCCTGCTCCGGTTTTTTTACTAGCAGTTTCTATAAAAAGTAAAATTGTTTCAGAAAGAATCTGGTTATAGTATATTTTTTTATTGATCAAAGAATTTTTATCATAAAATGCAACCAGGTCAATATCAGAACTATAATTCAGCTCGCTGCCACCCAGTTTTCCCAGTGAAAACAATACGTATTTACGCGTTGTTTTTTCAATATTGTGTTTGTTGAGAATTTCTTTGTAGCACAATTCAAAAAGTATGGCTGAAATAGAGTTGGCAAGAAATGAAAGATAAAGAGTGATGTTTTTTAATTCTTCTTTTAAGTATATATCCTTTAATCCGATTCTTAAGATTTCTTTACGTTTGAAGTTCCTTAGGGCATTTACTTTCGATTCGATTGATTTAAAGGGCGCAACAGTTTTCTCTAAAATTTCTTTAAAATACTTGCCATTTATTTTCTGTTCTAACACAGATGGATTGATAATCCAATGAAAATATTCAGGATTTCTGACAAGAATATCTGTTAAGTAATTGCTGTTGTTTGAAAGTGTTATAAGTATTTCAATTTGGTGAGGATACTTTAAACATTCATTAATAAAAAAAGCTATATCAAACTGATTCTGAATTATCCTTAAAAGATTTGATTCAGATGATTTTGTAAAGTAATGAAGCGCTGTTTCCTTTTCGATACAAGACAAAAAATCCTCAAGCATAATTTGCGGTACTTTTCCCGCAGCTTTTTCAATTATCTTTGTTATAAAATCTTTTGAAAGAAATTTTTGTCTAAACATTTAGAATTTTGTTTTTTTACAACAGGAATCTAATATTAAACCACACATAATTAAAAATTTAATAAAACTAATTACAGATATATTATGAAGTATATACTTACAATCCTTTGGATTTTATTTCTTATCACAACATCTTCGCTTTCTCAAAATTATGAAGAAAGAACAGATTTTAAAAAATATTTTGATGAATATGGACATGAGGGTTGTTTTGTTCTATATGATTTGAAAAATGATTCTTATTTAAAGTACAATTCTAGCAGATGCGCAGAAAGATTTATTCCTGCTTCTACATTTAAAATTTTTAACTCGCTTATTGGATTAGAGACAGGAGCAGTTAAAGATGAATTTGAAATTTTCAAATGGGATAGCATAAAAAGATCTTATGATAGCTGGAATCAGGATCTTGATATGGTTAAAGCGTTTAAATATTCGGGTGTATGGTATTACCAGGAATTAGCAAGACGCATTGGTGAGAAAAAAATGCAGAAATTCATATCATGTAATCATTATGGAAATGAAGATATTTCCGGCGGTATAGATTTATTCTGGCTTGATGGTGGAATCAGAATATCTGCCAATGAGCAAATTGAAATGTTAAAAAAACTATATCACAATGAGCTGAAATTTTCTCAGAGAAGCATGGATATCGTAAAGCGCATAATGATTTATGATCAGAATGATAAATATACTATCCGAGCAAAAACTGGATGGGCATTAAGAGTTGATGATCAGGTTGGCTGGTTTGTTGGTTACGTCGAAAAGGGAAATGATGTTTATTTCTTTGCAATAAATGTTCAATCAAAAAATCCTGAAGAAGGATTTGTATCAAGAAAAGAAATAACATTTAAGATTCTTAAAGAACTAGGAGTGTTGTAGTTGTTACTATCAACAGTGTCGCCTAACTTATTTAAATATTTTTATTGATTCATTGAAAAGTAAAAAAAATATTTTATCTTAAAATAAACAAGGAAATAATTTATGAGAATTTTTCTACTCCTGATTTTTATTGGAAGCATACCCTTATTGCTGTCATGTTCAAACTGTAAGAATTTCGGTAAATCCGATGAAAACGAAAATATCCAAAATCAGACTAACCCGACGAGCATTACACAAAATCTTTCTATAGTAAAAGCTAGAGTTGATGAAGTAATATTTAACAGTGAAACTGATTATAAGATAAAGGCCACAGTACTAGTAGTTGAAGAAAGAGATAATAATAAAAGCATAGCTACACCTGGTGAAGAATATCTTCTTACTCCTAATTTTAGATATGACAACAATAAGCTTATGGAATCTGATATTAATGAGTCATTGAAAAAATTAAGTAAGCTATCTAAAGGAAAAGAATTTAAAGCAGAAATTTCTCTTGAAAATCAAAAAGGATGGTTTATACAAAAAGTTACAAGTATAGATTGATCTTAGTTATTAGTTAGTTTTACATACCTTCTCTTTGAGCATATAGAGTTTTAAAAATATTATTAATTATTAAGAGGTACCAAATGAAAAAATATCTGGCACTGTTTACTTTTATAGTTGTATCTATTCTTGGTTTTTCCTATTTCAATACTCACTATATAAAAACTTATACCTTAGAAGATTTTAAAAACTTCAGGATTGAAAAGAAAAAAGAAAAATCAAAATTAAAATATGATCAGCCCGATAAAGCAATGTTGTGGTACTATGAACAAAGAGCATATCCTAATAACAGCATTCCTGATAATTGGCGCGATGAAGCAAATAGGCATATTAGATTAAATAATATATCTCCATCAAACTCTCCAAATGCTTTGAGCTGGAGCCAGCTTGGTCCCGGTAACATTGGTGGAAGAATTCGTGCAATTGCTGTTCATCCAACCGACCCAAACACTGTATATATTGGGGCGGTTGCCGGTGGAGTTTGGAAGTCTGTGAATGGCGGAACCTCTTGGACATCCCTAAGTGGTTTTTTGGGAAACATTGGTGTTTGTGCTCTTGTTATTGATCCAAATAATCCTAATATCATTTATGCAGGAACGGGTGAAGGATTTTTTAATCTGGATGCTATTCGTGGCGCTGGAATATTTAAATCTACAGATGCGGGTATAAGTTGGGCACAGTTATCTTCTACAAACAATACAAATTTTTATTATGTAAATGATCTTGATTATGATGCTGCAAATTCGACGCTTTATGCTGCTACCCGAAAAGGACTTTATTCATCTAACGATGGAGGTGTAAGTTTTGCAGCTAAAGTTACAGGATCAGGTAGTGATGTTCATTGTTTGGATATTGAGATTGCAAATACTAACCCGAGAACAATTTTTGCAACCTTTGGGTTATTCAATCAGGCTGAAATTTGGCGCAGTACCGATGCGGGAACAAGCTTCTCTCAAAATATTACTCTTGCCAATTTGGGTAGAATTGAGATGGCTGTGTCAAAATCAAATCCATCTGTTGCGTATGCTTCTTTTATGGATTTAAATACTTACGGTACTGGGGCAATAATATATACAGCTAATGCAGGAGCTAATTGGTTTTATACTAATGATATTCCTGGTCCATCTTATGCAGGTGCAGCAACATATACTGGAGCTCAGGCCTGGTATGATAATATACTTGCCGTAGATCCAGACAATGCTAATAATGTTTTAGCAGGTGGAATTGATAATTGGAAAACCACTGATGCTGGAAATACCTGGATTCAGAAAACAAATTGGTACTCACAAAGCGGTGCCCCGCCGTATGCACATGCAGATCAACATGGTGTAGCTTTTGCTCCGTCAAACTCTAATATTGTTTATCTTGGTAATGATGGCGGAATTTATAAATCAACAAATAAAGGGGAAACATGGACATCCATGAATAACAATCTTTTCATTACACAATTTTACTATGGAACTGTTAATCCCACGGGTACAGTTTATGCCGGAGGCACACAGGATAACGGAACATTAAGAACAACCGGCTCAACAAGCTGGAATGAAATTCTTGGCGGTGATGGTGGTGCAACAGAAATTGATTTTAATAATACAAATAATATTTATATGGAGTATGTAAATCTTGCATTCTACAAATCAACTGATGGCGGAGGAACATTCTTCAAAGCAATGAACGGAATTCCTACAGGACCAAATTTTTATGATGGAACAACAGATAGAACACAATTTATTTCTCCATTCTCAATGGATCCCAATAATTCTTCAATAATTGTTGCCGGAACTTATAGAGTTTGGCGAACAACAAACGGTGCCGCAAATTGGACTGCAATAAGCGGTGATTTAACTGGTGACGGCAGTGGTACATCTGGTGCTACAATCTCTACCGTAATAGCTGCAAAGGGAAATTCTAATGTCATTTATGCCGGTTGTTCAAATGGAAGAGTACAAGTAACAACAGATGCTGGAAGCTCATGGAATCTTAGAACTAGTGGTTTACCAAACTTGTCTGTAACTAAAATTACAACTGATCCAAATAATCCCGCAACTGCATATGTTACATTTTCCGGTTATACTGCATCATCAAAAATTTATAAGACGACTAATTATGGAACCAGCTGGACAAATATTTCGGGCAATCTTCCAAATATTCCAACTAACTGTGCAGTAGTAAATCCTGCAAACGGAAATAATCTTATTGTTGGAACTGATCTTGGAATTTTCTCTACCACAGATGGTGGAAGTACATGGGTTCAGGATGTTGTTGGAATGGCAAATGTACCTGTTCTTGATATTGATTTTCGTTCATCTGATAATAAACTCTTTGCTGCAACTCATGGAAGAAGTATGTACTCATCAACTCTAACTGGAGGTGGTGGAGGTACACAAACAGCTACTCTCACTTATGATGATGGAACACCAGGCGGAGGATATTACTGGCAGGTTAATGGACAAGGTTCAGCTAACAGAATGACACCAACTTTAAGCAATGCAACAATAACCCAAATGGAAATATATTTTACAGGAGTATTTTCAGGTAATGCAACTTATAAACCTATTGTACTTTCAAGCAGTGCTGGGCAACCAGGTAGTGATCTTGTAAGTCTTAATTTTAAAACTGCCGCAACATACCCTGCTTGGGATGTAACAAATCTTTCATCATATAACATAGTTGTAAATGGTGATTTCTTTGTTGGGCTTAAATATGATGGTGTAAATTTACCTCTTTATGGTTACGATGTTACAAATAATGGTAGAGCTTGGGATTATAATGGTTCATCTTGGTCATCCTGGAATGAGACTTATTTTATGCGTGCAACAATTCAAACAACAACTTCTGTTGCTGAAATAAGTAATGAAATTCCAAAAGAATTTGATCTCAGTTATAATTATCCCAATCCTTTTAATCCAACAACAAAATTTAAATATGCCTTACCTGAGGGAAGAAATGTTAAAATAACTATTTATGATATTAACGGGAGAAAAGTGACCGAGCTTGTAAATAATTATCAGGGTGCTGGAACTTATGAAGTAACCTGGAATGGAAAGAACGATCTAGGCCAGCAGGTTGCAAGCGGTACTTACATTTATCAGGTAAATGCAGGTAGTTTTTCTCAAACAAAAAAAATGGTAATGCTAAAGTAAATATTAATAGTTAAACTCAATTTTGAATAAAGGCGATTCTTTTGAGTCGCCTTTTTTTGTTTGTGACTGAGTAAAAATGACTTCTATTACTTATTTCCCGCCTTCATTGTCACTGAATAGCGTTAATTGTCACTTTTATCATTATGTTAGATTGTTATTTAAGGCATAAAAATTGTCAATTACCAATAATTACTATTTTAGGAATTAATTATGAAAATATCCTTTTTTTTATCACTAGTTGCTATTTTTATTGTATTTATATCATTTACAAAATCTGAACCTGGTTTTAATTCTGGTCCTGGATGCGGTGGTTCAGGATGTCATACCTCTGAGACTGGAATCGTAACCGCGGAAGTGCTTAACAATTTTCAAGTAAGAATAACTGTTACTGGAACAACAAGTAAAGTTGGTGGTGAACTTGTTAATTCTAGCGGAAATGTAGTTGCAGTAATTAATTCGACTTCAACCAATCCTTTTACATTAACCGCACCATCCGCAGGAACATATACTGTTAATGCGGGATTTAAGAGTCCATCCAGAAAGTGGGGCGTTACTTCCGCCGTTATAAATGTAACCGGAATCGATGAAGAACTAGTTGGATTAAGACCAGAAACTTTTACACTTTATGATAATTATCCAA
>OEIV010000552.1_pt1 | contig 19791 bp, 5 predicted proteins | sample 1539231 | NCBI WGS metagenome assembly OEIV01 (sample SAMN03794762, study PRJEB22550) | activated sludge metagenome | feature: wastewater treatment plant; material: activated sludge; isolation source: Wastewater treatment plant of a petroleum refinery complex | place: Argentina: Buenos Aires ...
CGGACTTCATGGCGCGCTGCAAGGCGACCGTGGCGGGATGGTCGGGCGAGGCGGTGAAGACCCCCGAGCCGGCCGCCAAGGAAGCGCCCAAGGCCGAGCCCGCGCCGACGCCCGCGGCGCCCGTGAGTTCGCAAGGGAAGAAAAAGGGTTTCCCGTGGTTCCTGCCCGTGGCGGCGGTGGTCTTGGTGGGAGGTGGGCTGGCGGCGTGGCGGCCGTGGGAAGTCAAGAAGCCCAACATCGCGTTGAACGACAGGCCCGAGACCAAGCCCACCGAAACCAAGCCCACCGAGACCAAGCCCACCGAGACCAAGCCGCCGGAGGCCAAGCCGAACCAGCCCGATGCGGCGGCGCTCGAAGCGCAGCGCAAATCGGAGGAGGCCAAGAAGGCCGAAGTAGCGCGCCAGATCGAAGAAGCGCGCAAGATCGAAGAAGCGCGCAAGATCGAAGAAGCGCGCCAGGCGAAGGAAGCGGCGGACAAGGCGGCGAAGGACGAGGCTGATCGTCGGGCCAAGGAAGAAGCCGATCGGAAGGTGAAGGAAGCAGCGGACAAGGCCGCCGCGGACAAGGCGGCGAAGGAAGAAGCCGACCGTAGGGCAAAGGAGGCCGCGGACAAGGCCGCTGCAGAAAAGGCGGCGAAGGAAGCCGCGGACACGAAAACCAAGGACGCCGCCGCCCGGGCCGCGCAGGTTGAAAAGGAGCGCGACGGCCTGCGCCGTCAATTCGTGCAGCTCGACGCCCTGCTGCAGCAGGGGTATGTGATCGGCGAAAAGACACCGGACGGCCAGGGCGTCGACGCCGTCTTCGCGAGGATCAACGCCAACCCAGAGTTCGCCGCGTTCCGCGACTCGACGCCGGCGGCCCGTGAGACCATCGAGCGTGTCGAGGCGCTGAAGAAAATCCCGACCAGCACCGACGCGACGGAGTTGGAGACCCACGCGACGGGCGCGAAGCTCGCCGAGCAGCTCGCGGCGTGGTCAAGGCTGGCCGCCGGCGGTGCGAACTGGCCCGCCACGCCCGCCAATCTCAAGGGGGCGGCGGCGACCGTCGCCACGATGGAGACGTCGACCAACGACGTGGGCGGCGAGCGCGGCGCGTTGCTCCAGAAACGCGTGCTCGCCGACGCGGCGAAGATCTGGTCGCGGTACGCGGCCGCTCAAACCACGCCCGAGGCGCTGCTGGAGGCCGAGTCGTACCTTCCCGCGTTCCGGGTGAAGCCGGAACAGGTCGCGGCGCCCATCCGCTACAACCTCGAGCTGGCCAAGCTCAAGCGCGACGCGGCGGCGTTCAAGGGCGACGCCGGCGATGCGGAACTCCGGACGCGCCTCGCCGCGTTCCTCTCGAGCGTGGGAAGCGAGAAGGGCCCGGGTCTCGATGGCGTGCTCGCCGTGCTCAACGCGACCGTCACGTCGGGCGTCGATCCAACCAAGAGCGGCCCGGGCGCCAAGGGATGGCGGGCCGAGGTGCGAGAGAACGGCAGCATTGTCGCCTTCTTCCCGCCCAAGGGACGCACCAGCCAGCCGATCGAGTTCGCGCGCCTCGAGGTCGCCGGGGTGACGTCGTACATCGCCGCCACCGAGGCGTCGATCGGATTGGTGATGGACATCGCCGAGTCCGGGAGCGCGTGGGGTGATGTGCTGAGCGTGCTCCCCGAGACCAAGCGCGCCAACTCAATCAACTCGGTGCGCGGCTGGGATTGGAAATTGACGGGGCGACAGGCCACCGCGATCCACCCCTGCCCCGACACGGAAGACTGGAGCGCCGGCTGGTTCAACAGCGGCAATTTCCGGGCCATGACCACGCCCACGAAAAAGGAGCTCTATCCCGCCGGCTCGCGCCCGCCCGGGCCCAACGCCCAGACGCCGATACAGTTCGTGTCGATCGGAGCGGCGGCGTTCGTGGCGGGAGCGGCGGGGTGCCGGTTGCCGACCGCTGAGGAGTGGGCCGCGGCGGTGGCGATGGATTCCGGCGGCACGCCCAACCGGCGCGACGCGGCGTGGAAAAAAGTCTGGGACTTCAGCCAGACGGTCGGCGGGGCGCCCAAGCTCAACGACGCCGTGTTCGGTGGTCCTGAGCTCCCGCGCGACGTGACGGTCGCGGTCCCGGGTGACGACGGCGTGGTGTGGTTCGCGGATGTCAACGCCGGCGCGGGCGCACGGATCAAGAACCTGGTCGGCAACGTCGCCGAGTTCGTGACCGCCAGCGCCATCGACCCCATCGCCGACAAGAACGAGGCCATGAAGATCGGCGCGGCGGGGCGGGTGATCGGGGCGTCGGCGCTCTCGCCGGCCAAGATCGAACCCGCGACGCCCCAGACCATCCTGCCCAACGCGGTGGGCAAGGAGTTCAGCGATGTTGGCTTCCGGCTTGCGTTCACGGCGGGTGCGGCGGCCAAGCCGGTCCCGATCACGCCCAAGTCGGCCCAGGCCGCGGTCGCCGCGATGGAGCTGATCCGCGCGAAGCCGTAATTCAGATCAGGCGCATATATTGCGCGATTCGAGCAATTGTGGAAAGCCGGGGGATTCACGAAGGGAAGGAGTTTGGGGTCGGGTTGACGGTGTTTGGTTTGTGGAGCTAGGCTGGCGTAATGAAAGATGGGGTGATCCGCTCGGATCGCCCGTGGTGTTCTTGTCTGAGAGTGCTGGGTGATTTTTTCGCGGGCACGAAGATGCGATTCGGCGACGGGCCGCGGAGCGCGGTGGTGGTCGAGTTGCTGCCGGGAAGCCCGAGAGCGAGGAACGCGAATGGGTCGGACGCGCGAATTCGGAAAGCACGGCGTGGCGATGGGATGGTCGGCGGTGCTGGCGCTGGCGGCGGGACTGGCTTCGGGCGTGCGGGCCCAGGAGGCGCAACCCGCGTCGCCACCCAGCGAACCCCCGGCCGGCGCGGGCGCTGAGTCGGCGGGCGTGGCGGTGAAGGCGGACGCGCCGGCGGCGGCTCCCCAAGAGGACCCGGCGAAGCTGATGACCAGCGACGGCGAGGCGTACCCGATCTCGCGCGTGCTCCTGGTGTACGCCCGCGAGAATCCCGGGCAGCCCGACGTGCAGGACGAGCGATTCCAGAATCTCACGGTTCGCCTGGGCAAGCTCCCCGAGGGGTATGTGAACCAACGCCCGGGCGTCGAGAGCGTCTCGCTCAAGCTGTCGGAGATCACCGAGGGCTCGGGCGGCATCTTCCGCAAAAGCGCGGTCGGTGCGATCGCGGCGTCGGTGCTGGAGGAATTGAACCGGCGCGGGGTCTACGGCGTGTTCGTCAGCCCCAGCGACGAGGACATCGACGAGCAGACCGGCAAGGACAAGCGCGAGGGGCGGACGGCCCTGGTCTTCGTCATCTACACCGCGGTGGTGAAGGACGTCCGCACCATCGCGCGCGGCGAGCGCTTCGAGGGCGAGCCGGCGATCAACCACCCGGCCCACGCCGGAATCCGGGCCCGCAGCCCGGTCGTGCCCGGGCAGCTCCTCCGCAAGGACAAGCTGGACAGCTACGCGTATCAGCTCAAGCGCCATCCGGGGCGCGTGGTCGACATCGCGGTGGCGGCGGCGGACGACGAGGGCGGCGCGCAGGTCGACTACCTCGTGGGCGAGAACAAGCCCTGGATGCTGTACTTCCAGCTGTCGAACACGGGCACCAAGAACACCGAGGATTGGCGCGAGCGCTTCGGGTTCACCCACAACCAGCTCACCAACCACGATGACATCCTGCAGTTGGAGTATTCGACCGCGGGGTTCGACTCGTCGCACGCCTTCACGCCGAGCTATGACTTCCCGCTCCTCTCGAACAAGCTGCGGGCCAAGGTCTACGGCTCGTGGACCGATTTCACCGCGTCGGACGTCGGCATCAGCCAGGCCCAGTTCACGGGGAGCGGCTGGAGCCTGGGCGGCGAGCTGGCGTGGAACGTGGCCCAGTGGGGCCCGTCCTTCCTGGACCTGGTGGGCGGCGCCCGCTGGCAGAACGTCAACATCCGCAACGAGAGCGACCCGATCAACATCATCGAGGGCGAGGACGATTTCTTCCTGCCGTATGTCGGGGCGCGGTATACGCGCGACACCAACTTCGCGCGAACCTTCGCCGAGGCGCTGGTGGAGTTCAACTTGTCGGGCATCGCGGGGACGGAGGAGGAGGAGATCGGCAAGATGGGCCGCTCGAATCCCGACGATGAATTCGCGGTCTTCCGCTGGGATCTGACGCAGTCGCTTTACCTTGAGCCGCTCTTCAATCCCAGGGGCGGGACGGCGGACGGCAAGGGGATGACGCTGGCGCACGAACTGGTCGGGAGCTTCCGCGGCCAGAACGCTCTGGGCAGCCGTCTGGTGCCGACGTTCGAGGCGGTGGCGGGCGGGTTCTACAGCGTGCGCGGCTACCCGGAGTCGGTGGTGGCGGGCGACAACTCGTATATCGCGAGCTTCGAGTATCGCTTCCACATCCCCAACGCGTTCGCGGCCAGGGAGCCCAGCCGCCTCTTCGGGCGCGAGTTCCGCACCACGCCGCAATCGCCGTACTACGGCACGGCGGACTGGGACCTGATCGCCAAGGCGTTCATCGACGTGGGCCGGGTGACCAACAACGACCGTGAGTCATACGAGTACGACGAGACCCTGGCGGGCACGGGCCTGGGGCTGGAGCTGCAGGTGATGCGCAACGTCAATATCCGCGCCGACTGGGGCGTGGCGATGGAGGAAGTGAACAAGGAGGGCGGCGGGGAGTTTGTTTCCGCCGGGAGCAGCCGCTTCCACCTCTCGTTCACGCTGCTGTTCTGAGCGGGGAGCTTTGGGCGACGAGTTCCGGGTGACGAGCCCCGCCGGTTCGCGGGGTCAGGTTGGGATGGGTGGTTTGGACCGATCGATGCACACGAGACGGGGCGAGGATGCCCCGATGACACGAGGATTGCCATGAACACCAAGTCGTTGAACGCCAAGTCGGTGAGCGCCAAGTCGATGATCGGTGGCCGCGAGGGTCTGACGCTGGCGCTGGCCGCGGGGCGCGCGTTGCGCACGCGGCTTGTGTTTGGCGGCGCGTTCTCGGGCGGTCTTTTGGCGCTGGCGGGCGTGGCGGTGGGCCAGGTGCAGGGCGTGGCGGGCGAGCAGGTCGCCGCCGGGCAGGCCCGGTTCGTGCGCTTCGGCAACAACGTGACGATCACGGCGGCCAACAACACGATCATCAATTACAACTCGTTCAACATCCGCCCGGGCGAGTCTGTGAACTTCGTGCAGCCCGACGCGCTGGCGCGGGTGCTCAACCGGATCAATTCGTCCTCGCCCACGCAGATCGACGGCTCGCTGTCGGCCAACGGGCGGGTGTACATCGTCAACCCCGCGGGCGTGTACTTCGGCCCGGGCGCGGTGGTCAATTCCGGGAGCATCTTCGCCGCCGCCGGAAACATCTCCAACGCCGACTTCCTCCGCAACATCAACCGCTTCACGGATGTGAAGGGCAAGGTCGTCAACGAGGGCACGATCACCACGGCGCCGGGCGGGGTGGCGGCCCTGGTCGGTTCGGCCGCGATGAACTTCGGCACGATCAGCGCCCCGCAGGGCACGATCATCATGGCCTCGGGCCAGAGCGTCCTCATCGGCGAGGAGGGCGGGCACGTCTACGCCCAGGTCGACACCGCCAAGGCGACGGGCGTGGGCCCCGAGGGCGGCGAGGGGACCGCCGCGACGCAGAAGGCCCGCTTCGGCGCCGGCGACACCTTCGCGGTCGCGGTGTTCAACAAGGGCGTCGCCAAGGCCAAGCGCGTGCAGATGGAGACCTCGCGCGGCGTGACGGTCGCGTCGGGCACGATCGACGTCTCCGACACCTCCGCGGGCGGCAAGGGCGGCTCGGTCGAAATCCTCGGCGACCGCGTGGCGCTCGTGAACGCGACCATCGATGCGTCCGGCGACGCCAAGGGCGGACAGGTGCTGATCGGCGGCGATCTGCAGGGCAAGGGCACGCAGCGCAACGCCGCTCTGGCCAATGTCGATTCCAGCTCCGTCGTGCGTGCCGACGCCATCACGTCGGGCGACGGCGGCAAGGTCATTGTCTGGTCCGACGACACCACCAAGTTCCAGGGTCTCATCACGGCCCGCGGTGGCGCCCGGGGCGGCGACGGCGGCTTCGTCGAAATCTCCGGCGCGCAGTACCTCCACGCGGCCCACAACGTCGACCTCTCCGCGCCCAAGGGGAACGCGGGCACGGTCCTCTATGACCCGCTCAACATCCGCATCGACGGCTCGGCCGCGGGCAACGCCGACGGCTCGGACGACACCGACGCCAGCGCCACCAACCTCATCAACGACTCGGGCTCCAACACCCAGGGCACCATCAGCTTCACCGACGAGGGCGCGGGCACGCCCGACCCATTCATCGTCACCGAGTCGGAAATCGAGGGGACCGACGCCAACATCATCCTCCAGGCCCGCAACAGCATCACGGCCAACGGCGACTTCGCCGCCGACGACCTGACGATCGCCAGCAACCGGACGCTGACGCTCCAGACGCGCAACAACGCGGGCGACGGCGCGGGCGTCATCAACCTGACCGGCGCGACCGAGGGCAACGCGCTCAACATCCGCACCCAGGGCACCGGCACGATCACGATCAACGCCTCGACCGACGGCGGGAGCGCGGGCAACATCACCCTGCCCCAGCTCACCACCGCGGGCGGCGCCATCAACGTCACCACCGGCAACGGCACGATCACGACCAACGGCGCGATCGCGACCAGCGGCGGGGCGGTCACGCTCACCTCGACCGGCGCGCTCTCGACCAACGCCACCATCAACTCGGGCAACGGCCTGCTCTCGTTCACCTCGTCGGGCTCCACCATCACAACCGGCGCGACGATCACCGGCGGCTCGGGCGGCGCGCTCTTCCTGTCGTCGGGCGATCTGGCGCTCAACGCCAACCTTGCCGCCGCGGGCGGCACGGTCCGCCTGCAGTCCAGCACCGGCCAGGTCACGCAGGCCGGCGCGACGGCCCTGACCGGTGCGACGCTCGGCGTCCGGGCCGCCACCGGCATCTCACTCCCCGAATCGGGCAACAGCTTCACGTCGTTCGCGGCGTTCACGAGCGGCGCGGCGGCCCCGATCAGCTACCGTGACACCAACGCGCTCAACGTCTCGTCGGTCACGGCGTCGGGCGCCTTCGGCGCGACCTTCGGCGTGGGCACCACCGGCAACGGCGCCGTGACCCTGCAGACCGGCGCGGGGCTCACCCTTCTCAATAGCGTCGACTCCGACGCCGGCGCCATGGCCCTGACCGCCGCCAGCGGCAACGTGCTGGAATCCGGCGGCGTCGTCATCGCCACGGGCACCCTCACGCTCTCCGGCGGCGCGTCCTTCCTGCTCTCCAACTCCTCCAACGACCTCGGCACCGTCACAGGCTCGGTCTCGGGCAGCACCATCATCCTCAACGACGGCACCGGCTCGCTCACGCTCGACACCTTCAGCCACACCAACGGCGCGGGCTCCTTCACCGCCATCGCCACCACCGGCGGCATCACCGACACCACCAGCGCCACCTTCGCGGGCACCTCCTCGTTCAGCGCCAACGGCGCCATCACCTTGGACAACCTCGCGGCCACCGGTGCGATCGCGGTCGCCACCGGCGCGGGCAACGTCACGATCGTCAACGCAACCGGCGTCGACCTCGACGCCTCGTCGACCGTGGTGGGAGACCTCTCCGTCACCGCCACCACCGGCAACATCACCGACGCCGCCCCGATCGACGTCAACGGCAACGCGACCTTCAGCGCCCCGGCCAACGGCGCCTCGATCACCCTCGACCAGCTCGACGTGACCGGTACCTCCTCGTTCACCACCGCGGGCACGGGCTCCACGATCACGATCACCAACCCCGTGCTCGGCGCGGCGGCCTCCTTCAACACGGGCGCGACGGGGACCGTCGCTCTGACCATGCCCGCCGCCACGCTCGTGTCGATCGGCGCTTCCACGGTGGACGGTAACGTCACCCTCAACACCGACGACGTGGACTTCACCGGCGGCAACGACACCGTCGCCATCACCGGCACACTCGACATCCTTCCCGTCACCACCACGCGCGAGATCGTGCTGGGCACCAGCGGCGCCGGGACCCAGCTCGTCCTCGATGACACCGACCTTGACGCCTTGGCCGACGGCATCGACCTCATCACCGTCGGACGTACCAACAGCAACGCCAACTCCACCATCGACGCCTTTCCGATCAGCGATCCGCTCTACGTCCGCACCCCCTCGGGCGGCGTGATGACGATCTCCGGCGCCGTCGTCGGGTCGGGCGATTCCTCGCTGTGGTTCAACACGGGCGGCTCGATCGACCATAACGGCTCGCTCACGGTCGCCGGGCAGAACATCCTGCTGCTTTCGACCGGAGCCATGGACCTGGGCGGGAACATCGACACGACGGGCGGCACGCTGCGCCTGGTGACCGGCTCGGCCGCGGGCGTCACCCAGTCCGCCGGGACCATCACCACCACGGACCTTGGCGTTCGCGCCGGTTCGATCGACATCGCACTCAACGGCAACACCTACTCACAGGTCGCCGCATTCAGCTCCGGCTCGGGCAATGCCCTGACGCTCGACACCGACAACGCCCTGACCAGCGGCTCGATCGGGGCCGATTCCCTGGGCCTCTTCCTGGCGACCTCCGGCATCGCGACCACCGGCGGCGGGGACATCCTCGTCGATACCCCCAGCCTCAGCATCAGCCAGCAGATCACCAGCTCGGGTGACGTGCGCCTGCAGACCGCCAACGGCGTGACGCAGTCGGCCCGCATCCTCGCCGATGCGCTCGGCGTCGTTGCTTCCGGCGCGGGTGACGTCGTCCTCACCAACGCCAATAACAACGCGACCACGGTCGCGATCTCGACCGCCGGGGCCGCCAACACCGTCAGCTACACCGACCTCGACGATGTCGGCGTCGGCGCGGTCGCGTCCAGCGGCGGCTTCACCGGCGCCACCGGCGTCGTCACGAGCAACGGCGACGTCGTCCTCTCGTCGGGCGGCGAACTCGGCATCGCCCAGAACATCACCGCCGGCTCCGGCGTCGTGCGCCTGAGCGCCACCGACGCGATCCTGCAGACCTCCGGCGCGATCACCGCGTCGGCCCTGGGTGCCAACTCCGCAAGCGCGGGCATGGTGCTAGCTTCCTCTACCAACGACGTTGATACCTTCGCCGCCACCGGCGCGGGCACGGGCAACGCGATCTCGTTCCGCGACTCGGACGGCGCGTCGATCGGCGCGGTTACGTCCTCCGGCGCGTTCACCGGCGCGACCGGCGTCGTCATCACCGACGGCAACGTCACCCTCCGAACCGGCAACACCATGGCGCTCGACCAGAGCGTTCTGACCGGCACCGGCATCGTCAGCCTCACGACCGACGCCGGCGGCATCACGCAGGGCGCCGCCATGGGCGTCACCGGCGATTCGCTGTCGCTCAACGGCACCGGAACGTTCACGCTCGACGGCAACGCCAACGCCGTCACCACCCTCGACGCGACCACCACCGGCAACGTCACCTACATCGACACCACCGCCCTGGACCTGGCCGCGTCCACGGTTACGGGCAATCTTGATGTCACCGCCGCCAGCGGCAACCTGACGGACTCAGGGATCGTGGACGTGAGCGGCACGGGCACGTTCACGACCACGACCTCCAACGCGACGATCACGCTGAATCAGCTCGCGGTGGACGGCGCGCTCAGCGCCAACACCACCGGCGCGTCGGGCGACGTGGCCCTCACCAACGCCACGGGCGTCAACCTGGCGGCTTCGACGATCGGCGGAATCCTGGATGTCGTCGCCAGCACCGGCAACATCACCGACTCCGGAGCGGTCACGATCTCGGGCGCGGGCGCCTCGGCCTTCACGACCCAGGGCTCCAACGCCGACATCACGCTCGACACCACCGACACCTCCGCCGGATCGATCGGCGTCTTTACGACCGGCGCGACCGGCGACGCCTCGATCACCAGCTCCGCGGCGATCAACCTCGACGCGTCCACGCTGGGCGGCAACCTCACGCTCATCGGCGACGACATCGACTTGGTGGGCGGCGCGGGCAATGTGCTCTCCAGCGGGGGGTCGGCGACGATCACACTCAACTCGCTCAACGCCGGGACGACGATCGGCGTGGGAACCGGCGCGGGCTCGCTCTCGATCGACGCCACGGACCTGGCGGGCATCGGCGCGTTCTTCGGCGGAATCAACATCGGCAACGCTGCGGGCACCGCGGCCCTGACCATCGGCGACGCGACGCTCCCGCTCTCCACGACCTTCACCATGACGGGCGCGGGCGGGTCGATCGTCACAACCGGCGGCACGACGCTCAGCGCCCCGGGCTCCAACAACCTGACCCTCAACGCCGGCTCGGTCTCGCTGGCGGGCGCCATGAACGCCGGCACGGGCACGATCCGCATCGTCTCCGCCGGCGCGGTGAACCAGACCGCGGGCTCGATCAGCGCGACCGGCCTGGGTGTCCGGGCCGCGGGCGCGGTCACGCTCAACCAGAGCAACAGCGTCACGACCTTCGCCGCCAGCTCCAGCGGCGGCGGGTCGGCGGTGCAGTACACCGACGCCTCGGGCCTTGACCTTGGCACGATCTCGGCGCTCCGCGCCTTCAGCGCGACCAGCGGCGTCACGACCAGCAACGGCGACGTGCTCGTCTCGACCGGCGGCGCCCTCACCATCCCGCAATCGATCAGCGCCGGCACGGGCACGGCACGCCTCGCGTCGACCGGCGCGGTCACGCAGTCCGGCGGTTCCATCACCGCGTCGTCGCTGGGTGTTCGCGGCGGCGGGGCGATCACGCTCAACCAGGCTTCCAACAACGCGGGCACGCTCTCCGCGACAACTTCATCGGGCAACGTCAGCTATGTGGACGCCGACGCCCTCATGATCGGCTCGGTCTCGTCGAGCGGGAGCTTCGCGGCCGTCTCCGGCGTTACCAGCGCCGGCACGCTCAGCGTCTCCACCCCCGGCGCCCTCACCATCAACAACAACGTGACGGCCCCCACCTCGGCGACGCTCTCCTCCGATACCGACGGCAACGGCGGAAACATCGCGTTCGGCGCGGGCGTCACCGTTTCGTCGCCCACCCAGACCTTCCGCGCCGGCTCCGGCGCCGGCTCGGCCAGCGCCGACATGCTGACCAACAGCCCGACCTTCCAGGGCACGACGGGCGGCACGTCGCCCACGACGTTCATCGTCCGCCAGGACGGGGCGATCGTGGACGGCGCGACGGCCGCGGGCGCGCAGTTCGCCGGCGGGCTCACGGGCGTTGACTACACCCTCCGCTCCGACAACGGCGCGGTCACCATCGCCACCGCCAGCAAGGTCAACGGCTCGTGCCTCACCCTCTCGGGTACCAGCATCACCATCATCCCGGCTCTCACGCTCGAGTGCCTCAATACCAACGGCGCGATCACCATCAACGACGACCTGACCATGACCGAGGACACCACGTTCTCGGGCGCGGTCACCATCGGCGGTGCGGACGTCACCATCAGCACGGGGACGGGCACGCTGAGCTTCGGCTCGACGGTCCACGCCGGGGCCAACACTCTCACCCTCGAGGCCGAAGAGCTCCAGATCAATGGCCACGTGTCGGGCACCGGCACGCTGACGATGCAGCCCTTCACGCAGAATCGCCCGGTCGACCTGGCCCAGACCGAGGGCTCGACCCCGGGCGACCCCACCGCCGGAATTTTCGATCTCACCGCCAACGAGATCGGGCGCGTGCAGGACGGCTTTGCCCAGATCAACATCGGACGCGCCAACGGCACCGGCGCGATGCGGGCCGTCAACGGCACGGTCTTCAGCGATCCGCTCGCCCTCCGCATGACCGGCGCGGGCGGTTCGATCACCGTCAGCTCGCTCATGGTCAACGACGGCGGGGCGATCTTCTTCGACTCGCCCACCACCCTCGGCGCCACCGTCCGCACCAACGCGGGCGTCGTCACCTTCAACGAGACCCTCGCCGTCTCCTCCAGCGCCGGCGTCGACACCACCGACAGCGGCGGCACGCCGACCGGCGCCAACATCGTCTTCAACGGCGACGTCGATAGCGCCGGCGGGAACAACGCCCTGCAGGTCGGCGCGGGCACCAACGGCGACGTGACGTTCAGCGGCAACGTCGGCGACACCCCCCGCCTCCTCAACCTGATCGTCACAGGGCGCAATCTCTCGATCCGCAACGTCAGCACCACCACCTTCCAGTCCTACACCGGCGCCGTGCTTCTCACGGGCGCGACGACGCTCTCCACCACCGCAGGCGTCACCGGCACCGTCGACATCTTCGGAACCGTCAATGGCGCTCAGACCCTTACCATCGACGCCGGAACCGCCGACGTCACGGTCACCGGCGCGGTCGGCGGCACGACGGCCCTCACCACCTTCACCGCGACCGGCGCGACCATCGCCGTCAACGACGTTACCACCACCGGAAACCAGGTCTACAACGGCGACACCACCCTTTCAGGCGACCTCGCCAGCACCACCGCCGGCTCGATCCGCGTCGAGGGCGACACCGCCCTTTCGGGCGGCACCAATTCGATCACCACCAACGGCGGGGCCGCCACCGACGACATCCGACTTGTCGGCACCGTCAACGGCGCCTCGGCCCTCACCCTCAACGCCGGCGCGGGCGACATCGCCGTCACCGGCGCGGCGGGCGGGACCACGCCTCTTACAAGCCTTGCCGCCACCGCCAACACCATCGGCGTCGCGGGCGTCACCACGACGGGAGCCCAGACCTACACCGGCGCGACCACGCTCGGCGGCAACCTCGCGAGCACCACCGCCGGCGCGATCAACATCACGGGCAACACCATCGTGACGACCGGCACTCAGTCGATCACGACCGCGGGCGGCGCCGCCAGCGACGACATCACCATCACCGGCACGCTCGACGGGCAGCTCGCCGGCGTCGGCACCGCCCTCACCCTCAACGCCGGCGCGGGCGATGTGTCCGTCACCGGCGCGACCGGCGGCACGACACCCCTCAGCAGCCTCTCCGCCAGCGGCAACACCATCGGCGTCGCGGGCGTCCGCACCACCGGGTCCCAGACCTACACGGGCAACACCAGCACCTCGGGCGACCTGGTCTCGACCACCTCGGGCGCGATCGGCGTCACCGGCAACCTCGCCCTCTCGGGCGTCAGCCGCACCATCAGCACCGAGATCGGCGCGATCTCGGTCAGCGGCACGACCAACGGCGCCACCGCCCTTACGCTCGACGCCAACCAGGGCGATGTGACGCTCTCGGGCGCGACCGGCGGCACCACGCCGCTCACCAGCCTCGCGGTCTTCGGGCAGAACATCGGCGTCAACGCCGTCACCACCACCGGCGCGCAGGGCTACACCTCCGCCACCAACTTCAGCGTCACGCTCAACGGCGACCTGACTTCCACCGGCGCCGGAGCCATCGGCGTCGACGGCCCGACCATCCTCGGCGCGCCATCGGTCAACGTCAGCACCGCCGGCGCGGCGGGCGATGACATCGTCTTCGACGGCACCGTCAACGGCGCGTCCAACCTCTCCGTCAGCGCCGGGGCCGCCAACGTCGCCATCAACGGCGTGGCCGGCGGAACCACCCGGCTCCAGAGCCTTGCCGTCGTCGCCGCCAACACCACCAGCCCCGCCGTCAACACCGGCGGCGGACAGTCCATCACCGGCAACCTCACCCTCGGCGGCGACCTCTCCAGCAACGGCGGGGGCACCATCGTCGTCACCGGCCCGACCACCCTCCCCACCGCCAACACCACCATCTCCACCGCGGGCGCCGCGGGCGACGACATCACGCTCGCGGGCGTCAACGCCAGCGCCGCCGACGCCAGCAGCCTCGTCGTCAACGCCGGCTCCGGCAACGCCACCCTCGGCGCGATCGGCGCAACCACCCGCCTGGGCGCTCTCAACGTCACCGCCGCCAGCATCAACGCGGCCTCGCTCAATACCGCCGGCGCGATCACCCTCGCCGGTGCGACCAACGTCACCGGCAACGTCACCGGCGGCAGCCTGACCTCGACCGGCGCGACCACCGTCGGCGGCGGGGTCACCACCGTCGGCGATCAGAACTACACCGGCAACACCAGCGTCACCGGCAACGTCGTCGGCGGCGCCATCAACGTCGCCGGAACCGCCGGCTTCGGCGGCAACGTCACCGGCTCAAGCATCGGCGTCACCGGCGGCGCGGCCACCATCGGCGGCAATGCCACCACCTCCGGCACCCAGTCCTACGCGGGCGGAGCGGCCATCACCGGCAACGTCCAGGGCTCGACCCTCTCCGTCTCCGGCGGCGGCGCGACCATCGGAGGCAACGCCAGCACCACCGGCGCTCAGTCCTACGCCGGCGGCGCCAACGTCACCGGCAACGTCACCTCGACCACCCTCACCACTGGCGCGGCATCCACCTTCACCGGCGACGTCACCGCCTCGGGCGCGATCGACCTCACCGGCGCGTCCACCCTCGCGGGCAATGTCAGCGGCGCGTCGCTCAACGTGAACGGCGGGAGCACGCTGGGCAACACCGGCGGCTCGCGCACCCTCACGCTCACGAGCGGCGCCCTCTTCCAGGGCCCTGTTTCCATCACCGGAGCGACCACCGTCAACTCGGGCAGCGGCCCGATCTTCTTCGCGACGACCCTCAACTCCGCCGACGCAACCCCGCGTGATCTCACGCTGATCTCCGGCGAGGCGGGAGATGCCGACACATCGAGCGGCTCCGGGCCGTTCATCAACACCGGCGTTCGCTTCGGCTCCACCGTGGGCGACACCAACAAGCTGGGCGTGCTGACGATCGGCGGCACGCGGACCGCGATCCCCCAGGCCGCCACCATCGTCATGGCCTCGGCCTATGTCCCCGGTTCCAATGGTTCTCGCGTCCCCAGCACCGTTGACGCCGCCGACGTGCTCACCATCAACGCCGATCAGTTCGTGATGGGCGTCAACGAGAAGCTCACCGCCTTCGGCTCGCTCACGGTCAATGCCACCTCCGGCGCGACGCTCGGAGACGTGACCACCCTCGGCGACATGAACATCAACGCCCCGGCGATCACACTCCGCTCGCGCACCGGCGGCACGGTGCTCTCGCAGTTCGTCTCCGGCGGCGTGCCGCTCACCGCCCAGGACGGCGGCCTGGACTTCGTCGCCGGCGGCCGCATCGTCTTCGGCGTCGCTCCCTCGGGCTTTGCTCGTTACGCCGTCACCGACCCCGCCAACGACATCGATCTCAAGGGTGGCTCGGGCTCGGTCGCCCCGTTCGAAGGCGGCCTCACCGAGGCCCTCTTTGCTCCCAAGGCCTCCGCGGGCGGTGACCCCGCCAACACCAGCACCGAACTCCTCGCCCTTGATATGCGTTCGGAAGGCTCCATCGACAACCCGGCGTCGGCCCTGGCGTCGGCCCTGCCCAGCGATCAGTCGCTCGGCGTGCCCAACCAGAGCGTCTCGCTCTCGACCGCCATCAAGGACCTGCTCGCCCAGATCGGTATCTCGGTCAAGGACGCCTCGTCCTTCGACGAGTCGGTCAACGCCGCGGCCGGACTGGCCCTCTACAACGACTGGCCGCAGACCACCCGCGCCAGCGTCGACGACGCCAGCTACCAGGTCAGTGTCAATCGCCTGTCCCGCGACCGCATCGACGCCGTGCTCAACGCCTACTTCGATCTCTTCGGCACCGACGCCGCGGCCCGAAACGACCGCATCGCCGAGGCCCAGATCATCCTCTCCAAGGCCATGGAGGCCTACGTCGGCACGATCGGCGATCGCGAGCCGGACGGCCTTGGCTTCCGCGCTTTCATCGAGGCCACGCCCGACCAGGAGCCCGCGCTCAAGGTGCTCAACGGCCTGAACAAGCTGTTCAGCGCCATCGACCAGCTCGGCCTGTCGCCGGTCGAGGCTCGCGTGCCGCGAACCACCATCTCCAACCAGTTCAACGACGTGGGCCTGTCGAAGGAGCAGTTCTGGGCCGCCGTCACCGGCAAGCCGGTGGCCGAGCCCGCGGCCGTCGCCGAGCCAGCCGCTCAGTAATCCACTCACCCGCGCGGGGGGCCAAACCCCCGCCCGGGCTTTTCTCAGGAAGGGTGTTCACGCGTGCCCATCGACGTTGACGGACTTCTGCGCCCCGTGTCCGATGCCGCCCCGTGCGGCGAGGAATTGCGCTACGACCGGCGCTATCTCGAAGTCATGCGCCTGGCCGAGGGCAAGCCCGAACAGCAGATGGGCGACACCATCGTGCCCGGCGAAGAGCCCAATTGGCGCGAGGTCTACGACGGCTGCCTCGAACTCTTCGCCCGCAGCAAGGACCTCCGCGTCGCCATGCTCCTCTGCCTGGCGAACCTGCGCCTCGAAGGCTATCCGGGCCTCCGCGACGGCCTGAAGATCGTCAAGGGCATGGCGGAAAAGTACTGGGACGGGCTCTTTCCGATCCTCGACCCCGACGACGGCAACGACCCCACCGAACGCATGAACATCGTCGCGTCGCTGGCGGTCCCGCCCGGCAGCTTCGGCGACCCGATGAAGTTCCAGGATCGCACCCGCGAGGCGGCGATCGTGCAGCACCGGCAACTGGGCCGCGTGGGACTGCGCGAACTGCTCATCGTCGCGGGCGATCTGCCCGCGTCGACCGACGCCAACGCCCCCAAGCTCGATTCGTCGGCCATCGAGGCGATCTTTGAAGAGGTCGAAACGCCCGAACTCGAGGCGATCGCCAAGACCATCGAGGAATGCGCCGAACTGGTGAAAGGCCTGGAAGACGCGCTGACGGCCAAGGTCGGCGCGGGCAAGGCGATCGACCTCTCCAGCTTCCGCAGCCTACCGGTCGACGCCGCCAAGGCGGTGCGCAAGCGCCTGGCCAAGCGCGGCGTGGGCGGGCCCGCGGGCGCGATCGACGAGGCAACCGGCGGGTCCGGCGGGGGCGGCGGTCCGCGCCTGGCGGGCGAGATCTACTCGTCCTCCGATGTTCGCGAGGCACTGGACAAGATCGTGCGTTATTACGAATTGCGTGAGCCTTCGAGCCCGGTGGCGCTGGTGATGCAGTGCGCCCAACAGCTCGTGGACAAGGGTTTCCTGGACATCGTGCGGGTACTGACGCCCGATGCGATCCAGGTGCTGGAGCGGATCAAGACGCCGCCCGATCAAGGGCAGCCGAGCTAGCGCGCGTGGAGTCCGCTCGGGCGCCGGGCGGATTCGATGGAGAGGATAGTGGGGCAGGTCGGATGTTGGATTTGTTGACCGGGCGGGCGTTGTGGTACGCTCGGTAAGAGAACCGTCCGTGCGCGGGCGGAGTCTGTCGTCGGCGTGTCGGCCGGCGTGCTTTGTAAGACTGGTCCGGTCCGCCGTGCTCTCGGGCTTCAACCGGTGGCGGCGGACGGGTCGGAAGGAGTTGATCCATGGGCAAGGCGAGCAGTCAGAAGTTCATCGCCCGCAACCGGGCGCCGCGCGTGCAGATCGAGTACGACCTTGAGTTGTACGGCGCGGAGAAGAAAATCAATCTGCCGTTCGTGATGGGCGTCATGTCGGACCTCTCGGGCAAGCCCGCCGAGGCCCTCCCGCCCGTCGCCGATCGCAAGTTCCTCGAGATCGACGTCGACAACTTCGACGATCGCTTGAAGAGCATGAAGCCCCGCGTGGCGTTCAACGTGCCCAACACGCTGACCGGCGAGGGGAACATGGCGGTCGACGTCACGTTCGAGAGCATGGAAGATTTCTCGCCCGCGGCGGTCGCCCGCAAGGTCGAGCCGCTCCGCAAGCTGCTGGAAGCGCGCACCCAGCTGGCGAACCTGTTGACCTACATGGACGGCAAGAGCGGCGCCGAGCAGCTCCTGGGCAAGGTCCTGTCGGACCCCGAGCTTCTCAAGTCGCTGGCGGCGGCGCCCAAGCCGCAGGAGGGTGGCAATGGCTGAAGCCCAGGCACAATCGGCGGTATCCAGCGTTCAGTTCGAGGGCAATCCGCTGGGCGACCTCCTGAACAAGGAGTTCAAGCCCAAGACCAGCAACGCCAAGAGCGCGATCGAGAGCGCGGTGCAGACCCTGGCCGAGCAGGCCCTGGCCACCACCAAGCTCGTCTCCGACGACTCGGTGAAGACCATCGAGGCGATCATCGCCCAGATCGACGCCAAGCTCTCGGAGCAGATCAACCAGATCATCCACCACGCCGACTTCCAGCAGCTGGAATCCGCGTGGCGCGGGCTCCATCACCTGGTCAACAACACCGAGACCGACGAGACCCTGAAGATCAGGGTCATGAACATCTCCAAGAAGGACCTGTCGAAGACCCTCGGCAAGTTCAAGGGCACCGCGTGGGACCAGTCGCCGATCTTCAAACGCCTCTACGAGGACGAGTTCGGCACGCCCGGCGGCCAGCCCTACGGCTGTCTGGTCGGCGACTACTACTTCGACCACACTCCCCCGGATGTCGAGCTGCTCTCGGGCATCGCACAGGTCGCCTCCGCGTCGCACGCGCCCTTCATGGCCGCCGCCGCGCCGTCGATCCTGAACATGGAGTCGTGGAACGAGCTCTCGAATCCCCGCGATCTCACCAAGATCTTCCAGAGCGCCGAGTACGCGCCCTGGCGGAGCTTCCGTGAGAGCGACGACGCCCGCTACGTGGGCCTGGCCATGCCCCGCTTCCTGTCGCGCCTTCCCTACGGCTCAAAGACCAACCCGGTCAGCGAGTTCGCCTTTGAAGAAGACACCACCGGCTCCGACAGCGGCAAGTACACCTGGTCCAACGCCGCCTACGCCATGGCCGTCAACATCAACCGCTCCTTCAAGGCCTATGGCTGGTGCGCCCGCATCCGCGGCGTCGAATCGGGCGGCATGGTCGAGGGCCTCCCCTGCCATACCTTCCCCACCGACGACGGCGGCGTGGACATGAAGTGTCCCACCGAAATCGCCATCACCGACCGGCGCGAGGCCGAACTCGCCAAGAACGGGTTCATGCCCCTCTCGCACTGGAAGAACACCGACTACGCCGTCTTTGTGGGCGCCCAGAGCGCGCACAAGCCGGCGGAATACGACGACGCCGACGCGACCGCCAACGCCCAGCTCGGCGCTCGCTTCCCGTACCTCTTCTCGACCTGCCGATTCGCGCACTACCTCAAGTGCATGGTGCGCGACAAGATCGGTTCGTTCAAGGAGCGGGCCGAGATGGAGTCGTGGCTCAACCGCTGGATCATGCAGTACGTCGAGCCCGATCCGTCGGCGAGCGAAGAGGCCAAGGCACGCCGCCCCCTCGCCGCCGCCGAGGTCGTCGTCGCGGAGATCCCCGGCAACCCCGGGTACTACTCCTCGAAGTTCTTCCTCCGTCCTCACTACCAGCTCGAGGGCCTCACCGTGTCCCTCCGCCTGGTCTCCAAGCTCCCCTCCGCCAAGGGCGGGAAGTAACTGAAAGAGACCGAACAGGGAATTTCATCGCCGCCGCGCACCGAAAGGGCCCGGCGGCCTTTCTTAGGGTGCCCCGTCAATCGGGGCTGAAAACGAAACGAGGTCGGCCACGCGGCCGACGCACCGCAAGGCTGACTCTTACGAAGGGATACGAACCATGGCATACGACGCATACATGAACCTGGACGGCCACCCCGGCTCGGCGACCGACGAGAAGCACAAGAACTGGATCGAAGTCCTCTCGTTCCACTGGGGCGTGGAGCAGCAGGGCGCCTCGCGCAGCACCGGCGGCGACCAGACCACCGGCAAGGCCAACCTCCGCGACCTCTCCATCGTCAAGGTCGTCGCCCAGTGCTCCCCCAAGCTCGCCCTCACCTGCGCCACCGGCGCTCACGTCAAGTCCGCCGTCCTTGCGTGGTGCCAGGCCACCGGCCAG
>OEIV010000553.1_pt1 | contig 19770 bp, 16 predicted proteins | sample 1539231 | NCBI WGS metagenome assembly OEIV01 (sample SAMN03794762, study PRJEB22550) | activated sludge metagenome | feature: wastewater treatment plant; material: activated sludge; isolation source: Wastewater treatment plant of a petroleum refinery complex | place: Argentina: Buenos Aires ...
GCGACGCCGATCTGGCTGCCCATGCCGCCGAGAACGACGATGGCGAGGATGACCGCGCTCTCCATGAACACGAAGCTCTCGGGCGAGATGAACCCCTGGCGCGCCGCGAAGAATGCGCCGGCGAAGCCGCCGAACATGGCGCCGATGGCGAACGCGGTGAGTTTGGTCTTCACGGTATCGATGCCGAGCGAGCGGCAGGCGATCTCGTCCTCGCGCAGCGCTTCCCACGCGCGGCCGACCGGAAGACGTCGCAAGCGGTTGGTGGTGAAGGCGGTGAGCAGCGTCAGCGCCAGGATCAGGTAATAGAGAAAGATCACGCGATGCTGCGGTGAGAAGTCGAGCCCGAACGCCGCCGCGAATCCCTGGTCGGAGGCGTTGAACGGAAGGCCGAAGAACGTCGGGCGCGGTATGCCGGAGATGCCGGCGTTGCCGTTGGTGAGATCGACCCAGTTGATGAGAACGAGGCGGATGATCTCGCCGAAAGCGAGCGTGACGATGGCGAGATAGTCGCCCCGGAGGCGCAGCACCGGAAAGCCGAGCAATATTCCCCAGAGCGCGGCGAAGACGCCGGCGAGCGGGAGAACCAGCCAGAACGAGAGCCCGAACGTCTTGGCGAGCAGAGCCGAGGAATAGGCACCGACGGCGTAGAACGCGACGTAGCCGAGGTCGAGCAGACCGGCGAGGCCGACGACGATGTTGAGGCCCCACCCGAGCATCACATAGATGAGGATCTGGATGCCGAAATTGTCGATCCACTTGATGGCACCACCGCCACCCGAAAGGCCGAGGGCGAGCGCGGGATAGGCGATGAGCAGGCCGAGGGCCGCGAGCTTGCCAACCTTGGTGACAGCGGGCGGCGGCGATGGAATGCGGCCGATGGCGGAGGCCGTTGCCGAAGCGACCGAGGGCCTGAACAGCACGACGGCCAACGTCGCGACGAAACCGATCGCCGCGAGGACGGCGACGAGCGTGAAGCGCGGTTCCAGCACGACGCCGCGCGAAGGATCCTGCTCGGTGCCGAACAGAACGACCGGCGTCGAGAGGCCGATCACGACAAGCGCCGTCTTGAGCGCCATCTTCAGGGCATCGGCTGGCGTCGCTGCCGCCGCATCGCCCGGGCGTTCATCGTCGTTCCTGCCCGGTTTGGCCATACCTCACACCTTCTCCACGTCGGGACGGCCGAGCAGGCCGGAAGGCATGAAGATCAGCACGATGGCGAGGATCGAGAAGGCGGCGACGTCCTTGTAGTCGATCGAGAAGTAGGCCGACCAGAACGTCTCGATGAGGCCGATGAGGATGCCGCCGACGACGGCGCCGGGCAGCGAGCCGATGCCGCCCAGCACGGCGGCGGTGAAGGCCTTGACGCCCGGCACGAAGCCGTCGGCGAAGTTCACCACACCGTAGTAGACCATGTACATCACGCCGGCGACGGCGGCGAGCGCGGCGCCGAGCACGAACGTGAGCGAGATGGTGCGGTCGACGTCGATGCCGAGCAGGGAAGCCATCTTGCGGTCTTGCTCGCACGCGCGCATCGATCGCCCGAGCGGCGTGCGCTGCACGATGAACCAGAACGCGGCGAGCAGCGCGGCGGTGATCGCGATGATGAGCATCTGTTTATAGGCGAACGTGATGGAGCCGCCGGCGAGCGGGATCTCGACGACGCCCGAGATGAGCGGCGGCACCGCCTTGTTGCGCGGGCCCTGCACCACCTGCACGAAGTTCATGAGGAAGATCGACATGCCGATCGCCGAGATCAGCGGGGCGAGGCGAAACGATCCTCGCAGCGGTCGGTAGGCGACACGCTCGATGACGTAGCTCCACAGCGCGGTCAATGCCATCGCGGCGATCAGCACGAGCAGGAGTGCGATGGAGAGAGCGATGGAGCCGAGCGCCGCGGAGATCAGAAGGAAAACAATCAGCGCGATGAAGGTGGAGAGCATGAAGACGTCGCCGTGGGCGAAGTTGATCATGCCGATGATGCCATAGACCATCGTGTAGCCGATGGCGATCAATCCGTAGATGGAGCCGAGTGTCAGCCCGTTGATCAATTGCTGAAGAAAATAATCCATCGCCCCTCGCCAACGCCCGCGGGGCAATCGCTTCCGGCTGCGCGCCGACGGTCCGGGCACAGCGCCCGCCAGCGGCTTGGCCGCGTGACGACGTGCTTGCCGGTCCGTTCGGCCGCACGGACACGAGCGCCCGGAATCGTCCCCTCGCGAACGTTAACGCCGAAGCGCCGGGGCGTCGAGGTTTTCGGGCCTCAGTGATGCCCCGCGGCGTCGCGGCGGCGGACGTCATGGCCTCACGGCAACGCATCGGGCAACGCGTTGGCGCGATTATGCGCAACGTGGCACGGATTAGGGCACTGACGGTGCGTCGAGAGAGCGAGGCGGCTCAGAGGATGTTGTGGGAGCCGTCGCAGAACGGCTCGTCGTCGGTCGATTTGCAGCCGCAGAGATTGTAGGTGCCGGCGGTTTCGACCGTGAAGCGCATCGGCTCGATGCCGGTGCCCTGGTGCGCGCCATCGCAGAACGGCTGCTTCTTCGAGAGGCCGCAGCGGCAGAAGAAATAGGGCTTGCCCGCGACGAGTTCGACCTGGAACGGGCCCTTCTGCGCGATGACGGGATCGTCGGCCATGGTCGGATGCTCCTCTTGCCACCCGGTATCGTGACGTGCGGCCACTTCTCGTCGCCGCCGACCGGGGTTGTTGAATGGATTGCCGTGCATCGACGGCGGGGCCAACGCCTAGCCGGTTCGCCTCTTGCCGGCAAGAGCGCAACGTGAAGCACGCGCAACCGGCGGCTGACCGTGAGCAGAGCGTAGCGCGTACTGTGGCCGCCCGGGTGTCAGCGCATGAGATACATGGCCCAAGAAAGAAGCGCCCAAGAAAGAAGCCCGCACCGTCACCGATGCGGGCTTCCGGAACGTTGCCTCGCGCTCTTCGCGGGACCAGGTCAGCCGACGGCGATCGCCACCTTCTCGACGGTCTTGGCGCCGCTGTCGTCGATCCAGGTGAGCTCGAGATCGCCCGGGCCCGGAACCTTGAACTTGAACGAGATGTACGGGTTGGCCGAGACGCCGGAGGACAGATCGACCTTCACGACTTCCTTGCCGCCGAAGCTGGCGGTGAAGGTGTTGATGATGTTACGCGGCACGAGGTTGCCGTCGGAACCCTTGCGGAAGCCGGTCTCCATCACGTGAGAGATCAGCGTCTTCACCTCGATGACGTCGCCGACCTTGTTGGTGGCCGGAACCTTGATGCGCGGTTTGTTGGACATGTCTCGCGTTCCCTCTACTAGCCGCCGCAGCCGCCGATGGTGACCTTGACCGTACGCTTGCCGACCAAGAAGTTGCCGTTGGAGAGTTCGGCGACGGCGTAGATGTCCTGGGTCTTGGCGAGGCGCATACGGCTCGAGGCGAAGGCCTGGCCGGCGAGCGGGCTGAAATGGTAGCTCGCGATGTTCGGCGAGGGATTGCCGCTCGACAGGATGTGGAGGCTCTTGACGTAGTCGCCATCCGTCATCGGGTTGTCGACGGTGACGGTGTAAGGAACGGTATTGCCGTTCTCGGCAATCTCGGGAAGCTCGATGGCGATCTTGGCTTCCTCGGCCTTCTTGCCGCCGAGGATCTTGTCCAGCGTCTCCTGGAACGTCGGCGGCTTGTCCTGGGCGAACGCGGTGCCGTGCGTGGCGAGAAGCGTCGCCAGTGCGCTGGCAGCAGTCGCGCCGACGAGGAAATCGCGGCGGTCGACAACGTCCAACTTCATGCGTTGGGTCATCCTGTACGTCTCCTTCCCCCAATGAGTTGGGCTTTTTTGTCTGCCGGGCACGACGGGCATTCAGGACCCTGGCAGTTCGCTTTTTCGGCTACGCGCTCGTGGTCGGAGACGCATGAACCGCCGCGTTCGGCGCAGTTGATCGGCGCTTCTTTTCAGATCGCCGAGACGCTAGCATATTCATCGTCCCGAATGCAACGAGGCTCGGCCCGGAATAGGCCGAATTGGGAGTCGTCGATGGATGATCGCCAGTCACCCGCAAGCGCCCGCCGGAAGCTCGCGGAAGGGGTGCCCGCCGCGGTCGCGGCGGCATGCTCACGGATAGCGTCGCGGGCGCCCCACCAATGCTGGCTGGCGCTCGTTGCCATGTGTATCGCGCTGGTGCTCGGCTCTCCCGCACGAGCGACCGAGACGGGTAGCGACGAGCTGACGAGCGGCCTCAAGCTACTGATGGTGGAAGAGGCGGGGTGCGGGTTCTGTGTGCGCTGGATGGCGGAGGTGGGGCCGGGATACCGCGCGAGCAGCGAAGGCCGGCAGGCTCCTCTCGTGGTTCGCGATCGCCTCGATCCCGACGTCAAACGTTACGGACGCATCGTCTACACGCCGACTTTCATTCTGCTGCGCGGCGGCATCGAGCGCGGGCGTATACTGGGCTATCCAGGTCCAGATTTCTTTTGGAGCATGATCAGCGATATGTTGCGCCGCGAAACGAACGAAGGCGCGGTCGGGCATCCGCGCGAGGCGGCGGATCGCAAGTGATTTTCATGCCACGCTGAAGGCTTTGCCCAAATTCCCTCTTGCGCATGTCTTCATCTAAAGGAACATTATGTCGCGGGTCGGACGGAGGGGAATGCAAGTCTCTGTCGCTGAAAAATCAAAGAACTAAGTTGCTAACCGGGAGGAGTTTTCTGATGGATGGTTTTACAAGGCGCCAAGTTGGTAAAATGATTGGCGCTGGCGCGCTGACTGCGGCGGGCACATCCTCGCTGGCTGGCTTCGCCATCGCCCAGGGCAAGGGCAAGGTGGTTATCGTCGGCGGCGGCCCTGGTGGCGCGACCGTTGCGCACCAGCTCAAGAAGGGTGCTCCGACGCTCGACGTGACGCTCGTCGAAGTGCGCAAGGAGTATACGACGTGCTTCTATTCCAACCTCTATATCGGCGGTTTCCGCACGTTCGACAGCATCACGCACACCTATGAGGGGCTGAAGAAGCTCGGCGTCAACGTCGTCCACGACACCGCAGTCGGCGTCGATGCGGGCAAGAAGACTGTGAAGCTGCAGGGCGGCAAGACGCTCAACTACGACAAGCTCGTCCTGTCGCCGGGCATCGACCTCAAGTACGAGACGATCGAGGGTTATACGCCCGAGGCCGCGGACATCATGCCCCACGCCTGGAAGGCCGGCCCGCAGACGAAGCTGCTGCGCAAGCAGCTCGAGGCGATGAAGGACGGTGGAACGGTCATCCTCGCGGCGCCGGACAATCCGTATCGCTGCCCGCCGGGCCCGTACGAGCGTACCTGCATGATCGCGCACTATCTGAAGACCAAGAAGCCGAAATCGAAGCTCATCCTGCTCGACCCGAAGAAGTCGTTCTCGAAGCAGCCGGTCTTCATGGAGGCGTTCAACAAGTACTACAAGGACATCCTCCAGGTTAACCTGACGACGGACATCGACAATTTCGCGGTCGTCAAGGTTGATGCGAAGACCCGCGAGGTGGTGACGAAGGACGGCGCCAAGTTCAAGGCCGACGTCGCCAACATCATCCCCAAGCAGAAGGCCGGCAAGATCGTGTTCGACGCCGGCGTCAATGAGGGCGACTGGTGCCCGGTGAAGATCGAGACGTTCGAGTCCGCCAAGGTCTCCGACATCTACGTGCTGGGTGACGCCTCGTCCGCATCCGAGATGCCGAAGTCCGGGTTCTCGGCCAACAGCCAGGCGAAGGTCGTCGCGACGAGCATCCTCGCCGCGCTCGCGGGCAAGCCGGCATTCCCGCCGCGCTTCCGCAACACCTGCTGGTCGCTGCTTGCTCCGGGTGACAGCGTCAAGGTCGGCGCCAACTACGCTCCTGGTGAAAAGGACGGCAAGAAGATGCTGGTTTCGGCCGACAGCTTCGTCTCCAAGCCGGGCGAGGACGCGAAGGTTCGCGCCGACAACGCCAAGGAGGCGGACGGCTGGTACTCGGGCATCGTCTCCGACACGTTCGCCAAGCAGGCCTCGTAATCGACGGGCGCAATTGCGCCGGTCTGCGGGACAGTGATTTGAAAAAGACATTGGGCGAGCCCTTTCACGGGCTCGCCCTTTGCCGCACTCGGATAGGTGTTCGGGGCGGGAATTCGCCGTCGTCGTTTTTCGTGCGGCCGATGTGCGTGATGCCTGCTCAGGCTCCCGTATCGCCGGTTGCCAATTGACCGCGGCGAGACACTCTTTCGTCGTGCGCCCCCTGTCTCTGGGTGGCTGCACTGCTATCCTTCATTTGAGGTGGGCCGCCTCGCGCGGCTCCAAGAAACGGTCGAAATCAACAACAAGCGCGCCGGCAGAAAATTCGGGAGGAAATGGATGACGAGGACGTGGGGCATCGCGATCGCGGCAATGCTGGGCTCCGTCGTGAGCGAGCCAGGATCGGCGCGCGCAGACGATGCGATGCAGATTGCCTATGGCGAGCATCTTTCAGGCGAATGCACCACGTGCCACCGGATCGATGGAACCGATAACGGTATCCCGCCGATCATTGGCTGGCCGGCGGATGCGTTCGTGGCGGTGCTGACGTCGTACCGGGACGGCGAGCGGAACAATGCGGCGATGATGTCCGTGGCCAAGTCGCTCGACGAGCAGCAGATGAACGCGCTTGCGGCCTATTTCGGCTCGCTGAAACCGAAGCACTGAGGCGCACCAAGTCGAGATGGAAGCGCTGTGCGCTTCCATCGCTGCACCTGAGGTGTTCAGTAGGCCGAGATCAGTCGGCGAGATCGGGATCGGGCTCGCAGGCACTGAACGTGCCGTTCGCGCTCGCCATCTCCGCCGAGCAGTAGTGGCGATACAGCGTCGCGACGATCTCGCGTGCCGCGCCATGCTTCAGCGAATAGTAGGCGAAATGCCCGCGACGCTCGACCTGCACGAGGCCGTGCAGGCGCAAATGTGTCAGATGCTGCGAGGTCAGGCTCTGGCGGGTGCCGATGGCGTCCGAGATTTCGGTAACGGTCTTCTCGCTGTCCATCAGCAGGCACAGGATCATGAGGCGGTGCGGGCTGCCGATCGAGCGCAGCAGCTTCGTCGCCTCGCCGGCGGCCGAGCGCATGCCGTCCATCAGCTCGTCGGCATCCGGCTCATCGAGCTGGAACCCGACATCGGTCGTGGAGAGCATGTTCGTCATGTTCTTTTTTTCGCCCCGCAATCAACCGGCATTCCGCCCCTGCCTCTCCGAGGGAGAGGCGTCGGCAACGCCTGTCGCACCGAGTTCAAGCCCTTGTCGCCGACGCACGAAATAACGCCACCTGCCACGGCGGCTTACGCGATTCGACTGTCCGTCTCGCGGACTCACGCCTCCAGGTACGATAGCTGGGGCCGCGAAAAAGGGCAATCCGACCGCCGGGCGCGTGGAATGGTACTTAGGGACGGTGCTGGCGGGTGGGCGCGTTTGGCACTGCGCCAGCGGGGCGGTTGAGGCCCCATCGCCAGTTGCCGGCGGGGGCAGGGAAGCGATGGGAAGCCGTCGTGCGGCGGCCTTTGCCTGTCTCGCGCGGCCTCCTGGGCAGGCGCCGCGGTCCGGTTGCCATGTCTTTAAGTTGACGTTTACGTCAAGCTGCACTAATTCGTGGGGCGGCTTAGGGTGGCTAAGCTGCGGCACGTTGTCACAATACTCGTCACGATAGGACGTCCGATGTCTGAGGTTCTACTTGCAGCAGGCACCATCGCGTTGGCATTGGCGCTTGCGCTGCACCGATCGCCCATCTGGCTCTGGGCCCTGGTCGCGGCGGCACTGCTTTTCGTCGTCCAATCCGGGGTGACATCGGGCGCCATCGGCCTGCCCGCGCCCGGGCCGCTCGGCATGCTGGCTTGGTTGCCGGTCGCCGTGCTGGCGGCGCTGGCGGTACCGCCGCTGAGGCGAGCTCTTCTCATCTCGCCCGCCTTCGGCATGGTGCGCGGCATCCTGCCCAAGGTATCCGACACCGAAACCCAGGCGCTCGAAGCCGGAACCGTCGGCTTCGATGCCGAGCTGTTTTCCGGCGAGCCCGACTGGCACAAGCTGCGCGCCGTTCCCGCCATCACGCTCACGGCGGAAGAGCGCGCCTTCCTCGATGGCCCGACGGAAGAGCTGTGCCGCATGATCGACGACTGGAAGGTGCGCTTCGAGGAGAAGCAGATCCCCGACGAGATCTGGAATTTCGTCAAGCGTCACGGCTTCCTCGGCATGCTCATATCCAAGTCGCACGGCGGGCTCGGGTTCTCGGCCCAGGCCCAATCGCTGATCCTCGGCAAGGTGTCGTCGCGCTCTCCGGATGTCGCCACCATCGTCATGGTGCCGAACTCGCTCGGGCCGGGTGAGCTGATCGAGAAGTACGGAACCGACGAGCAGAAGCACCACTATCTCCCGCGCCTCGCGCGCGGCGAGGAGGTCCCGTGTTTCTCTCTCACCGGCCCGACCTCGGGCTCCGACGCGGCGACGATGCGCGACATCGGCTACGTCACGCGCGGCGAGCACGAAGGCCGCGAGACGCTCGGCATCAGCCTCTCGTGGGACAAGCGCTACATTACTTTGGGTCCGCAGGCGACGCTGGTCGGCCTGGCGTTCCGGCTGTTCGATCGCGAAAACCTGCTCGGCAAGGGCGAGGATCTCGGCATCACGCTGGCGCTGATCCCGGCGAACCATCCGGGCGTCAACATCGGCCGTCGCCATCTGCCCTCCGGTGCCGCCTTCCCCAACGGTCCGAACTGGGGGCGCGACGTCTTCATTCCCATGCATTGGGTGATCGGCGGCGCCGACATGGCCGGACAGGGCTGGCGGATGCTGATGGAATGCTTGTCGGCGGGCCGTGCCATCTCGCTGCCGTCGTCGTCGACGGCTGGCGCCAAGGCCATGCTGCGCTTCACCTCCGCCTACGCTCGCATCCGTCGCCAGTTCGGCCTGCCGATCTCGCACATGGAAGGTATCGAGGAGCCGCTGGTTCGCATCGTCGAGACGGCCTACGTCAACGAGGCGGCGCGCGGCGTGACGGCGGCGATGGTGTCGCGCGGCGAGAAGCCGGCGGTGATCTCCGCCCTCATGAAGTATCAGACGACCGAGCGCATGCGCCGCTCCGTCAACGATGCCATGGACATCCACGGCGGCCGCGCGATCTGCGATGGCCCGAGCAACTATCTCCAGGCGGCCTATCAGATGGTGCCGGTCGGCATTACCGTCGAGGGCGCCAACATCCTGACGCGCACTCTCATCACCTTCGCGCAGGGCGCGTTGCGCGCTCACCCCTATCTCTACAAGGAAGTGCAGGCCGCACAGAACCCCGACGCGCGCGCCGGCCTCGCGGCATTCGACGAAGCGTTCAGCGGCCACGTCGCCTACTCGCTCGCCAACGTCGCCGGCGCCTTCGTGCACAACCTGACCGGCGGTATGTTCGCCAGCGCCCCGGACAAGGCCTATGGCACTGCCGAATGGTATCGCCAGCTCTCACGCTCGAGCCGCTCGTTCGCGCTCGTTTCCGATCTCACCGTCGCCACGCTCGGCGGCGGGCTCAAGACCAAGCAGAAGCTGACGGGCCGGCTCGCCGACGCTCTGTCCGAACTCTATATGCTCTCGTGTGTGCTGAAGCGCTTCGAGGACGACGGCAAGCCGGCGAGCGACGAGCGCATCGTCGAGCTTGCGGCGCGCAATGCGCTGCATCGGTTCGACGAGGCGATCGCCGGTGTGATCGACAACTTTCCCGTCGCTCCAGCGCGGCTGCTGATGCGCCTGTGCGTGTTCCCGCTCGGCCGGCGGCGCAAGCCCGCGAGTGACGCCCTCGCCCGCCAGGTTGCCCGCGTGGCGCTGGAGCCGGGTGAGGTGCGCGACAGGCTCACGCGCGACATCTATGTCTCGAAGGACGTCGACGACCCGACTGGCCTGCTCGAGGTGACCCTCGCCAAGGTTCTCGCCGCTGCGCCCGTCGAGAAGAAGCTCGAGAAGGCGATCCGCGACGGTATCGTGCGGCGCTACCACGGCATCGACTGGTTCGAGCAGGCGATGGAGAAAGGCGTGCTGACCGAGAGCGAGGCCAGCCAGCTCCGCGAACTCGAGCGTCTGGTCGCCCGCGTTGTCGCCGTCGACCACTTCGATCCCGCCGAGGTGCGCCCCAACTATATGAAGGCAGGCCACAACGCCCGCACCGGGGTTCAGATCGCCGCGCAGTAGCGACTGTTAGACATGACCTGCTGGCGCCGCATTCCGCGTTCCGCGTCAGCTCATCGAGGAGCCCACTATGAACCGAGCGCTGCTCTCCGACCTCAGCGACTGGCGCCTTGAACTCGATATCGAAGGCATCGCCTGGGCGACGTTCGATCGTCAGGGCGAAAGCGCCAATGCGCTGGGCCGGCGCCCGCTCGAGGAGCTGATGCGCATCGTCGAGCGCATCGAGCAGGGTGCTCGCGATCACGAGGTCAAAGGGCTGGTCGTCGTCTCCGGCAAGGAGAAAGGGTTCATCGTCGGCGCGGATATCCGCGAGTTCGATCTGCTGACGACCGAGGCGACGGTGATCGAGGCCATCCGGCCCGTCAACGCCATGCTCGACCGCATCGAGAAGATGCCCGTGCCGGTGATCGCGGCCGTGCACGGCGTCTGCGTCGGCGGTGGACTCGAGCTGATCCTCGCGTGCCACTACCGCATCGCCACGCGCGACGAGCAGACGCGGTTCGGATTCCCCGAGGTCAAGCTCGGCATCTTCCCGGGTTTCAACGGCACGGCGCGCTCGATCCGTCAGGCGGGGCCGCAGGACGCGATGGACGCGATGCTGACGGGTCGCATGATCTCGGCGACCTCGGCGCGCGCGAAGGGATTCATCGACCAGCTCGTCGATAGCGCCGGAACGCTGCATTGGGCGGCGCGTCGTGCCGTACTCGAGCGGCGCCATGCCAAGCCCGCCCCGGCCGCCAAGATGATTTTGGGGCGCTGGCCGGCGCGCTCGTTCGTCGCCGGAAAGATGCGCGATCTGGTGAAGCGCGAGGCGCGCGAGGCGCATTATCCGGCGCCCTACCGGCTGATCGATCTGTTCGAAAGCCACGGCGGCAGCTACGACGCGATGAAGGCGCACGAGACGCGCTCCTTCGCGCCGCTGATGGTGTCGGACACTGCCCGCAACCTGCGTCGCGTGTTCCGCCTTTCCGAAGCGCTCAAGGCACAAGCGCCGAAGGATCTCGGCTGGAAGCCGCGCCGCGTGCACGTGATCGGCGCGGGCACGATGGGAGCCGACATCGCCGGCGTCGCCGTTGCCGCCGGCATGGAAGTGACGTTGCAGGATCTCTCGCCCGAGGTCATTCAGAAGGGTATCGCGGCGCAGGGCAAACTGTTCTCGCGGCGCTTCAAGACGAAGCCGTTGCGCGATGCCGCCAAGGCGCGTCTGATCGCCGACCCGGAGGGGCGCGGCCTCGCGCTCGCCGACGTCGTGATCGAAGCGATCGTCGAACGTCTCGACGTCAAGCAGGCCCTGTTCCGCGACATCGAGGCGAAGGTGAAGCCCGATTGCGTTCTGGCGACGAACACCTCGTCGTTGCGCATCGAGGAGATCGCGAGCGGCATGGCCAATCCGTCGCGTCTCGTCGGCATTCACTTCTTCAATCCCGTCGCCAAGATGCCGCTGGTCGAGGTCGTGCGCGGCGATGCCAGCGATCCGTCGATGATCGACAGGGCGAGCGCGTTCGTCGTCGCGCTCGCCAAGTTCCCTCTGGTCGTGAAGAGCGTTCCGGGCTTCCTCGTCAATCGCGTGCTGGCGCCCTACATGCTGGCGGCCATGAAGCGCGCCGACGCGGGCGAGGACATTCAGAAGATCGACGAGGCGGCCCGCGCGTTCGGCATGCCGGTGGGGCCGATCGAGCTTGCCGATACGGTCGGCCTCGACGTCTGCGCGCACGTCGGCAAGATTCTGGGCCTCGAGGGCGAAGGCGCGGGCGGTCGGCTCGAACGCCTCGTGTCGTCCGGCAAGCTCGGCAAGAAATCGGGTGAGGGCTTCTACGTCTGGAAGGACGGAAAGCCCGAGCTGAAGCTCGAGACCTACAACGATGCCGATCTCGAACGGCTCGGGCGCGAGATCGTCGGGCCGCTGATCCGTGAGGCCCGGCGCGCGCTCGACGACGGCGTGGTCGCCAACGCCGACCTCGTCGACGCCGGCATGATCTTCGGTACCGGCTTCGCGCCGTTCCGCGGCGGCCCGCTGCACTACGCGAGCGAGCAGGGCGGTCCGCACGGCGAGCGCATGGCGGCCGCGCAGTAAAATTCGCAATGGCCGCCGCTGGAGCGGGCGGCGACAAAGTTTGCAGAGCATGGAGCACGATCGAATGACCGGAGCCCTTCGCCGCGTCGCCGTGATCGGCGGCAATCGCATTCCCTTCTGCCGCTCGAACACGCTCTACGCCGATCTCACCAATCTCGACATGATGACGGGCGCGCTGAACGGTCTCGTCGAGAAATACTCGCTTGCAGGTCAGCACATCGACGAGGTGGTCGGCGGCGCGGTCGTCACGCACTCGAAGGATTGGAACCTCGCGCGCGAAGCCGAGATCGGCACCAAGCTCAGCGGATCGACGCCCGGCACAACGATGATGCAGGCATGTGGGACGAAGTTGCAGGCCGCGTTCGGGTCGGTGGCAAAGATCGCGACCGGCGAGATCGACTGCGCCATCGCCTGCGGCAGCGATACGACCTCGGACCCGCCCATCGTGTTCTCGAAGAAGTTCGCCCACCGGCTCGCGAGCCTCTGGCAGCACAAAACGGCGATGGGCAAGCTGTCCGTGTTCAAGGGGCTCTCCCCGGCCGAGCTGGCGCCGCTGCCGCCCTCGACCGCCGAGCCGCGCACGGGGCTATCGATGGGCCAGCACTGCGAGCTGATGGCGAAGGAATGGGGCATCACCCGCGAGGAGCAGGATCAGCTCGCCGTCGAAAGCCACGCCAAGGCGGCCGAAGCCTACCGTTCGGGCTGGATGGATCGGCTCGTTTCGCCGTTTGCCGGCGTCTATCGCGACAACATCCTGCGCGAGGACACCAGCATGGAGCGGCTGGCTACGCTGAAGCCCTCGTTCGACAAGTCGGGCACGGGCACGCTGACGGCCGGCAACTCGACGGCGATGACGGACGGCGCGGCGAGCGTGCTTCTCGCGTCGGAGGATTGGGCGCGTGAGCGCGGCCTGCCGGTCAAGGCGTATCTCACCCTCGGCGAGACGGCGGCGAACAACTTCGTCGCGGGCGAAGGCCTGTTGATGGCGCCAACCATCGCCGTTTCGAAACTGTTGCGCCGCGCCGGGCTGGCGCTCCAGGATTTCGACTTCTACGAGATCCACGAGGCGTTCGCGGCGCAGGTGCTGGCGACGCTCAAGGCCTGGGAAGATCCGCGCTACTGCCGCGAGACGCTCGGGCGGGATGCGCCGCTCGGCTCGATCGATCGCGCCAGGATGAACGTCAAGGGCTCGTCGCTGGCGCTCGGCCACCCGTTCGCCGCGACAGGCGCGCGCATCACGGCCAATCTCGCCGAATTGCTCGCCGAGCACGGCGGGCGTGGCCTCATCTCGATCTGCACCGCCGGCGGCATGGGCGTCGCCGCGATCATGGAGAGCGCCCGCTGAGGCGCCCCATCCACTGCTGATCGCGCATTCGGGGGCGACGTTCGCCCCCCTTGTGCTAAGAGTGCCCTCGGTTTTTGGCGACCGGGGAACGAACGATGACCGAAAGTGCGGCGAGCGAACGCCAGATCGGGGCCGCGAGAGCGCTCATCACGGAACTCGCGACGAAGCTCGATCTCGACGCAACGGTGCGGTTATGGGACGGCTCGCGGGTGGCGCTCGGCCGCAATGCGACGGGGCCGTTCGAGATCGTCATCGCCGACCCGGGGGTGATCGCCTCGACGCTCAGGAGCCCGAGCCTCGACACCATCGTCCGCCACTACATCGACAAACGCATCGACTTCGCCGGCGGGTCGCTGATCGATTTCGGCCGCCAGCTCAATCGCGGCGGCCGGTCGGTCAAGCTGCGCGGGCTCGATGCGCTGCGCATCGCCGGCAAGCTGACGCCGTTCCTGTTCGCGCCCGGCGCCCCGTCCGCCGAGCAGGGTGGCTTCGACGGCGATATCGTCGGCAACCGGCGCAAGGTCGCCGACAACCAGGACTACATTTCGTTCCACTACGATCTGTCGAACGACTTCTATGCCCTCTTCCTCTGCGACGAGATGGTCTACACCTGCGCCTATTTCCACGACTGGGAGCAGGACATCGCCACGGCGCAGGTCAACAAGCTCGACATGGTCTGCCGCAAATTGCGCCTGAAGCCAGGTGAGCGTTTCCTCGACATCGGTTCTGGCTGGGGCGGGCTCGTCTGCCATGCGGCCAAGAATTACGGTGTCAAGGCGCATGGCATCACGCTCTCGAAGGAGCAACTCGCCTTTGCGGAGGAGAAGGTGCGGCGCCTCGGCCTCGAGGGGCAGGTGACGTTCGAGCTCATCGACTACGTCAACGTCACCGGGACGTTCGACAAGATCGCCTCTGTCGGCATGTACGAGGCGATCGGCCTCAACAACATCCCGACCTACATGCGCAAGATGCGCTCGCTGCTCTCCGAGGACGGGCTGTTTCTCAACCACGCCATCTCGCGCCGCGCCAAACGCGCGCGCGCACGGCTGTTGCCCGAGCGCCTTCGCCCCGAACAGCAGGCGCTGGCGAAGTACATCTTCCCTGGCGGCGCGCTCGACGACATCGGCCACACCGTCGCGGAGATGGAGCTGGCCGGCTTCGAGGTGCAGGATGTCGAGGGCTGGCGCATGCATTATGCCCGCACCTGCACCCTGTGGTGCGAGCGGCTGATGGCCCGCAAGGACGAGGCAATCGCGCTGGTCGGCGAAGCCAAGTACCGCATCTACATCGCCTATCTTGCGGGCTGCGCCATAGCCTTCGAGCGTGGCACAGCGCGTCTCTTCCAGACGCTGTGCTCCAAGTCGCCGAAGCGCCGTCCGCCGCTGCCGCCGACGCGGAAAGACCTTTACCGCTGAGGCCGTCCAATACCACCGAGGAACGGCATGAAATCCTACCGCAAGGAGCTGTGGTTCGACGTTCGCGGCCGACGCGCGTTCATCAACATCACGCCCGACGTCGAGGCGGCGCTGGCGGAGAGCGGTATCCGCGAGGGGCTGGTCCTCGTCAACGCCATGCACATCACGGCATCCGTGTTCATCAACGATGACGAGCGCGGTCTGCATCCCGACTACGAGGTGTGGCTGGAGAAGCTGGCGCCGCACGAGCCGGTCGCGAGCTACCGGCACAATCGCACCGGCGAGGACAACGCCGATGCGCACATGAAGCGTCAGGTGATGGGGCGAGAGGTCGTGGTCGCGATCACGGACGGCAAGCTCGACTTCGGCCCCTGGGAGCAGATCTTCTACGGCGAATTCGACGGCGGCCGGCGCAAGCGCGTGCTGGTTAAGATCATCGGGGCGTGAGCGGGCCTACCGCAGAGTGCTCTCGACGTCGACGGCAGCGCGAAGCGCTTCCATCTCGAAGTGTCGGAACCTAGCGCGACTTGCCGCTCGCCTCGGCCTCGGCGTTGATCGAGCGCAGGAACTCCGCGCACTTGGCGCGCAGCTCCTTCAGGTCGCGAAGCGAGCGTTCGAGGTCGGCGCGCTTGGCGTCGAGATCGGCGATCGCGGCATCGACTTTGCCGATCAGCAGCTCCGTCTGCGCGCGCTGGCTCGGGTCGATGTCGTAGAGCTTCAGATATTCCGCCACGTCCTCGAGGCTGAAGCCGAGGTTCTTGCCGCGCAGGATCAGCATCAGGCGGCCACGGTCGCGGCGCGAATAGATGCGGCTGGTGCCCGCGCGGCGCGGCGTGATGAGGCCGCGCGATTCATAGAAGCGGATGGTGCGCGTGGTGATGTCGAACTCGTCGGCGAGCTCGCCGATCGAATAGGTGCGCTCGGCCTCGGTTTCGCCGCCGGCGCCAGCGGGCCCGCCGCCACTCTGTTGCTTGGCCCCGCGGGTCGCAAGCGATGCCGCCTTGCGCCGTCCGCCTGCGCGCACCTGCTGGTTCTCGTTCATGGTCATGTCGTCACGCCTTGGTCTGCCGCGCGGCTTCTTCTTCTTTGAGCTCTTTTTTCGAGAGCTTGCCGATCATGGTTTTCGGCAGCGCATCGCGGAACTCGATCGCGGCGGGCAGCTCGATCTTGGATAGCTTGGTTTCGAGATAGGCCATCACCGCGTCGGCGTTCGTCTCGCGTCCATCCTTCAGCTTGATGAACGCCTTGGGGGCCTCGCCGCGATACTTGTCCTTGATGCCGATGACCGTCACCTCCTCGACCTCGGGGATCTCGTAGATGCGCTCCTCGATCTGGCGAGGATAGACATTATAGCCCGAGCAGATGATGAGGTCCTTGATGCGGTCCTCGATGGCGAAGAAGCCCTCTTCGTCCATGCGCGCCACGTCGCCCGTGCGCAGGTAGCCGTCCGGCGTGAACACCGCGGCGGTTTCCTGCGGCCGGTTCCAGTAGCCCTTCATGACCTGCGGTCCGGCGATGCAGACCTCGCCTTTCTCGCCTTGAGGAACCTCGACGGTGGCGTCGTCGAGCGAACGCAACGAGACGTAGGTCGAGGGCAGGGGCACGCCGATCTTGCCGGAGCGCATTCCGACGCCGTTGATCGGATTGCAGGTGACGACGGGGGAAGCTTCGGAAAGGCCATAGCCTTCGACCAGTTTGCAGCCGGTCAGCCGCTCGAAGCCTTCCTTGACCTCGACCGGCAAGGGAGCGCCGCCCGACAGGCAGAACTTGAGCGAGGAGAGATCGAACGATTTGATGCGCGGGTGGTTCATCAGTGCCGTGAACAGAGTCGGCACGCCCGGCATCACGGTCGGCTTTGTCTGGGTGATGAGCTTCAGTGCATCGTCGAGTACGAAGCGCGGCATGATGACGATCTCGGACGCCTTGGCGATGGCGAAGTTCATCACCACCGTCATGGCGAAGACATGGAAGAACGGTAGGACACCCAGAACCCGCTCGCCGCCGTCTTTCAGCTCCGGTGCCCAAGACACGACCTGGAGCGTATTGATGTAGGCATTGGCATGGGTCAGCATCGCGCCCTTGGGCGTGCCGGTGGTGCCGCCGGTGTACTGCAGAACGGCGATGTCGTTCACCGGGTCGATCGCGACCGGCTTCGGTGGCCCATGATCGGCCGTCACCTCGGGCTCGAGATGGATGCGGCCGTGCATCGGCGAGGCCTGTGGTCGCGACAGCTCCTTGCTCTTGAACAGACGGAACAGCACCGACTTGGTCGGCGGCAGCAGGCTCGCAAACGAGGCGACCACGGCGCGCTTCAGCACGCCCGACTGCAGCAGCGCCTCGACCTTGGAGAAGAGCAGCTTGAGGTCGAGCGTCACCATCAGATCGGTATCGCTGTCGCGGACCTGGAAGGCGAGCTCGTCGACCGTATAGAGCGGATTGTAATTGACCACCGTGCCGCCGGCCTTGAGCACCGCGTAATAGTAAATAATGAACGTCGGCGAGTTGGGCAGGAAGAGCCCGACCTTGCTGCCCTTGACGACGCCGAGGCGCTGGAGCCCAGCGGACACGAGATCGACCTGACGGCCAAGTTCGGAATAGGACATCGCCTTGCCGAGGAAATTCGTCGCCACGCTCGCGCCGAAGCGGGCGACGGCACTGTCGAGCAGACTGTAGAGTGGCATGGGGGCGCACGTCTGGGCCCAGGCGACGTCGGCGGGGCAGGGGGGCAACCGTCCCCGGGGGGGCCGTAGGGCCGCCTTCGAGCCCGGCCCCGCGCCGGGCGGCGCGGTCATTCGGTCCTCCCTGAGCGGCACCCGCCTCGGTTCGGGCGGGCGTCCATGGTGAACTCGGCCGCGTCGGTCTTTGGTCGACACTGCCGGATCGCCGGTTGCTTGAGACTATTGAACACTTTTTCATGTGTTTCCGCTAGAACAGCGCTCAGGTGCGAAGTCGTTCATGGTGAAGCCCGCGTCGGTCCCTCGGGGCCGCCAGTACCATGAGGGGCGACCGCTTCTGGCCGCCGGCCGAGGGCAGGCGTAGAATTCGCGGCGGCAAGGCGGGTGCGCTAGACGGTCGCCCGCGCTGGACGCGTGTGACGTTTAAGTATATGGACGGCACGAGCTTGTGCGCCGGGCCCCCCGCGTCTTATTGGGTATAGTGAAACTGTGGTCCGGCTGCGCCGCGCATGCACGGATGGGAGAACGAGATGGACGAAGTCGCAACGAAGATCATCGAGATCCTCAAGAAGCATATGAAGGAGCCGCGGGACAATATCGAGCTTTCGACCCCGCTCACGGATCTTAAGATCGAGTCCCTCGACCTTGCGATGATTGTCTTCGACATTGAGGACTCCTTCCAGATCGAGATTCCATACAACGCGAACGAAGAAGTCGAGGACTTCAAGACCGTCGGCTCCGTGGTCGAGCGCGTGAAGAACCTCATTGCCGCCGGTCCGGCCGCCGCTGGCGCCGCCAAGGCGTGATCCGATTGCGGGGGCGCGCCGGAAAGCGGTCGCGCCCCGCACCTTCTATGCCGGCCGATGGCCGGATTGGGCGGGGCCCGACGTGCGTCCCGCATTGCTTTGTCATTTCGTCGTATTCGTGCCTGATCGCGCGGTCGCAGGGCCGCCGTTCCGGCGCATGAACGAACTGTAGCCATGTGAGCGTGAGAGTGATGAAAAGAGCGGACGGTACGCGCCGGGTCGTCATTACCGGCATGGGCGCTGTGACGCCCATCGGCCTCGACGTCGATGAGTTCTGGTCGTCGCTGAAACAGGGCAAGTGCGGCGTTGGCCCCATCACCAACTTCCCGATCGAGGATCTCTACATCCCGATCGCTGGCGAGATCAAAGGGTTCGACCCGGCGGTTCACGTCAAGAGCAAGCAGATCCAGTACGGCGAGCGCTACTCCTGGTTCGCCGGCCGCGCCGCCGAGGAAGCCTGGACGCAATCGGGACTGCCGAAGCCCTATTCCAACCCCTATCGCGCCTGCTGCATCGTCGGCTCCGGCGCCGGTGGTTACTCGACCGTCGAGAACGCCTACCGAACACTGTTCATTGAGAAGAAGAAGGCGACGCATCCGCTGACGCTGCTGCGCATCATCGTCTCTTCGGCGTCGGCGCACGTGGGCATCGAATACGGCATCAAGGGTCCGACGTTCGCGACCTGCTCGGCCTGCTCGACGGCGACCCACGCCATCTCGCTGGCCTACGACTACATCCGCCAGGGCCTCGTCGACGTCGGCGTGGCTGGTGCCTCCGAAGCCGTGCTGACCTACGGCTCCATGCGGACCTGGCAGGCCATGCGCGTGCTTTCGCCCGAAGGCTGCTTCCCGTTCTCGAAGAAGCGCAACGGCACCGTGCTCGCCGAGGGTGCGGGCATCCTGGTCCTCGAGGAATACGAGCACGCCAAGCGCCGCGGCGCGCCGATCTTCGCCGAGCTGCTCGGCTGCGGCTTGTCGTCGGACAGCAAGGACATGGTCAACCCGGACATCGACGGGCCGCGCTCGGCGATGCAGATGGCGCTCGACGATGCCCGGCTCGATCCGTCCGAGATCGACTATCTCAACGCCCACGGCACGGCGACGGCGCTCAACGACGTCAACGAGACCAATGCGATCAAGCTGGTTTTCGGCCCCTACGCCAATAAGATGGCGATCTCGTCGACGAAGTCGATGACCGGCCATCTGCTCGGCGCGGGCGGCGGTATCGAGGCCATCGCCTGCATCAAGGCGATCAACGAGGGCTTCATTCCGCCGACGGTCGGTCTCACCGGGCCGGACCCCA
>OEIV010000554.1_pt1 | contig 19766 bp, 20 predicted proteins | sample 1539231 | NCBI WGS metagenome assembly OEIV01 (sample SAMN03794762, study PRJEB22550) | activated sludge metagenome | feature: wastewater treatment plant; material: activated sludge; isolation source: Wastewater treatment plant of a petroleum refinery complex | place: Argentina: Buenos Aires ...
ACAGGTGCTTCACCACGCTCCACGCGCCGTGGTCCAGGCCCCAGCTGTGGTCTAGGCCCACCGTGGCAGTGGTGATGGAACGCTTCACCTCCTCCGCCAGTTCAGGACTGCCAGGCGCAGGGTATTGCACCTCGAACAGCGCCTTGGGGAAGCCGCCGAAGTCGTGGATGGTGCGCGGGTTGGCCATGGCGGTGACCTGCGTGCCGCGCGTTTCCCAATGCGCGCTCACCACCAGGATGGCCTGCGGGCGCGGCAGTTCGCTGGCCGCCTTGCGGAAGCCCTGCACGAACTCGTTCTCCTCGATGGCGTTCATGGGGCTGCCGTGGCCCAGGAAGAGCACGGGCATGCGCGGACTGGCCTTGAGGGGCTCGGTGATGCGGGTGAGGTCGGTGAGTTTCATGGCGGCTCCTGCCAGCGGCAGTGTGGCGAGTGAGAGGAGGAATTTCTTGCGGTCCATGCGTGGTGCGGGGCTCCGGTCATTTCAGGGAAAGGCGGTCCAGGCTGAAGCGTCCTCCGCCGAAGAGGAGGATGCCAACGAAGACCGTGAGGTAGATAAGTCCGCTCTCCCCCTTGCCCAGGATGTCATCCCCGTGCGTGACGAAGGTGATGACGGCCATGCCGATGATGAGCGGGATGGTGCTGAGGCGGGTCCAGAGGCCCAACACCACCAGCAGCGCGCACAGCACCTCGGCGAGGACGATGAGGGTGAGCGAGAGGCCGGGACCCAGGCCGATGGGATCGGCGAAGGTGTCCACCTTCTCACCGAAGCCCATCAGCTTGGGCCAGCCGTGGTCCAGCAGCATGATGCCACCGGCCACCACGCGCAGCAGGAGCTTGCCGAGGTCCTCAGCGAGCGGGAGGGAGTTGAGCAGCTTGTTCATGGCGTTGGAACGTTTACGGAATGGATCAGGCCTGCTTCGCGAACTGCAGCTCGGCGCTGATGCGTACGTCATCGCTCACCAGCACGCCACCCGTTTCCAGCGCGGCGTTCCAGTTGAGGCCCCAGTCCTTGCGGTTGATGCGGCCGTTCAGCGCGAAGGCCAGTTTCTCGTTGCCCCAGGGGTCGGTGTTCTTTCCGCCGAACTCCACCTCCAGCGTCACCGGCTTGGTGATGCCCTTGATCGTGAGGTCGCCGGTGAGCGTGTAGTCGTTGCCGCCCACGTGCTTCATCTCCGTGCCGGTGAAGTGCAGGTGCGGGTGCTGCTCCACATCGAAGAAGTCGGCGCTGCGCAGGTGCGTGTCGCGGTTCGCTTCGTTGGTGAAGATGGACGCGGCATCCAGCGTGGCCTGCACGCGGGCGTTGGCGAAGTCGGTGCCCACGGCCTCGATGCTGGCGTTGAACTTCTGGAAGGCCCCCTTCACGTTGGCGATCATCAGGTGCTTCACCTTGAAGGTGATCTCGCTGTGCGTGGGGTCCAAGGCCCATTTGGTGCGGATGGCGGTGGTGGTTGCAGTGGTGCTCATGGCTGTATGATGTGAGTGTTTTTGTTCGTTGTTATTCGACGATACAAAGGTCCCGCAGCGGGGAGGCGTGGCGGTAACACTAATCGGTAGAGGGGTTGCACAGGTGGGCGTGCCCCATCTGCCACGCACAAGCCCACGCGCGGGTCGGGCTGTCCGCTTTAGTTGCCTTGGCCCGGCCCGCATCCCATCGGGCTGCGGGGTCTGCTCGTTCATCGCAGCCTCCTCGCTCCGTGCGCTGCTGGGCCGGTCCTGCGGCAAGCTGCCGCTGCCATCCCTCACGCAAGCACCCGCAAGTACATACGCGGCCGAAGCGCTGTTGCCACGCAACTATCGATCGCGGACCATGCGCTGCACGAAGGCTCGTCCCTGGCGATCGGTCATGCGGAATAGATACAGGCCATGGCCCAGCATGGAAACATCGAGGTGGGTCGGATCATGGAACAGCGCCACCCGCTTGCCCAAGGCATCGAATACTTCAATGCTCCGCAAATTTCCTGGCGGATTGATATGTACAACATCACGGAAGGGATTGGGGTAGAGGTGGACCACTTCGTCAACTCCCTCGGCGATGCCCACCGTGCCCTCACAATTGCCACCGGTGGCTCCGAAGCGGACAAGGAAGGCATCGAGGTAGCCACCACTGATCGGATAACCGGCTACAAGCAGAGAGTCGAACAGGATGTCGCCCTGAATATGCGAACCTGTCAGGTATACATTGCCCAACACGTCGACCTCCAGGTCTTCAGGTATCATCCGGAAGGTCGTCCCTGCCTGGCGCGACCACAGGAAATTCCCTTGGCGATCAAGTTTCGCTATGTAGCCTTTGTACGCGTACTGCTCAAAACAGCCCGAACCGCAGTAATCCACGTTCGGCAGCAGGTCGCCAGCGATGGTCGTTGGCTCGATGTATCTGCCCGCGATGTACAGGCAGCCGTTGCCGTCCAGGTCGATGCCGCTCACACCGATCGCCCGGTTGTGGATGTCTTCGGAGGTCACCATCCACTGCGGCGCGCCCGCATCGCTGTATCGGGCCACGAACATCAGGCTTCCCCGCAGCGAATCCGGACTGGTGGAATAGGGAATGGCAATGCTCGTGGTACCGAACGTGACCGTCCAGGTGCTGAAGAAATCCAGGCCGGCGTAGGTGCTTCCCACGATGATAGCGCCGCCATTGTCATCCGGGATCGTTTCGGAGATGCTGAGTATGGTCGAATAGCCGAGCGTCGTGTAACTGTTGAAGTCGACCCAGACCGGCTGCCCATCCGCGCCGATCCGTGCCGTGAAGCTTTCGCTGCCGAACACATCGATCCCTGTTGGAAAGACCGAGTTGCCGATGATCAGATCCGTGCTGCCGGTAACGCCACTGACATAGAGATCGCCCTGGCTGTCGAGATTGAACCGTGAGATGGATTCCGTGGCCGTGCCTTGTATTCCGATCAGCCATTGTGGATCGCCTGTTGGCGAAAAGCGTGCGATGAACCGGTCGCCCTGGACGGGTGAGGCCATGGAGGCCGTGAGCGAAAGGCTCCCCATGGTGATGGTTTCAGCAAAGAACTCCCCTGCAACGTACACGTTCCCAGCCGCATCGGTTTCCACCTGGTGGACCATGGCCCCAAGGCTGCTCGTAGTGGGATAAACGCCTTGGGTGGCAAGGATCTTCTGTGACCAGAGCACATTGCCCGCAGCATCCAGCTTCACCACATAACCCTTCCAGAACGCATTGCTCTCCGCGAGTGAATAACTGCCCAAGGCACCGTCCGTGGAAAGCACCGACATGCCTACGAGCATGTTCCCCTGGACATCCGTGGCCACGGACTCCATGATCTCCGCATACCCTCCAGTGGTGCGTTCGTGCCACACAAGGCCGCCGGACTGGTCGAACTTGGCGATGTAGGAATCGGAGTAGCGATAATTGCTGTTCGCATAGGACTGGCCCGGAGCTTCGGGGCTCTGCACGATGATGTTCCCCTGCAGGTTGAAGTCAAGGCCGGGCGTACTGCGTGTACGACCCACTTGGATCACGTTTCCATAAAGGTCCGTGGCAATGTCTGCTGCATAGTCGTCCAGACCGCCATAGTGGATCAGTGCCCAATCCACACCGGGAGCTTGGGCATTCACCCCAATGGCACAGGAAAGACAGAGCATCACATGAAGGAATCTATTGATCATGTCGCTTGCGTGCAATGAGCACGCCGTATTCGTTCAGGAGAATAGGGCCGGGTGCAAAGCTAGACCTGTTGCATGCCAGGGCACTCGGGGGCCTTACCAGCCGATCAGTTCCGCTGCCCGACCGGGCAATGATGCTGCTGAACTGATGATGTGGAGCCTTTGTTCTTGTTTGATACAAAGGTCCCGCAGTACCCCAGGGCGGGGGTAACACTTTCCGGAAGAGTGGTTGCACAGGGCGTGCCCCCTCGCATCCCTTCGCTTCGCAGAGCCTCTCGGTCGCTGCGCGCCCTGCGATGTACACCTACGGAGTTGCTCGGGAGCCTCGGGTTCGGGTGCTCCGCTGTAGTTGCCTTGTCCCGACCCGCATCGCATCGGGCTGCGGGGCCTGTTCCTACGTCGCAGTCTCCTCGCTCCGTGCGCCTCTGGGCCGGTCCTGCGTCAATCTGCCGCTGCGCCCCCTCACGACGCGGCTCAGCCATTCATCGCCGCGCTGCCGCACGCACCGCCAAGCGCGTGTGCAACAGCGGCGGTCCTTCGTCCTCCATCGGGGTCGCCGTATCCAGCAGCAGGGTCCTGATCTCCTGCACCGACAGGCCCGGCTCCGCCGCCAACATCTTAGCCACTGCATTGGCCACCACGGGTGCCGCCATGGAGGTGCCGCTGGGATGGGAGAGCGTGCCATCGGGCAGTCGCGCCGGCACCCGTTCCCCACGAGCACGGATGATCACTTCGGGACCCGTATTGCTCCAGCTTGCCGCCTGGCCGTGTTCGTCCACAGCGCCCACCAGCAGGAAGTTGGGCAGCGCGAACCGGGTGGCCTGATCGGCTTTGGCCAGCTCGTCGCCGCCGTTGCCTGCGGCCCCGATGAACAGCACGTGCGGTGCTTCCTTCATGCCGGCGATCAGTTCCGCGCGAATCTTCTCCACGGTGTAACGGGCCAGTTCCTTCCGCTCGGCCTCCGGCATGGTCGGCGCGCATTGCTCCAGGTTCCGCACATAGCCGCGCTCGGTGCGCATCCACGACATCACCACCACGCGTGCGCCATTGGCCACCACGAAATCCAGCAGATCGCGGATCGATGCAGCCTCCTTGTCGGCCAGCTCCCTGCTCCAGCAAGGCACCGGCGGTGAGCCGTGCCACCATTCCATGCGCGCGATGATCAGCTCGGCGTCCGCATTCCCGTTCAGGACGATATCGGCCAGCGCGGTGCCGTGCGTGTAGCCGATGTACCGGTCGATGGTTTCGTAGAACGCATCCTCCTGCGCTTCGGGGAGCGTGTCCAGCCAGGCCCTCAGGTCCCTGGCCTGCGGACTGTCCACCCCGCTGTCGAGGTCATCCATCGCCTGCAGCCAGCGGCCCAGTTGTGCGGACCGCTGTGCGATGCTGTCCGGCAGCACCGCCAGGGGCAGGTCCTGCCGCTCCTTGAAGGCATCGTACCCGCGTACCAGCGGCCGCCCCTGCGCATCACGCGCCAGTCGATCGTGGAAGAGCACGGTATCCACCCCGCTGTCCCAAATGGCCACCCGCACCTTCGCCCGGGTGCCAACGGCTGTGATCATCGTATCCCTTTCGGTCCAGAAGGTGCTGTCCGGCTCCTGGGCCATCGCGGGTGCGAGCAGGACCATGCAAACGATCATACACACGGCCTTCGGAACGCGCTGCTGCATGAACAATGGTACGAAGGGAAAGGAGGAAGTGCTTGCAGGTCGTAGGTGTGCCCCGCATGTCCGCACCACCATCGGTCGCCCTGAACGCGGCAAGCCCCGGCATCCGCCGGGGCTTGCACAGGAAGGACGGTGAGCCCTACCCGTTCTTGTGGATCAGGAAGCCATCATCCACCGGCAACGTGCTGCCGTTGATGGCGCTGGCCGCATCGGTGAAGAGGAAGGCCACCACGCTGGCCACCTTGGCGGGCTCGATCAGCTGCTTGTGCAGGTGCATGTCGCCGAGCATCTTCTTCATGGCGCCATCGTTGCCCAGGATGGGGGTGTTGATGAAGCCGGGTGCCACGCCCACCACGCGGATGCCGTGGGGTGCCAGTTCCAGCGCGCCGCTCTTGCTCATCATCACCACCGCAGCCTTGGCGGCGTTGTAGTTGAAGCTGCCCACGGCGGCCTGGAAGCCGTAGATGGAGGCGGTGTTCACGAAGGTGCCCTTGGTGCCCAGCTTCACCATCTTCTTCGCGGCGTAGTACATGCCGTAGTACACGCTGTGCTGGTCCACCTCGATCACCTTGTGGTAGCTGGCGGGGTCCATCTCCAGGAAGGGTTTCACCAGGCCGATGCCCGCGTTGTTGAAGATGCCGTTCAGCGTGCCCAGCTTCTCCACGGCGAAATCCACCAGGGCCTCCACTTCGGCGGCCTTGGATACATCCACTTTGAAGGCAAAGGCCTTCACGCCTTTGGCGCTGATCTCCTTCGCCACCTTCTCGGCACCTTCCAGGTTGAAGTCGGCAATGATGAGGTTGGCGCCCTTGGCGGCCAGTTGCAATGCGGCTTGGTATCCGATGCCACTGGCACCGCCGGTGATGATGAGGGCTTGTCCGTTCAGGTCCATGGTCGTGGGTGTTGGGGTGCTTTCTGCGTGACGGCACAAAGGTGCTGGCAGATGCAGGCGTTGCGGTAACACGATCCGGTAAATGCGTTGCACTCCGCTTCACGTCACCAGCTTGCGGATCCACGAGCGGAACGCGGTGGGCGTGAGGGCGGCAGGTGGCCTTTGATGTTCAGCCGGTCCACCAGCGGCACCATGCAGATCACAGTGTGCGGCCGGTCGCGGCATCACCGGTGGGCTAGCCCACGGCCCGGCCGCGCCGCTGCCACCAGCACGTGATGCGCTCCTTCGCGCCTTCCAGCAAGTGGTACATCACCGGCACCAGGTACACGGTGAGCAGCATGGAGCTGGTGAGGCCACCGATGATCACCCAGGCCAGGCCGTTCTTCCATTCGCTGCCGGTGCCGGTGGCCAGCGCGATGGGCAGCATGCCGAAGACCATGGCGACGGTGGTCATGAGGATGGGGCGCAGGCGGGTGCGGCCCGCTTCCACCAGGGCCTCCACGTAGTGCATGCCTTCGGCCTTCAGCTGGTTGGTGCGGTCCACGATGAGGATGGCGTTCTTGGCCACCAGGCCCAGCAGCATGATGAGGCCCAGCAGCGTGAACAGGCTGAGCGAGGAGAGGCTGAGGTTGAGCGCGAGGAAGGCGCCGATCACCGCCACCGGGATGCTGAAGAGCACCACGAAGGGGTAGAGGAAACTGTCGTAGAGCGCCACCATCACCAGGTACACGAGAATGAAGGAGATGAGCAGCGCGCCGCCCAGTGCGCCGAAGCTGTCGTTCTGCCGCTTCACGTCGCTGCCCCATGTGAGGCGCACGCCCTCGGGCAGGGGGGTGCTGCGGAGGTAGGCCACCACATCATCCGCCACGCTTCCCGAGCCACGTCCAAGCGCGTCGGCAGTGAGGGTCACGGCGCTCATGCGGTCCATGCGCTCCACCAGGGCGGGTGGCTCGTGGCGTTCCACGGTGGCGAACTGGGCCAGGCGCACGGGCATGCCGGCCGCGTTCACGAAGAGCAGGCGCTCCATGTCCTGCGCATCGCGCCGCTGGATGTCGTCCACGCGGATGCGGATGGGGGTTTCGGTGCCCGCCTCGAACAGGCGTGCATCGTCGTTGCCGGCGAAGGCATTGCGCAGGGTGGCGCCCACGGCCCCCGTGCTGAGGCCCAGGCGCGCCATGCGGTCGCGGTCCAAGTGTACCTGCAGCTCAGGTGCGCCGCGCTCGATGCTCAGGCGTACGTTGTTGGCACCGGGGATGCCGGCCAGGGTGTCCTTCAGCAGCTGGGCCGTGCGCATTACGGCTTCGCGGTCCGCGCCGCTCAGGGTGATCTCCACCGGGGCACTGCGCGGCACCAGGCCGATGGTGGCCATGGTGATGTCCACGCCGGGGAACTGGTGGAGCAGGTCCATCCGCAGGGCCATCATGGTGGCCTCGGTGCTCGTGCCGTGGCGTGCCTCCTTGGGCACCAGGTCGATGGTGAGCTCCGAGCGGTATTCGGCACCCACGCCCATGCTGCCGATGCCGGTGCTGGGGCCGCCCACGTTGCTGAACACGTTGGCCACCTCCGGCCTTTGCAGCAGGTGGGCCTCCAGGTCGCGGGTGCGCAGGTTGTTCTCCTGTAGGGGCACCTGCTTGTCGTATTCCAAGGTGAGGCGGAACATGCCCTGGTCGCCGGTGGCGATGAGCTCCTTGGTCATGATGCCCTGTTTCATCACTGCGCCGGTGGCGACGAAGAGCAGCAGCACGATGCCCAGGAAGGCTGCGCGGTGTGCCAGGACCCAGCGCAACTGCCGGGTGTACCATTCGTTGAGCCGGTCCAGCGCATTCTCGAAACGGAGCAGCCCGCGCGCCCACGCGGTGGTGGGCTTCAGGTCCTCGCGCTGGCCGATGCGGGAGGCGAGCCAGGGCGTGAGGGTGAAGCTGACGAAGAGGCTCATGAGGGTGGAGACGACCACCACCACGCTGAACTGCTTGAGCAGGTCGGCCACGAAGACCTGCACGAAGATGATGGGGAGGAAGACCACCACGTCCACCAGGGTGATGGACAGCGCCGAGAAGCCGATCTCCGCGCGGCCGGTGAGCGCGGCCTGCCGCTTGTCCATGCCTTTATCCAGGTAGCGTTGGATGTTCTCCAGGATCACGATGCTGTCGTCCACCAGGATGCCGATGATGAGCGACATGGCCAGCAGGGTCATCAGGTTCAGCGTGTAGCCCAGGAGCCCCATGGCCACGAAGGCGCTGACGAGCGATGCGGGGATGGCCACCAGCACGATGAGCGAGTTGCGCAGGCTGCGCAGGAAGAGCAGCATGACGATGCTGACGAGCACGATGGCCAGGCCCAGGTCGAAGAGCACGGCGTTCACGGCCTCCAGGGTGGTGTCGGTACTGTCCGATGCGATGATGAAACGGGTGTGGTCCGCAGCTTCTTCGGCCTCGATGCGGGCCAGCTCGGCACGCACGGCGGCGCTCATGTCCACGGCGTTGGCATCGCCCTGTTTCTTGATGAGCAGTCCGATGCCCTCGCGGCCGTTGTAGCGGCTCACGGAGGTGGGGTCGGCCACGCCGTCCACCACATGGGCCACATCCTTCACGCGCACCACGGAGCCCGGCGCGGGCATGGCCACCACCACCTCTTCCACGTCCTGCACGGTGTGCAGCTTGCCGGCCAGCTTCACGGTCAACTGCCCGTCATCGGTGCGCACGGCGCCAGCGGGCACCTCGCGGCCGGCGCGGAGGATGGCCTCGCTCACCTGCGGCAGGGCCACGCGGTGCTGCAGCAGGCGTTCCTGGTCCACCTTCACCTGCACTTCGCGCTGCTCACCGCCCAGCAGGGTGATCTCCGCCACGCCCTTCAGTTGCTGGATGCGCGGCAGCAGATCGTCCACCAGGTGCTGGTGGAACTCCGGCGCGGGCCTGTCGCTGAGCGCGCTGAGGCTCATGATGGGCAGGTCGTTCGGCGACACCTTGGACATCACCGGTGGCTGCAGGCCCTCGGGCAGGTCCTGGCTGATGTTGTCGATGCGACGCTGGGCATCCTGCATGGCCAGGTCCAGGTCGGCGCCGTACTTGAAGTTGACGATGACGATGGAGGCGTTGGCCAGGGAGCGGCTGCTGATGAAGTCCACCCGTTCCAGCGCGCTGAGGGCATCCTCTACGGGACGCGTCACGCTGTTGGCCACTTCCTCCGGCGCGGCACCGGGGTACAGGGTGCGGATGGTGATGACGGGCTGGCTGAAGTCGGGCATCATCTCCACGCCCAGCCCGCGGTAGGCCACGATGCCACCGAGGAAGAGCACGCCGAAGAGCACGATGATGAGCGAGGGCCGCTCAATGGCGATGCGGGTGAGGTTCATGGCCGGTGGGGATGGGCGTGGTTCAACGGTAGGTGACACGGGCGCCATCGCGCAGGCTCACGGCGCCACTGGTCACCACCAGCTCGCCAGCCTTCAGGCCTTGCGCCACCGCCAGCCTGCCGTTCCCGGCGGCCGTTGCGACGATGGGCGTGCGCCGCGCCGTGCTGTCGCGCACCACGTACACCTCTGGGGCGATGCTGGAGCCCAGCAGTGCGCGGGCCGGAATGGTCACCTGGTCGGCGGCGGTGCCGGAGGGCGGTTCCACCGTGGCGGAGAGACCGGCCACGATGCGTGCGTCAGCAGCCAGTTCAATGCGAACAGGAAAGCGGTTGGCCACATCGCCGCGGCGGCCGATGCTGTGAACGGTGCCCTTCACGGGATCGGAAAGGTCGCCGAGCGTGACCTCCACGGTCTGGCCCTGCTGGAAGCGCAGCACCTCCACCTCGCTCACTTGCAGCAGCACCTCCAGCTCGCGTGGATCGCTCAACACGGCCACCGGCATGGACGGCCCCACCACGGTGCCTTCCTCGGCCAGCAGTTGCGTCACCTCGCCGTCGAAGGGCGCACGGATGGTGGTGCGGCCGCGTTGCTCGGTGATGTTGGCCAGTTGGATGCGGGCGGTCTCAAGGGCCTGCTCGGTCTTCTCCAATTGCACGCCCTGCACCGCATCGGCGGCGGCGAGCACCCGGTAGCGGGCCTGGTCCTTTTCCAGCGCTGCCACCTGCACCTGCGCCGACTCTTGTTGCAGGCGCAGCAGCTCGCCATCGAGCTGTGCGATCAGATCGCCTTTGCGCACCTGCTGGCCTTCGCGCACGGCCACGCGCAGCACGCGGCCGGGCACCTCGGCCATCACGCGGCCTTCGCGCAGGGGCACCACGGTTCCTCCGTAGCGCGGCCCCTGTCCCGCGCCTCCGAGCAGCGCAGCCTCCACGGTCACATGTACGGGTGCGTTCCTGTCGTGGCGATACACCCGCTCCTCCACGGTGCGCTTGTTCATCACCAACTTCACCACGGTGAGGGCGAGCAAGGCGGCCAACCCCGTCCAGAGCATCCAGCGTTTCATGGGCGTTCGTTCAGCAGCGTGCCGTTGAGGCGCGCCAGTTCCAGTTGGGCCTTGCGCAGTTGCACCAAGGCATCGATGTACAGCTGTTGACCGTCGCGCACGGCCTGGTCGGCCAGCACCAGGTCGGTGAGGGTGGCCAGGCCCTCGGCATGCTGCAGCACCGTGCTGCGGCGGATGCGTTCGGCCAGTGCCAATTGGACTTCCGCATCGGTGAGGGTCCGCAGGGCGAGGGCCTCATCACGGGTGGCCCGTCGCTGCTCCAGGCCTTCGCGGTCGGCCACCGCATCGCGCAGCAGGGTGGACCGCTCCAGTTCCAGCTCTTTCTGCCGCACCTTCCGGGTGATCACGGTGCCACCGAAGAGCGGCATCTGCAGGGTGGCTCCGAAGTAGCTCACGGGATAGAGGTCGTATCGGCCCTCGGTGCCGATGGGACCGAAACCGGTGCTGCCATACAGGCCGTAGCCGTGGAGCGACGGCAGCCGCGATCGCTTCAACAGGCGGATCTCCGCCTGGCGCAACAGCACGCTCTGTTCGGCGAGCCGCAGGTCGGGGGTGGCCTTCGCTGTGGCCGGTGCTTGTGGCACGGGGGCCGATGCAGGTTCGGTGGCCAAGGGGGCATCGGACGGTAGGCCCATCATCAGACGCAGCAGATCGAGCACCTGTTCGTGCTGGGCCACCACGCGTTCCTGTTGGGTGCGCAACTGGTCACGCTGCAGGCGCAGGCGGTCCACGTCAGTGCCGCGGACCAGCAGTTGCGCGTGGAGCAGTTCCACGTTGCGCAGCATCGCCTCGGTGTTCAGCAGGTTGCTGTCCAGGAAGCTGCGACGGGCCTGCAGCACCTGGGCGTTGTAGTAGGCATTGCTTGTTTCCAGCACCACCTCCTCGCGGCTTCGTTCACGCTGGATGCCGGCCATGCGTTCCGCTTCGCGCGCCACGTGGATGCCCTCCCAGCTGCCCACATCCACCAGCGGCAGTTGGGCCTGTACGTTCAGTGCGATGTTGTTGGGCGTCCCGAACTGGATCTCGCGATACACGCCTTCCGGACCGCTAAAGAAGGAGGCGGGCAGCAGCTGATAGGGCAGGTCGGTGTAATGGCGCATATCGGCCACTCCGCGCACCTTGGGCAGCAGGCCGGCCTGTTGCTCGTCCACGCGGGCCTCGGCCATGCGCAGGTCGATGTCGGCCGTACGGGCGCGATGGTCTTGGGCCAGGGCGAGGTCGATGCATTCCTGGAGGGAACGGACCGGCACCTCCTGGGCGTGGGCCATGAGCGCACCGGCGATCAGCGCCAGGCTCAGCAGGGAGCGGTTGGACAGCGCCGCGCGCATCACTCGAAGTAGTTGCCGTACGCCGCGAGCTGAGCGCCCAGTGCCGCACGTTGGGCATCGCTGCCCTCAAATTCGCGCAGCGCCTGATGGATGGGCAGCAGGTAGTTGTGCAGCTGGTTGTGGGCCTCGCCCTCCATGGTGCAGCGCTCGAAGATGAGCCCGAACTCCTCCTCCAGCGCGGCTTTCAGGGCCTTGGGGTCGCCGTTGGCGGCATCGTAGGCACCGAGGATGCCCACCATGTTGGCGATGCCGGTGGTGGTCTCCGGGTTGGCCTTCCAGCGCTGGCCGTTGTCGAGTGTCACGGCAGGCAGCGTGTCGTGGCCCGTGGTCACTGTGCTGTCCGTTGCGGCGGATGCGTGATCACCGTGTGCGGCGGCATCGTGGCCGTGCTCACCGCAGCTGCTTTGCAGCGAAGCGATGGCAACGAGGAGGAGGGGAAGGAAGGAACGTTTCATGGGTTCGGGTGTTGGACAGGTTGCTCGGGTGCGCGCAAGGTCCAGCGCGCTATCAGATAGAAGGCTGTGGTGAGCAGTGTCCGGAAGGTGAGCGCGCCGATGGTGGCCGTGCGGTATCCGCCACCTGAGCTGATGTGCAGGACAAGGAACACTGCGCCCATGAGCAGCACCAGGACGGCCATCGCCAGCAGGATCGGTGACCGACGGCGCTTCATCAGCAGGCCGGCACCGGCAGGCAGGTAGAGCAGGGAGGCCACCAGGTTGGCCAGCACCACTTCGGTCACGTAGGGCGACTCGCGTTCGCGGATGCCGAAGAGGTCCAGCAGCACCGAGGTGCTCAGGAACAGGGTGAGCACGCCGAAGGCGATGATCACCAGTCCCAGTCCGATGCGTGCAGGCTTGCGGGTCTTCATGCCGGTTCAGTTCGTGATGAGGTCCAGCGCGGAACCGATGAGGGCCTTGCCCTTCTTGCGCACGTCGAACGAGCGCCCGCTCATGCGCCATTGCAGCATGTGCAGGCGGAAGGTGCCCATGATGATGTGGGCGAGCGTGTCCGCCGGATGGTCGGAGGTGAAGGCACCCGATCGTTGCCCCTCCTTGATGGCGTTATGCAGGTGGCGGCGTTTCACCACCATGATGCGTTCAATGCCGGCATCGATGCCGTGCGAGGCCTCCAGCATTCCCATGGCGAAGATGGCCATGAGGTATTGCGGGTGCTTCTGGAAGAAGGCGAACTGGCTGTCGAACATGGCACCCAACCGTTCCACGGGATCCGGGTGGTCCTCGGCCACGCGGGCGAGGCGCTCATCCATATTCGCGGCGAGGTGATGCAGCATGGTCACCAGGATCTCCTCCTTGCTGCTGAAGTGGCGATAGAGGGCCGCCTCGGTGAAGTGCATGCGCTCGGCCAGGCGCTTGGTGGTGAGCGCCGCGAAACCGTCCTCCGTCACCAGCTGACCGGCGGCTTCGATGATCTCTAGTTGGCGGGGCTTAATGTCCATGCGAAGGCTTGAGGTTGAAGAAGGCGGTGCCGAGCAGGAAGACCGAAGTGGTCATGGCCAGCGCGCCGATGAGGACGAACACGGGCGGTGCACCGAGGTACACTTCGGCCAGGATGCCCGTCGGCATCAGCAGGCCAATGAGCCCGAGCCAGGAGGTGAGGGTGGACCAGCGCAGCCGCTCACCGAAGTGGAGCAGCAGGTAGCCCATCACCACATTGAGGAAGGCGAAGAGGTTGCCGTGCACGTGCGCGAGCCGGGCCTCGAAGTGCTTACCCACGCTGTAGCTGTCCACCCAGGCCTGCTTGTCGGGCGCGAAGTCGCGGAGGTAGATGAGCAGGAAGCCGTAGAGCATGAAGGCCCCCATGGTGAGGAAGCCGATGGCGATGTTGCGTTGTCCGTTCATGGGGTGGTCGGTTTGAACGCCACAATGTTAGTGATCACTAACATACTGAGCGGGTGACGATCGTCACCCTTGCGGCACGGCAGCACAGGAATGGGCGCGATCCGCTCGTGCGACCTGCGATGGAAAGCGGGCTTCCGTACGGAAGCGGGCTCCACTGGACAGGACCACGGGTTGCCGACAGCCCAAGGACCATCGGATCACACCACCAGCCTGCGCATCTCCTCTTGGAACTCCGTGGGTGTCTGCCCGGTGTTCTTCTTGAACACGCGGGTGATGCCGCTCATCTCGCGGGCTTGAAGCCTGGTTCCAAGGGCAGCGGGATCGGATCGTTCTCGCCGGGCGGCATCACGAATTCCTGCCGGCGCCAGCGTTCCTTGGCCGCATCGATCAGGTCCTGGCTGGTGGCCACGAAGTTCCAGTAGATCAAGCGCTGCTCCGGGAAAGGTTCGCCTCCGAACAGGTACACGGTGGTGCCCGGCGCCATGGTGAAACGGCATAGCCGCGCATCCTTGGCCACGAGCATCTGCTTGGGGCCGAAGGCCTCCCCTCCATCCTCCACCGAGCCGGCGAGGATGTACAGCCCCACCTCTCCATGCAGGTCATCACCGATCTGCATGGTGGAACCAGCCTCGGAGCGGATCTCCAGCAGGTACATCGGGCTGTACACGGGCACCGGTGAATGTCGGCCGAGCACTTCGCCGGCAATGAGCTTGAAGCGCGCGCCATCCTGCTCCCACGTTGGCAGCTCAGCCGCCTCGGTATGATGGAATGACGGGTCCATCTGCTCCAGGTGCTTGGGCAGGGCCACCCAGATCTGCAGCCCGTGCATGTGCTTGTCCACGTGCCGCAGGCGGTCCGGCGTGCGCTCGCTGTGCACGACACCCCTGCCGGCCGTCATCCAGTTCACCGCGCCCGGGGTGATCTCCATCGCGTTGCCCAGGCTGTCGCGGTGCATCACCGCGCCCTCGAAGAGATAGGTTAGCGTGCTGAGCCCGATGTGCGGGTGCGGACCGATTTCCATATTGGCATGGTCGTCCATGCGCACCGGCCCCATGTGATCGATGTAGATGAAGGGGCCCACCATCCGCTTGCCACGGAATGGCAGCAGCCGGCCCACGAGGAAGTTGCCGATGTTGCGTTCGCGCTCCTCGATGATCAGACCGATGTTGGACATGGTGCAAGGTGATGCGTTGAAGGTACGCTGATCATCTTCCGGATGCCGCCAACACGCCACGAGCACGAGCGACAGTCGCTGCGGGATGACCGCAGTGGCCGTGCGCTCGCTCATCACCGACGGTCCGCCGTACGCTTCCGGCCTGATGGGTAGGAAGGACAGGCTCCATCCAATTCGGTCGTAACGCACCTTGCGTGCATGGATCACTGCCTACCTTGCTTCCCCAAGGCATCCCCATGAGCAAGCAGCAGAAGAAGAAGAATGATATCGTTCAACCGCTGTCCGTATTGCTGGCCAGCAGCTATACCCTCTACCTGAAGACCCACAACTACCATTGGAACGTGACCGGTCCCATGTTCACCACCCTGCACACACTGTTCATGACGCAGTACACCGAACTGGCGCTGGCAGTGGATGAAGTGGCGGAGCGCATCCGAACGGTCGGCGCTTATGCTCCGGGCAGCTACACCGCCTTTGCGAAGCTGAGCAAGGTGAACGAGGAGAAAGGCCATCCGGATGCAGCGAACATGATCCGGCAGCTGGTGAGCGACCAGGAAACGGTGATCGAGGCGGCACGCGCGGTGTTCAAGCTGGCGGAGAAGTCCGGCGACCAGGTGAGCGCCGACCTGGCCATACGCCGCATGGATGTGCATGCCAAGAACGCTTGGATGCTGCGCAGCCACCTGGAGTGATCGATCCGCGGCATGCGCAAGCTCTTCTATGCCCTCAGCCTGTCCCTGCTCGTGCTGGTCGGTCTTGTGGGCTATTGGCATCCCATCGTGCTGTGGTGGTACGTGGTGCTGGTGCCGCTGATGCTGGTCGGCATATGGAACCTGACACAGGAGCGGCATGCCATCATGCGCAACTTCCCCCTATTGGGTTATGCGCGCTACTTCTTCGAGTTCATCAGCCCGGAGATGCAGCAATACTTCATTGAGCGCACCACCGACGGGCGGCCCTTCAGCCGGCAGCAACGTTCGCTGGTGTACCGCCGCGCGAAGAACGTGATGGACACGGTGCCCTTCGGCACGCAGCTGGACCTGAACCACGGCGAGTACGAAGGGTTGCGCCATTCCATCTTTCCGGTGCCCCAGCTGCCCGAGGCGCCCCGCGTGCGTTTCGGTGGGCCCAACTGCACGCAGCCCTACGAGGCCTCGCTGCTGAACATCTCGGCCATGAGCTACGGTTCCCTCAGCGAGAACGCCGTGCGCGCCCTGAACGGCGGTGCCCGCAAGGGCGGGTTCTTCCACAACAGCGGCGAGGGCGGCCTTAGCCCGCACCACCTGGACCCCGGGGGCGATGTGGTGTGGCAGATCGGCACGGGCTATTTCGGCTGCCGCGATGCGCAGGGCGCCTTCGATCCCGCTCTGTTCCGGGAGAAGGCCACGCTGCCGCAGGTGCGCATGATCGAGCTGAAGCTGAGCCAGGGGGCCAAACCGGGCCATGGCGGCATCCTGCCCGCGGCGAAGAACACCCCGGAGGTGGCGCGCATCCGCCACGTGCGGCCTGGCACCACCGTGCTCTCGCCGCCCTGGCACACCGCCTTCAGCGACAGCGCGGGTCTGCTGCGCTTCGTGGACCAGCTGCGCCAGCTCTCCGGCGGCAAGCCCGTGGGCTTCAAGCTGTGCATCGGCAAGGCCGAAGAGTTCACCGAACTGTGCGAACTGATGCGCGCCACGGGCCTGATGCCCGACTTCATCACCGTGGATGGCGCCGAGGGGGGCACGGGTGCCGCGCCGCTGGAGTTCTCCGATTCGGTGGGCATGCCCCTGGCGCCGGCGCTCATGTTCGTGAGCCACACGCTGCGGCACTACGGCCTCAAGGAGCACATCCGCATCATCGCCAGCGGCAAGGTCATCTCCGCCGCCGATCTGCTGAAGATGCTGGCCCTGGGGGCGGACAGCTGCAACAGCGCGCGCGGCTTCATGTTCGCGCTGGGCTGCATCCAGGCCCTGCGCTGCAACACCAACAACTGCCCGGCCGGGGTGGCCACGCAGGACAAGGGCCTGCAACGCGGGCTGGTGGTCACCGACAAGACCGAGCGCGTGTACCACTACCACCGCAACACCCTGCATGCCGCGCTGGAGCTGCTCAGCGCCTGCGGCAAGCGCTCCTTCAGCGAAGTGGGCATGGACATGTTCGTGCGCGGCGATGAGTTCGTGCGCATGGCGGACCACTACTTCCCGGACCACCTGGTGGAGACCCTGAAGCGGCAGACGCGCGGTGCCGGTGTGCAGGCCGGCGCAGCGTCCAACTGACCGGGGGCGCGCGGCGCCACGGCCCGGCTCACGCCACCAGCCTGCGCATCTCCTCGCGGAACTCGGTGGGCGTCTGCCCCGTGTTCTTCTTGAACACGCGGGTGAAGTGGGCCTTCTCAGCGTACGGCGTTCCTTGTTGTGGTCGCGAGCGGAGCATTACATTCGTGCAGCACCATGGTGAACACGAAGCGGGAATTGCTGGATGCATTGCGTGCGGATGCAGCGGGCATCCGGGCCTACGGCGTGGCGCGTTTGGGCCTCTTCGGGTCCTTCGCCCGCGATGAGGCCGCGCCCGGGAGCGACGTGGACCTGTTGGTGGAGTTCGGTCCAGGGCGGAAGACCCTGAAGAATCTCGTCGGCCTCTCGCGCCACTTGGAGGCGCTTCTCGGCCGGAAGGTGGAGCTGGTGACGCCCGCCTCGCTCAACCCGTTCATCGGCAAGCACATTGTCCAAGAGGTGGAGTATGTCGCCCTCGCTGCTTGATTTCCTGCGGCACATCGAGCACGAGTGCGACTACCTCGTGCGCCTTTCCGCAGGGCGTGATCGAAGTGCGTTATTAGAGGATCCCACGATCAGCCGGGCGATCGTGCGCAGCCTGGAAGTGATCGGAGAGGCGGTGAAGAAGCTGCCTCCTGAGCTGCGCGCCAAGTATCCGCATGTGGATTGGTCGGATATCGCCGGTATGCGGGATGTGCTCATCCATCACTACTTCGGCATCGACTACGACATCGTATGGGAGGTCCTTCAGGAGCACATCCCGGTCCTACTCCATGAACTGAAGCGCATCATCGCGTTGGAAGGCGGTTGATGCCTGGGGCCGCGCACGGTATCCGTGACAGGTCTGGGAGCAAGCGATCTCACGCCACCAGCCTCCGCATCTCCTCGCGGAACTCGGTGGGCGTCTGTCCCGTGTTCTTCTTGAACACGCGGGTGAAGTAGGCCTTCTCGTTGTAGCCCAGCTCGAAGCCGATCTCGCTCACGGGCTTGTCGGTGGCCACCAGCAGGTTCTTCGCTTCGATCAGCTTGCGCGTCTCGATGATGCGGCTCACGCTCTGCTGCAGGATGTGCTGCGTGATCAGGTTGAGGTTGCGCGGGCTCATGAAGAGCTGCGAGGCGTAGAACTCCACATCGTGCGGCTGGCGGAAGTTCTCCTCCAGGATCCGCAGGAAGTTCCGGAAGGTCTCGTTCTGCGTGGTGTCCGGCGCATCGGCCTCCGGGTGCTGGCGCCGGTGCTCGCTGCGGATCAGCGTGAAGAGCGCACCAAGGAGTTGGCGCACCACGGCCAGGTCGGGTTCAGGGCGCCCCATCTCGCCGTCGATCAGCTCGCACACGGTGAGCAGACGCTTGAAGCAGAAGGCGTCAGGCAGGGCGATGTCCGCGTTGGCGTGGAAGAAGGCGTAGAGCTGGAAGGTGGTCTCGGGGATGAACTCGCTGCGGAAGCGCAGCACCCGCATGTCGCACTTGCCATCATTCAGCTGCGGCCGTACACGGTGCACCTTGCCCTTGGTGACGAAGCTGACGAAGGGCGCGGCGATGGTGGTGGTGCGGAAGTCGATGAAGTGCTCCAACTGTCCTTCCACGCCGATGATGAGCTCCTCGAAGTCGTGCTGGTGCGGCTCGTCCGGAGCCGTGGCGATGCGCTCGGCCTCGGCGGCATCCACGCGGAACATGCGGAAGAGGGGGTCCATGGCACCAAGGTAGGAAGGGTGGAAGAGGCGTATCCCTGTCACCACGTGCATCTCCTGCCGCACGGCCGGCACGTGTTGCAGCCGACCTGGTCGCGTGCCAAGGCACCGCACCCGAAGTGAACGGCAGCGTTCACGTTGCAGCGTTCCACGGGCGGGTGCCCGGGTCATTCGAAGTGATCGCCGTAGGCTGCCAGGTGTGCGCTCAAAGCCGCGTGCTGTTCCTCGGTGGCCGTGAAGTCGCGTAGCTGGTGATGGATGGGCAACAGGTAGTTGTGCAGTTGCTCATGTGCTTCGCCCTCCATGGTGCACCGCTCGAAGATGAGACCGAACTCCTCCTCCAGCGCGGCTTTCAGCGCAGCGGGGTCGCCGCTGGCGGGTTCGTAGGCGCCGAGGATGCCCACCATGTTGGCGATGCCGGAGGTGGTCTCCGGGTTGGCCTTCCAGCGCTGGCCGTTGTTGAGCGAAACGAGGGGCAGCGCGTCGGTGGCCTTGGTATGGGCGCTATCCTGGGTGGTGTGCGTTGGTGCCTCCTGCCCTCCGCCATCAGGCCGGGGTTCGGAGCAGCTGCCGAGCAACGTGGCGAGGAGAAGAACGGGGCTGATGGACTTGTTCATGGCCGGGTCCGTGATCCAACGGGGTTCATCTGCGCCCGTTGTGGCAGTGAACCTAAGGCACTGCGGTGCTTGGCCGCCTGACCATGCTCAGGTGGACGGAGGAACCGCCCTCATTCACCGCCAACCCCAAGCCCCTCCGCACAACCACCACGTCCGTCCGAAGCCACGGTCCCGCAACACCTGCGCGGCCTGCGCACTTCGTCCACCGCCCCTGGCGCACACGGTGATGATGCGCTCCTTC